>Ga0302135_10000010_pt1 | contig 111068 bp, 77 predicted proteins | sample CBN3_surface_MG_FD_203119 | JGI IMG/M metagenome (GOLD analysis project Ga0302135, IMG submission 203119) | Marine microbial communities from Western Arctic Ocean, Canada - CBN3_32.1 | ecosystem: Environmental > Aquatic > Marine > Oceanic | place: Canada: Western Arctic Ocean | collected...
CCACGCATTTGATTTCAAATCTTCCCGTAGCATGTTTACTCCTCTTTTTAGAGCGGCTCTATTCAGCCTTGGAAAGGAAGATATCCCGTTTCTGAATTTCTCCTCGAGATAGATCTCAGGTCGTGCCCAGCCAGCTGCTAAAAAGTGATCTGTCAGGTCTTTTGGTAAGGGAAAGCTGAACAACTCGAAGCTGGCTGGCAGCGTGTTTTCAACATAGTCCTTAATCCTAGGCATGCTGACTGAGTAATCTTCGTCAATCTGCACAAATTCAGGGAAATAATGAAATAGCCAAAAATCCGCTTTGTAATCAACATCGAAACCGAAAATAACAATTGGCCCATTGCCTGCGACTCGCACGGCTTCCGCCAGGCCTTTACGCCAGTTATTGAAATGGTGGAGGCACAAGACCATTGTGACGCCGTCAAAATAATTATCTGGGAATGGCAAGTTTTCCGCTATGCCATCATGCCAGCTTAATCCAGGGTGCGATTTGGATTGATTACGCATAGTTTGCGAAGGCTCGATGGCGGTAATGTCAAACCCACCTTCGGCAAGTTTCAAACCATAGTTTCCAGACCCGGCTCCAATGTCGGCAACTGACGAACCTTTGGGTAAATTCAGAAGTTCAATGAGTCGATTGCTGATACCGGGGTCGGCGGCACGGGTCGCCGTGTGGGTTTTACCGATTTCGTCATAGGTAGCAACCATTTGGACACAGATACCTGTTAGCTGTGGATTAAGTAGGACAAGCATAGCATCGGGCTTACTGAGGAATAAGTTCCGAGCAAGGACTTGAAATGTGACAATTTGATCCTATTTAAAAGTATTCAGAGTAGAAAAGGCATATTCATGAAATCTATTAGAAATAGTTGGTTGGGACTGGTACTGCTTGCGCTATCGACAGCAGCGAGCCCCGAGGCTCTCGATTACAGTGCATTCAAGACTAATGATGAAGAAAACAACATTGAGGTTTTCAAATTAGCCAGCCCTTCTGTTGTCAATATCACCAATTCAAAATTTGTGCGATCGTTCTATTCGCTGAATCCACAAGAAGTACCCCAGGGCAGTGGAACAGGGATTATCTGGAGCGACGAAGGCTATATTGTCACTAATTATCATGTGGTTCAGGAAGCCAATCGGGTGGAGGTTACTCTTTCTGATGGCAGTACTTACGATGCCACCGCAGTTGGCTTGGAGCCCAGCAAAGACATTGCGGTTATCAAAATTGATGCCCCTAAAGACAAACTGGTACCGGTAATTCTTGGAGACTCGTCCTTGCTGGAAGTGGGTCGCAAGGTAGTCGCAATTGGCAATCCATTTGGACTGGATACTACTATGACAGTTGGAGTAGTTAGTGCTCTGGGCCGGGAAATAGATTCGCTTACAAGACGCAAAATTCAGGATGTGATTCAGACCGATGCAGCTATTAACCCAGGAAATTCAGGCGGGCCATTACTCAATTCCTTGGGTCAACTGGTTGGGGTAAACACGGCCATATACAGTCCCAGTGGCGGCAGCGCAGGAATTGGGTTTGCCATTCCTGTGAACACCGTAAAAAGTATCGTACCGGAGCTAATTGCTTACGGTAAGGTGCAAACTCCGGTCCTCGATATCGCACCTATCCCTCAGGCCGACTACTACCGTGAGCTCTGGGGCATAAATGGTGTAATCATTCTCAACGTGTTTGAAAATAGCCTGCCGGCACAATTGGGCATGCGCGGCTTGACCCGAAACCGGAGTGGAATTGTTTTGGGTGATGTGATTGTTGAGGTGGAAGGCATGGTCATAAGTAATGAAGATGATCTGCTTACCGTTATGGAACGGCACCAGCCAGGCGACGTGGTGAACGTTGTCACGCGAAGAGATAATCAGACACTTGAATACGAAATCGAATTAAAGCAGCCGCGTAGCCCCTAACGCGATTAGTGTTCCAGTTGCTTAAAATTTTAGCTTAGCGATTCGCTATGCTTTTCTTCCCAGCCTGGACCGCGGCCAGTACTTGATTCGGCGCAGTACCGCCAAGATGATTTCTAGCTGCTACCGAGCCTTCAAGAGTTAGAACCTCAAAAATATCCTCGGCAATAATTTCGGAAAATGCCTGCAACTCAGATAGAGAAAAGTCTGCAAGATCCTGATTCTTTGTTATCGCTGCCGCTACAGCTATGCCAACAACCTCATGGGCATCTCTGAAAGGCAAACCCCGCTTGACTAGATAATCGGCCAGGTCGGTCGCGGTGGCGTAACCCTTACACGCAGCCTGGTACATATTCTCCGGTTTGCTGATGATGGCAGGAACCATATCGGTATAAGCTTGCAAACAATCTTTGATTGTATCGATCATGTCAAACAGTGGTTCTTTGTCTTCTTGATTATCTTTGTTGTAAGCCAGTGGCTGTGATTTCATCAGAGTTAATAGGGAAATCAGATGGCCATGGATCCGTCCGGTTTTTCCCCTAACCAGTTCGGGCACATCCGGGTTTTTCTTCTGAGGCATGATGGAAGAACCAGTGCAAAACCGGTCGGGTAATTCTACAAAATCAAAATGTGCGGAAGACCATAACACCAGTTCTTCGGAGAATCGAGACAGATGAGTCATTAACAAACTGGCGAAGGCCCCCAGTTCGATTGCGAAATCTCTGTCACTAACTGAATCAAGTGAGTTTCGTGTCGGGTTGTCGAATCCCAAAAGAGACGCTGTGTATTCCCGATCAATGGGAAAGCTGGTGCCCGCTAATGCCGCAGCGCCAAGCGGGGACTGGTTGACTCTTTTTCTGCAATCTAAAAGCCGTGAGTAGTCTCTATCGAGCATTTCAAACCAGGCCATCAAATGATGACCAAAAGTCACCGGTTGTGCGGTCTGTAAATGGGTAAAACCAGGCATGATAGTCGCAGCCTCCCGCTCTGCCAGTTGCAGCAATGCGGTTTGAAACTGAGTCAGAGCGGCAGCGATGATATCTATTTCATCTCGCACGTAGAGTCGTATGTCGGTTGCTACCTGATCGTTTCTGGACCTGCCTGTGTGCAACTTCTTACCAGCGGGACCGATGCGTTCAGTGAGAGCAGCCTCGATGTTCATATGGACATCTTCCAGTGCTATCGACCACTGAAAATTATTTCCTGCAATATCTGCCCGAATGGACTCCAGTCCATCAATGATTTGCTGCTCCTCTTTGCTGCTGAGGATGCTGGCTTTGTGCAACATCTTGGCATGGGCTATTGAGCCATTGATATCGTGATGATACAGGCGCTGGTCAAATTCAACCGAGGCGGTGAACCTTTCCACGAAGGCATCTGTGGGCTCGTTGAAACGGCCGCCCCAGGGTTTGATAGGATCTTTGCTGTCACTCATAACATACTCGATTTTCCGGCAGAGCACTGGCGAGGGGTTTTGCGGTGGCGATTATAGCAGGATAGAGATTCTCTGAGTAATCCTAGTTTCATCCGTACCTACTTAGCCATACCAATGGCTCACGCTAGGGGAGCAAACCCCATACCGGGAAATCGTACAAATCTGGATAATTGCCGTAAAATACGCATTTTTGCCGTCAGACTAAGCCGATGTCCCTAGATAAAGTACGTATAGCTACCCGACAAAGCCCGCTAGCCCTTTGGCAGGCAAATTTCGTTAAAAGTTCACTGGAGTCGGCTCATCCTCGTTTGTATGTTGAACTGCTGACCATGACGACTCGAGGCGACAAAATTCTTGACACCCCACTTGCCAAAATTGGTGGCAAGGGTCTGTTTGTCAAAGAATTAGAACATGCCCTGTTGGAAGGTAGGGCCGACATTGCTGTGCACTCCATGAAAGATGTGCCCATGGAATTTCCAGCCGGGCTGGGATTGGCCGTAATTTGTGAACGGGAAGATCCTTCCGACGCGTTTGTTTCTAACCAGTACGCCAGCTTTGCTGCTTTGCCTGCTGAATCGGTCGTGGGTACTTCCAGCTTTCGCAGACAATGCCAGCTGCGTCAGCTACGTCCAGACCTGCAAATAGCCGATCTAAGAGGCAATGTAGGAACTCGGCTCGGTAAACTCGATGGCGGGGATTATGACGCGATTATACTGGCTTCAGCCGGGTTGCTTCGACTGGAGCTGAGCACAAGAATTACTGAGCGCTTGAGCTATTCAGATTGCCTGCCTGCCGGCGGGCAAGGGGCCGTAGGTATTGAGTGCCGCAATGAAGATGTCGACGTGTTGGAACTGATTAACTGTCTACACCACCAGACAACGGCTACGCGTGTTATTGCAGAAAGGGCGGTTAATTTCCGCTTACAGGGAGGCTGTCAGGTACCCATAGCCAGCTTTGCTGAAATTGTTGGTGATGATCTGCATTTGAAGGCGCTGGTGGGCGCCACCGACGGCTCCCGCATCATTCGTAGTGAAATTAGCGGGGATCCCCTTCAGGCAGAAGAATTGGGTTTTAGCGTTGCTGAAGACCTATTATCCCAGGGCGCCGATGACATTCTGCGCGCGCTTTTATCGTAGCCGGTATTCTCTAAAAAAGCCGGAACTTGCTAGCGCTACATAAGAGGCTGTTGATGGGTCAATACACACAGTGAGCACAATGGACCGCCTTAAAGATTTGATTGTGTTGGTTACCCGACCTATAGGACAGCAGCAGGCTTTGTGCAATGCTATCGACAAAGCAGGCGGGAAATCAGTTCATCTGCCGCTTTTGGACATAGTCGCTCTGACTGACGCTAAGCAATCCTTAATGATAAGAAGTAAAATCCAGAACCTGGAGCAATATCAACTGGCAATCTTTGTGAGCACGAATGCGGCGCGCCTGGGTGCCCAGTGGATCGATACATGTTGGCCACAATTCCCGGCTGGACTTAGCTTGATGGCAATCGGTTCTTCCACAGCAGAAACACTGGCAAATTTGCTTGGACAGCCGGTTTCTGATTCCCGAGGGGGAATTGGCAGTGAAGATTTCCTATCGCAACCAGAATTTGATGATGTGAATGGCAAGAAAGTGGCAATCTTTAGAGGCAAGGGTGGTCGAGAACTGCTGGCTGAAACCTTACGAAACCGGGGTGCCCAGGTAGATTATATTGAGCTCTACGAGCGGAATCGGGTGGATTATACAACTGGCCATGTGGCCAGATTAGTCAGGGATAAGAGGATCAATGCGCTGGTGGTGACCAGCGGCGAGTCGCTTGCGGCTCTGCAAGCTTCAGTCAGCGATAACAAAGAGGAAATTTGTCTGCTACCATTGTTGGTGCCTTCAGAAAGAATCGCCCGGCAGGCAATTGACAGTGGCTTCAACCGAGTTGTTAATACGCGGGGAGCGGGAGAAGAAGCAATCATTGCCGCTTTAGGCACACTCTGGAATTCCCTAAAATAGGCGAGTCTGCGAAAAGATATTGATAGATTCTAAATACTGAACGGCAAAGATGAATTCTAAAAATAGGTAAGACAAAGTGGCTGATCAAGCTGAAACGCCAAAAATACTAGACGAGATATCAAAAAAAAATACGGCAAATTTCAAGTCTCCCTCTGCTCGGCAAAAACAAACTGCCCGAAGACGATTTCTCATCGTCATATTGCTTCTATCGCCCCTAATATTAGCTATTGCTTTCGTTGGCTATCAACAGTGGTTGTCAGATAGCTATCTAGTGAGTTTGGCTGCAGAGAACCAACAACTAAGCAATACCATTACAAATCAGAATGTCCAACTGCAGCAAATCCAGGAGATTCTGGGCCAAGTAACTAGTGCTGCAACAGCAGATGATGCGGTTGTGCAGGAAATAGTGCGGGCATCGGGGCAACAATTTCGTGAGGAAATTGGCCGCCTTAATCAGCTTGTTTCTGAACTACAGTCCCAGCAAAACGCCTCTCAATCTGTAGATAATTCCGCTTTCGCAGTTGCCGAAGCCGGCTACTTATTAAGAGTCGCAAATCGAAAAATTCAACTCGAGTCTGATGTGGCTGGAGCCACAAACTTGTTAGCAAGCGTTGATTCAATATTGGGTGCTACGGGTAACTCCAGCTATTTCTCTGTTAGAGAAAGCATTGCCCGTGAATTAACTGCGCTTCGTAATGTGGCAAAGATTGATATTGATGGCATTTATCTTCGAATTAAAAACTTGTCTGAAAGAGTAAATGAGTTGGAGTTAGCGGGCTCGCTAAAACAAAATTTCCAAAGCCGTGATGGGCAAGCTCAACCAATCCAAATTGAAACTACTTCCGTTGGTATTATTGATTCTAGCCTGACATTTTTGAATGCTGTCTTCGTCTGGCGCAAGTGGGATAAGATGCCAGATGCTATCCAGTCACCCCAGCAAGTGCTTAATATCAAGCAAAACCTGCGTCTGATATTTGAACAAACACTGTTGGCATTACTACAGAGAGACGATCCGCTGTTCATAGACAGTTTGCAGAAGAGTCAGTCTTGGCTGCAAAGATATGTGGTGACAGAAAGCGGTGATGGTGAGGCAATGTTACGGGAAGTGGCTGGCTTGATGTCTTTGAATATAAGTCCAGAGTTGCCAGACATCTCCAACTCACTGTCGCTGTTTAATCGACTTAGTAATAACGATCTCTAACGACTTATGATTAAACTTTTCATATTAAGTTTAATGACGATTGTTCTAGCATTGCTAGTAACTCTGTTTTTTGAATATCCCAGCGATCGAGGTTATCTATTAATTGCCTTCGGTAGTTATACTTTCGAAACAAGTGTGCTTGCCTTCATTGTTGCAATGGTAATTTCTTATATACTGCTTCGATTAATCTCAATATTATTTCAATGGATTAGCCCCTGGCGGTGGATTAGATTCGGACGCGAATTCCAGCGACAACAAAAGGCAAAATCTCGTAGCAAAACGTTGGAGGGGTTAATGTACTTTGCTCGCCGTAATTGGCAGTCTAGTTACAAGCTGCTTACGAAGGGTTCGGGCGATTCCGATGCAAGTGTGGTAAATCAACTGGCCGCTGCCTATGCTGCTTATGAATTAGGTGATAAAGAACTTTGGATGCAATGCCTTGACAAGGCATTGCAAGATTACCCCTCCGCCAGATCGACAATCAATTCACTTAAGGCACAATTACTCTTTAAGTCTAATCAATTAGAGAAATGTCTGGTGGTTCTGGAGCAAATGAAAACTAATTCGTTGAATGACACTTCTTTGTTAAGTCTTCTTAAAGATGTTGTCATCAAACTGGAAGATTGGGATCGACTACGCTCGCTGCTACCCGCTCTAGAAAAAAATTCCATTATTGATCGGGATGAAAAAGAGCGTATTGAAAAACGGTTATTTATGGAGGAGCTTTACTCACATTCACAAGAAGTTAATGACAGCTCCAAAACGCAGAAAATAGTTATTAAAGCGTTGATTAAAAGATGGAATAAAGCGCCAAGAAAATTCAAAGTAGATGGGAAAGTTGTCTGGCACTATTCGGAATTACTAACCAGGCTTAACGCAAACCAGGAGGCGGACCTGGCAATTGAAAGTGCACTTACCAAGAGTTGGAGTGATGAACTGGTGGGTTTGTATGGAGAGCAGAATTACGGGATTAGCCCTCAACAATTAATGAACGCGGAAAGCTGGCTTAAGGAAAGGCCTGCCAATGCTACCCTGTTGTTGGCGCTTGGTAGAATTTGTATGCGTAATGAACTGTGGGGGAAAGCAAAAGGTTATTATCTGTCGAGCATAAAAATTGCTGCGACGGCAGATGCCTATTTGGAGCTTTCTCGTTTGTTAAAATATTTGGGAGAAGAGGAAGGCAGCGAAAAATATTTGCAGGAATATAGAGAGCTAATCGGCAAGCACTTCCCAAAATTACCATTGCCGCCTGAGCCTGCAGCAGCACAATCCAATTAGTCTATTCCCAATTCCTGCCAAAGTTCATCCACCCGCGCTTTAACCGCGGCGCTCATCTCAATTGGTGTGCCCCATGTTCTATCGGTTTCCTCTGGCCACTTTTTGGTAGCATCAAGGCCCATCTTTGAGCCAAGGCCCGAAACTGGCGAGGCAAAATCGAGATAATCAATTGGTGTGTTTTCGATCATAACCGTATCGCGGCTCGGGTCCATCCTTGTCGTGATAGCCCAAATCACATCATCCCAGTGGCGTACATCCACATCCTCATCCGTAACGATGACAATTTTGGTGTACATGAACTGCCTAAGAAATGACCATACACCCATCATTACTCGCTTGGCATGCCCTGGGTACTGTTTTTTCATGCTCACTATCGCGAGCCGATAGGAACAACCTTCTGGGGGCAGGTAGAAGTCAACAATTTCCGGGAACTGCTTTTGCAATAGAGGTATAAACACCTCATTCAATGCGACGCCCAGCATAGCAGGCTCATCAGGCGGTCTTCCGGTGTAAGTACTGTGGTAGATCGGATCTTTGCGGTGAGTAAGTTTTTTAATGGTGAATACTGGGAATTTTTCAACTTCGTTGTAGTAACCGGTGTGGTCCCCGTATGGGCCTTCATCTGCCATTTCGCCGGGTTCAATCACGCCCTCTAACACAAATTCTGCGCTGGCAGGCACCTGTAAGTCGTTGCTGATTGATTTCACCACATCGGTTTTGCTGCCCCTTAGTAAGCCGGCAAAGGCGTACTCTGATAGTGTGTCTGGTATAGGAGTAACTGTGGCCAGTATTGTCGCAGGGTCGGCACCGATAGCGATAGAAACAGGAAACCCTTCACCAGGGTGCTTTAGTTGCCAGTCTCTAAAATCCAGTGCGCCACCACGGTGTGATAACCAGCGCATGATAAGTTTGTTTTTTTCAACCACCTGCATTCGGTAGATGCCTAGATTCAATCTGTCTTTCTCCGGACCTCTAGTAATAACTAGGGGCCAAGTTACCAGTGGCGCCACGTCGCCGGGCCAGCATGTCTGTATGGGAAGCAAAGAAAGATCCACGTCATCTTCGTCGATGACGACTTCCTGGCAGGGTGCAGCAGATCGCTTAACATTGGGTGCAATATTGAGTACATTTTTGTAGCTTGGCAGATTCTGCCAAAGGTCTTTCCAACCTTTTGGGGGGCTTGGTTCTTTGAGGAATGCCAGCAACTTGCCTACATCTCGTAAACCGTTTATATCTTTCTGTCCCATAGCAAGCGCTATGCGGCGGGTATTACCAAACAGATTGGCGAGTAGTGGAATGGTCGAATTTTTAGGATTTTCAAATAGTAAAGCAGGCCCATTGTTACGCAGCGTGCGATCACTAATTTCTGTCACTTCAAGATAGGGATCAACTTCTGTCTGAATGCGTTTTAATTCACCTTCTTGTTCAAGCAGGTCAATAAACTCTCGCAAATCTTTAAATGACATAGATCGCTTCTTGGAGCCTTAAGTTGAATGTGTTAAAACGCGATACTGACACAAACGTATTTTATTTTCGTTTCATTGAGTTAAAGAACTCTTCGTTGGTCTTGGTATCTTTCAATCTATCGAGAATAAATTCTGTTGCTTGAACATCTTCCATGGAAGTGAGTAATTTCCGCAGTATCCACATGCGTTGTAATTCTTCTTCGCTAGTAAGTAAATCTTCTCTTCGTGTACCAGAGCGGCGAACATTGATAGCTGGATAAACACGCTTCTCAGCAATCTTTCGGTCGAGAATGAGCTCCATATTGCCGGTGCCTTTAAATTCCTCGTAAATTACCTCATCCATCTTAGAGCCGGTTTCGATTAACGCGGTAGCTATAATGGTTAAGCTTCCACCTTCTTCAATATTCCGCGCTGCGCCGAAAAAACGCTTTGGGCGTTCAAGAGCATGGGCATCGACACCGCCAGTTAGTACTTTTCCTGATGAAGGAATGATCGTATTATATGCGCGAGCGAGTCGAGTAATAGAATCGAGCAGAATAATCACATCTTCTTTATGCTCGACCAGGCGTTTGGCCTTCTCGATAACCATTTCGGCAACTTGAACGTGTCGTGAAGGCGGCTCGTCAAAGGTGCTGGCAACAACCTCGCCACGCACAGATCGCCGCATTTCAGTAACTTCTTCAGGACGTTCGTCAATCAACAATACGATGAGTCGACATTCGGGGTTATTTCGAACAAGTGATTGGGCGATGTTCTGCAGTATCAGGGTTTTACCGGCTTTTGGTGGAGACACGATCAGACCGCGCTGGCCTTTTCCAATCGGTGCCGTTAAATCGATAGTTCTGGCACTGAGGTCTTCAGTACTGCCGTTGCCAACCTCCAGCGTAAGGCGCTCATCAGGAAACAATGGCGTTAAGTTTTCAAATAAAATTTTATGTTTGGAGCTGTCAGGTGAGCCGAAGTTAATTTCGCTGATTTTCAGCAGTGCAAAATATCGCTCGCCATCTTTGGGTGGGCGTATCTTGCCCTCGACGGTGTCACCAGTTCGAAGATTAAATCGTCTAATTTGGCTTGGTGAGACATAGATGTCATCCGGGCCCGCCAAATAGGAAGAGTCCGCAGATCTCAGAAAGCCAAAGCCATCTTGCAAGATTTCAAGAACGCCATTGCCATGGATATCTTCACCATTTTTAGCGTGCTTTTTTAGGATAACGAAAATTATGTCCTGCTTACGAGTACGCGAGACATTTTCTAATCCCATATCATGGGCGGTTTTTAATAATTCGGTGATTGGTTTTTGCTTTAGTTCAGTTAAATTCATGATAGTTAAAGTTGTCTTGTGGGGAGAAAAAGATGAATGGGTGAGTTTGTGGGTGAAGGTAAAAGTTAATTTCGCGCAGCAATTTACGCCGCAAATTCATAGGGTTTTAATATTAGTAAATTCAAAAAGGTTGATTGATTAATTTAGTTTGCAGAGTGGAGAAAAGATCGTTTTTAGAAATTATTTTGGACTGCGTGTCTCTTAATTCTTGTTTGACGAGGCCTGCCAATATAGACCGCCTCTACAACTTAGTCCAGATATTTCGCAATAATGCCTGTATTAATTTGGCAAAGCTACTCTGGGAGCAGTTATTCATCTAATGGTATTTGGGATAATCGATGGACTCATTCAGTGCAAAGCCAGAAATTGCCGTGTCTCAATCAGATGCCATCAACATAAGAAGTAACGCTATGTGGTGCTCAAAGTGCTCTGAAACACCACATTTAGCTTCAATTTAGATGACGCTGTCAATAAATGCCGATAACTGTGATTTAGAAACCGCGCCGACTTTTGTTCCAGCCACGTCCCCTTTAGTAAATAGAATCATAGTCGGGATGCCGCGTATGCCATATTTTGGTGCGGTCTCTTGATTGGCATCCACATCCATCTTGCAAACTTTCAGTTTGCCATCGTATTCATCAGCGACCTCTGCCAATACGGGAGCGATCATTTTGCAGGGGCCACACCACTCAGCCCAGAAGTCCACTAGTACGGGACCTTCGGCCTGCAATACGTCTTGTTCAAAACTGTCGTCAGAAATGTGAACGATATTTTCGCTCATATTGTTATTCCTTTGAGTTTGGGGGTGTTAGATGAGTGTGATCAGAGAAACTCAGTTTATGAATTCTGTCAATCGGCTCGATAAGCTGCATCGGGTATATGATAAGGCTAAAACCGCAGGATTCAAGTGCCAATCACTTAATAGTAGAGTGCGGGCATCATTTTGCAGCCTATTATTGACTGTTTAGCCGCGTAAAATTGCAGCTGCTTTCTTGGCAAAGTAGGTCAGAATCGCATCCGCACCAGCCCGTTTGATCGAAGTGAGTGATTCCATAACAATGGCGTGTTCAACTAGCCAGCCGTTCTGTATAGCCGCCATGTGCATCGCATATTCGCCGCTTACCTGGTAGACGAAGGTCGGCACCTGAAACTCAGATTTCACCCTGGCAACAATATCCAGATAGGGCATCCCCGGTTTAACCATCACCATGTCAGCACCCTCGGCCAGATCCAGCGCCACCTCCTGCAGGGCTTCATCGCTGTTAGCGACGTCCATTTGATAATTGTATTTGTTGCCAGCCCCTAGTTTGCCACTTGAGCCTACAGCATCACGAAATGGGCCATAGTAGCAGGAAGCATATTTCGCTGAATAAGCCAGAATTCGAGTGTAAATGTAGTTATTTGCTTCGAACGCCTGACGAATTGCCCCAATTCTCCCATCCATCATATCCGACGGTGCGACGATATCAACACCCGCCTCGGCGTGGGATAACGCTTGTTTGGTTAATACTTCAATGGTCTGGTCGTTTAGCACATATCCACTGTCATCGATGATGCCATCCTGACCATGGGATGTGTAGGGATCGAGAGCTACATCAGTAATAACGCCCAGCTCAGGGAAATTACTCTTTAGCTGACGAACTGCCCGCTGTACCAAACCCTCAGGGTTATGGGCTTCTTTACCGTCGTCAGATCTTACCTCATCACCTGGGGAAGGAAAAAGGGCAATTGCCGGGATGTTAAGAGCCAGCAGCTCGGCAGCTTCCTTTAACAGTTCGTCGATACTCAGGCGAAACATACCAGGCATCGAGGGGATTGCTTGGCGCTGACTTTCCCCATCGACAATAAAAACCGGGAAAATAAGGTCATCTGTGGTCAAACGGGTTTCCCGCATGAGACGTCGACTAAACGCATCGCGGCGCATGCGACGCATTCGTGTTACCGGGAATGTACGATTAAAATCAAAATTTGGCACTTAGGGAGCCTCTCACAGATTCTCTTAACATATTGTCTTTAAAGGGTTATATTTCCTGCTTGGCTAGCAGGTCACCAATGTTCAGGAATACGCAACAGGGTTATATCATATGCAATTATGATGGCAAGTATTAAAGTACTTGTATTACCCTCCCCCAGCAATTTACCGATCGATTTAAGGTATAGGAAGTAGCTAGTGACCAAAACTAAAATTTTTATTGTTGTGTTGATCGTCTCTGTGATCGGGCTGTATTTAAGTTTGGATTTAGGGCAGTACATGAAGCTGGATTTCATCCAGTCTCAGTTGGGTAATATTCAAACGTTCAAGCAAGAAAATTTCGGGTTAGCCGCATTGATTTACTTCGTCGTTTATGTGGTGGTGGTCTTAGCCTTACCTGGTGCATTGCTTCTTACCTTGGTCGGCGGCGCCATCTTTGGCTTATTCTGGGGGGCATTGCTGGTCTCATTCGCCAGCAGCATTGGTGCCACCCTGTCATTCCTAGCATCTCGGTTTTTATTGCGCGATTGGGTGCAATTCAAATTTGGCGATTATCTCGCTCCAATAAATAAAGGCATTAAGAAAGACGGTAACTTTTATCTTTTCAGCCTTCGGATGGTGCCGATTTTTCCATTCTTTATGATCAATTTATTGATGGGGCTAACTGCCATCAGAGCTCTGCCTTTTTATCTAGTTAGCCAAGCAGGGATGTTTATTGGCACGCTGCTATTTGTGAATGCCGGTGTCGAATTATCACAGATCGAATCATTGTCCGGATTGGTTAGTGCGCCTGTGCTGCTATCCATAGCGCTGTTGGGCACTTTTCCATTAATAGCCAAGTTTGTGGTTTCAGCAGTCCAGCAAAATAAGGTTATGAAGCAATTCCAGCGCCCCAAGAAGTTCGATGCTAATGTAGTCATTATAGGGGCCGGTTCTGCCGGTTTGGTCGCTGCGATGATTGCAGCTGGAGCAAAGGCCAAAGTTGTGCTGATCGAGAAACACAAGATGGGCGGGGATTGTTTAAATACCGGTTGTGTTCCGAGCAAGTCACTGATTCGCAGCGGTCGCATCATGGCCTACCTGAAGCGGGCGAGCGAGTATGGATTAGTAGATGTGAGTGGCAAGGTTGATTTTGCAGCTGTCATGGAACGGGTGCAGCGGGTAATCGCCAAAATAGAACCCCATGATTCAGTGGAGCGATTTACGTCACTAGGCGTTGAATGTGTCAGCGGAGAAGCTCGGATCGAGTCGCCATACTGCGTCTCGGTTAATGGGCGCAGCATAAGCACAAGGTCAATTATTTTGTCAGCGGGTGCCCGACCCCTGGTACCAACAATACCCGGGCTCGATAAAATAGATTATCTGACATCTGACACAGTCTGGACATTGCGGGAATTACCAGCGCGGCTGCTAATTGTTGGAGGTGGTCCTATTGGTTGTGAACTGGCACAAGCATTTAATAACCTAGGCGCCAAGGTAACACAGATGGACATTGCGCCGCGCATTATGCCGCGAGAAGATGCAGACGTATCGGAGCTAGTTACGAAAAAATTTAGGCAAGACGGCATAACTGTGCTAACCGGGCATCGGCTCGTTAAATTCGACTCGCAAGCAGGCATTCATACGATAGAGGCTGATCACGATAGCGAAACCGTCACAGTTGAGTTTGACAAGGTGCTATTGGCCATTGGACGAAAAGCTAACGTAGAAGGCTATGGGCTGGAAGAGCTTGGTGTCGCTCTGACATCGCAAGGAACGGTGCAGGTAAACGAATATTTGCAAACGACTTACCCTAATATATATGCCTGCGGTGATATAGCAGGCCCCTACCAATTTACCCATATGGCATCTTTCCAAGCCTGGTTTGCCTCGCTCAATGCTATGCTTGGGGGTATCTGGCGTTCAAAGGTAAATTACAATATAGTCCCGTGCGCGACTTTTACAGACCCGGAAGTGGCAAGGGTAGGCCTTAATGAGCAAGATGCTATCGATAGCATCTTGCCCTATGAAGTTACCCGGTTTGATCTGGACGATCTTGACAGGGCTATTGCTGATGAAGAAGCCCATGGCTTTATCAAGGTATTAACCGTTCCAGGCAAGGATAAAATACTGGGTGTAACTATTGTTGGATATCATGCAGGTGAGCTAATTGGTGAATTTGTTTTCGCAATGACGCACAGGATGGGTTTGAAAAAGATTTCCGCCGTAACCCATATTTACCCAACGTTATTAGAAGCAAATAAATTTACCGCAAATGTGTGGCGTAGTGCGCGATTACCAGAGAAATTTTTTCCGTTTACAGAAAAATATTTTCACTGGAAACGCGGGCGTTAACACGCAGAAAACAGTTCTAAAGGCACTGGTCTACTTGTTTGAGAAGTCCCTCAAGCGAGAGCTGGGTGACTTTGGCTTCAAACTAGCAACTAAGCAAAGGCAGCTGCCTACTGTGTTGGTTCCTGCACAGGTCGGTCAGATTTTATACCAGCTATTGAGACCGACATCGGTTCATTACTGAGTTACTTTATGGCGGTGGTTTACGGGTGTCTGAATGTCTTCGTCTACGGATTCAGGACGTTGATCTGAAGCGGATGTCTTTGAATGTATGAGATGGTAAAGGTCGGAAAGACCGGCAAACCATTCTTGCTAGCAAATTGAAAAGTGGCCTTGAAGATCAAATAGCTAAGGCAATTGAGATTCAAAAGAAAGATAAGGAGCAAGGTATCGGCAGCTCAATGAATCCAGCATTACAAATCAAATAATCCCAAGCACCTTATACTCCAGCTTGGACCTTTATATTCCCCTCTTCTCGGTGGTGTGCGCATCCTTTAACAGGAGAGGTATGTTGCCATCATTTGCATTCCTTCGTGGTAAGAAAATCCCTTCAGATTGCTGTGCGGCAGGCCGGAATCGATAAGCAGCGAGCAGGTTGTCATACCTTCCGGCATTCGTTTGCTACCTAAATGCTGCTGAGTGGCTCAGATATTCAAATAGTCTAGGAGCTATTGGGGCATAAGGATGTATCAACTATTCGAATTTATACCCATGTTCAGGGTTGGCACTACGCAGGAACCAGTAGGCCGCTAGATAGTATCTAGATAAGGCTTGCGCCTTAGGAATTTGGCTTGGGACAAAGCGATTATCGCAAATCAGGTAGCTTGGCAGATGTTTTCCCTGTTTATGGGAAACCCTAATTAACGCTTTTTTGAGGCTGCTTTTAAATTGAAAAACTCCATATAATAGAAATTCTTATGAAGATTTATTAAAGTCAGTCGATACTATGATTGTGCCGCTTTTCTCCGGCTGATTGGAGGCAATATATTAATAACAAGGAGCTATATTCTCGTTATGGTCAAGGAGCTTTCGTTTCCCTTTTATCTGGATCTAGCTACTCTCGATACAGGTAGCATTACCAATATTCTCAACGATATTGAAATCCATTTGCCGCTAATGGAGTCAGAAAGCGATTTAACCCAGTTGCTTCAGGTAAAGGAGTTTTTTGAGAAAGAGCTCATGGTTGACCATCGGCGCCATTAGTCCCTGCATTTTCCAGCTGTATTCATAGTATCTGCCCAATTTACAAAGCGCATCATGTTCGATGAAGCTGAGAGGGCCCCTGGCTCTGTCTGGGGACTTTGTTGTGGGCGCTACCCATATCCCGAAGTAAATTAAACCTAAGCGGAATGGCGCTGTAATAATGAAAGGCTCGGGAGTGATCTAGGCTTCTTTTTTGTGTGTTAGAATCTGTCTCCCTAAATCGCAGCTAACCACTATCGGCAAAGCGCAAAAACACCTGAGAGCAGTTTGGAAAACCCACAGTTAACAAATCCAATCACGAAATTTATCTCTGTATTTCAATACAGCGCTGTAGCGCTTCGTATTGTCTGGAATACTAGTACTTCACTTACAATCGCCATGGCGTCCACCACACTGATAACCGGTGTCATGCCTGCTGCTATTGCCTCTGTCGGTGGGCTTTTTGTAGATGCTGTAATAACGGCACTTCAGGCAACTGATGTTGGATCAGAGCAGGCGCGAAGCGATGCGCTTTATTATATTTTCTTGGAAGCGGGATTGGTTGTATTAATGACTGGTGCACAGCGAATAAACACGGTGTGTCAATCTATATTGAGAGTGCTGCTGGGAAATGAAATCAATGTAATGATTCTGGAGAAAGCACTAACCCTGGAGCTTGCTCACTTTGAGGACGCTGAGTTCTACGATAAATTGGTCAGAGCCAGACGTGAAGCGTCAAGCCGGCCGCTTAGTTTGGTTATTAAAACCTTCAACTTATTACGCGACGTGATTGCCTTGATCACTATTGGGGGTTGGTTGTTTCAGTTTTCTCCCTATGCTGTTTTACTGCTAGCTGTGGCGGGCGTGCCAGCCTTTGTCGCCGAAGCAAAATTTTCAGGAGAAGCTTTCCGTATTCACCGGCGTCGGTCTGCTGAACGGCGTATGCAAATTTATCTGGAAATGGTTTTAACCAGAGAAGACGGTGTCAAAGAAGTGAAGTTACTGCAACTAGGTAAGCTTTTCCTGCAACGTTACATCGATATATTTAAGAATATATATAACGAAGATAGAGACCTTGTTATTCGCCGAGGTTTTTGGGGGTATATTCTCGGGCTACTGGCCAGTGCCGCATTCTATTTTGCTTATGGTTGGGTTGGTTTCGCTGCAATTGCAGGCGTTGTGACAATCGGTCAAATGACAATGTACATTGCACAGTTTCGTTTGGGCCAATCAGCTGTTACTAACAGTCTTACATCAATTAATGGAATGTATGAAGATAATTTATACCTGTCTAACCTCACGGAATATCTTGAGCATAAAATACCGGAACAAAGCGGTGAGAAAATATCAGGTCTAAATTCCGCAGATGGCATTCGCTTCGAAAATGTAAGTTTCTTTTATCCGGGAAGTACCGCGCCCGCACTTCATAAAATCAATTTACACATTAAACCCGGAGAAAGCCTGGCAATAGTAGGTGAAAACGGCAGCGGAAAGACTACCTTGATCAAACTTCTAACGCGCTTGTACAAGCCGTCTGAGGGAGTAATTTATCTAGAAGGGATGAATCTAGACGATTGGGATATAGAAACATTAAGACAAAAGGTTGGAGTAATTTTTCAGGACTTTGCCCGTTATCAGCTTATTGTAGGCGAAAATATTGGCATTGGTGATGTAGACAATATTACAGAGGAAGCGCAGGTAGCTGATGCGGCAATGAAGGGTATGGCGGACAGCTTCATCAAGGACCTGCCCAAGGATTACAACACACAATTGGGCACTTGGTTTAAGGATGGCAAAGAATTATCTGGTGGGCAATGGCAGAAAATCGCCTTGTCTAGAGCATTCATGCGTAGCCAGGCTGACATACTTATCTTAGATGAACCGACAGCTTCGATAGATGCAAAGGCTGAGGCAGAAATATTTGCGCATTTTCGAGATCTGACTGAAAAACGAATATCAATTATTATTTCCCACCGCTTTTCGACCGTGCGAATGGCTGATCATATTATCGTGCTCGAAAAAGCAGAGATTATAGAGCAGGGAGCCCATCATGATTTACTTGAAGCGAATGGGCAATACGCCACGCTGTTCAACCTGCAGGCAAAGGGGTACCAGTAATAAATGGCTGGAATATCGTTCTATTTTGTTGTTGGACTTATGGTCTGCTTCATTGGCACAATTCCTTTTGGACCAATCAATCTTACCGTTGTCAAAACCACCATTGAGCTAGGCAAAAAATGCGCTCTCGAAGTGGCTCTGGCAGCATCGCTGGTCGAAATATTTGAAGCGCTAATCGCGATAATTTTTGGTGCGGTTATCAGCATCTACCTGGAAACCAGCTTGCTGATCAGCCTAGCTATTGCCATTGCTTTTATTGTGTTAGGTATTATGGTTTTAACCAGCAAGCCAAAAGTTAATATAGAGAAAGAGTGTAAATATGTTGATGTTGGTTCGCAATTCAGGAAGGGAATTATCGTAGCGGCGTTAAACCCCCAAGCAATACTCTTCTGGATCTGCGCGCTGGCTGCCATTAGTCAATATTTTGTGTTTGAATATACTGGGTTATACCTGATAGGATTTCTGTCTGGTGTGTTTATTGGCAAACTGGTTACGTTGTATGGTTTTATCATTATGAGTGGTTATCTGAAAATTCATGTTCAACAGAGTAGCTTGCTGGTAAATCGCCTGTTAGCTGGCGTATTAATATCTATCGGAATTAGTCAGAGCTGGAGAGTTTTATTTGGGTGATATTAAACATAAGCACTCACAAAGATTAATTCAGGGGCTTTTCAGTGCCTGATAATAGTGAAGTAGATAAAGTTAAGGCACTACGTGCAATAACGCGTGCACGTAACGGGTTATTTGTTTGCTTTTATACCCTGCCAGTTTATATTCTTTCCGTGTGGGCTTTGCTCAATAACGGTCGAGACATAATTAGTTTCATGTTTTTTTACATGGGGCTTTATGCTATTTTTACAATCAACATGGCGGCGAAACGTTGTCCCGATTGTGGCAATCAGTTCTTTGTTAAATCCTTCTTACTCAATATTGTCACTAAGAATTGCGTGCACTGTTCTCTACCTTATAAATATTGACCGTGAGTTAGCTCTTGTTAGTTATCATGCGCAACAGCTCTAATATTTTCGGTGGTTGTCCGGTTCTCAGAACACCGTGACGAAGGACTTCTCCTGACAGTCACATCTTCATCTTTTTATAAAGAACCTTTTTTCAAGTAACTAACCAATTCAGTTTTTGATATTTAAAGCGGAAGGCTATCCTAAAACCGAGATAGTGCCGGCTGTCGGTTTGGGAATTTCCAGAATCATTCGAATGATAGTTGTCTTGCTTGCACCATTGGGCTCGAGCAACTAATAGATGGCACCTCTAGGAATGGAGAAGCTCACATCATCTACAGCAGTAAATTCGTCGTAGCGCTTGACTACATCATGAAGGCTTAGCACAGATTCATTCAGCGGTGTTCAGATTGAGTGAGTCAGACAAAGTATGTCAGACAGTTAGGCTACCTTCCAGCATGGCCAGAAATTGGGGATCAAACTTGAAGTCTTGACCCCTGGTTCCACAATCAAACAGAAAGATACTTATTGATTTCTGCTGCCGCTAAACGGCCTTCATCAATGGCTCTGACCACCAGAGACTGACCGCGTCTGCAATCGCCAGCGGCAAACACTTTTGCGGCGCTGGTTTGAAAGTCGTGGTAATTTGCCTGGTAATTTGAACGCCCATCGAGCTCCAGCTTCAATGGTTCACTGACGTAATGCTCAGGCCCGAGAAACCCCATCGAAAGAAAAATTATATCGGCTTCCCAAAATTGAATTGTGCCAGGGACTTCTTTAAAATTCTCATCAACTTCAACTGTTTTAATCCCTAACAATTTCCCATCAGCATCGCGTACAAATTCCTTGCCGGATATTGAATAAACTCGCGGGTCCTGACCAAATTTTACCGCTGCCTCTTCGTGCCCATAGTCCACACGATAAATAACCGGCCACAGTGGCCAGGGGTTATCATCTGCACGATCGACTGGCGGCTTGGGCATGATTTCGAAATTCACCAGTGACTTGCATCCGTGCCGGAGTGAAGTGCCAATACAGTCTGTACCGGTATCGCCTCCGCCGATGACAATTACGCTCTTATCTTTGGCACTTATATAATGGCCATCATCAAGGTTGGAATCCAGTAAGCTCTTGGTGTTCTTACGCAGGAAATCCATTGCAAAATGAACCCCGTCACCTTCTCTGTGTGGAATGTCCAGATTACGAGGAGATGTTGCGCCGGTTGCAAGCAGTAACGCATCTGATTCATCCCACAGTTCTTCTATTGCTATACCATTCTCGCTAGAACCGCCAACATCGGAGCTAACGATGAACTTAACACCTTCTTCTTCCAGCAGTTTGACGCGGCGATCGATTACCGATTTTTCCAGCTTCATATTGGGAATGCCGTACATCATCAAACCGCCAATTCGGTCGTCTCTTTCATACACAGTGACTTCGTGACCCGCTTGATTTAATTGCGCAGCTGCTGCCAGACCCGCAGGTCCTGAACCCACGATGGCAACTTTTTTGCCCGTGCGCTCAAGTGGTGGCTTGGCAACTACCCAGCCCTCGTCAAAGCCTTTGTCAGCAATGGCACATTCAATGTTCTTGATAGTAACCGCAGGATGATTTGCGCCGAGCACACAGGCACCTTCACAAGGAGCCGGACAGACGCGGCCGGTGAACTCAGGAAAATTATTGGTTTTATGTAGTCTATCAAGCGCTTCTTTCCAGCGATTGTTATAAACCAGATCATTCCATTCGGGGATTAGATTATAGACCGGGCAGCCATTGTCCGATTGGCAAAATGGCACGCCACAATCCATACAACGCGCGCCTTGGGTGGAAAGGTGATCATCGTCGTGATTGGTGTAAATTTCTTTGTAATCGACCAGCCGCTCCACCGGATCACGGTAGGGTTCTGTTGCGCGGTCGAATTCTGTAAATCCTGTAGGCTTGCCCATTTATATAATATTTCCAAAGGTCTCTGTTATTATTGTAATGCTGATAAAAAAGTAAACGCTCAATTTGTGCTAATCAAAGTCAGGGGTGGTACGGATTCTCGCTCGACGAGCACGCGTTTGTAGTCGGTTGGCATCACTTTTAAAAATTGCCCTATAGACTGATCCCAATTTTCGAGGATTTGCGCTGCCACTGCTGATTCGGTGTATTCAAGGTGATTGCTGATCAATATTTTGAGTTCGAGTATATCTTCTGGGTTGCTTAAAGACTCCAATTCAAATGACGCCATGTTGCAACGCGTGGCGAAATCACCGTCACGGTTCCAAACGTAGGCTATGCCGCCACTCATGCCAGCGCCAAAGTTCCTGCCGGTTACTCCCAGTACCACGACCCGGCCTCCAGTCATATATTCGCAACCATGATCGCCAATGCCTTCCACGACGGTACTTGCGCCGCTATTTCTTACAGCGAATCGCTCAGCGACTATACCCCGAATATAGGCCTCGCCACCAGTTGCTCCATACAGCAACACATTACCGGCGATGACATTTTCTTCTGCTTTGAAACTACTGTTTTTTGGTGGATAAATAATTATCTTGCCGCCGGACAAACCTTTGCCGACATAATCGTTGGCATCGCCTTCTATCGTCAGCGTAATTCCCTTGGCTAACCACGCGCCAAGACTCTGGCCGGCCGACCCATGTAGCTTTATATTTATGGTGTCATCGGGCAGCATCTTCTCTTTCCAACGTTTTATTAATTCGTTGGAAAGCATGGTGCCAACTACCCGATTAGTATTGAGTATTTCTCGTTCGATATAGACTTTTTCACCGGTTTGTAACGCGTTATCAGCCAGTCGGATTAGCTCATTATCAAGCGCTTTGTCGAGGCCGTGATCCTGGTCTTTAGTTTTGTAAAACTCCGTGTCATCGAAAATCACCTTGGCAGGCTCCAGCATGGCGCTCAGATCCAGCCCACTGGCCTTCCAGTGGTCAGTTACCTCATTGGTGTTTAGTAAATCCACCCGGCCGACCATTTCATTTACTGTGCGCACACCAAGCTCGGCCATAATGTCGCGCATTTCTTCTGCGACCATAAATAGATAATTAACCACGTGTTCTGGCTTACCTTTGAACTTCTTGCGAAGTGCTTTATCTTGAGTCGCGATACCCACTGGACAGGTGTTCAAATGGCATTTGCGCATCATAATACAGCCGAGCGTGATTAACGGAGCGGTTGCAAAACCAAATTCTTCGGCACCCAGCAAGGCGGCGATAGCGATGTCACGTCCGGTTTTGAGCTGACCGTCAGTCTGCAATACTACGCGAGAGCGCAGATTATTCATCACTAGGGTCTGATGGGTTTCAGCTATGCCCAGCTCCCATGGAAGTCCCGCATGCTTGATAGAAGTCAGTGGTGAAGCACCGGTGCCCCCATCGTGTCCGGCTATGACCAGATGATCGGCCTTGGCCTTCGTCACGCCGGCGGCAATTGTTCCCACTCCAATCTCTGATACAAGCTTAACGCTTATACGAGCTTCTCGATTGGCGTTCTTTAAGTCGTGTATTAGTTGCGCGATATCTTCGATTGAATAAATATCGTGATGTGGAGGTGGGCTGATGAGCCCAACTCCCGGTGTTGAGTGACGAATGCGTGCTATGGTTTCATCTACTTTGCCACCTGGTAATTCGCCACCTTCTCCGGGCTTCGCTCCTTGGGCAATCTTGATTTGTAATTCATCTGCGTTGGCTAGATACCAAGCAGTAACGCCAAACCGGCCTGATGCAACCTGCTTGATGGCCGAACGCTTGGAATCACCGTTGGGCAATGGCTTAAAACGTTCTGGATCTTCGCCGCCTTCGCCGGTGTTTGATTTTCCACCAATTCGGTTCATTGCAATGGCTAAAGACTCATGGCTCTCTGCGGAGATGGAACCAAAACTCATGGCACCTGTTGCAAAGCGTTTTACAATTTCACTTGCCGTTTCCACTTCAGCTAGTGGAATCGATTCAGTAATATCAGTTCGGAAGTGCAGCAGGCCTCGAAAAGTGCAGCGACGAGTGCTGTCTTCATTGGCATGTTTGGCAAAGGCAGCATAGGCTTCCTTGCTATTATTTCTCGCTGCAATTTGTAGGTTAAAGATGGTGTTTGGATTCCACATATGTGAATCCCCACCTTTGCGCCAGTGGATATCACCGGGATTGGTTAAATTCGGAATCAAGTCACTGCGCGCAGCAGGAAAACCAATGGCGTGCCGACGGGCTGATTCCTCTATCAACACATCAAAATCCACTCCTTGCACGCGGCTTGTAGTACCCGCAAAGCATAGAGCAATGATTTCATCAGCCAGGCCGACCGCCTCAAAAATCTGGGCACCTTTATAGGACTGTAAGGTGGATATGCCCATCTTGGCCATGACCTTGAGCATGCCTTTGGCAACACCCTTCTTATAAGCAACGAACAATGAATCTTCGTCAGAATAAGAGTCGCCTAATAAGCCTTCTTTTTTTGCTTGCCATAATGCTTCAAAAGCAAGGTAGGGATTAATCGCGTCTGCGCCGTAACTTGTTAGCAGGCAATGGTGGTGAACTTCACGCGCTTCGCCTGTTTCTACAACGATACCAATACGCGTGCGTTGCCGGTTGTCAACGAGGTGATGATGCACCGCGCTACACGCAATTAATGCACTAAGCGGTATGCGATATTTAGATATATCGCGGTCAGACAACACAATGAATGAGTATCCATTCGCTATTGCCTGGATCGCTTCCTCACATATCCGACTGATCGTGTTCAGGTAACCGCCCTCTTCATCCCGATCAAAGGTAATATCGATCACCTGAGAGCGTAAAGCCTGATAGTCCATGTGTTTGATGTCAGCCAGTTGCTGATTGGATAAAATGGGATGAGCCAGGCTTATTCGATGAGCTTGAGCCTCGGTTGTATCTAACAGGTTGCCCTCAGGCCCGATGAAGCACTCAAGGGACATAACCACTTCTTCACGAATCGAGTCGATAGGCGGGTTGGTAATCTGGGCGAAAAGTTGTTTGAAGTAATCGTAAATCATGCGTGGCTTGTCAGAGAGACACGCCAGTGCAGAGTCATTGCCCATCGAACCCAATGGGTCGCGGCCTTCAGTCACCAAGGGCAATAACATGAATTGCATGGTTTCGGTGGTGTAACCAAACGCCTGCATGCGATGCAGTAGATTTTCTGAATCCAGTGAATGAGCGGCACCACCATTAGCGCTGTTTCTGCTGATATCAGCCAGTGTAACTTTCTGGTTAGCCAGCCATTTACCGTAGGGCCTTTTGTTGCTGATTGTTTGCTTGAGATCTTCATCAGAGATTAGTTTTCCCTGCTCGAAATCCAGCAGGAACATTTTGCCTGGCTGCAGCCGACCCTTCAATTTGACGTTAGCTGGATCGACGTGCAAAACACCGACTTCCGAACCCATAATCACTTTGTCATCAAAGGTTACGTAGTAACGACTTGGTCGCAGGCCATTTCGATCGAGCACAGCACCGATGTACTGCCCATCTGTGAACACAATCGAAGCGGGTCCATCCCAGGGTTCCATTAAGGCAGAATGATATTCATAAAAATCTTTCTTGGCCTGTGCCATGTTCTCGTCAGATTGCCACGCCTCCGGAATCATCATCATCACCACTTCTTGCAGAGAGCGGCCTGAGAGCAACAAAAACTCCAGCACGGCATCGAAGTTCCCGGAGTCAGTACCATCCGCATCAATTATCGGGAATAATTGCTTTAACTTTTCACCAAAGGCATCGGTGGCCACAGTGCCCTGTCTGGCGGCCATCTTGTTCACGTTGCCGCGCAGCGTATTGATTTCACCGTTGTGGCTCATAAACCGATTAGGTTGAGAGCGATCCCAGGATGGAAAAGTATTGGTGCTAAAGCGCGAATGTACCATCGCCAGGTGGGTCTCAAAACTTGGATTGGTTAGGTCCTTATAGAAGGGAAATAACTGACCTGGTGTCAACATCCCCTTGTAGACAATAACTTTTGTGGACAGGCTGCAGGCGAACAGCTGCTTAGCCTCAGTAAGTGATTCATCGTTGCGCAATCGGTGCGTGAAGCGCTTGCGAATGATATAGAGCTTTCTTTCAAATTCGAGTTGATTAAGATCATCGGCCGCTGCAATGAATAGCTGCTCAATTGACGGCTGTGCCATGCGAGCGGCAGGACCGACATCTGCACTATCTGCATCGATGGGGACTGTTCTCCAGCCCACAAGCAGCTGTTCTTCCTCAGCGATAATCCGATTTATGACTTCTTGGCAGATTTTCCGCTCGCCAATATTTTGTGGCAGGAATATATTGCCTACCGCATATTGGCCAGCCGGGGGAAGGTCTACGTTCAGGAATTCCTTGGCAACCTTTTTAAAAAAACTGTGGGGCAGGGCCATAAGAATACCTGCCCCATCGCCGGTATTAGCCTCAAATCCGCAACCACCGCGGTGGTCCATCCTGGAATTCAAATGATAGGCGTCCAGCATAATCTGATGACTTGGCTGGCCTTTTATATGCGCAACAAAACCGACGCCACAGGAATCTTTCTCCAGAGCAGGGTCATACAAGCCCGTTTTTTCTGGAAAACCAAATTTAAGGGGGATCTGGTTCTTACTACTCATAGATTTCTTATGCTCGTTCGCTACCATGGCTATTCAGTGACACTTTTAAATCCCGCTATTTCGCATCCCTTCGACGGCAATACATCGCGGGTTGGGGTAGCCTATTATTATTTTGTAAATTTGTGCTGCTAAAATTCTGACAGATAGGGCTCTGCGATTTATCCACTTCCACCTTTGGCGCAATCGATGCCTTCATATGGCACCACCAAGAGGGCCGAATACAATACCATCGCGCCAGAATAAGTCAAGGTCAAAAAGTTGTTGAAAAATTCAGGATTAAATGACTAACCCATTGAATTATCGCAGTTTATACGCGCAAGGTGTGGCTGAGGAGAGAAACTTTACGATTGCCATTTCAAGTGTGGAGTTATAGCTGAAGGGTCCGAAACAGTCGCAACAGTCGCAACAGTAGTCGATAGCAACATGAGTGGTTGTTGCGGTGCAATTTCAATCAGCGCAATAGAAAATAATATCACTGAGGATAAAATTTCTCCCCGTGTGGGGGTAGCATTTGAAAGTGCGCGCGATGCAGTAACGGGTGAGCGGAAAGAGAGTCTATTTGATTTGTTCATTGTTTGAACAAAATCAGATTGGCTTCTGGACGGCAGTCGCTGGTGCCAACCAAGCTAACTACTCGAGAGCTAAGAATAATCTTGGGCACATACTCGGGAACCTCGCTAATTGAGTGCGTTGCAGCGGTGTTATTGCTTGATATATTAAGGGAGGTGATTTAATCTAGCCAAGCTCGGCAGAAGCTAACCAAATAGAAAAAGTATTCAATAATTCAATCAGGGAGGCGAAATTAGCCCGTGAACCCAAATCTAACGCGAAGACGCTTTATAAAAGGGGTGATTGCCTCTGGCGTTGCCACCACATCCACTGCAGTTTGGTACTCAGCCACTGGCGCTGATCGACCAGCCGGTGCGGTAGAGCGGCTATTAAGAATCAATGTCAATGGCCAGACACGTAACGTAGATGTTGCACCGCAGGAAACACTGGCCTCCACGCTACGTTATAAATTGGGACTAACCGGCACCAAGTTGGGCTGTAACCGCGGAGAATGCGGGGCCTGTACGGTGTTGGTTGATGATATACCCAGCTACGCCTGTTCGGTTTTAACCCATTCAGTTAAAGACCAGCGAATCGAAACTGTTGAAGGTCTAGAGTCGGCAAATGGCACTCTGCACCCAGTGCAGCAGGCTTTTGTAGAAGAACTATCGCCACAGTGCGGATACTGTACGCCGGGCCAGGTTATGTCAGCCGTTGGATTGCTGCGGGCTAACCCAAACCCATCCCGAGAAGAAGCGCGTCAGGGCTTGGCAGGTAACATATGCCGCTGTGGTTCTTATGACTCTTACCTAAATGGCGTCATGCGCGCAGCTGAAATAGGATAATAATCATGGCATATATGCATATTGGTAAAGATTTTGTTCCACCTGATGTAGTTGGCAAGGTCACGGGTCGAATTAAGTATTCAGAAGACTATGCTCGCGATGGCATGGTTTACGCCAGACTATTAACCAGCCCTATTCCCCATGGCCGGGTAATAAATATCGATGCGAGCGAAGCATTGGCAATGGAGGGTGTATTCGGCATATTGACTGCTGATGATGTCTATCCAGAGGGAGAGCCTGATAGTACTGGTTTGAAGATTTTAACTAATGAACCGACACTGGTCGGTGAACCGATTTTGGCGGTGGCAGCGATCGATGAGAAGACCGCTGAAACAGCAATGACAAGAATCGACATCACTTTTGAGCAATTACCATTTACTTTGGACCCGTTGGATAGCTTGGTTGAAGGCGGTCCGGATGCCTATACCGGAGGTAACACCTTCGTATTTCGGCAGGGTTTCGCGCAGGAAAAGTGGACAGTTGATCAGGTAACCAGTTTTGTCAATGGTAATGAGCCTACGGCTGAGCCTCAGCAAACTTGGGAGTATGGCGATCTACAAGCTGGCTTTGCCAGTTCTGATTTTGTCTACGAAACTACATTTTCAACTGCAGGTTATGGTCACATGTCTATGGAGCCTCGCAGTGCCTTGGCTTACTGGGAAAATGGTAAATGCTATTTGCATGGGACTTCACAAAGTTTAACCGCTATAACTGCAGGAATGGCACAAATAGTGGGTGTACCACTGGAAGATTTTGTCTTCATTAATGAGGCGACTGGCGGCGGTTTTGGCCAGCGCGCACGAGCAGGTAGTATTCCCAGCATGGCGATACCTGCAAAGTTCTCACAAAAAATAAATCGTCCCGTAATGATGCGTGTCACCCGTGAAGAAGAATTCACTATTGGTGGTGCCAGGCAAGGGCTACAGGGTTGGGTTAAGGTGGGTTTTAGGACCGATGGCACCATGGCTGCCATGGATTTGTACTGCATCTCAGACAGTGGCGGCAAAGGGGGAGGCGGTGACGCTAACTCAGCGGCTGCCGGCGTAAGCGCACTTTATCAAACCGAAGCCATGCGCTTTAGAAACACATCAATTGGCACCAATACCGGCCATAGAGGTGCGCAGCGTGGCCCTGGTGAAAACCAGATTATGGCTATTATGGGTCCCATTATGGACAAGGCCGCGGCTGATCTTAATCTGGATCGATTGGAAATCCGCAAACTCAATGCCGCACAGAATGGTGACGTGAGTGGTCCTAGAAGCCAGCCGTTGACTAGCGCTTATATGCCCGAAGCACTGGCACAGGCGGCAGCACAATTTGATTGGGAAGGGAAAAAGTCTCGTGCTGGGCAGCGCAATGGTAGTAAAGTGCGCGGTCTTGGTATCGGTCAGGGTTATCATAATGCGGGCCGCAGCGGCATGGATGGCATAGTCAGGTTATTGCCCAACGGCCGTTTACAGATTCACAACGGTGTGGGGAACCTCGGCACCTATTCCTATGCATCAACTTCGCGGGCGGCAGCAGAAGTATTGAAAATGCCCTGGGAGAATTGCGATGTGATCACCGGCAGAACTGACAGGCATCTGCCAATGACATCACCGCAGGATGGCAGTAATTCAATCTTCACTAACACCCGCACTAACTTTGGTGCGGCGACAGATCTTTTGGGCAAAATGAAAGAAATTGCTGCTATGGATCTGGGTGGGTCCCCAGATGACTATGGCATCGACGGTGCAAGAGTGTATCAACTTGCCGACAACACCATGGGCATGACTTACGGCGCAGTGGCTCAGCGTGCTTTGGAGCTGGGCGGCAAGTTCACCGGTCAGGCTGAAATACCTGAAGAGCTGAATGAGTTAACGCAATTGGCCGTAGCAGGTTTGGCCGGTTCAGCAATGATGGGCATCTTTAAAGATACTCGTCATAACAACAACCCACCAGGATTTGCAGTCGCTTTTCTTGAGATTGAGTTGGATACAGAAACCGGCAAGTTTGAAATACTTGATCTGTTAAATCTCGCCGAGTGTGGAACTGTAGTGCATCCACAGGGATTGGCGAATCAATTGCGAGGCGGGGCAGTGTGGGGCATCGGTCTTTCTGTATTAGAGAGGCATTTATACGATCCGCAAAATGGTATCCCTGCAAGTACTGGATTCTGGCAAAGCAAAATACCAACCATACTTGATACGCCGGCGAATATAGATACTGGCTGGGTTGATTTGCCAGATCCTGAGAACCCGGTAGGTGCTCGGGGTATAGGTGAGCCGTCAATGGGCTCAGTATCGGCCGCACTAAACGCTGCAATTTCAGATGCGCTGGGTGGGCATTTGTTCAACACCTCGCCTGTCACAGCAGATATGATCATTAACCATGTAGCAGGCGTTTCCGAAACAGCGAAACCACTTGCCCAAAACAATTTCAGAGGTTGATATGGTAGCCACATCACATGACGTAATGCCCGATATTGAACTTTATCAGCCAACTGATGAATCGAATGCTTTGGCACTGGCAAATACCCTGGGTAGCGATGGCTGGCTACTGGGTGGAGGCCAGGATACTTACGGTTGGCTGAAAGATCGTAATAAGACGCCTTCGGCAATGATAGAGTTGACCAAAATCGATGCCTGGAAAGGAATCACTGAGACAGCTGATGGGGTTGAGATTGGCGCGGTTACCACGCTGACCGAAATCGCCGAACATCCGTTGATTCAATCCAAGTTTGCCTTGTTATCTACTGCGGCAGGTAAAGTAGCGAGTCCACAAATTCGTAATGTAGGAACGCTGGGCGGCAATGTGGCGCAGGATGCTCGCTGTTGGTACTACCGACGCGGTTTAGATTGTTATCGAGCAGGCGGCAATCTTTGCTACGCAGACTCTCCCGAAGGGTTGAATCGAGAGCATGCACTATTTGGTGCCAGCCGCTGTGTTGCGGTTAGTCCATCAGACACAGCGCCTGCACTCGTGGCATTGGATGCCATCATGGTAGTTTCCAGCACATCGGGTCAGCGCTTAATTGCGGCAGAAGATTTCTTCGTCGGCCCCGCACGAGATATTGTCAATATGACAGTGCTAAATGATGGGGAAATACTGACTGCTGTTCGGCTTCCGAATAGCTGGGCAAACGCTGAGTTTTACTTCGAGAAAGTTGCTGACAGAAATGTCTGGGATTTCGCGCTAGTGAATATTGCTGCAGCTATTAAGGTATCCGGTGGTGTCATAGAAGATGCTCGCCTGGTATGTGGTGCGGTGGAGTGTACTCCGCGTCGTTTGACAGCTGTTGAGAATGCGATAAAGGGTCAGGAAAGATCTGAGCAAACTGCGGAACAGGTAGCTGCTTTGTCGACAGAAGGAGCGAGGCCTCTTAATTACAATAATTTTAAAGTGCCTTTAATGCAAAATCTTGTGAAGAGAGCGATCCGGGGTTAGTCTATGGATTCGGTTGTAATCACAAAAATAAAATAAAAAGAGGGGAAGTACCGTGGGAGAAATTGTTCGCTATAAACGCGATGTCTGGGGCGAGGAAGTAATTCTTGGTGTGTCATGGGATTTGCTTTGGGTTGTTGCAGTAGCTGTACTGATTCTGCTAGCGGCTCATGCAATTATTATGGCTGCTTTAGCCAATAAGAAAATGGACAAGCCTTCGGCTGAGGGTCGGCGAGTTAACCGACACGAAGTAATTGATCGATTGTTTCATTGGGTGATGGCGCTGAGCATTTTTGCACTTGTCATAACCGGTATTGCGCCCATTATTGGCTTGCGTATGGCGTGGCTTAATATACATTGGATCTCAGGTTTGATTCTGACGTTCGTGATTGTTGTTCATATTATTCGGGCTTCTATCTGGCAGGATTTCAAATCGATGGTTCTTGGCCCGCGAGATTTTGGCGAGCCCTTTGACTCTGCCAATAAGCCTGGGAAATATTCGTTTGAGCAAAAAGGCATGCACTGGTCAATGACAATTATTGTATTGGCTGTGATCGTGACAGGTGTCATCTTGTTCATGCAAATCGATTCTCCGTTCTGGGATCGTACCAACGCCATGCCTGAGGCTCGATTAGGTCTTATGTTCTTACTGCATGGCCTATCGACGTTGGCATTGGTTGCCTTAATGGCGACCCATATTTATTTTGCACTACGTCCAGAGAAATTGTTTTACACGCGGTCTATGTTTAAAGGCTGGATTTCTGAAGACGAAATGACTGCAAACCATGACGCCAGTCGTTGGTCTCCTAACGAAGCAGATTAGACTGCAATAACAGAGAGTAGTGTGTAGTGATAGATAATGATATTGAAACAATAGAGTCTGGTTACGAATATCTGCTGGCCTATGCCGCACAAGGAAGGCCAGCTCTGGTTGAGACCGGACCAGGGCCTCATGCTCGGCCTACGCTGGAAGGAATGGCGACGGCGATGCAGAATGTAGCTGCTGCATTTGCTGACAGCAAGGCCGACTTCGAGCAAGTTATAGCGGACGACTGTAAAAAGGCTGGTGCCGCTCTAAACTTTTTGCTGGCGCAGGAAAAAATAGGTTCTGAAATAGTCGATAACCTGAACGCATCAATTCATTTGCGGGCTGTTTTAACTGATATGTTTTTGTACGGCGAAGCATTGAAACCCCTTGCTGACGATCAACTGCAAGTGGCAACAACTAACGCCGCTGAATAAATTATTTAGGCGCGGTGCGAGTAAATAAACGGAGTCAGAGGTAAACTCAGATTCCGTTTTTTTATGGCGGAGATTTTACAAGAGAACAACTATGATTGATTGGCCCCCGCGATTGAATCTGGCGCAGCTGCCTACTCCTGTCACCCGACTTGATAAATATTCGGCTCAGCTCGATGGGGTCAACCTTTGGGTGAAGCGGGATGAGTTGACTGGCACCGAGGTTTCCGGCAACAAAATCCGCAAGCTCGAATTTTCAATTGCCGAAGCTCTGAATCAATCTTGCGATACCTTGATTACCTGCGGCGGTCTGCAATCCAACCATTGCAGGACCACGGCCATTCTCGCCACACGATTGGGGCTTAAGGTTCACCTCATTCTCCGCGGCAGCAAACCGGAGAAGGTGGAAGGAAACCTTTTTCTGGATTATCTAAGTGGCGCCAGTATCACCTATCTGTCGCAGGCCCAGTGGAGGAACCATGGGCCCTTGGCCCGCGAGATTCAGGATGATTACAGCAAGTCAGGTAACAAGGCCTATTTTATACCCACCGGAGCCAGCGACGAGGTTGGTATCTGGGGTTATATTGCCGCTTGCCAGGAACTGCAGCAGGATTTTAAGGCCCTCGGCTTTGAGCCAGAATACATTGTTACTGCGACGGGCTCTGGTGGGACTCAGGCTGGTCTGATTGTCGGCACAGAATTGTTCGATTTATCATCACAAATACTGGCTTTTAATGTCTGCGATGACGCGGCGTACTTCGAGAAGAAAATAAGAACCGATATAAGCCTCTGGATGCAGCGTTATAAACAGGAGGTTGATTTGGATCAACTGAATATAAATACTGTTGAGGGCTATGTTGGCCATGGCTACGGTATAGCGGGTCCTGAGGTGCTGGATACTATCGCGGAATTGGCCAGAATGGACGGTATATTCCTCGACCCTGTCTATACAGGTAAGGCCTTTCATGGCATGGTTAGTGAAATCAAGAAGGGAGAGCAAGGTAAACTGGCCGGCGCCGAGAATGTACTATTTATACATACCGGTGGCTTGTTTGGGTTGTTTCCTCAACAACAGAATTTTCAATTTTTGAACTAAAAGGGTAGTGGGCTGGTACTTATGAAACAACATTCTAAGCTATTGCTTTTAGCTTGCTGCTTTGTTTTGGTAGCGTGTGAGCAAGCGCAGGAGAGCGCCCCGATGGGAGCGGAAACGGCTTCGCCACGCGGTGACTCAAACACAGTGGCAGAGGCAGAGCCAGACGGGGTAAGTGGGGCATCGGCGTATGAGGAAGCGCCTGTGGTAGTAAATAACGAAAATAACGAAGGTTTGTTGTTGTACAACACGACCCGATTAATTACGGATGGCTTGCGTTCGGGTGAAGGGTACTTCAGCGCCAGTGGGGATAGCATGATTTACCAGAGCGAAGAGCCAGGCTCTAACCCCTTTTACCAGATGTATATATTGGATCTGGCCAGCGGCGAATCTACCAAGGTTTCACCGGGCATAGGTTTGACTACTTGTGCGTGGATTCATCCGCTGGAAGCAAAAATCATCTTCGCCTCAACCCACGGAGACCCCGATGCGCAGTCAAAGCAAGCAGAGGAGATTGCGATCCGGGAAAGCGGCATATCTCGCCCCTATGGCTGGGATTACGATGAACACTACGACATTTACCAGGGGGACAGCAACGGCGAGAACTTGGTTAACTTAACCAATGCGCTTGGCTATGATGCGGAAGGGTCCTATTCGGCAGATGGCAGCCAAATACTGTTTGCGTCTAACCGGGAAGCCTATCAGCGCACCCTGAGCCAAGCCGAGCGGAAACTATTCGAAGACGACAAGTCCTACTTCATGGATTTATATATCATGAATGCCGATGGCTCCAATATTCGTCAGATTACCCATTCGCCCGGATACGATGGGGGGCCATTTTTTAACCCAGATAACACAGGGGTGGTTTGGAGACGATTCAATCCCGATGGTAATAGCGCAGAAATATGGACGATGGATTTGGATGGCAGCAATCAACGTCAGCTAACCGCAGACGCGATGGTGTCATGGGGGCCTTATTTTCATCCCACCGGTGATTACATTATTTATTCTAGCAATATACTGGGCAATTCCAATTTTGAATTGTTCATGGTTGATCCGGTTGGAGAGAACCCGCCAGTGCGGGTAACGAACACGGAAGGTACGGACATTCTTCCGGTTTTCTCTCCAGACGGCTCCAAACTTGCCTGGAGCACCACGCGTACGGAAGATGGGACCTCTCAAATCTTCATGAGTGACTGGGACCACGCCAAGGCATTGGAATTACTCGGACTGGATTAGATCCCCAATGTGTATGATAAAAAAACTATCAGGCTTACTGGCTATACTCTGCTGCTGCAGCGGATTGGCCTTCGCTCAAAACGATGACTTGGTTCACCATAGTTTAAAAGTGATGTTAGACCCATCGAACCGGTCAATAAATGTTGAAGATACGATTACTCTTCCAGCTAAGCCAGTTGCGGCCCCATTATTCTTTTCTCTGAACGAAAATTTGACTATCACTGAAAATTCTATTGATGTTCAGCAATTACAAAATGGCTCACCGTCTACCGCCGTCGGTATTAACAGCATGGACGGTGAAGGAGCTTCCACAAACCACTATGTATTCAATTCGCCTTCGACCAATAGCAATCAGATTTTTATCAGTTATGCCGGATCAATTTATGACCTGGCAGAACAGGATAGTGCTGAATACGCGCAAAGTTTTTCGGAGACCACAGGAATAATTAGTGACTTGGGGGTTTATTTAAGCAAGGCCAGCATGTGGATTCCTGAATTTGACACCGACCTGATTACTTTCGATGTGCAAGTTGAATTTGCTGACAGCGCCAATACCTGGGCGGCGGTTAGCCAGGGAGACCGAAATGGGAAAAATGCTTGGATTAGCCGCCAACCCATGGAAGAAGTTTATCTGGTTGCTGCGGATTTTACTGAATACTCGGTTGCCACCGGCGATATTGAAATGCTGGCATATCTGCGCCAACCCGATTCAAATCTCGCTAATAAATATCTGGATGCAACAGAAAGATACCTGGCTCTTTATGAACCCCTGTTGGGAGAATACCCATTTAGCAAGTTCGCACTGATTGAAAACTTTTGGGAAACTGGCTACGGCATGCCCTCGTTCACTCTACTTGGCGAACAGGTAATACGCTTTCCATTTATTCTTGAGTCATCTTATCCTCATGAGATATTACATAACTGGTGGGGGAACGGAGTCTATCCAGATTATGCAACGGGCAACTGGAGCGAAGGACTAACGGCCTACCTTGCCGATCACTTGTTTCAGGAAATGGATGGTTTGGGTGCAGAGTACCGCAAGGAAATGCTCTCCCGCTACAAGAATTATGTGAGCGATGGAGTGGATTTCCCTCTTGCAGAATTCACTTCTAGAAATTCAGCTGCATCACAAGCAGTGGGTTATGGTAAAACGCTCATGCTCTGGCACATGCTGAGGTTAGAAGTGGGGGATGTGCTATTTGTTGAGGGACTCCGACAGCTATACCAAGGTTACAAATTCAAGCGAGCTTCATTTTCTGACATTGCCGCTTTGTTTTCCGAATTGGGCGAGCGCGATTTAAGTTCGTTTTTCGATCAGTGGGTGAACCGCACAGGGGCACCTGAACTTGCCCTTTCTGTTGAGGAAACCAATGACAACCAAGCGCGTATCATGTTTGCCCAGGTGCAAGCTGGTGAGGCCTATGATTTAAGTGTACCGATAGCCCTCTATTATGCGAATGAGGCAGAACCTCTTTTATTCAATGTTGATCTTTCGCAAAAATTCGAAGGTGTGTTGGCAAATGATTTTGAAAATCTTCAGGGCGTATTAGTAGATCCTCACTTCGATTTGTTCAGACAGCTAGACCGCGAGGAAACTCCACCAACGATCGGCGAATTGTTTGGTTCCGGAAAGATAAGTTTTATACTGCCACCGGAAAATCGGCAGGACTGGACTCAAATGGCGAAAGCTTTCTCTCAAGGTGTGGATGCCGAAGTGCTTTATAGCGAAAATATCGAGGCACTCCCGTCTGACCGACCAGTTTGGATAATGGGTAAGGACAACCCATTTGCGGAATCACTGCAATCGGCGGTGGAGTTTTATGGCGTAACGTATTCTGACACCGGTGTAACTTTGGATCGCAGCGAAATCAGTTACGATAATCGCAGCACAGTATTAGTTGGGCGCCATCCGGGTAATCCGGAATTGGCAGTAGGCTGGATACATGTCGAAGATATGGTGGCCATGCCTGGAATGATTGAAAAACTACCCCACTATGGGAAGTACTCCTACCTCAGTTTTGTTGGTGAGGAGCCAACCAACGACGTATCGGGAATTTGGTCAAGCCCTGAATCGCCTATGATGTGGTTAAAACCTGATGCGCTCGCTTCCATAGCATCAGGTGCGCTGACCGTTGCTGAGCCGCTGGCTATTTTACCGCCTAAATTCCTGCCTGACCAATTGCTAAGACATGTCAGCGAGTTAAGTGCAGCGGAAATGGAAGGCAGAGGATTAAGAAGCGCTGGAATTAATCGTGCCGCGCATTATATTGGCGATCGCTTCAGGGAAGCAGGCTTGCAGGCTCTGGGAGGTACTTATAACCAACAGTGGTCCAGCACGATAGCAGGCATCGGCGACATTGACCTGGCTAACGTGGTGGGGGTGTTGCGTGGCAGTAATCGAGAATTGAGTTCGGAGCCAATCATTCTGGCAGCCCATTACGATCATCTAGGAATCGATCCGGAATCGGGCGAGGTGTATGCCGGTGCCGATGACAACGCTTCGGGTGTCAGTATTTTGATCGAGGTAGCGTCCAAATTATCAGCTACATTTACACCCCAGAGACCCATCCTGTTTGTTGCTTTTACAGGTGAAGAAGCAGGCCTGATTGGATCAGATTATTTCGTCAATAATCCACCCAGCGGGTTTGCCTCGGAGGATCTTTTTGCGATGATAAATCTGGATAGCGTCGGGCGCCTCGAGGGGCGAGCTTTGCAAGTCTTTGGTACCGGAAGTGCCTATGAATGGCCGTTTATGGCTCAGGGTATCGGATTTACAATCGGGGTCACCTCAGAGTTTCCGGTGGCAACTATCGCCAGTAGCGACCATGCTAGTTTTCTGAATGCGGGTATACCAGCGATCCACTTATTTAGTGGTATTCATACCGATTATCATCGCACGAGTGACAGTATTGAAAAGCTGGATCTGGAAGGTATGTCTAATATCGCGTTGTGGGTGCAGGAGGCCGTAGTATATCTTGCCGACCTGACTAATCCGCTGCGGGTAACACTAGCTGCGGCGAATGGGGATACAACCATGGACAGAGTAGTTCAGATCAGTGCTAGTGCGGGAGCGGAAAGGACCGCAGGGCTCGGTACAATTCCTGATTTTGCTTATGCTGGAGAAGGTATAAAAATTTCTGGCGTGACACCAAACAGTGCAGGCGAAGCAGCTGGTTTGCAGAATGGGGATGTGCTGTTAAGTTTTTCTGGTGAAAAAATAGATGACCTGCAAACATACTCTAACCTACTACGCCAGGCGACAGTGGGTGATATGATTCAGCTGGAAGTGCTGCGGGGTGATCAGCAGCTAGTGGTGGAGGCCACGCTGAAAGCTCGCTAGTTCGGGGCGAGTAATCACCTCAACAAACCAAAGAGTAACGCCGCTGATACAAACAATATGGATAAATAAATCAGTCGTCGGTTGACGCTGGATTTTGGTGCTATCCAGTTATAACTCTCTTCCTCAACAAATAAACAATTCTGTCGTTTCTTGAAAAAACTCATAGGTTTCCCCTCTACTGGCCAGCTTCAATTAAACCTGACTGAGCAGACAATTCTATGTGCACAATCGGGCAAAGTGATGAGGAAAAATTATGAATCGTGGCAAAGAAGGTAAAAACGGATTTCTAAAATCGGTATCGAAATCCCACGAATGCTGCTCGCGGAGAACCGGCTCCTAAAAATCTAGAAATTGTAAAATCCTCAATAATGGGCACCTCAAGTTCACTAGGTTCTTCACCTAGTAAGCCAAAAGTTTCGTATTCCATATCGAAAATATTTTCGATCTTGGCGACGACTTCAAAAGAATCACTGAAGCTGTAGCGTGCCCGTAAGCCGACTACGGTATAACCAGATACTTTGCTGAGCTGGTTAGACTCATCTCCGCGTATCACCTGGCCATCATTGCTCAGTAAATCCAAGCCGAGACTGAGATTACTATTCAGTTGATAGTCAGCGCTTAGTTTAAACTGGTGACTCGGAATACCGGGAATCCGGTCGCCTTTGCTGACAAGGATTTTCCCCTCGTCATCTGCGAATGCATGGTTTGGACTTAACACCTGGAAATTATCTTCGAAGCTGGCGTTAATGTAACTGTAGGCCATAAACCAGTTGAGTGTCTGTGATTGCCCACTAATACTGCTTTCAAAACCAACACGCTGGGTTTCATCAACATTGGCAAAAAGACCAGTTGAGCGTCCAGTGGTTTGAAATAGTATGTCATCCTGATTAGTTGTATGAAAAACACCGGCCTGATAATTTATTGAACCCAAAAACCCACGTGCACCAATTTCGAAGCTCTTGGCCACCACATCATCCAGTGGCGGATCAGCTAGAAAAGCGTTGGGTAAACGACATTCCAAGTCTACTTCGCTTGGGTCCTCTCCCTTTTCTATAGCGAACGCTACGGCGAGGTCGAAAACACCTTCGTTACAAGCCAGTTCAATAGGCGTCGGTGCTCTTGATGACTCACTGTAAGTGGTGAATAGATTGTGACTTTCATTCACTTGCCAAGTTAAGCCTATGGCCGGATTAGTGCGAATATAATTGTGGTCGCCATTTAATTCGGGCCGGTTTCCAGAACGGTCCATGAGCTCTACATCGGTACTGTTTACGCGAGCGGAAACAGTTAACGCCACCGCATTGGTTAGATCCATGATGTTAGCGAAATACAAGCTGCTGGTGGCTGTTTCAGTACTGATAGAAGTTGCTTCTTCGTCAACGAATGTTCCTGTGCCCAAGCCAGAAGTTAGCCGGGTAAGCGGGTTCATATTTGCAAGTTCAAGTACCGAGTTAAAATTAGAATCACCGACAAAATAGCTCAGGCCGGCAATAAGTTGGTTTGATCTGCCCAACAAATTGCTACTCAGTGTCCATTGAAAATCGCCACCGCTACTCTTCTGGTTTCGGTCGCTGAGATTATTGATCCCCTCATCAGACAGAATCCCGGTACCACGTAGCTCGTCATCATCAAACCCATTCAATTCAAATTCATCGTCCGAATTAAGTGCAGATGCAGTTAAATTCAAGAAGTCCTCAAGCGCATCGGCATTGGCGAATTGACTGCCACAGACCGCTTCATTGTCTAATCCGAGTTCTTCCAGATCATCTTCTTCCAGGCCTTCAAGTAGCCGCTCGATGCCACCGAACTCACAAATCGCAAATTCTGAACCATCGCCATTAAATGAAGCAGTTTTGTTTTCTCTATGATGCACACTGGCGCTAAAACTGAGGGTATCACTGAAGCTATGCTGAAAATCCATACTGAGCATTTGCATGTCATTCTTGGTTATGTCCGGGCCGGTAAAGATTGCCTCTCTGTCATAGGACAGTAACTCAACAGGCGAAGCGCCGTTGCCTTTTAGATCAGAGTCACCGTACTGATAATTTAGGTTTAGACTAGAGGCTTCTGTTCTCCAGCTGAGAGAGCCGTAGAAATTAAGCGAATCTGACTCAGACGCTTCCCGCCAACCGTCTTCTTCAAAATATTGGAATGAGCCGTAGTAACCAAAAAAACCATTGTTGTTTCCGGTTTCTATTGTGGTTGTGTATCTATCGAACGATCCGGCGTTCATTTCCAAGTCTGATCCTTGATAAGTGAAACCGTTTTTCATATTAATAATTAAAGACCCGCCCAATGTATTAAGACCAAACAGAGGATTAGCACCACCGCTCATGGTAATGGAGTCGACGGCATTGTCGGGTATCAAGTCCCAGTTAATCGTGTCTCCCAGTGGCTCATTTATACGAACATTGTTTTGATATACCGCGATTCCCTGTGCCAGGCCAAGCAGAGGCGAGGCGGTAAAACCGCGATATTGCAAATCCGGTTGTAGCGGGTTGCTTTGGGCATCGTTCAGGGAAATGCTGGCGAAGCCCTGCTTGAGAAAATCTGCAACACTCAGGGCGTTTGCATTTTCAATATCAGCTGCACTGGCGGTCTGTATGGGAAAAGGAATCTTGTTACGCTCCAGTCCAGTTCCATTTGGTGTTACACCAATTACTATAATTTCTTCAGCGCGCTGGCTGTAGGCGCTACTCAGAAGAAAGCTTGATAGTAAAAAGCAGGTTACTCTTCTCACGTAAAACTCCATCACTAAAATGGGCTGAATCAATACAAAAGGGACGATTATACGCAAAAAATGCCCGCATAGAGAATTTCAGAGACAGATTGCCTGAGAAATTGAGCGTGTTTGCAGCTAAATTAAATTTCTTGCTATGTTTGAAAAACACAAAGCTTTACCATACAGAGCTATAACGCAGTCAATTTGACGCGGTCAATTGGAGACATCATGGCAACTTACCTAGTGACTGGGACTAACCGTGGGATTGGTCTTGAGTTCGTCGAGCAGCTCATACAAAGAGGCGATCAGATCCTGGCCACTTGCCGAAGTATTGATGCAGCAGATCAACTAGGGCAGTTGAATATTGCCTACGCCGATTTGCATTTACTTGAGCTCGATGTGTCTCAACCGGAATCGTTGCACAACTTTGCCAACCAACTCAAGGGAGAGCCGATCGATATATTCATCAATAATGCCGGTGTTTACGGGCCAAAGGATGTTGCGTTCGGTACAGTGAACAGAAAGGTCTGGGCCGAGGTTCTACAGATCAATACCATCGCACCACTTTTACTTACTCAATTGCTGGAAGATAATTTCAAAAAGGGTAAAGATAAGAAATTAGTTTATATTAGCTCCAAAGTAGGTTCTATTACAGACAATCAGGGAGGAGGAAGTTACATTTACCGGAGCTCGAAAAGCGCACTCAATCAAGTGGTGAAAAGTCTATCTATTGACCTTGCTGATGAGGGTTTAATTGCCTGTGTATTGCATCCGGGCTGGGTACTAACTGATATGGGAGGACCCAGCGCGCTCATCGACCCTCCTACTAGCGTGACTGGAATGCTGCAGGTGATCGATGGGCTTACTGCGGAGCTGTCGGGCCATTTCATTAATTACGACGGCACTGAAATTCCCTGGTAACTTAACCGCGCCCCTGTGTGAGTCTTAATGGGGTACTGTTTACACTCGGTTGCGGTTTAGTTTCCAGGCACTTCATTTCCTGCAATCCAGACACTATCAACAGTTTTGGTATTCTCGATATTATTTTCGGGGTTTTCATTTAAAACCACCAGGTCTCCCCACTTACCAGGCTCCAATGTGCCTATATCGCCAGCATTAATGCAATCTGCTGCTACACCGGTTGCAGAACGAATAGCATCCAACGGCGACATACCTGATTCCACCATCATCTGTAATTCCATGTGTTCAAAATAACCCTGAAATCTGGCGGCGGGGCCGGTGTCGGTGCCCATAGCTATCTTCACACCGTTGTTACTGAGAGTGCCTACATTGGCCATCGCCACCTCAAGAGCTGCCTTGTACTGTTGGGCAGACGAGCTATTGCGCATTCGGGCTTGACGCTCGGGCTCTCGTAGCGTTGCCAAAATAGAAGGTTCTACTTCTTTCAGAAAGTACGGGTCGTCAAAAAAGAAGGGTTCACTTTCATAAACGTAGGTGGAGACCTCCCGGGTAAGAGTGGGTATGTAGCAAACATCCTTATCATTAATAAGGTTAATCAATTGCTGATCAACTGCCTCGTCCCGGACGCTGTGTGCAATCAGATCGGCTCCCGCGTTCAAGACGAATTTGGCATCGTCCTGATAGAACAAGTGCACGGCAACGGGTAATCGACGAATATGGGCTTGGTCAACCAATGCCTCCAGCAGATTTTGTGGCAGTTTTGGCGTACTGCCCAGGTTATCGTCAACCCGAACCTTGATAAAATTCGCCCCCATATCTGCATTGTTATTTACTTCATTACGGATGGTCGCTTCATTGTCGCCAACCACCACAGAACCTGAAACCAGAATTCTGGCTCGATCCAGACCGGCACTGTATTGGGAATCCCTTAATTGAAAGCCCTGTTCCAGGTCACCTCCCAGGCTGTTAACCGTAGTGATTCCATAACGGGCGTAGAGTGAGAGCTGGCTCTCAAGGTTTTCGGTGTTGTAGTGGCCACCCTCCAGTCCCATCACATCACCCACGTGCCCGTGAGCATTGATTAGGCCCGGAATAATGGTTTTCCCACTCACATCTATGCGTTGAGTTCCGGCCGGCAGGGTGACAGCACTGCGCGGACCAACGGTGCGGATACGACCGTCTGTAATGACTATAACGCCGTCTTCCAGCGGAGCTGCGTCGGTCCCATCAATGATGCGCGCCCCAATAAATGCGATGCTACCCTCGTTGGCAAATACTGATGACCACTGACAGATCACCCCACCCAGTAACACCAATCCAAGTTTAATTAATTTTTTCATGTTGATCTCCTGTAGATGAGCCCAATTGGAGCGGATTCGAAGCGAAAAATCAATTCTTTAAGTGCAGGGAACGCCGTTTATTCATTACGCGATCTCCGCGACTGCAATACCACTGCCTTACTTTCATGCTACGATCCGCGCTTCGATTCACACTCGAAACCAACGAATATCATGTCTAGGTCGGTTCAAAAGAATATCTACGGGTTCGTCCTGTCGCTAAATGCTGCATGTATGTGGGGAGTTTTACCCATAGCATTGAAAGAGTTACTGGCAGGTATGGGTGCCATGACCATCGTCTGGTACCGCTTTCTGGTTGCCGGAGTAGTACTGCTGGCCTATCTTACGTACAAACGGCAATTTCCTGACCTGAAAATAATCAAACTCAGTCTGCGATGGTTGCTAGTTATTGCCGCGATTGGATTGGGCAGCAATTATTTCCTGTTCTCTTTTAGTCTTAACTATGTCAATGCAGAGACTTCCGAAGCTGTAATTCAACTAACGACCCTTCTATTAATTTTAGGTGGAGTGGTTTTTTATTCGGAGCCGTTTCTGCCCATTCAAAGACTGGGCACAATGTTGATCGCTGTGGGCATGGTATTATTTTTTAACGATCGATTTGATACCTTGATGAACACTGACAGTAGAGAATTCACGGGCGTTCTTATCGTATTTGTAGCGGCGCTAACCTGGACAGTCTACGCACTGCTGCAAAAGCACCTGCTTCAACACTTTTCAGTATCACAGTTGCTTTTTCTAATTTATGGTTTCTTGATTGCTGTGCTGCTTCCTTTTGCAGCGCCTCAAATTCTGTTTGATCTGACTACTCCGCAACTTCTGTTGTTGCTTTTTTGTTGTATAAATACGCTGATTGCCTATGGCTCTTTTGCCGAAGCAATGAATTGCTGGGATGCGTCCAAGGTGAGTGCTGTGCTAGCACTAGCCCCACTGTTTACTATCAGTGTATTGAAATTGATCGTCTGGTTCTACCCAGCTTATGAATTTTCTGACCGGTTGAACTTCATTTCTCTGTTCGGCGCGCTGTTACTGGTACTGGGCTCAGTATTAACCGCACTGGTACCCCTTTACCACGAAAGGCGTAATAGGGCAGAAATCAGCTAATTCGGTTATACTATTTGCATTTGACTAATGGATTATTTTGGCTGACACTCGGATTCATCCTTTTAATTCAATACAAAAAACAGATTAGTGAGTGTGCGTATGTTTAAAAGTATTTTTTCTAGAAGTCTGCTAGCTAGCCTATTAGTCATTGCCTCAAATGCCCTGTGGGCCGATGTTTCCCGAATAGAGATAACCGACCGCCAGACAATTGAATCAGATGGTACAAGCCTTACCTATGAAGCGGTCTTTGGTGTTATTCACTTAACTCTGGATCCGACTGACCCTAGCAACAGTGAAATTATCGATATTGCCCACGCCCCGGTAAACAGCGATGGCTTAGTGGAGTATTCCTCTGACTTCAGGGTGCTGGTTCCCCCTGCCGATCTGTCCAATGGTACCTTGATTTACATGGTAAATAACCGAGGTGGCGCCACCGTTCCTCCGGAGGAATCACTCCATAACCCGCTCACCGAAATGGGCTTCACTTACCTGGTCACCGGCTGGATTAACGAATTAATTCCGGCTGATAACCGCTTGCGTTTACACGCGCCGATAGTCGGTAGTGCCGAGCGGCCTATAACCGGTGATGTTCGTTATGAAATCAACGTAGGCAGCCCATCAAATGATGAAAATATCGCCGGTAGCAGGCACCTCGCTTACCAGCCAACCGCAGCCGGTTTACGTACCGCGAAATTGACCCAACGCCTGTATCAGGACGATCCGCGAATTCCTATTGAAAGGCCTCAGTTCAGCTTGAATATTCAGGATGAAAAGGACAGCAATCAACCAATTATTACACTTAATTTGCAAGGCGGATTTCAGCCCGGATTCATCTATGAACTAATTTATGAGGCTAAAGATCCGGTTCTGGCTGGTGCTGGCATGTCCGCAATTCGGGATCTGGTCTCCCTTATTCGCTATGAGGGTGATAGCAGCGCGCAACTTGCCCAACTTGGCCTACCTGAAATTGAGCATACCGTAGCCTGGGGCAATTCTCAAAGTGGTCGGTTGTTGCGCATGTTCCTGTACGATGGTTTTAATGAAGATCTCGAAGGCCGAAAGGTATTCGATGGTGTGATACCAGTAATTGCCGGGAGCGGCTACGGAATGTTCAACAACCGTTTTGCCATGCCAACCAGAACCAATGGTCAGCATTCCAATCAATTGTTTCCCAATGATCTGTTTCCATTCACCTATGGTGAAAGTACCGATCCTTTTACCGGCAGAACCGATAGTGTGTTGAGTAAGGCGCGTGCGACAAATACAGTGCCCAAGTTGATGCATCTCCAGACGTCCAATGAATATTGGGTTCGCGCCGGCTCATTGCCGCACACCAATCCACAAGGAACAGAAGACGCCATACTTCCATCCGAAGTAAGGTTTTACACCATAGGTGGTTCGCAACATGGCTCAGGCGATGGAGCACCACAGCCTGCCACTACCACTCAATTACCCCGTAATCCCAATATGTGGTCGCCGTTTAGGGATTCGCTAATTGTTGCTATGCATAATTGGGTAGCTAATGATCAGGAGCCGCCAGCGAATCGTTATCCAAAAATAAGCGACGGCTCTCTGGTGGCATCACACAACGCTAACGGTTCTATAAATGGTGATGCCTGGAATAGTCTAAGTGGAATCAATCATCCGAGCAGCCCCTACATAGTTGGCTATGCAGACTGGGGTGATAGATTCCTTGATCAACGGATTGTAGATCGACACCCCACGTCAACAGATAAATACTACGGTTCATTAGTTCCGGCAGTTAACAATGACAATAATAACTTTGGAACCAGCACTCTGTTACCTCCGCTCACAGCTGTACCGCTTGCTACATTTACAGCGTGGAATTTGCGTGCGCCATCCACCGGTGCTGAAAAGTCGCTAGCACGATTGGCAGGGGGTTATATCCCATTTCCGACCAATACCGCTTCGGCGACAATGTCCAGAGATCCGCGTACTTCAATTACAGCTTTGTACAACTCGTTTGAGGATTATCTGGCGAAGTACGAAGCAGCCACGGATAAGCTAATAACAGAAGGCTATCTGCTGCCGGGCTTTAAACAGCGGATTATGAATATAGCACGAAATAATGCTGGAGTATTTGAATAAGGAATAGATGCGAAGGAGCAGCGTGGCACAGTTCGGTCTCACAGCAACGCCTTCTATAAGGCGTAATTGTGCAGCCCTTCACATTTTGGGTAAAAAACGACTCTGGTAGTCCTATTTTAGTTGTTGAAGTGTTAGCACCGCTGCTTCAATTCCAATATGTTTAGACAAATTAGCCTTTCGTTTTTATTATGTTGCATCAATAATTAAAACGAACTTATTTATGGAGCCCACTATGTCCTATAGCGTCAAAGCTTTTTTAATCTGTATCGCAATGGTCCTGCTTTCATCTACCCAGGCCCAAACCTACAAAGACTGGGGAATGGAATTTCCAACCTCCCAGGGGGGTGAAGCTCAGGAACATTTTCTCGAAGGTGTCACGGCCATGCATTTGCATGAGTTTGAAGATGCCGGAGATCATTTTCGGAAGGCACAAAATCTCGCTCCTGATTTCGCGATGGCCTATTGGGGCGAAGCCCTGAACCAGCATCGAACTATCTGGAGTATTCACCGGCTGGATATCGCAAGGGCTGTATTGCAGCGCCTTGGCGCGACGCCGGGAGAACGTGCAGCTAAGGCACCAACTCCTCGAGAAAAAGCGTATCTTGCGGCAATTGAGATACTGTTTGGCGAAGGCACACAGCTAGATAGGCAAGCCGCCTACTCCATGGCGATGCGCGATTTAAACAGCGCTTTTCCCGATGATATCGAGGCCTTAGCCTGGTACACCCTGTCTTTGATGCGGGAAACCCCTCCTGGCATGACTCGACAGCAAACTCGCTCGCTAATGGCAGGTAATTCAGTGCGGGTGCTGGCACAAAATCCCCGGCACCCTGGTGCTAATCGCTACCTGATTCAAAGTACCGATGATCCGGAGAATACCGATCTAGGGATTTTGGCAGTGCTCAATTTGCAATTGATCGACACAGACGCAGCAGAGGCCTTGCACATCCCGTCGCACTATTATATTCACCATGGTATGTGGGAGGCGGCAGCGGATTCTAATATGCGTGCTTTTAACTCATCTATGGCTTGGGTAGCGGAGCGAGATTGGAGCCTAGAAGATCTAAATTCTCACAATTATGGACATTTACTGCAGTTCGCCAATTACGGCTATTTACAAGCCGGCAACTTGGTAGAAGCGGCAAAGATTCGCGAGAGGGTGCAGTCGGACTATATAGCCAGCGGTCAAGCAGGGCCAATCGAAAGGCCTTTTGCAGATGTGTATGCGCGGGCAATTCTGGATCTTGAATATTGGCAAGGTGCCGAAGCATTGGCCGAGTTAGCCCGTCAGTACACAGTTCGCAGCGCAGGCTTGTGGGAAGCCATAGGCATAGCCGGAGCGCGCGCAGGCAACCTGGAGCTGGCTAATGAAGCGTTAGTGGTGCTAAGTGACATGGGGGGAGATCCGGCGAGTCAGGGCGCTATATCCGCCCGTCACGTTGAAGGGCTGATTCATCTGGCCCAGGGGCACAATGAGATAGCTCTGCGATTACTTGCTGAAGCGGCGCAGTTAAATTGGGAGCAGCCTGTCACACTGCTTGGTGTTCCCCCAAGGCCGCTGAAACCTACTATGGAACTCTATGCTGAAACGTTACTGCAAGTTGGTGAGGCGGCAGAGGCATTGATTCAGTTCGAGTTAGCATTAACTCGTTATTCCGGTAGAACAAATTTAATGCTCGGTGCAGCACGCGCCGCAGAGCAAGTAGGCGATACTGAATTAGCCCAAGGTTATTACCGGCGATTGGCGGACATCTGGAACGGGGCGGATAGCAATCATCCGTTCGCGGCAGAGGTCAGGTCGAAGGTGAACTAGGAACCTCTGATGACGACTCCTCAAGACCTTGTAGGAAAAATTTACGTGGTAACCGGAGCCAACAGTGGTATCGGTTACGAAGCGGCGTTGGACTTCGCCAGCCGGGGCGCAAGTCTGGCTCTGGTGTGTCGCAGTGAGCAACGTGGTCGTAAGGCCTGCGATGCCATTATAGAGATAACCGATAATACAAAAGTGAAGCTATACTTGGCTGACTTTTGTCTATTAGCAAGTGTTGCCAGTCTAGCCACCGAATTACTCCGGGATTATCCTCATATTGATGTGCTATGCAACAACGCGGGTAGCGTCAACGCTGGGCGGGAAATAACCAATGAAGGGTTTGAAACAACATTTGTTGCGAATCACCTTGCAGGGTTTTTGTTAACCCAATTGCTATTACCTTTATTGGAAACAGCCGGTGCAAAAGGCGAGTCACGGGTAGTGTTTACTAGTTCATTCGGTCATAAAAACAGCCCGCTAAATTTTGATGATTTAAATCTGGAGCAGGGTTACAGCGGACTCAAGGCCTACGGGCGTTCAAAACTGATGAACCTGCTCACTGCCCGCGAGTTTCATCGACGTTATAAAAATAAGAAACTAATTGCCAGCTCGTTTCATCCCGGCGCAGTGAGAACCTTCATCTGGGGAAAAGGAGGCTTTCTGGGAAGGTTGCTTGGCCTGCTGATGTATCCTTTTATGGTCAACATAAAAGAAGGCACGGACACATTTATCTGGCTGGCAAGCTCCAATGACCAGGGCAGTGTCCAGGCAGAAGGAAACTACTTCTACAAGAGAAGACAGCCGAGTATCGCAGCATTCGCCACCGATGAGGCAGCTGAAAAGCTATGGCAGGCAAGCATGGGGTTAATTGAGCCATACTTAACTGCCGTGGATTAACCACTGAGCTTCATAATCCGGTTCAAACCCTCGCTTGCTTCTCAGGGCGTTGTTTGCACATTCAGCTTGTTTGTCCAGAAGATATCGATGTTGCCAAAGCTGTTATCTGATCTGGATGAGAACCAAGAGAAGGTATCCGCTCCGGGAGGCAGCGCAGGGCACATATCAGCACCTGCAGTGTTTACCTGTGATCCCAGGTTTGCGGCAGGACCCCAACTATTTGGACCTTGCTGCATCGATCCCCACAGATCCATATCGCCAAAACCACCTGGCCGGTTGGAGGTGAAGTACACCATTCCGCTGGTATCCTGAGTAAAGTGAAATTCCTGAGCCGCTGAGTTTATATTGGGGCCCTGGTTAACTGGCTCCTGCCATCCACCATTGCCATCTGGCTGGGAGCAATAAATATCTGCACCACCGTAACCGCCTTCACGAGATGATGCAAAGCACAGTGTTTCTCCATCCTGAAGAATTGCTGGGCAGTGTTCGTTGCCCACATTGGTGGAAATAGGAAAGCCAATTAATTCCGGCTCGCTCCATGCTCCGTTCACTTTGTGAGTGACGAACAGGTCATTGATATTGGCTGGGCTGCTGGTAGCTAATCGGTCAGACTTAAAGTAGATAGTATTGCCATCAGAAGTAATCCAAGGCTCTCTATCATCTCCCAGACGTATTGGGTCCACATCAGTAGCCGGGGCTGCATTAATGGGAAGCCCCATATTTACCGGTGTGTTCCAGCCACCGGTTTCCTCATTGAATGTGGCGATGTACAAATCCTTCGGATCACCGGGGGCTACTGCCATATCTTCTCTTGCGCTACAGAATACCATGGTGCCATCGTCAGCGAAGGAGAGCTCTCCTTCTGCCCACATAGTGTTAATGGGTGCGCCAAAATTGTGGACCGCTAAGTCTACCCAGCTAGATTCTGCTGAATACACCAAGTTTGAAGTAAAAGCCGCAACGGTGAATAGGCCAATTGCGCGCAAATAAAGGGTGACGCTCATCGATTTTCTTACCATTATGTTAGTCCTTCCATTCAAAATTAGACCGTTTTTATATTGAGGAAACGAGTTTAAAACTCCACCAGCGGTCGTTACGTCGCGAGTTGGGCGGTGGCGCAGGATTTCCCGGACCACCGTGAATTTGCAATTTCGCCACCCGTGCATCCCAGGCACGGTTTAGTATACTTGCGTCCTGCACTCGAGTGAAAGTTACCGGGTAAACAACACCGTTCAGTCGCAGTCGTCCTTCCTCTCCATCAGCAACCTGACCAGCCCAGTATTTACTGTCGCAGACCGAACAACTGAGAAACAGTTCGCCCTGGGGGCTCGACATGCAATTGAGGTTGACTGAATGGGGCCGAATTCCAGCCCATATCTGAATTTGGCACAGAGGAACATCATTGACAAAATACCAGTCAACTACTTCCTCGGTGGCAGTTTCCCCATACAAATAGGCCCCGGGAGTTCGTTCACAGGGACATATCAGGGAGAAATAAAGGAATGCGCCAATTCCCGCCACCAGCAGCGTTCCAGTCAGACCACCAATGATCAAGGGTATTTTACTATTCCGGCGGGGGCTAAGATCGTCAGTCATTGCTATCCTCTCCTTCCAATTATTTTTATTCTGACCTGAGAGTCTACACCGTCAGGCAGTATTAGGGCACCAAAAATTCAGTTAGAGCAGCTCCATAACCTACACACTTCTTCATGCCGCTTTCACCGCGAGGAAACCGAATCCCAGTCTCAGCCTTTCACAGTTCCAGGAATTTTGGAACTGCCATCAGTGTAATGCCAACCAGAATCATTATCGGAATCTCGCTGATAAGGTACGGATAGACAACCAGACCGATTCCAGAATAGTAGGCGACTTTGCGCTTTTGCTTTTTGTCGTAGATTAAATAGCCCAATCCTATGGAACTGAAGATTAATCTGGTAAGAAAATAGGGCGGTTTAGGCATATTCGAGCACAAAGGTTGAAAACTAAAATCCGGTAATTATCAGGGGCATCAAAAGTAGATAGTAACTGCAAATTTAGCAAACATTTTGTTCAACAGCCTGTTACCTTCCCCTATAATCAGGACTCGTTTTGCTCAAAGGAAGCTCTGAATAATGATGAAAATTAACTATGTGATCATCCTCTTGAGTGGCTTTCTCATACAGCAACCCTTGACGGCAGCGGATATTAGCGATGGTGCAGGTGCAGCGCTGGTTACTGCGTTCTGGCAAGCTGATTCTATGGCAGCAAGGGACCAGGCTCGGGACCAGCTTTTGGAGGCTGCGCCCGATATTGCCACCCTGTATCAGTGGGTTAAATCAGGGCCTGTCTACTCAAGAGATGTCGCATTAGGACAGCAGGAGAGTGTGAGACTCAGTCCGGACGGTACTCGATTTCCCTACGTGTTTGTAGTGCCTGCATCCTACGATCCTGCCAAAAGATATGCTGTCGAATTTATGCTACACGGTGGTGTAAGCAGGCCGGAATGGGAAGGTGGAGGTGGCTGGTGGCGGCGTGGATACGATGCGTTTAAAGAACAAGATCGCATAACAGTAGTGCCTGCCTCCTGGACTACCGCTTTCTGGTGGGAGGATAACCAGGCCGAGAATCTTCCTGCAATCCTGTCCAAGCTAAAACAAACTTATAACATTGATGATAACCGTGCCTATCTGGCCGGGGTTTCAGACGGTGGAACCGGCGCCTACTTTTTTGCCTTTAAACAACCCTCTGATTGGGCGGTATTCCTGCCCTATATCGGTCACCCTGGTGTGCTGAGAAATTCGCGAAGCGGCCCAGGTCATCAGCTTTATTTTGATAATGTGATGAACAAACCACTTTATATAGTCAACGGTGAAGATGATCCGCTTTACCCAGTGTCTTCAGTACTGCCTTTCATTCAAAGACTCGAGGAAGCAGAAGTTGGCCATGTATTTACCGCAATTGAAAATGGGGGCCACAATACCAGGTGGATGGCAGATGAAACTCCAAAGATTGAACAGTTCAAACTGGATAATCCGCGCGATCCTTTGCCAGAGATTCTATCTTGGGTTGCGGACCGCACTGATCGCTACAACCGCAATGCCTGGATACGAATTGATGAATTGGATGCTGAGGGTCAACCGGGCATGCTGCAAGTTGCCAGAGAGCGGAATGAAATCAACATAACATCGGATAAGGTAAATGCATTTACGCTTTTGTTAAACCCCGAAGAAATTAATGTTAACGAGCCAGTAACAGTTAATGTAAATGGAATAACTTTATTTGAGGAAAGGGTAACGCAAGATGCAAGCACGCTGCTCAAATGGACGGAGCAATCTTTCGATAAAGAAATGCTGTTTACCGCAGAGCTCAATCTAAGAATTGCGCAATAGATGCGGGAAAATGAGTAAGTCAGTATGACCGTAGCCGGTCATCCCCAAGTTATCGAAACGGATTTTTTCTGTGCGCTATGCTGAAATAGATGCCATGGGAGTGGTTCATCATGCCACCTATTTGGTGTATTTTGAGGAAGCTCGAAGTCAGTACATGCGTGATATCTGTATTGATTATGGAGATATCGAAGCCAGTGGTTATAGTTACCTGTTAGTGAAATTAGTGCGCGTTTCGTCAGCAGCGTAAACTGCGGGCAACGCGTGATAATCCGTACCTGGTTGGGAGAAAACCGCTGTCGTCGTGTGACATTCAACTACGAAGTATTGTTTCACGGAAGTGACAATATTTTGGTAAGCGGCTTCACTCGGCACATCTGGGTAGATACTCAAGGTAACGTGACTCGATCCCCTGAAGCATGGAGCAGCTTGTTGGCGCCGTAGCATGAATTGAAAGTATGAAGCCAAAGCAGGGAGTGAAGGAATTAGAATATAATCCCTTCACTCCTGCCGTCCTGATTGATAGGCTGGTTTTACTGTGGCTGAGGAATGGAGGTTGTGACTACCGGGCCCATTCCCGTAATCTGAACTGTTACGTCTTCATCTTTTGCCATGTCATAGTGGTGGCCATTGGGCGGCTCGTAGATGAAAGTGCCTTCCTCAACCCGTCTCATGTTGTCAGGATTGTATATATCGGAATCAGGACCCGTGGAAACCCACCAGGTGCCTTTGAGGACATTAATATGCCGTGCTGTGTTGTGAAAATGAGGGCGGCTTCCCCGGCCTGCCGTGAAGGTGATTTGAACAACGTAGATACCAGGCTCACTGGGATCTCCGATAATATTGACTGACCGGCTGCCCTCAGGCGGATGCTGGTCGGCTGGGCTGGCGATCATAAATCCGTGTTCATCAAGTTCCACGACCTGACCCGATACCGCCTGTATTCCGAGTAGCAATACACCAAGCAGGCAACCGGCCCATGTAACTATTTTTTTATTTGTCATTTTTTTCTCCTATTAATTATTTGGTTGTCTACCGCCGTATATCAGTTGCAACTGGCATAAGAGGTAGCATCGCCGCTCAAAGATAGCATGAGATCATACTGATTTTACATAGAAACTGGTGGGAGCACAGTCATTACCCGGTAATCTCTCACCAATACGAGTAGATTATCAATGACAAAGAAGGGGAATTGGTGCGCCGATGTAGGTTTGCCCCTGTGGTGGGCGCTCGGTAAAAAAAGGGGGGCGCTATGCTTCTTTTGGCTGGCGAAAGGCAATGTATATACAGCTGCTGGCTAGAATCACGAATGCAACCATGGCCATTTCTGGGATTGATAGCAATCCCAGGAAGCGATACTGCACTTCGGCGCAGTTGCCGTCTCCCTTGAGCAGGAAGCTCAAGGTTTCCATGAATGGAAAATTGTCGTAAATATAGGTCAGGCCTGGTCCACAGGCAGGAACTTGATCTTCAGGCAGGTGTTGAAGCCAGATTTGCCGTCCTGCAAAGTAGCTGCCAAATATGCACATCGAGGCTCCAGCAAAGGCGTAGTTACGTTCGCCGCTTGGGCCAGGGTTATGGATGGCCGAGGCTAGGCAGGTAAAGCCGCACAAGATGACGAAAACTCGCTGAGAAATACACAGTCCACAGGGAGAAAGCAGCATCACATGCTCCATATAGAGCACGATACCTATAGTCACCATACAGATGACAAAAATAGCCAGATTCAACTTTTGTGAACTAGGGACTGGCGGCGCCATTTCATTGCCTCACGTGATCGAGTGTAGGAAACGGGCTAATTTATACCATACTGGGGGCGGGAAATGTAGAAAAGCCAGTGTTATTTATACCTGATTCCATTGCTCTAGAAACTTGTCGAACTCAAGGGATTCTGCCGTTTCGATTTCTTGCTGACGAATTAAAGATATTTTACTGGTTTCTATCATGTGATCGATAGTCGAGCTATCCAGTTTGCTATCAAGGAAATAGCGTTTGTGTTTCTCGGATTGGCCCATGGCAAAATCAAAAAAGGACTGCTGGTTATCTTTCATTTGTTTTAATATTTTCCCTGAGGGGGTTAGTTCCGGGTTGTCCACTTTGGCCTGTTGTGCATTTAGACTGTTTAAATAGTTGTTGCCGCCATGAGATTCATCGAGCAGTGCTGCACTGTGTTCCAGATCGATTAGTAATTCATTTGCCCATTGTTTAAGTTTGATTGAAGTTCCATCCTTAACCAGGTCAAGATTTTCATCTCTTCCGCGCTCTACAACTGCCGCTAGATTTTCGGACACTTCAGAAAATTCTTGTGCATGACATTCTGGGCTCTCACTTAGTAAGCAATGGAGTAAGAATGTATCCAGGAATTGAATTTGCGCAGCATCAATTCCAAGGGGTAGAAAGGGATTAAGATCTAATGCTCTCACCTCAATATATTCAATGCCGTCTTCGATCAGCGCGTCAAGTGGACGCTGTCCTTCTTTGGAAACTCGCTTGGGTCTGATTGTGCTGTAAAACTCATTTTCAAGTTGTAACAGGCTGGTATTCATTTGCAAATACTCACCATTTTCCATCTGGCCAATATTTTCATAGTCAGGATAGGTGGTATTAATTGCGCGTCGTAAACAATCGACGTAAGAATCCAATTCGTTGTAACACACAAACAAAGATTTTTGAGCTTTACTGTTATAACCAAGATCACCCATTCGTAAACACGTTGCATCAGGCAGATACAAACTCCCAGCATCCATTTCTTGTAAGTTGTGATCCCGGTCATCAACGAAACATTTGCATGCAGCGGGTGATGCGCCAAACAAGTACACTAACAACCAGGAATAGCGATGAAAATTTCGAATTAGATGGAGGTATTGAGCAGTTTTAAATTCTTGCAGTGAATCCGTATTGCCTCGTATTTTTTTATACGCTGGCCAAAATTTATCGGGCATTGAAAAGTTGTAGTGAAGACCAGAGATTACCTGCATCAGTTTGCCGTAACGATGACTCAATCCACTTCTGTATAAGGTTTTCAATTTTCCAATATTGGAATTGCCATACTGAGCTAGACGAATGTCTTCGGTAGAACCCATTGGGCAGGGCATGCTTGATGTCCACAACAACTCATCCTTTTCCAGATTCATGAGAGTAAAACGGTGAATATCTGAAAGCACGCTAAGTGTTTTATCAATACTCTGATCGGCTGGGGTTATGAATTCCAGCAAGGCTTCAGAGAAATCTGTGGTGATATAGGGGTTGGTGAGTGCGGATCCTAGTGCCGCCGGGTGGTCAGCAACCGAAATATAGCCTTCCGGGGTTACCCGCAAGCTTTCCTTCTCGAGGCCTCTATTAACAGCCCCCCAGCTGGAATCGAATTCAGGTAGCTGAAAGCGTTCCAGACTTGCTGTGTATTGCTTAACCAATGTAATTCCTAGTGTTACTTTGCTTATCCGAACAACAGCTTAGTTGTATTTCGCTGGCTTCCACCCTCATGGATGGTTTCTTCGATTGGCGAATAAGTCCCGGTCGCTTGCGTCAAAGGATCGGCATTATGACAAATATCCTGAGTAATCGCCAACTGGAGAACGCGCAGCTAAATACCTTGCTTAAACTTATGAATTAGTCTGCGGTTTTTTTTATTTGGTTTGGTGGGAGCGGCCCAGTGCGTAGGTTGGGACTTGCGTTGATCTGTTTTTAGCTGCCGTTGTTCAATGCTTTCCGTGGTTTCCTCATATAGCAATTGCGCTTCCAGGGCACTCTTGCGCCGCTCAGCAAGTTTTTTGACAATCACTGTTTTTTCGTCGAAGCCCACTTTAAGAACAATTGTTAAACCCATTCCAATTTCCTTGCTGGGTTTGGTGCGAGCACCTTCACAGTGCACCTTGCCACCGGCTATCGCTTGCTTGGCTATGGCTCGAGTCTTGTAAAAACGGGCAGCCCATAGCCACTTGTCTAATCTTACTTTCTGTAGCTGACTCGGCATTTCGTTTGATTTGTTTTTTGGTGTTGTCATGAATTTAGCAGTCCTGTTAGCCACGGCTATCTGACGGCAGAATATGATCGAAGTCAATTATTTGAGGGAACTCCGTGTTAGTTACAGCAGGCCGTTGACTGTCGGGTTTATAAATTGCATACAAATATCTTATTCCCTCCTTCTGTGCCTGACGCAATACTGGCAAGCTGTCATCAATCAACATGGTACGTTCGGGGTCATAAGATTCGAGTCGTTGTAAATTATACCAGAAGCCATGATTTTCTTTTGCCAGTTCAATCGAATGTGAGCTAATGCAATTATGGAAATAAATGTCAATTTTCGTGTGCTCCATCTTGATATTCAAACTTGAAGGATGGGCATTGGTAACCAGTAGAATTTTTTTTTCACTTTGCTGAAGCGCCTTAAGTAATTTTTCCACATTTGGTCGAATTTTAATTTTTCTTGTTGCAGTTTCTTTAAGTGCCACTAGATCAAGCTGTAATTGATCACCCCAGTAATCCAGGCAGTACCAATTTAAGGTGCCATATACTTCAGCGTACTTTTTTATTAGAAAATCTAGCGCTTCTCTTTCGCTAATCCCATTGACTTTGCTGTACACTTGTGGGACCAGAGATTGCCAGAAATCATTATCGAAATGCAGGTCCAATAATGTACCATCCATGTCGAACATGACTGTATCTATTTCACGCCACGGTGGCATTAGTTTGCCTCCACTAATCTAGAATTTTCAAAAAGCCGAGCAATTCATAAATAGCTCGAGTTGATTTTCTACTTGGCAATGCTGTTTGCCTAGTGCAACATCTTAAAGCTTACAAATGCGTGACACCAATACAAATTGGAAAATCGAGTAATGGCTCAAATGTCAGACATTGAATTATTGGATCAGGTAAAACAAATCGCTGTCGCCGCTGGTGCTGAAATACTTACGGTATACAATTGTGACACAGGGGTGGATGTTGCTTTTAAATTGGACGATTCTCCGTTGACTGCTGCAGATCGGCAAGCCAACCAGATAATCGTTGCACAGCTGGCCGCATTGACGCCGCAAATACCCATTTTATCTGAGGAGTCAGAGCCTGCGGCATTCGACACCAGACAGGGGTGGCGGCGCTATTGGCTGGTGGACCCGCTGGATGGCACCAAGGAATTTATCAAACGAAATGGAGAATTTACAGTCAATATTGCGTTGATCGAGGACGGTGTGCCGTTGCTGGGCGTAGTGCATGTTCCGGTGTCAGCAACTACGTATACCGGTTTATTGGGCGAGGGGGCGTGGAAACAAGTAGGCGTTGAAGCACCACTATCTATCAAAGTTTCGCCGTTTAATTCCGCAGCGCGCAGAGTCAGGGTTGTTGCGAGTCGCAGTCATCGAGATGCGAAGCTGGACGTATTGTTGGCTGCATTCGAGTCCATAATCGGTTCGGTTGAGCTGGTTAGCATGGGCAGTTCTCTGAAAATTTGTTTGCTAGCCGAAGGAGAGGCTGATATCTATCCCCGACTGGCTCCCACCTCAGAATGGGATACGGCGGCTGCCCACGCAGTGCTCAGTGCTGCAGGCGGTGAAATTGTCGATACCTCGTTTAACCCGCTGCGCTATAATCAAAAGAGTGAGTTACTAAATCCCTTTTTTATTGGCATCGCTGATTCTTCGGTACCCTGGCAAAACTATTGTGCGCGGGTCTTGTTATGATTTTTTCACGCCAGCGCGGGAAACACTATCCCTAGGAATAATGACTCGTCACCTTCGCTATACCGCTCTTTGTCTCCTGAGCTCAGTTTCTCATTTCGGTATTTTGCTATGCGCAAGATGCACTTCCTGCTGTGGGTCCCGGCGCTGGTTTTTCCCCTGGTGGATTTGGAGCTTTGGATGAATTGTTCGAAATCCTCACTCTTGTACAAACCAGGAAAATTGAGCCGCTCCCCATCCTGCTGTGTGGTAAAAGCTATTAGACCAAATTAGTGAATTCTGAATTTCTGGTTGAACAGGGAATGATGAAATCCACTGATTTGGATCTTTTCCGTTTTGTAGAGACAGTTGAGGAAGCCTGGAACATTATTAAGCAGCACGCCTGTGAACGGGTGGTATCCCGCGAGTGAGTTTGGCCATGACCCAGTGGCATAATGGGCAATACAACCAGATAGCAGATTCTGAAAACACTATATTCCCAGGTTCGCTATAGCTGGATTTGGTTTGACAGCTGTTTTACCCTGTCGAGAACGGGCATTGGATGGCGATCATCGACTGGGTGACAAGTCTGACTATGGCTCGCTGGGTACAACAAAAATTAAATTCTAATAACTAGGGATAACAATGAATATTCGATTCCTTAAAATTATTTTTTATCTAGCAATGATTGCTGTGGGGTTGGATCAGCAGGCATTTGCTCAAGGGCTTGGTATTGCCTCGCCTCAAAGAACGGGGATGTCTGCTTCTATTCTCGATTCGGCCACATCGCGACTACAACGCCACATCGATGACGGTGATATCCCTGGAGCAGTTGCGGCGGTGGCGAGAGACGGCAAGATTGTTTATTTTGAAGCGCTCGGTCAAATGGATTTGGAGCGGGAAATTCCCATGCCAGAGAACGCCTTGTTCCGGACTTATTCCATGACTCGCCAGATTACCAGCACAGCCGTGTTGATGCTTTGGGAGCAAGGCAAGTTTCAGTTCGATGACCCGATCAAAATGTATTTACCACAATTTGAAGCTCAGCAGGTGCTCATCGATTCAATTAGTTCCGATGCCAGCCAATCACGGGAGCGTATTGGTGACATTACAGTGGCTCATTTGTTAACCCATACTTCTGGACTAGGCAGTAGAAGTTCCGGCTTGTATCGAGCCAATAATGTACGAGATCGAAATATTACTCTGGATGAAATGGTTGATAATGCAGCGCGTGTCCCACTTTTTAAGGACCCCGGAACCGAATTCCGCTACGGTATTCATGCAACAATTCTTGGCAAGCTGATTGAAGTCTGGTCTGGTCAATCACTCGAAGATTTCCTGCGGCAAGAATTGTTTGAGCCAGTGGGAATGAACAGCACCATGTTCTGGGCCGATCCGCAAAATGCTGGGCGACTAGCCAAGTTATACCGACCTACTGATGGTCAGCTTCGCCCCTATGCGATCGAATCGGTACCGTTTACCAGCGAACCTCGACTAATAGAGGGGGGTGTTGGTTTGCTTTCGAGTGTCATGGATTATATGCAATTTGGTCAAATGATGCTCAATCGAGGGGCTTATAACAGCAACGAGGTTTTGCAACCGGAAACAGCAAGTCTGGCATTCAATAATGCTATCCCCGATGAATTACTTCCCATTGGCACGCGCGGCTATTGGCTCGGTTCCGGCTGGACTCTGGGAGGGTTTAATATTGTAATGAATTCTGAGGCATATGATCACCCTGTTTCCGAAGGCACAATCTGGTGGGATGGCTCAGCAGGAACCCGCTATTGGATAGATCCGCAACAGAATATGGTTATTGTAATCATGGCTCAAGTATCTCCTTCTGGTGGCAACGGTTTTCGTGAAAACTTTAAGCGGCTAGTTGATGCCGCGATCTCAGAGCGCCGCTAATCAGCGCCTTAATAACAAACCGAGAGTTCAGTATTTTAGTGATTGGATGAGCAATATGATTGGAATTACAGCCTGGGGCACTTATATCCCCCGCGCTCGGTTAAGCAAGCAGGCGATGGCCGATGCTAATACCTGGTTTGATGCAGGTTTAAAGTCATTGGCCAAGGGAGAGCGCAGTGTTTGTAACTGGGATGAAGACAGCATAACTATGGCCGTGGAGGCAGGACAGGATTGTCTCTCGGCGTTGCATGACAAGGCGGTGACCAGCTTGTACCTGGCGTCTTCTTCGCTGCCCTTTCTGGATAGACAAAACTCCGTGGTGGTAACCGAAGCCCTGAATCTGGAGAAACACGTTCGGACCATGGATATTAGCGCCTCGCAACGAGCGGCTACCTCCGCGCTTATAGCATTGCTTGAGAGTAATTCGACAGGCAATGCCATGTTAGTGGCGGCTGAACATAGAAGGACGAAAGCTGGATCACGCGCCGAGATGCTTTGGGGTGACGCGTCAGCCGCGGTAACAGTGGGCTCGAGCGCTGTTGTTGCAGAGTACCTCGGTGCCGAGACGCTAGCCGTAGATTTTGTGGATCACTATAGAGGGCAGGATTCGGCATTTGATTATGATTGGGAAGAACGCTGGGTTCGCGACGAAGGCTACATGAAGAGTGTTCCGGTAGCGGTCAATCGTTTGCTGAAAAACACATCCACCAGCGCGAGTGATATCAAGCATTTCATCCTGCCAACTGATCAGGTGAGAACACCAGGAATTGTAGCCAAGAAACTGGGCATCGACCGAGCTGCGATAGGGGATAATCTACTTACAATTTGTGGCGTAGCGGGGGTCGCTCAGCCGTTATTGCTGTTAGCAGGAGCGCTTGAAAGCTCAAGCCCTGGGGATCTAATATTGCTGCTTGGGTTTGGCCAGGGGTGCGATGCGATGCTTTTTCGTGCAACGGAAAATGTAGGTAAGAACAAACCTGCGTTGGGCCTAGCTGGCGCGCTTGCACGTCGCCGGGAAGAGCATAACTACAACAAATTTCTTAGCTTTAATAATCTGGTAGAACGAGAACTTGGGAAACGAAGCGAAGCAGATAAGCAGACATTTCTATCGGCTTACAATCGCCGTAAGGATTTATTGACAGGATTTATCGGGGGCAAATGCCGTGAGTGTGGCACTGTTCAGATCCCAAGAGAAAAGTACTGTGTTAATCCCGAATGTAATGCGCTCGAGAGTCAGGATGACACTGTTTTTTCTGGCAAGAAAGGCACAGTGAAAACCTGGACCGCAGATCATCTCACGTTTGACTGGAGCCCACCTGCCTATTTTGGCATGGTGGAGTTTGATGGTGGTGGCAAGTTAATGATGGACTTTACTGAAGTGGAAGAGGGATCGCTCGATTTCGGCTCAAAGGTAAGTATGCATTTTAGAATTAAACAGTTCGATACACAGCGCGGGTTCAGGAAATATTTTTGGAAAGCATCGCCTCTTGATGAATAAGTAATCACGAAGGATTAATAACGAAGGTGCAAGCCTATGGCTAGCGGTATAAAAGACAAAGTAGTTATCCTCGGTATGGGGTGCAGCAAATTTGGTGAGCGCTGGAAATCTAGCCCTGCCGATTTGATGGTGGAAGCATTCGAGGAATGTATAGCGGATGCTTGTGTCGAAAAAAATCAGATTGAAGCGGCCTGGTTCGGCGCTGGCATTGACGCATTTAATGTAGGGCCCAGCGCCATGCCATTGGCAATTGCTCTGCGCCTTAATTACATTCCGGTTACTAGGGTTGAAAATATGTGCGCTACCGGTACAGAAGCCTTTCGAGGGGCGGTCTATGCTGTGGCATCTGGCGCCTGTGATATTGCTTTAGCTTTGGGTGTCGAAAAGTTAAAGGATACCGGCTACGGCGGATTGCCACAACGCACTCGCGGTGTTGAAAACGATATGTATTGGCCTAACCTCTCGGCGCCAGGGGCATTCGCTCAACTAGCAACCGGGTATCAATACAAGCATGGGCTGAATAGGGGTGATTTAAAAAGAGCAATGGCACACGTGTCGGTGAAGAGTCATGCTAACGGAACAAAAAACCCCAAAGCCCATTTGCGCCGCGCTATAACTGAAGAGCAGGCCATTAATGCGCCGTACATAGCCGAGCCGATTGGCTTGTATGATTGCTGCGGAGTCAGTGACGGTGCAGCCTGCGCAATTGTAACAACGCCGGAGATTGCCAAGAGTCTGGGTAAGGACAACCGGGTTTCGGTTAAGGCGTTGCAGTTGGCCGTTTCTAATGGATCGGAATCTAGCCATGAAAGTTGGGATGGTTCTTATCTTAAGACTACGCGTATTGCCGCTCAACGTGCCTACGACGAGGCAGGCATTAAAGATCCCAGACAAGAAATTAGTATGACCGAAGTCCATGACTGTTTTTCAATTACCGAGTTGGTAACCATGGAAGACTTGCAACTGGCTGATGAGGGCCAGGCAGTAAAGGATGTTTTGGATGGTAAATTTGATGCGGACGGTAATATCCCCTGCCAAATCGACGGAGGCCTTAAATGTTTCGGTCATCCAATCGGGGCATCGGGCTTACGCATGATCTATGAAAACTATCTTCAGTTTCAAGGGCGCGCAGGTGATAGGCAACTCACTGGTCTAATACTGGGCTTGAACCATAACCTGGGTGGATTCCCTCATCAAAATGTTTGCAGTATCTCCATAGTTGGGGCTTATGACTAACAGTTAAACGCCCCATTCCACATCGCAAATCTTCAATGTCCGTTAATTTATCGCAGCTACTCCAATATGAAAACTTCAAATCAATCTTCTTTTACTCAAGAACCAGCAGATCAACTTGCGGGAGTTGATGAATTATTAAATTGTTTGCGGGACTTCATGGACGTTGGCTTGCGAAAAATTAAACTGGAATGTTCAAATAATAGTGGCGAGCTTGTCTCCGACCTGTTGGACGGATGGCAGCAAGCCAGTTACGACCTAGCAATTTGCGCAGCAGAAATCGCTGCTGCAAATGCGCTGAATGCCTACGCGTTAAAATTATCAAAACCGAATCCGACAGCTGTTCAGGTGGCACTTTTCTTCAATGCAGAGGTGTTTCAATCTGTTATGCAGCGATTAAATTCTCGAGCAGAAGAGCTGGGTATTAGCAGAGCGGAGTTGCTGGAAACCTATCACCGGCCGGCGGTTAATTCGCTGCTGAGCAAGTATTTGAATTCAGCCGCTGTAGCATCTATAGGAAGAGAAATAATTGCGCGGGGTTTAGTCCGGCTACCAACTGATCTCGACCAAGAAAAAGAACTGGTAAGAGAAACATTTTTTCGCTTTACCAATGATGTCGTTATTCCTTTAGCCGAAGAGATTCACCGGGAAGACAAAGATATCCCCGATGCTATTTTGCAACCAGCTGCAAAACTTGGTTGCTTCGGAACCTGTATCCCTGCACGTTTTGGTGGTCTGCAACCCGATGACAGGCCGGATAGCCTTAGCATGATCGTGGTGACCGAAGAGCTCTCTAGAGGTTCTCTGGGTGCGGCGGGCAGTCTCATCACTCGCCCTGAAATTGCGGCCAGGGCCTTGTTAAGCGGTGGTACCGAAACCCAACAACGGAAATGGTTGCCAGCTTTAGCTGCAGGCGAAATGCTATGTGCAATCGCTATTACTGAACCGAATACAGGATCTGACGTGGCCGCTATTAGCTTGAAGGCAACCTCAGTTGAGGGTGGATGGCTACTCAATGGTAGTAAAACTTGGAGTACATTCGCCGGCAAGTCTGAATTGCTGGTGGTGTTGGCGCGCACTGATGCAGATCAGATCTCAGGCCATAAGGGTTTAAGTCTGTTTATGTTGGAAAAGCCGGCTTATTCTGGTCATGAATTTGTACACAATCAGGACGCTAATACGACGCTCGGGAAGAACCGGGGGAAGTTAATCGGTAAGGCAATAGCCACCATTGGTTATCGCGGAATGCATTCCTTCGATTTGTTTTTCGAAGACTACTTTGTGCCAGCTAAACATATCGTTGGTGAGGAAGAAGGTGAGGGCAAAGGGTTCTATTACACGATGGCGGGGTTTGCCGGTGGTCGCATTCAGACTGCTGCCCGTGCTACTGGTGTGATGCAAGCTGCGTTTGAGAAAGCGCTAAATTATGCCGGGAATAGGCACGCATTTGGCAGTCCAATTGGGGACTACCAACTCACCCAGATTAAGCTAGCTCGTATGTTGGCAACATTGACCGCATCGAGGCAATTTAGCTATGTGGTGGCCGAATTGCTCGATGATGGCGAAGGTCAGATGGAAGCCAGCTTGGTAAAACTTTTTTCCTGCCGCGCAGCCGAATGGATAACTCGAGAAGCCATACAGATTTATGGAGGCATGGGGTACGCAGAAGAGTCTGCAGTCAGTCGATTCTTTGTAGATGCGAGGGTGCTGTCGATATTTGAAGGTGCCGAAGAGGTTCTGGCGCTAAAAGTTATTGCCAAAGATTTAATAGAAAATAGCTAAGAGTAGTATCGCTAAGGAACGGCCATTGCAACGTATTTTAGATGGAATGCGAATCGTAGAGGGGAGCGCATTTATAGCTGCGCCTTCGGGGGGAATGACGCTGGCACAGCTGGGAGCCGATGTCATTCGCTTTGATCCAATTGGCGGCGGGATTGATTACAAACGCTGGCCAGCTACTAAAGCCACCACTGAAAATGGTAGTCATAGTCTGTACTGGCACAGCTTGAACAAAGGCAAGCGCTCTATCGCAGTGGATTTTAAAAAACCCGAAGGTCAGGAGTTGCTTACTCAACTGATTACAGCACCGGGTGAAAATGCGGGTCTGTTTGTCACTAACTTTCCCGCCAGAGGCTGGCTGGCTGATGAAAATTGGCGTACCCAGCGAAAAGAACTGATTTATTTAAACCTTGTAGGTGATCGTAATGGTGGTAGTGCATTGGACTATACTGTTAACTCCAAAGTCGGGCTGCCCTACCTAAGCTCCGGCGAAGATTGTGTCCCTGTAAACAACCCATTCCCTGCCTGGGATGTTATTGCCGGGCAACACATAGCGCTCGGGCTGCTGGCCGCTGAGCGCCATAGAAGACTCACCGGAGCAGGGCAGTTCATCAAGCTGGCATTGACCGATGTGGCGTTGGCCACAATGGGCCACCTCGGCTATATTGCAGAAGCTGATATCAATGGCGAGCCAAGGCAGCCTGTAGGTAATCATATTTTCGGTACATTCGGGCATGACTTCGTTTGTAAAGGTGGCAGGCGGGTTATGGTTGTAGGGGTAAGCCCTAACCAATGGAGAGCCATTGTTGCGGTAACTAGAATGGAATTAGCTGTAGCAGAATTGGCACAGAGCTTACGCCTTAATTTCAATGTGGAAGGTGATCGTTATCAGGCGCGGGAACAATTGAAAAAATTATTTGATCCCTGGTTCCGTGAGCGGCCATTTGCAAAAGTTGAGGCCGCATTGAACGACGCCAATGTATGCTGGGGCCCCTATCAATCTATTCAGGAAATGGTAGATTCAGATATTGATTGTAGTGAAGACAACCCATTGTTTAATAAAGTAGAGCAGCCTAGGATTGGGACCTATCTCATGCCATCGAATCCTCTCATTTTTGGCGCTATCGATAGGGAAACTGTCAAGCCCGCTCCACAGCTCGGTCAGCATACCGACGAAATTCTTGCCGATACGCTGAAATTAAGCAGCGCCGAAATTGGTAGGCTGCATGACCAGAAAATAGTTGCGGGCCTCCCGCGAAGCTGAATTGTGTTATATACAATATGATACAAGAAAGTATTAATGCCTTCGCAAAGAAATATTTACCCGTTAAAAAACAGGAATACTGATTGTGGGTGATAAAGTAGTTATCGGAGATTACCTAGAAGAGCTGGGGTATAATATTGTAGAACTTGATTATTTTTTTAATCTAATAAGCTTTTAATTCAACTGACAATCTCAAATGTTTGATTTTATCTTGGCCATGAGCCTGATCGAAATATTTGGTTTAATTGCTGGCATACTCGCTGTCTGGCTATTAATTAAACAAAATATCTGGACATGGCCGATTGGAATAGCCTACATAATAGCCTCTCTTTATATATTTCACAGTGCCAGACTATATGCGGATTTAGCTTTACATATTTTTTATCTAATAATGAATTTTTATGGCTGGTATTACTGGTTGAAAGGAGGCAATAAAACAGAATCAACATTACCGGTAAGTAGAGAAAATAATCAAACACTACTCATTCTATTAGCCTTATGTGCGATCATAACTTTTATCAGCGGTACTTTATTGTCGACTTATACAGATGCGGATTTTCCTTACTGGGATACTACAACAAGTGTTCTCAGCCTCCTTGCCATGTGGCTACAAAGCCGAAAAAAAATAGAAAGTTGGGTCTTGTGGTTGCTAATCGATTTTCTTGCAGCTGGTATATATTTTTATAAAGAAATATATTTTTACAGTCTTTTATATATTATCTATATAGGAATGGCCTTCATGGGTTATATAGCATGGCAAAAGAGTTATTGTAATGAGCACTGAAGTTATAGTTATTACGGGCCCAGAATCTTCCGGGAAAACTACTCTAGCAAGCCAGCTTTCTGATTACTGGAAAACACCCTTTGTTCCAGAAGTAGCCAGAGACTATCTCAAAGAGAAAAATTCTTACGAGCAACATGATTTATTGGAAATTGCTAAGCGGCAACATAAACAGGAGCGAGCACTTCTTTCTTATTTTCCAGAAAAAATAATTTGCGACACAGACTTGCTGGTTATTATGATCTGGAGCGAAGCTAAGTATGGGTACTGTGCTCCGTGGATTTATAATACTTTTGAAAGCAGCATCAAACAGCAAACTTTTCCCAGATATTATTATTTATGTGATTCCAAAATTCCTTGGCAAGCTGATCAACTTCGAGAAAGTCCAGATAACCGCGATGAATTATTCAATTTATACATTCAGAAGCTTAAAGAATATGAGCTAGACCATAGCATAGTAAAAGGCGAGCCGAAGGAGCGTTTGCACCAAGTTCTGAACGGCCGAGATTCGTAGTAATTCTTGTAAATAATACTATACTGTATTAAAGTCTTTCCGTCCTAAGGGGTGGCTTCGGCCTGAGAAAATTACTCTTTGAACCTGACCCGGTTAATACTGGCGTAGGAATAGGAAGCTACTTCAGTCGAAGTAAACTCTTTTTCTCCGTAGTACTAATCTATTTTATTAGGCAATAACGGAGGCCTCAATGCATCGTTCTTTTGTGGTTTTTATTACTTTTATTTGTTTCTGTTTATCGGCTGGTGCCCATGTAGATTCTTCGATTGTACTTGAAGAAATTATCGTCAATACTGACTATCGCCAATCCAAGGTAAATGACATTTCCAGCAGCGTGATTGTACTGGATGCAAATCTTATTCAGAAGAAAAATGCCCAGCACCTTGAGGATATTTTATTTAATGCGCCAAATGTAAATTTTTCTTCAGGCGCTTCTCGTGCACGCTTCTATCAGGTCAGAGGAATTGGCGAACGTGGTCAATTCTCGGAACCTCTGAACTCTTCTGTGGGGGTCATTATTGACGGTGTAGACTTCAGCGGCATTGGCAATGCAGCCTTACTTTATGATGTGGAGCAAGTAGAAATCTTATTAGGCCCACAGGGGACTCGCTATGGCTCAAATGCACTTGCGGGATTAATCAGTCTTCAAAGCAAAGCACCTACAGATGTAACAAGCTATGGACTGCAACTTGAAAACGCTAATTACAATAACTTAGGTCTAGCCGGCTATTTATCCGGCTCAGTATCCAAGCGGTTACGCTATCGGATCTCTGGACAGAGCCTTAAATCTGATGGTTTTAATACCAATCAATTTCTACTCAAGGAAACTAATCAACGAGATGAAGGTATAGTCAGAGGCCAGCTCGACTGGTCTCTATCAAACTATGTACAGTTGGATGTCACAGCGTCAATAATTGATATAAATAATGGCTACGATGCCTTCTCGTTGGATAATGTTCGCGACACACTTTCTGATCAGCCAGGCTTCGATCGTCAACAATCTGACATTTTAAGTACGAAGTTATCGCTTACCCAATTTGAGAAATTCAAGGTCGAAGTTCTGTTTGGCTATGCTGATTCAAAAACTGAATATGCTTATGATGAAGACTGGGTCTTTAGTGGCTTCCATCCATGGGAATATTCATCTACTGATCAATATTTTCGAGATAGAGGAACTGCAAGTGCTGAGCTTCGCTTTGTTTCTTCCGATTCTGGTTTGATTTTCTCTGATACTACCGACTGGATTTTCGGCCTTTATTCATTGCAACAGCAAGTCGACTTAAGGCGAGCTTATACTTTTTTACCCGCTGACTTTAGTAGCAGATATAACATAAATCGTTTTGCTGTTTATGGAGAAATCAATTCTGACTTAAACAACAATTGGAGCTTAAGTCTGGGGTTTCGCGGAGAAAATTTTGATGCAACTTACTTTGATTCAAATACTGTTGACTTTACACCCGATGAAAATCTTTATGGCGGAAAGCTAGCCTTAACCTATAGAACATTAGGAAACTCTTTGCTTTATACAAGCATTTCAAAAGGTTATAAAACCGGCGGTTTTAATACTGATGGCAGCCTTGATAGTGATTTGCGCGAATTCAGTGCTGAAGGGCTCATGAATTATGAGCTTGGTTTTAAAGGGGCTTTTTATAATGATCAATTACAAACTCAGTTAGCTCTGTTTTTCATGGGCAGGGATGATGTGCAAATTTCCAGTTCATTAGTTCATACCCGTGCTGATGGCAGTTCTGAGTTTATCGATTACGTTGGCAATGCCGCAGCTGGATCTAACTATGGCCTGGAAATTTCTGTTAAATATCAAGCCACTGATAATACTGTGTTTTATGGTTCATTAGGTTTGTTAAAAACCGAATACAGAAATTTTACGAACTCAGCTGGAGACAACCTTGGCGGTCGGCAACAGGCTCATGCACCAGATTATCAATATACTTTAGGTGTTGATATTAGAATAAGTTCTGAATTGGAATTGGATGTAAATATTCAGGGCAAAGATAGCTTCTATTTCTCTGATAGCCACAGTATCCGTTCTAAGGATTATAATTTAGTAAACGCAAGCCTCAGCTACAGCTGGAACGAATGGCAACTGACTTTTTGGGGGAGAAATCTCAGCGATGAAGATTACTCAGTGCGCGGCTTCTTCTTCGGCAATGATCCCAGAGATAATTACACCGCTAAGGGATATACCCAATTGGGAGAGCCCATGCGCTATGGTCTAACGCTTAATATGGATTTTTAGAAGCTGTAAAAGCGTTTCACAATGCAGTAATTAGCTATTGGTATAGTGGTTACGGCAAAGAGTTCTTTTCTTTCTATTGCTACTAGCGAAAATTATCCATAAATTACGACCCCTGATCTATTATGTGCATGACAAATTTTTCCAGCGTCTCATAGGGTTGGCACCCGACTACGCTCAGATCGCTGCAATAAAAGGTTGGTACGCCAGTCACTCCGATTTCTCGTGAACGTTGCCAATCCTGATCGACATCTTCTTTGAATTCGCGGTTTTCCAGCACTTTTCTGGTTTGTGCTGCATCAAGTCCAACTGCACTGGCAATGCCCACTAGTTGATCGATATCGCCTATATTTACATTATCGACGAAATAGGCCCTGTACAATGCATCGTGAATGGCTTCAAATCCAGCCTGGCTATCCGCCCACTTGCCCAGTTCCTGAGCCAACCTGCTGTTATACGTGTGAGTCCGCTGGCCATAGTCCAGCCCAGCTTCTTTCATGAGCCCTATCATCTGTTCTTTCAAAGGTTTGATGTCCCGGCCAGCAAATAGTTCTTCCAGTGATTTGCCAGCTTGTGGGGTGTCCGGATGCAAGGGGAAATGAACCCATTGAATGCGAACCGGGTAATTGGCTTTGAGTTTTTCAATACTAACTGTACTGAGATAGCACCAGGGTCAGACGTAGTCGGTGAATACGTCTATTTGAATCAACTTACTCATCAGTGAGCTCCAAGTGAAATTCGTTATATTTTTCCTGTTGTCTGCTTGCATTGTTACTGCTTTACGCAGGCGTTTCAGGTGGGGGTTTCTCAATCATGGGCATGGCTAATAATCTTGCCCGGTAAAATTTCGGTTAAATTGAATGGCCGTTGAATAGGATGTATAACGTGGACCAAAGGTATCGTATTTCTTGAGAATTTGCGGATTGAATTCGGTGCGTTGGTAATTCTGCATGTTCATATTAATAATATTTTTTGAAGAGGCTCCGCACCGCAAGTCCATTGTTTTCGGGCTATATTCTAGCAGTAATCCCTAGATTTCGCTTATCTGGGCTTGGATTGGATTGGTTACGGTGTTGATCAATACTATACTCACCCTGGATTATTGTATAAGTTGCACTTGAAGGTATTCACACCACTTCAAAATACTTTTACTCTGACCCTAAATGTTAGTTCAATAATTCTTCACAATCAGACCCTTATTTAATCTTCTAAAAAGGATCGCTGAAATGTATAGATTGCCCCGGCACGCCCAATTAATCCTGGCCACTGCCACTCTGCTGCTTTTCATCATGCGCCCTGAAGTTGCCCTGTCCCAGACCAGCAGCGACTTTGTTCCAGTCACAGACGCTATGCTGCAGGATCCGGCACCCGGAGACTGGCTCATGTGGCGCCGGACTCTGGACAGTTGGGGTTACAGCCCGCTCGATCAAGTCAACCGGGATAATGTAGATGAGCTCAGCATGGTCTGGACCCGGAACCTGGCCACCGGCACCGGAGAGATAACTCCGCTTGCTTACAATGGCGTGCTCTATGTCCCTCAGGGGAGTGATGTCATCCAAGCTGTTGATGCTTTAACTGGCGATCTCATCTGGGAGTATAGCCGTACCCTGCCGGAGGACCTGTACGAAATGGTTGGTGGCAATGCCCGCAACAACCGGAACCTCGCCATCTTTGAAAATTTAATCATTAATACCAGCGATGACAACTTTGTGTTCGCACTGGATGCTGAGACCGGTGAGATGGTTTGGGAAACACAAATCTTCGATTACAGAGTCAACTCGGCAACCCACAGCTCGGGTCCGATCATTGCTGACGGCAGAGTAATCTCTGGGCGCAGTTGCCGACCCTGGGGCGGCCCCGATGCCTGTATTATTGCTGCCCACGATGCCCGCACCGGTGCCGAGTTGTGGCGCCGACGTCTAATTCCAGCACCGGGAGAGCCTGGTGATGAGACCTGGGGAGATGTGCCTTTTGAGGATCGGGCGCACGTAGGTTCATGGATGGTTCCGAGTTACGATCCTGAGCTAAAGCTGCTCATCTTGGGTACGTCAGTCACCTCACCGGCGCCTAAGTTTTTCTTGGGTGGTGTTGAAAATGAGCATCTCTATCATAACTCCACGCTTGCACTCGAAGTTGAGACAGGCGAAATCAGATGGCACTACCAGCATCTGATCGATCATTGGGATCTAGACCATCCTTTCGAGAGACTCCTAGTCGAAACTCGGGTTTCACCAAACCCCGATGCCGTGAGTTGGATCAACCCAAACCTCCAGAGCGGAGAGGTGCGCAAGGTAATAACCGGTATTCCCGGTAAAACTGGGGTGGTTTATACACTGGATCGTGAGACTGGCGAATTCCTCTGGGCGACGCCGACAGTGCGCCAGAATGTAATCGAAAGTATAGATGGTAACAGCGGGGCAGTAACTGTAAATCCTGAGGTTGTCTTCAGAGAATCGGAACAAGTTGTGTTCGTTTGCCCAAGCTGGACCGGTGGCAAGGACTGGGAAGCTGGTGCTTACAGTCCGCTTACCAATACCATGTATTATCCGTTGCGCAATACCTGCGCAAACATGCTGGCTACTGCCGATTTCGAAACAGATACAGCACAAGCCTTGACTGCGGGTGGGCAGGGCGGTTTGGCCATTTACTCGCTTGCGGCAAGGCACCAGATCGCACCGGGTACTGAAAACCTTGGCACCGTGCGCGCGATTTCGGCAGAGACCGGCGAGACTGCGTGGCTTTACGAAGAGCGAGCCAGCACGATGTCATTAGTAGCCACTGGTGGCGGACTCATCTTTGGCGGCGATTCCAACGGGCGCTTTAGAGCGCATGATCACGAAACCGGAGAGGTTTTATGGGAAATAAATCTGGGCTCATCAGTCAGCGGTTATCCCATTACTTATTCGGTAAACGGGCAGCAATACGTAGCGGTCAATACTGGAGCTGGCCAGATAAATCTGACACCGGAACTGCATCCCAGTCGTGGCACTAACCTGTTCGTGTTTGCACTGCCAAACAACTGATCTGGCAGCTTGAGCAGTACTAGTTTGACGCCCTCTCCAGGTTCAGTAAAGGTGGTTACGCTACGTCGATTACAAGGGGATAAATGCTAAAGCGAAGTTGCCATTCAGCGGGATAACCAGTTGATTTTGCACTGAGTCGTAGCACATGGATGCCGCGCTAGGGATGCCAGTGGCAATGGTTTCAGCATTCTCTCCTGGGCGAATACGGGAGACACTACCAAAGCGAACACTGCTAACGTATTTTGTTCCATCGGCGGTAACCACAATACCATCGTTGCCTCCCTCCACCGCAAACTCAGTCCGCAGCAATTCACCCGATGGGCTATAGGTAATGACGGCGTTGTCCCCTACGTTAACCACTACAACGTTACCATCCTGATCTATTGCCACGCCATTGGGCGCTGAGATTGGGCCGCCTTCGGCAAATATAGAACTTTCACCATTGGGCGTAACTTTATAGATCAATTCAGGTGAGCGGGTATTGGAAGCATAGACAGTGCCATCTGCGGCCACAGCGATGCCGTTCAATCCAGTTGAACCAGTAACAGGAACAGATTTCAGAGGTTGTCCCGTCTCCAGATCAAATGAGCGGACATAACCGACATCTACGGTGTATAGAACGCCGTTGCTGATCGCACTACCCAGTGGATGATGCAATTCCAGTCCGTCACGTGTCGCACCTATCCATTTTGCTGTATGTACACTGCCGTCTGGATTTATTAACGAAACAAAACCATCGTTCTCGGTACCGTCGCCGCGGTTACCGTTGTTCATGGCGAGTACCAGGTTTTTTTCGGGATCAAAAGTACAGCTCTCGGAAAAATGAAAACTGCCAAAGACCTTGACGTTGCTAGAAATCGGCGTCCTCATGCCCGCTTCGTTAACGGTCCCCAGTGGTAGGCCGGCAACAAAATCCTGGGCATAAACCTGGGCAGTGCCCTGCAGCAAGAAAGCGGTAAGAAAAGCCAGGGGTAAGAATTGAATGCTAACAGTTTTCATGGGTGCGGGTTTTCCTTTGTATAAAACTTGATGAATTCGTTAAATTTGAGATTCTGATAAGCCTAGATATTTCAAAATATTATATCAGAACTGTGAGTGGGGCTGGTAGGGTGAATTCCCGGATACGGTATAGACTTCGGACCTAATTGCTTTTAGTCTTGCTGGGATGGGGGTTATTGCTGCAGAGGCAAGTAGCCATGCTTGCCGTCTAATTAATTAAATTACAAGGAATATGGATGATGAACGTTGAAACTAGGTGCTTCCCCACACGCAAGCTCACTCGCATTCTTGCCGTTGCAGGTATGATGGTGACAGCAGCAACTGCTTTTGCACAACGCTTGCCGGGAACAGAAAACGGTGAGTGGCGCTATCTGGGTGGCGATGCGGGTCACACCCGTTCCTCACCACTGGGCCAGATTAATCGCGATAACTTTGAGGAATTGGAGCAGGCCTGGCTTTGGCGTAGCGATAACTTCGGTCCAAATCTAGATTACTTTTCCCGTTCCACCCCTATTTATGTCGACGGAATGCTCTATACAGTGGCTACTCCTCGCAGACAGGTAATAGCAATGGATCCCGCTACAGGCGAGACCTTGTGGACCTTTCGCGAGCCCGAAACTGTCCGCCACCTGCGCTCCCCAAGACAGGCCTATGGAAAAGGTGTTGCCTATGCCGAGGTAAATGGTCGTGGGGTTATCTATATCACTACCCCGGCTTTCTTTCTGTGGGCCCTAGATGCCAAGACTGGATTGCCGCTGGAGAACTGGGGATCACCAGTTGATCTGGATGGATTCCGTGGCACCGGTACGGTAGATCTACTGCCCGATTTATTGGGCGATTGGGGGCAATGGCAGGAGTATCTGGTTAGCGGCGGTGAATATGACGCGAATTACGGAATCCCTCGAGAGTTAGGCATGGTGACAGCTTCTGCACCACCTATAGTGGTGAATGGGGTGGTTGTTGTACTGGTGGGTCATCAGCCTAGTTATGGACAGACCCGGATCGAGAATGTTCCGGGCGACATCATGGGATTCGATGCTGAAACCGGCGAGTTCATGTGGAAGTTTCATTCCATACCCAGGCCTGGAGAGGTTGGCAATGAAACCTGGGAAAACGAAGCCTGGCGCTGGTCAGGGGATATATCAACCTGGGCGCCGGCTTCTGCTGACGCGGAACGGGGACTGGTGTATATGGTAACAAACGCCTCGACAGTGCAGTCCTATGCTGGTCACCGACCTGGTCATAACCTCTTCGGTGGTAGTCTCCTAGCGTTGGATGTTCAGACCGGAGAGCGACGCTGGCATTTCCAAATACACCACAGCGACCAGTGGAACTATGACCTCCCAACCCCGCCGATGCTAATGGACCTGACGGTAGACGGGCAAACTATTCCGGCGGTGATCCAGAATACTAAACAGGGACTTGTTTTCGCTTTCAATCGGGAAACTGGCGAACCTATTTGGCCTATTGAGGAACGACCGGTATTTCAGACTCAAGTCCCAGGCAATTATACTGCGTTAACCCAGCCATTCCCGACCTTGCCGGAGCCAGTAGATGGAATCGTAACTAACGGGCTAACTGAAGAATATGTCATCGATTACACGCCGGCGCTTAAAGAACAGGCGATGGTAATTCTGAACAGTTACAACGTGGGCGGGCTTTACGTGCCAGCACTTCCCTTTAATCACGAGAACGATTACTCCAATAATATAGGCTGCATAGGTGGGGGTAACGTAATTTCCCATCCACCAGTTGCTGATCCCAGCACTGGCATGATGTACACGTCTCACCACCGCAATTGCTTCGCCCCGGGGTATATGAGCCCTACCAATGGGCAAGACCGGGACAACCCTAATTATGCAACACCAGGCGACGGGGGGGTTACGCCGAACAGCACTCCCACTACCGGTACTACTGTGGCGGCTTGGTTGCCAGGCGGCGGTGGCGGCGGTATGCCAACCATCGACGGACTCAGGTTATTTAAGCCGATGGATAATGAACTTACTGGTCACAATATGAACACCGGCCGCCACGCCTGGTCTTTGCCAGTTGGCCCGACGCTTGAAAGGATAACCAACCATCCTCTGTTAGCGGGGATCGATATACCCGACTCTGGAGGAGTAGGCTTTTCAGTCCAAATGGTGATGGGGGATATTTTGGTTCAGACCCGATCGCTTAGCGAAGGTGGAATTCAAAATATTCCCGATGCCCCCCTAACCTTAAATGCTCGCGATAAGTTGACTGGTGAAATATTGGGGAGTGTGCCTCTTCCTGCTCCTGGACAGTATGGGATGATGACCTACATGCACGAAGGCAAGCAGTACATTGTTGTGCAGACTGGCAGCTCTCGAACTGACGACCCAGCCGGGCTGGTTGCGCTAAGGTTGCCGTAGATGATGGGTTTGGTTTTGAATCAAACCGAGGTCATGCAGGTTTATATCAGGCTATAACTAGTTAAAAAAAAGGGATCAAATTGATCCCTTTTTTGCTTTAAATAACCCTTGGAATAAATTAGTTCTCAGCAGCCTCTTCCCGCGCCATCTCCTCTTCTATCCGATGACCCGCTAGAATATTCTCCATGCCGTAGTTACCTTCATGACAGGCATATTCATAAATATCGTCCGTAGTGTGGTCGAAAATGATTTCTCGGGTGTAGGGCGCAGTGTAACTGCCTGGGTCGTTGGAGGTGAATTGGTATTGTAGAGCCGAATCACCGATACGAGTCAGCCGCTCTACATTGATTTTCGCTGATGTATTTGGACCGCCACCACTCCTATCGGAATAGTTGGTAGTTTCGATTACCAAGGTATCACCATCCCAATAGCCGCGGGAATCGCCGTGCCACAGTTTGATGTTTTCATCGATATGGGGCTTGTCCACCATTGGGATAATGCGCACGTCATGGGCCATTTCCTGAATGATGGCTACCGTGTCTCGCGTTTGCACAATCTGCCAGTAACTATTGTAACCTGATCCGAGACGAGGGGCGCCGAAAGACAGACAGCGCTCACCAAGCGAGCGGTCGGTCCAGGAATCGGCTGGATGATCTTCCCGGCGCTGAGCTCGATCCCTGCCCATGGCGATGGCTTGTTCGGTTTGCGGTGGAAATTTGCCATTGGGTGGGTCTGTAATCTGTGAAGTGCGTCGGTGTACTGTGCGCTCTGCCATCCATTGTTGGTCGTAGTTACCAGTCGATGGATCGTATGAATTCACCTCACCGCTGAAAGCCGCTTCTAGCACTCCTTCACCAAACAGAGCATCGCTGGATTCGGCGGTGATTTCTATAATTCGCCGCTGTAGAAAGGCCACGTCTTCGTCAGTGAGTACTTGTTTGTCGCCGAAAACATCGGGCCGCTCCACTGGCGTAATGGTGTTGTTCTCCCAAACGCCTTGGAAATCGGGGTGTCCGTCAATGGTTCTAGACAACTGCCAGTTGCTGTCGGTTTGCGCCAGCGCCTGGCCGGCCAACAGGAGTGTCAAAATTGAACTGCAAACTGTTAGTGTTTTTTTCATGTGCAGTTCCTTCCAAAATTAATTATTTAAGTAAGTATCGATGACTTGATCTTATACCATAACCTATTGTTCAACTTTATCAAGGTAGACCATACAGGAACTCCTTTTTTTAAATTAAAACACGTGCGTCAATTAACCCAAGAGATCAGAAAGGAGAAATCGAAGAAGGCAGGGCTTGCTGGCGAGTCGCTTGAGGTAATGCAAGCTCAGTTTGCGAGCTGGCAACTTTCATCCTCGGAGGCTGACGTAGCGCTGCTATTGATTAGGGGGCGTCCGATGAAAGAGGTTGCCAGAGTGAGAGATGTGCAAGAGAAAATGGTGCAGCATCAGGCCACCAGTATTTATGCTAGATCCGGGTATGCCTGACGGCATGAACTGGCGGCAGATTTTATAGAGGACCTAAGGAGTAAAATCTGATTTGGGCAAGTATGGAAGGATTAACTTATTAACCGGAGTATGCGGCGGGTTTTCAATCAGCAACGAAATCTCTGTCCATGTTCGTCCTAATTACGCTACTCTCACGATATGAAAAATTATATCCAACTAGGTGGATTGCGGGTAGCTTCCGAACTTGCTGAATTTGTAAACGGTGAACTATTGCCAGCGATCAACATGGAACAAACTCAATTCTGGAAAGGGTTTGAATCACTGCTAGTCAGCTTTACTTCACGCAATCAAGAACTTCTCAATGTTCGCGCTGAAATGCAGGCAAAGATTGATGCCTGGCATGAACAATATAGTTTAACAATACATGATCCTGTCGCCTATGAGCAGTTTCTTAGAGAGATAGGTTATCTGGTTGAAGAAGGCGCTGATTTCAAGATAACCACGCAGAATGTGGATGATGAGATTGCCCTGATGGCTGGGCCACAATTGGTGGTGCCGGTGAGTAACGCGCGTTTTGCGCTCAATGCGGCTAATGCACGTTGGGGTAGTTTATATGATGCGCTCTATGGAACCGATGCTATTCCCGAGGCAGTGGGTGCTGAACGGATGGAGGACTATAATCCGGTTCGGGGTAACCGGGTTATAGCTTATGCGCGACAGTTTTTGGACCGGGCTTGCCCGCTGATTGGAGGCAGTCATGCAGATGCAACGAAATATGCAATCACCAACGGGCAACTGCTGGTTGGAATAGATGGTTCAGTAACTACACTGGAAGATGAATTACAATTACAAGGTTTTACAGGAAGTGCCGACACGCCGGCGTCAGTGCTACTGAAGAATCACGGCCTTCACATCGAAATTCAGATTGATCCGGATTCCAGCATCGGTAAAACCGACAAGGCTGGCGTGAAGGATGTGATGCTTGAAGCAGCATTGACCACAATACAAGATTGTGAGGATTCGGTAGCAACAGTAGATGCCGAAGACAAAGTGCAAATATATCGGAACTGGTTGGGATTAATTGCTGGTGATCTTGCGGAAACTTTTACCAAGGGTGGGAAACCTTTAACAAGAACGTTAAATCCTGACCGCTTGTTCAACAAACCGACCGGTGAAGCATTTACAGTCCCAGGGCGTAGTTTGCTGCTGGTGCGAAACGTCGGTCACCTCATGCGTAATTCGGCCATTATTGACAGCAATGGTGATGAAATATTCGAAGGCATACTGGATGCTATCATTACCAGCGCTGTCGGCACTCTCGATGTAAATAATCAAAACCGTCTGGACAACTCACGAGCGGGTAGTATTTATATTGTTAAACCCAAAATGCATGGGCCCGACGAGGTCCAGTTTACCTGTGAGTTATTTGCACAGGTGGAGCACTTGTTGGGCTTCGATAAAAACACACTCAAAGTGGGTATCATGGACGAAGAGCGCCGCACGACGCTCAATCTAAAAGAGTGTATTCGCGCAGCCAAAGACAGGGTGGTGTTTATCAATACCGGGTTTCTCGATCGCACCGGCGATGAAATTCATACCAGCATGCAAGCTGGCGCCATGATTCCAAAAACCGAAATGAAAGGCTCTACGTGGATCAAAGCCTACGAAGATAACAATGTAGATATTGGCCTTGCCTGTGGTTTACAAGGCAGGGCACAGATCGGCAAGGGCATGTGGGCAATGCCCGATTTGATGGCACGCATGCTTGAAGAAAAAATAGGGCATCCGCAGTCGGGAGCGAACACGGCCTGGGTCCCGTCACCCACGGCGGCTGTTCTGCATGCTATGCACTATCACCAGGTAAATGTGCAGAACCGGCAGAACGCGATCAAGTCTCGGCAACCGCCAAAGTTGGCTGACATTATGACGTTTCCTATTCTGGCGGACACATCGCAGCTTACTGTAGAAACAATCCAATTGGAGTTGGATAATAATGCGCAGGGTATTCTTGGTTATGTTGTGCGCTGGATCGATCAAGGAGTAGGTTGTTCGAAAGTTCCAGATATTCATAATATTGGTTTGATGGAAGACCGGGCGACGCTGCGTATTTCCTCCCAACACATTGCTAACTGGCTGCTACATGGAGTATGTACTCGCGAACAACTCTTAGAAACGATGAAACGCATGGCCGGTGTAGTCGATGCGCAAAATGAAGGTGATTCGCTGTATCAGCCAATGTCGCCGGACCTGAAGAATTCCATTGCCTTTAAGGCAGCCTGTGACCTAGTATTCGATGGTACTAAGCAGCCGAACGGCTATACCGAGCCCAGATTGCACGCGAGAAGAATCGAAAAAAAGGCTGGGGAAAGAGCGACTTCTTAAAGAAGATAGAAACCTAAATTGACCGGGGGCTTAGTTTTTGTCTTCCTGGAACAAAACCCGGTTGATAGGCCCCCGTTTTATTGCTTGCACAAGTGAGTCTAGATCGCGTATTGTCAACAAAACAATAAATCCACTTGGCTCCCCAGCGGGGTCCGCAGCGAGGTGGCAATGCGAACGATATCAGAATCCAACCGAGTGCTACTAGCTTTCACTCTGACAGCAGCTGGCCTGCTTGTCAGTGGCGCTCAGGCCCAGAGTACAGAAGTCTTCACCAATGAAATCCGCCCTATCATGGAACGAACCTGCTGGAATTGCCACAACGAGCAGTTCCAGAGTTCCGGTCTTAATCTGAGTACTCGAGATGGTGCTTTGCAAGGCGGCAATCGTGGCCCGGCAATAATCCCAGGACGTGCAGATGAAAGTCCGCTTTATCGCCAGTTGGCAGGGCTCGATGGACCAGCGATGCCGATAGGTGCTCCACTCGGTGAAGCAGCGATCGAATCATTTCGCAACTGGATCAATGACGGCGCTCATTGGGATGCCGGAGCCACCACGGTGGTGTCAGGGAATGAGTTTTCAGCCTTCGCCACGAACGTGCCTGATTCAGCGCGGGATTATTGGGCTTTTAAACTACCGGTACAAAACTCACTGCCACAAGTCGCCAATTTCGACCATCCTATCGATCGGTTTCTTGAACAACAACGCGCTGAGAATGAGGTGGTTGCAGCACCACCTGCTGATAGATTTACGCTGCTGCGTCGTGCCTATCTCGATCTGACAGGGCTACCGCCGACTCCCGAAGAAACTGATGAGTTTCTTGCCGATACTACACCGGGTGCGTGGGAGCAATTAATCGATCGCTTGTTGGCTTCTCCACATTACGGTGAACGCTGGGGTCGTCACTGGCTCGATGTAGCCCGTTATGCGGATTCTGATGGCTACGAACAGGATGTGGATCGCGCCAATGCCTGGCGCTACCGTGACTATGTGGTTGACGCCTTTAATCATGATAAGCCTTATAGCCAGTTCATTATTGAACAAGTGGCGGGCGACGAGCTGGATGAGACAACGCATGAAACACGAATTGCCACCGGTTTCTTGCGTGCCGGTCCACGGGTTAATTTTCGGGAGAAAGACAACCCAGAGCGTCGCTGGGATTACCTGGACGATGTACTAGCTACGCTGGGCCGTGGTGTGCTGGGTATGACTGTTCATTGTGCCCGCTGCCACGACCACAAGTTTGATCCAATTCTGCAGAAGGACTACTACAGTCTAACCTCGGCTATTTTCGGCTATGTGGAGACCGAATACCCCATGCTGCCGGAAGACCAGGCCATTGCTTATTTGGCATCGACTGCGGAACTCGATGAGCAGGTGGCGGAGGTGCGGGAACAAATCAGGGATATCGAGGAGCCCTATCGTCTGGCCTTGAAGATAGAACGAATTGAACGCGATTTTCCGGCAGATGTTCTCGCCGCAGTGATTACGCCAGAAAGTGAGCGAACAGCAGGACAGAAGTTGCTGGCTAATCAGGTGCTTTCTATCGGTGTGCCGAGACAGCAGGTTGATGAAGCCATGTCTGAGTTGGACAAAACTCGCCGCGAAGTACTTTCGAGCGAGATCGCAGGTATCGAACAAACACGGCCAGAACAGCCGGCAATGATCGAGCTCGTGACCGATGGTGACTACCGCTATACACCAGATCGAGCCGGAGACAATGTACTGGGTTGCCCGGAGTGTCGCATTAAACCCACCGAGCCGGGCAGCTTTTTGCATGAAGGTCCGGAACGCTACGAAGTACCACCAGCTAACTTCCTTATCCGCGGTGATCCCTTTAGCCCTGGTCCGGAGATATTGCCGGCGTTTCTAACGGTGGCAACTCATGGTGACCCAGTGACTGCGGTGCCCCGCGCTAATGGCCGTACTTCCGGTCGCCGACTAGCCCTTGGGCAGTGGCTGACTTCAACTGATAATCCACTCACTGCGAGGGTGTGGGTGAACCGTGTGTGGCACCACCACTTCGGTCGGGGTATCGTCGCCTCGCTAGATAATTTCGGCGTTGTCGGTGATCTACCAACCCACCCGGAATTGCTCGATTGGCTGGCGGTGGAATTCATGGAACAGGGCTGGAGTACCAAGGATTTGCACCGCCTGATGATGACTTCTGAGGCGTACAAGATGGCCTCAGCCTATGATAATGAGAAAAGCCTGGCCAATGATCTGGAGAACCATCTACTCTGGCGTTATCGTCCCCAGCGACTGGAAGCAGAAGCGGTGCGTGATGTCATTATGGCTACCAGCGGAGGGATCGATCTGACTGTGGGAGGAAAGCCCATATTCCCTTATATTCCGCAAGAGATTTTGAATACTGCAGTATTGTTCGGTCGCTGGGATAATCAGGCAGATGGCCCAGATGTTTGGCGGCGCAGCCTTTATGTGTACCGGAGGAGAACCCTATCTTATCCGTTTTTCGAAACCTTTGATCTGCCAGACCAGAATATAACTGCTGCCTCTCGGAATACGTCAACAGTAGCTCCACAGGCATTAACGCTATTGAATAATCCCTTCATTCTCGGGCAAGCGCAGCTGTTCGCTAGCGCGCTGGAGGAGCGCGCGCCCTATGATATACCGCTGCAGGTGGATTTGGCTTATCGTACGGCACTTACTAGGCCGCCCACTGGTGCGGAAGCTGCCATCGGGCAACAGCTAGTAGCCCAGGGCTCACTTGAGGATCTCACTCATGTGATCTTCAACCTGAGCGAGTTTTTGTATCGCAGATAAAACGCTAGAAGCCAAGAACCAATATAAGAGCCGGGAGCAAAGCATGAGTCAATCACATCAGAACGGGAATAAAGGCAAAAGGTTCTGGTCGCGCCGGGAGTTTCTCATGCAATCGGGTGGCGGCATGGCGGGATTAGCTCTCGCATCTATGCTTGAGCGCGACGGCGTGTTTGCCGCCGAGCCTGGATTCGGTGGCAACCAATGTAGCGGACAGATTCCAGGGGCATTCGCGTCAAAACCACCTCACTTTCCGGCTCGCGCTAAAAATGTTATCTCCCTCTTTATGAGTGGTGGCCCCAGCCAGGTAGACACCTTCGATTATAAGCCCTCACTCACCAAGTACGCAGGTCAGCCTCTGGAAGATCTGATTGGCGAAAAATTTGCTGTGCGCCAAGGCATGCCGGGTCCATTAATGCCTAGCCCCTTCGAGTTCAAGCAGCACGGCGAGAGTGGTATGGAAGTCTCAGAGATATTTCCTCACTTGGCTAAACATGTGGATGAAATCGCCTTCATCAAATCGCTCTACGGCAGGTCAAATGATCACATTCAGTCCACCTACGAGATGCAGACAGGTCAAATTCGGATGGGCTTTCCCAGTGTGGGATGTTGGGTGACCTATGGCCTTGGCTCGGAGAATTCGAGCTTGCCAGCGTTCGTGGTTATGAACGACTACCGTGGTGGGCCGCTGGGCGGTCCCAATGACTGGGGTTCTGGGTTCATGCCGGCGAGTTACCAGGGAACCCTGTTTCGCTCGTCTGGCGATCCAATTGTTGATCTGGAAACACCGGTAGGAATGTCCCCTGACCAGCAACGGCTTCGCCTGAATGCGCTTGCCAGGCTTAACCAGATGGATATGGAGAAGTATCCCGGCAATTCGGAACTAGCGGCGCGAATTTCTTCTTACGAACTGGCTTATCGCATGCAGGGCTGTGCGCCAGAGGCCATCGATACCTCGTCTGAGTCCGAGGCAACCAAGAAACTCTACGGTCTCGATGAAGCGGTGACAGAGCCGTTCGGCCGCCAGTGTTTGATGGCACGCAGGCTGGTTGAGCGCGGTGTCCGCTTTGTGCAACTTTTCATGGGCGGCGTGGGCGTACAGAACACTGACACCTGGGATGCCCACAGTAACCTGGTGGAAAACCACACTTTACACGCTGCCGAGTCGGATCTGCCTATCGCCGGTTTGCTGACTGATCTGAAATCCCGGGGCTTACTAGATAGTACACTCATCGTCTGGCACGGCGAGTTCGGACGCATGCCAATTTCCCAACGGGGTGTCGGCCGTGACCACAATCCGGGTACGCAAACCGCCTGGATGGCGGGTGCGGGTATCGCAGGTGGACAAGCGATTGGTGCGTCGGATGAGTTTGGTTACAAGGCACTGGAGCAACCCATTTCTGCTCATGACATGCACGCAACAATTCTTCATTTGATGGGGCTTGACCACGAAAAACTTACTTATCGCTACAGCGGTCGAGACTATAGACTCTCGGATATTGAAGGTAAGCCCATTCCACAGATTATTGCCTGATGGGCGCTAACTAGAAACAACTGAAACAACAAGCAATAGCTCACGTTTTCGAAGCAATCAAAAACGTAAGCTGTCTCTGTTTGCTAAACACGCTCCATTATGCTGGTTTCGCGTTGCCGTAGCACAGAGTCACTAATTGGAGAATTAAATGAATTGCCCACTTTCAATTGCTTATCGTTTTATCGCAATGATAACTATTAGTTTCTTTGTTGCAATGGAAAGTCTTGCTCAGGCACCGATTATTCAGCCCGGGGCCCCCGGGCAACCAAGTCGACAGATATCTGCAGAGGAGGCGTCTGACTTGGCGGGTATTCAATATTCAGAAGCCGATGTGAAGTTTATGCAGGGGATGATTTCCCATCATGCCCAGGCTCTGGAAATGACCGCGTTGGTCGAATCGCGTAGCAGCCGGGAAGTCATGGAACTGATGTCTCAGCGCATAACACTGTCGCAAGAAGACGAAATTGACATGATGCAGGATTGGTTAGGCGACCGGGATCTAGAGGTTCCCACTCTGGAAACTCACCACGCAGTGGGTTTCGAATCAATGCCTGGCATGGTCACGGATGAGGAGCTAACGCAACTTGAACAAGCAGAAGGTTTTGAATTTGATAGGCTTTTTCTTGAGCTGATGATCAATCATCATGATGGCGCGCTTAACATGGTCGAGAGTTTGCTGGACCAGAGGGGGTCAGCGCAGGATCCAACGCTCTACGCATTCACTTCGGATGTCACCTCCGATCAAAGCAGTGAAATCGAGCGTATGAACTCCATGCTCAGTGGTTTCTCCCCCGACCCACGGGTCAATTTGCAGGCTGGATTTGACGATGCTGGTCAGGCTTCGCTTAACATGGAGTTGGTTGCAGCCCTCCCCAAGCCCGATGGCTTTTTTGATCCGGCCAATCCCCAGGGGTTGCCAATGGATAGAGAATCTGATGCAGAAGAAGAAACCCTGGACCCAGATGCTAATGAGCCAATCGATGGGGATACTGTAACTGATGAAGCGGCGCTCAATACTGTAGTTGAGACGCCAGTATCAGAAGATGAGGAAGAGAACGAACGAGATGAACCCCGCCCCGGCCTTCTGGCTTTTGCTAATACTGATTTATCCTTCGCCGGAGAAGTCCTTATCGCGGGCAACTATCACGGATTTAACGCCTATGACATTAGCAATCGAGGCGCTCCTGAATTATTGAGTTCTGTGGTCTGCCCAGGTGGGCAGGGTGATGTGTCTGTGGTTGGCAATCTCCTCATTCTGTCGGTCCAGGAAACCAGAGGCCGACTCGACTGCGGGCTGCAAGGCGTATCCGAAGAGGAAAGCAACGAGCGCTTCCGCGGCATTCGCATATTCGACATCAGTGACTTCCGCATGCCAAGGCAAGTTGGGGCGGTGCAGACTTGTCGGGGGTCCCATACCCATACCGTGGTAACCCACCCTGATGATGCAGGAAATGTCTATATTTATGGTTCAGGGACAAGTGCCGTGCGTCCAGGCGAGGAGATGGAAGGTTGCATAGACGATTCACCCTTCGAGAATTCTGAGTCAGCATTATTCAGTATCGATGTGATCCAGATTCCAATGGCAAGTCCGCAGAATGCTCGCATCGTCAATAGGCCCCGCATATTTTCTGACCCCGAGTCGGGAGTCATCGCGGGATTGTGGGACGGCGGTGATCACGGAGATGATACGCAGAGAACAAGTTCAACCAACCAATGCCATGATATTACCTCCTTTCCCGAGATTGGGCTGGCTGCCGGAGCTTGCTCCGGGAATGGCATACTGCTGGATATCTCCGATCCAGTGAACCCGGTTCGCCTGGACGAGGTTATTGATACAGGCTTCGCTTATTGGCATTCGGCAACTTTTAATAACGACGGTACCAAGGTTATATTCACCGATGAGTGGGGTGGCGGTTCCCGCCCACGTTGCCGGGCATTCGATCCAATTGATTGGGGTGCCGATGCTTTTTATGACATCGTCGATGGCAAATTGCAGTTTCGCAGCCATTACAAGATGGCGGCACCGCAGACTGAGGAAGAAAACTGCGTGGCGCATAACGGTTCGATAGTTCCAGTGCCAGGGCGGGATATTTTTGTTCAGGCATGGTATCAGGGCGGCATATCTGTCATTGATTTTACCGACTCCTCGAACCCTGTTGAAATAGCCTTTTTCGACCGCGGCCCTTTACATGAGGAAGAACTAATTCTGGGAGGGTATTGGTCTGCATACTGGTTTGGGGGGATGATTTACGGCTCCGAGATTGCACGCGGCCTAGATGTCTTCGCACTGATGCCCAGCGATTTTTTATCAGTGAATGAAATTGCCGCGGCTTCACTCCAAGAAGCTGATCTTATCCTCAATGCCCAGCAGCAACAGCGACGTAGTTGGCCGGCTGAACCCGTGGTGGCACGAGCCTACCTAGACCAACTATTAAGAAGTGATGTTATTCCTGCCGCGCAAGCCGAAGCGCTAAGTTCGGCGCTCGATCGAGCGGTTGAACTGCTGGCGAATGGTGATGTAAGCAACGCCACCGCTGTCACCCAACTAGAAACCTTAGCGGCTAGGCTTGAGCAAGGTGGAGACGGGCAACGTGGCAGGACGCGAAGCAGATTCCTAGCATTGGCCACAACGGTAGCAGGTATTGCTGAACGCTTGCGATAAAAATTAGAAAAAGAATTCAAAAGATGCAGAGGATTAGTTTATTGCTCTATCTTTTTTGCGGCGTAATAGACGCAATTTCTTCAGTTGAAAGGGCAAGGGTTGCTATTAAACCGATATTTAGTATCCAAGCGGTATGAAATAATATAGTGCCCAGTTACAAGGGGCTAGTTTTCCCAGACCCTGTTTTAATCCTTGCCCTCTATCTGTTCGAAATACACTGTATTTTGAAATGAGCTGGCGTTAAGATGCAGTAATCCTATAAATAGCTGCCTCACAAAAGTAGGCAGCAAATAACAAGAATATAAAATCTAACCAGAGTGCCGCAATCGGCTAATGGAGAACTTCATGAAAACAACACGTCGCGATTTTGTAGGAACAATCGCACTCGGCACTGCTGCCAGCGTCTTGGCAGGTACATCCGTCCTCAATAAGGGCGCCAAGGCTCAGACCCGGGCTGATGCGAAGTCCGGCATTTATGATAATGGCATCATTAACCTCAATCAGAACGAGAGTGCTCGCGGCCCTGGCCCGAAAACCATCCAAGCCTTGCATTCTCATGTCAATAAGCGCGTTGGTCGCGGTTATTCGCCTGATCACGTCAATGAGCTACGGGAAGGCATAGCCAATAGTTACAATCTGCCAACCCGAAATGTGCAACTGGCAACCGGCTCCACACCTTTATTACAGGGCGCGGTAAGAGCATTCTGTTCTGCTGATAAAAAGTTCGTGACACCGATGCCTACCTATTCAACCAGTTTGGCCACTGCGGTCCAAATTGGTGCGGCAACCGAGGAGCAGTCGCTCGATAGTTCATTAAGTATTGATCTCGATGCGCTAGCCAGCGCAGCTCCGGGAGCTGGCCTGTTATATTTCTGTAACCCTAATAATCCCACTGGCACGGTACACGGGCCTGACGCGGTTGAGCGCTTTGTGCGTCGTGTCATGCGGGAAGCCCCCGACACCATGATTCATATCGATGAGGCCTACATCAACTACGCCAAACCTAGCGCGATTGAAACGGCATTGCCACTAGTTTTAGAGTTTGAAAATGTTTTTATTACCCGGTCATTCTCCAAGGCGCATGGTTTAGCAGGCCTTCGAATTGGCTACGCATTAGGCCAGGAACAGACTCTGGCCAAGATACGCGGCGCCTGGGGAATGGGTGACGTGAATATGTTGGGTGCCATTGCCGCGCTGACAGGGCTGGAAGACAAAGAACACATCGCATGGGAAGCACAGGAGAATGCCGAAATTCGTAGTATGGTCGTTGGTGTTTTTCAGGAGATGGGGTTCGAAGTGGGGGATTCCAACACTAACCATATTTTTGTGAATATCAGACGTCCAGCGCGCGAGTTCCGTGCAGCTTGTCTGGAGCAGAAGGTGCTGGTTGGTCGGGATTTCCCACCCTTGGAACAAACACACTGCCGAATATCGCTCGGGAGTAGAGAGGAAATGGAAATAGCAGTAGAGGTATTTAGAAAAGTATTAGCTTAAAACTAACCACAGCGAAACCGGGATTGCCCTGCAGCATAGAAAACTCGGTGCTCCGCGGAATCCAGTACGTGTTATACAAATAAAAAGGGGAATACGATGTCGAAGATCGTAGGATTGAATAGAAGAACCTTCATCAAAAGCGCTGGTATAACTGCACTGGCCGGCGCCGCGGGAACGGTCGCCACGGTTAGCGATACAGCTTCTGCCCAGAGCTTAACTAGTATTCCAAGACTGGCAGGTGGCAAGTACGATTTTGATACGCCATACAATCGTGTTGGCACTAATTGCTCGCGCTGGGATTCCCCCGCGCGCAGATATCCTGACGGTGTATTCAAGTACGGCATGGGTGTGGCATCAATGGATTTTGAGTGCGCGCCCTGTATAACTCAGGCACTGACGGAACGTGTGTTACATCACAACTGGGGCTATATCAGCACCACCGAGCCACTTAGAGAGGGTATTGTAAAGTGGAACGGTGAGCGCCACGGCGTAGACCTCGATCCTGCACTGATCACTCTCTCCGATGGTGTTTATCCGGGCGTTATCGCCGCATTACGATCCTTCGTTCCGATTGGTAATAAAGTGTTGTTGACGACACCTTGTTATTCCGGATTCTACTCTATGGCCCGTGGTGCAGGTGTGGACACAGTAGACAGTCAAATGCGGCGGGTAAACGGTCGTTATGAGATTGATTGGGCTGACCTAGAATCAAAGATGACGTCAGACGTGCGTGCGATGATTGTCTGTAATCCACAGAATCCGACTGGTAATGTGTGGACCGAGGAAGAACTGTTACGCATGGGCCGTCTAGCTCTGGAACATAATATTGTAGTGCTGGCGGACGAAATTCATTCTGATGTGGTGCGCGCTGCACATAAATATGTACCCTTCGCCAGTGTGCCGGATGCAGCGGTAGTTAATAATTCCGTATCTTTCAACGCCATCAGCAAAACATTCAATCTGGCAGCGATGAAGAATGCCTATTTTTATTCGAAGAGCCCTACAATGTTGGCGCGGGTGAATGCGTACCATCGTGCCGAACTCAGCACCCTCGGTGTAGTGGCCAATGAGGCGGCTTATACCTACGGCGCCGAGTGGTTTAATCAGGCCAACGCCTACTTGGATGACAGCCATACGTTTGTTGAAAACTATATCAAAGAGCACATGCCTAACGTCGGCTACACCCGCAACGAAGGCACTTTTATGACCTTCCTAGATTTCAGCAAGGTGATGGATGCTATCGGCGCAGAAGAATTGGCGAAGGCTCATGGTAAAACTACGGCAGAAGCTTACTTCCAGGATTGGCTAACCGAAAAGTCCGGTGTCTATTTGAACCCCGGTAGCAGCTACGGTACTGGTGGCGAAGGGCATATGCGAATGAATATCGCGTCGTCACGACTGGTGTTGAAAGAAGTGTTTGATGCTATGGCGGCTGCAGTACGCAACGCCTAAAGGTTCTGTAACCAAAAAAGGCAGTGGGTGGGAGGTTAAAGTTTAGCCCTCCACCCGCCGCCTTTTTTCATCGGCATATTCTTTCCTTTTTAGTCTATTTCGAAACCAAAAACATTGCTGGGAAAAGGACATTTCTTCCTATACACTCTGACCCCGTGCTAATAGGCCATACTGGCAACAATAAGTGAACATGCAGCTATTAATGCGCACCAACGTTTCAACAAGAATTAATACAATAAAAATTGGCTGAAGGAGATAAACATGATCATAGGCGTTCCTAAGGAATCAAATCCGGCGGATAGACGTGTGCCTTTGATACCGGATTCAGTGAATAAACTGGTCAAGCAGGGAGCGGTAATTCATATTGAAACGGGTACGGGTGAGGATTGTGGGTTCACCGACCAGGACTATGAAAAGGTCGGTGCCACTATTGAAAGCTCTGGGCAGAATTTGTTAAAACAGTCGGACATTATTCTGCGACTGCACAAACCTTCCCTTGATGAGATAAAGCTATTAAAGTCCGGCAGCATACATGTTTCCTACTTAGACCCTTTTAATGAGTATGAGCTGGTCGATGCCTTTGCCGCTGCGAATGTCACGGCAATCAGTATGGAGATGATCCCTAGGATAACCCGCGCTCAAAAAATGGATGCCCTGAGTTCCCAGGCTAATCTGGGCGGCTACGCAGCGGTAATTCTTGCTGCCGATCGACTCGAATTAAGTCTGCCGATGATGATGACGGCCGCTGGCACCATCTCGCCGGCCAGAGTGTTTATTATCGGTGTCGGGGTTGCTGGTTTACAGGCAATTGCCACGGCCAAACGTCTGGGCGCCCGAGTTGAAGCATTTGATACCCGCCCGGTAGTAGCTGAACAAGTCGAATCTCTTGGTGCTAAATTTGTCCAGATTGATCTGGGTGATACTGGAGAAACTAAGGGTGGGTATGCTAAACAGTTGACTTCAGAACAACTGGAACTGCAACGCTTGGGCATGAAAAAAGTAATGTCACAATCAGATATTGTAATTACCACTGCACAAGTTTTTGGACGAGCTGCGCCACTCATTGTCACCGCCGATATGGTTGAGGCAATGAAACCAGGTAGCGTGGTAATTGATATGGCGGTAGAAACTGGTGGTAATGTTGAGGGCTCCAAACTAGGCGAGGAAGTCGAAATTAACGGTGTGCGACTCGTTGGATTAGCAGCTCTGCCCAGCCGAGTCTGCAAACATGCCAGTCAGATGTATTCTGCCAATTTGCTAAATCTGGTTTTGGATTTTTGGAATACAGAGAGCAAAAATTTTGATTTCGATTTAGAGGATGAGATTTTGAAAGGCTGTGTGATTACCCACTCTGGTAAACTTGTCAACGATATGATTCTTAACGCGAGAAAAAACGCCGAATAGTAAGGGGTTATAAATGGAAGTAATTTATCTCAGTTTTATTTTGATTCTGGCTATTTTTCTAGGCTTTGAACTGATTTCCAAGGTGCCTTCTACTCTTCACACACCACTAATGTCTGGAGCCAATGCAATTTCTGGCATCACCGTTGTTGGTGCGCTGGTAGCCGCTGGATCAGATCAGGAAACTATGGCGACTGTTTTGGGAACTGCGGCGGTAACCCTCGCTACAATCAACGTGGTTGGTGGCTACATGGTAACAGACCGTATGTTGGCCATGTTCAAGAAAAAACACTAGGAGTTAAAAAGTGTCCGGACAATTAATAATAAATTTTGTTTACATCCTGTCTGCCGGGCTATTTATATATGGCCTGAAAATGTTGACTTCGCCGGCAACGGCGCGGCAGGGCAACAAACTTTCAGCTACAGGTATGCTGATAGCCGTCGTCATAACGCTCTTCGATCAGGGCATTGTTGATTACACTTGGATTATATTCGGCGTGGCCGTAGGTGGTGCAATTGGTGCGTATGCGGCGCGTAAGGTAGAAATGACAGGTATGCCAGAGCTGGTTGCGCTATTTAATGGCTTCGGTGGGCTGGCAAGCGTCACGGTAGCTGGCGCTGCACTGTTTGATAGTGGTGTGACCACTGGAACGGCGGCGACCATCATACTTTCTATTTTAATTGGTAGCGTCACGTTTACTGGTAGTTTGGTCGCTTATGGCAAGTTAAGCGAAATCATCCCCAGCCAGGCAGTAGTGTTCTCAGGCCAAAGGGTTGTGAACGGTGCCATTTTAGCGGGCATTCTTATCGCCGCCGTGATATTCAGCCAGAATCCGGAATCTGCAGCCGACTCAAATGCTTTCTGGGTGGTGCTAGGCCTGTCCATGCTATTAGGTGTTATGGTGGTTATTCCCATCGGTGGCGCCGATATGCCTGTGGTTATTGCGTTGTTGAATTCCTATTCAGGGCTGGCTGCCTGTGCGGCAGGTTTTGTCTTGAATAATAATATATTGATTGTGGCTGGCTCACTAGTCGGCGCCAGTGGCATGATTCTTACCAACATCATGTGTAAAGCCATGAATCGTTCATTGGGCAATGTGCTGTTTAGTGGGTTTGGCGTGGTGTCTCAGCAGGCTGAGGCGATAGAAGGTGAGGTAAAACCGGTGGTGGCGTCAGATGCCTATCTGATTCTGGAGGCCGCTTCGAGTGTAGCTATCGTGCCAGGTTACGGCATGGCTGTTGCTCAGGCCCAACATGCAGTGCAAGAACTGGCAGTGCTATTAGAGGAAAATGGCTGCGAAGTAAAATTTGCCGTTCACCCAGTTGCCGGGCGGATGCCTGGTCATATGAATGTACTACTCGCTGAAGCCAATGTGCCCTACGATCAGCTAGTAGAAATGGATGATATTAATCCGCAAATGGGCGGTATTGATGTGACCGTAGTGATTGGTGCCAACGATGTGGTTAATCCGGCGGCGCTAGACCAGGAGTCCAGCCCTATATATGGGATGCCCATTATTCACGTCCATGAATCGGGTACTGTCATTGTCTTGAAGCGCTCTATGGCTACAGGGTTTGCGGGGCTGGATAATGCCTTATTTTATGGTGATAACACCCGAATGTTATTTGGCGATGCCAAAGAGAGCGTAATGGCAATGGTCGCGGAGTTTAAGAACTGATCTGTGAATCATTAGCTCACTTTTCTGCAAAGCCTGAGCGTGAAATATACAAATAATGTGTTGGCCCTGAACCATTCAGATGAACCGCAGATCTGGTAAACCCACGGCTGTTAGACAGCTGCCATAAATTACTTGCAATCAGGCTCCTTTTCCCTATTATGTCTGCGCTGTTCATGTGCTAACCAGTGGCTCAATCCATTAAAATCAGATTGCATTTGAGGTATTTCAGTTAATGAAACCTACTAATATCAAGGATCCCGATTACTTTCACAAAGTAGTCGATTGTCAATGGGCATGTCCTGCGCATACTCCAGTCCCAGAATATATTCGGCTAATTGCCGATAAGCGCTATACCGATGCTTATATGGTTAATTGGCATTCTAATGTATTCCCCGGAATCTTAGGGCGCACGTGTGATCGCCCCTGTGAGCCGGCCTGTCGGCGCGTAAGAGTAGAAGATGAGGCGGTAGCAATTTGCCGATTAAAGCGGGTGGCAGCGGACTATAAATCTGATATTAGCGGCCGCCTGCCAAGTGTGCCCAGCAAGAAAAACGGTAAACATATTGCCCTGGTTGGGGCTGGACCGGCTTCTCTCACAGTTGCCAGAGATTTGTTGCCCCTTGGCTATGAAATCACTTTATTCGAACGAGATGCGCTGAGTGGCGGCGCCATGCGCACTCAGATACCAAAATTCAGGCTACCTGTTGAAGTGCTGGATGAAGAACTGCAATATATTCTTGATATGGGAATAAATACCCGCTTCGGTGAAGAAATTACCAGCATGAAAGCGTTATTGAAAGAAGGTTTTGATGCGATTTTCGTTGGAAGCGGGGCACCCTTAGGCAAGAATCTAGATTTACCTGGTCGTGCAGAAACGAAACAAAATTTCCATATTGGCATAGAGTGGTTAGCCAATGTTGCGTTTGAGCACGTTTCTTCGATTGGGGAAAAGGTGATAGTCCTAGGTGGCGGAAATACAGCGATGGACTGTTGCCGAACTTCGAAGCGCATTGGCGGTAAAGAAGTGACTGTAGTAGTTCGCAGCGGCTTCGATGAGATGAAGGCATCGCCATGGGAAATCAAGGATGCGATGAATGAAGACATCCCTATACTTAACTTCCATGTACCGAAACGCCTGATTGTTGAGAATGGCAAATTGACAGGTATGGAATTTGAGAAAGTGCGCAAGGAATATGATAATAACGGTAGGCGGCTACTCATTCCAACTGGCGAAGACCCGGTAATACTGCCCTGCGATGACGTCTTGTGTGCTGTGGGTCAGGAAAACAGTTTTCCCTGGATCGAACGTGATACTGGTATTGAGTTTGATGAGTGGGAGGTGCCAATTCTTGATAAAACTACTTTTCAGTCCACTCATGAAAAGGTTTTTTTTGGTGGCGATGCTGCACTTGGGCCTGAAAACATAATCACTGCGGTGGCGCATGGTCATGATGCTGCTGTTTCCATTCATTTGCAGTGTGAAGAGAAGAGTATACATAATCGACCACCGCCGATGACTAATTTGTCAAGCCAGAAAATGGGTATCCATCAGTGGTCATACGACAACGATATTAGTAATGATGTTCGCTATGCGGTGCCGCACGCCAATAAAGAAAAGTCCCTGCGTGACATAACCATAGAAGTCGAACTAGGCTTTGATGAAGAACTTGCATTAAACGAAACCCAACGCTGCCTCAATTGCGATATACAAACTGTATTTACCGATAAACTGTGCATCGAATGCGATGCTTGTGTAGATATTTGCCCCACCGACTGTATTAGCTTCAATAAGAATGCTGATGAAAAAGAACTGCGGACAACACTGCTTGCACCTGCGAATAACGAGGAGCAGGATATTTACGTATCTGGTGAATTAACAACAGGTCGAATTATGGCCAAGAATGAAGATTTGTGTCTTCATTGTGGGCTATGCTCAGAACGTTGCCCCACTAATGCCTGGGATATGCAAAAATATCTTTTCAATACTGCCAAGGCAGAAAATGCATGTCCGCGTTGATTAAATCAAGCAATAAGCGAGGTGATATCAAGGTCAATGATTTTGTCGTCAAGTTTGCTAATGTCAATGGATCCGGATCGGCCAGTGCTAATAATCTATTTGCCAAGGCAGTATTTCGCATGGGTATATTGGTCAGTCCACACAATATTTTTCCATCAAATATTCAAGGGTTGCCAACTTGGTATGAAGTCCGCATAAATGAAGCAGGTTACCTGGGTCGTCGGGAAGGCGTAGACCTTATGGTGGCAATGAATGAACAAACCATTAAGAAAGATATTGAATCTGTGATGGCTGGTGGTTACGTGCTCTATGACTCCTCAAAACCATTGGCAATTGAATTGATCCGCGATGATATTGAATACCTTCCTATTCCGTTGAAAGATATTTGCCTCGCTGAATTTGAAAGCCCGACTCAACGTCAACTATTTAAAAATATAGTGTATGTTGGTGCTTTGTCTGCGCTCTTAAAAATTGAATTTAGTGTATTAACTAAATTAGTAGGTGAACAATTCCGAGGTAAAGAGAAGCTAATTTTACCTAATATCCATGCGCTGGAATTGGGACACCATTATGCGAATGATAATTTTAACTGCCCATTACATATACAACTTAAGAAAAGTAAGAAAGCTGCCGGTAAAATTTTGATGGATGGGAATACCGCGATTGGATTGGGGTGTGTTTATGGTGGTGCCACAGTCGCATCCTGGTATCCGCTAACCCCCTCTACTTCTGCTGTGGACAGTTTTGGTAAGTACTGCAAGCGACTTCGCATTGATTCTGATACTGGCAAGAAAAAATTTGCTATTGTCCAAGCCGAGGACGAACTAGCTGCCATTGGCATGGCAATCGGTGCCAGTTGGAATGGCGCGCGGGCCTTTACTGCTACCAGCGGTCCTGGCATATCATTGATGCAGGAATTTCTTGGCCTCGCTTATTTCTCTGAAGTACCAGTGGTATTGTTTAATATTCAGCGGGCAGGTCCCTCTACGGGAATGCCAACACGCACTCAACAGGGTGACTTGATGTGTTGTGCATACGCCTCACACGGTGATACCAAACATATACTGTTGTTCCCATCGACGCCAAAAGAGTGTTTTGAATTTGCTGCCGATGCTTTCGATATTTCTGATCGCGTGCAGACACCTGTTATCGTTATGAGTGACTTGGATCTGGGTATGAATGAACACGTCTGCGATCCACTGGTCTGGAATGATCAAAGGGAATATGACAGGGGTAAAGTATTGAACGCCGATCAATTGGAAGACATTGAAAAGTATGGTCGCTACCTCGACACCGATGGTGATGGCATACCATACCGTACCTACCCGGGCACTCATCCTAACAAAGGCAGTTACTTCACGCGCGGCAGTTCTCATGACGCTTATGCCAATTATACCGAAGATGGTGACGTCTACGCGGGAGTGATGGATAGGCTTGCTTTAAAACTGGAGACTGCAGTCAATTATCTACCTAAACCCGAAATTTCTGAGTCCGGCAAGAATGCACTGGGCATGATCTACCTGGGGACAACCGCTTCTGCCATTCAGGAGGTTTTAGATAACCTGAATAAGAAGGGTGTGCACATTGACACTCTTCGGTTGAAGGCGTTTCCTTTTGATGGGAGTGTTGCCGAATTTATTGACAGGCACAGTCTGGTTTATGTCATTGAGCAGAATCGGGACGCGCAACTGAAAAGCCTGCTAAAAATCGAATGTAATATCAATGAAGATAAAATGCATTCAATTCTTAGCTACAATGGCGCACTTATTACTGCTGGAAGTATCGAACAGGCTATTCTCGAATCAATGCCGGTTTTTGCAAGCGATAAAGAAAAATCGGCCTGACGAATAAACTCCAGAGAGCAACAACCATGTCTTACATATCGAAGCCAAAATTCGCCAATCCATTTTTACAAACTAATGATCTTGGTTTGACTCGTCGGGATTACGAAGGCTCATTGACGACACTCTGTGCTGGGTGTGGTCATGACTCCATAAGTGCTGCAATTATTCAAGCAGCTTCGGAAATGTCCCTGGAACCTCATCAAGTAGCAAAAATATCGGGTATTGGCTGTTCTTCAAAAATACCTTCCTATTTTCTAAGCAAATCCCATGGATTCAATTCGGTTCACGGCCGGATGCCATCTGTTGCAACCGGAGCCAATCTGGCCAATAAAGATTTGTATTATGTAGGTATTTCCGGAGACGGCGATACTGCATCAATTGGAATGGGTCAGTTTTGCCACATCGTAAGACGTAGCATTAACATGCTTTATGTGGTGGCCAATAATGGAACCTATGGACTCACCAAGGGGCAGTTGTCTGCGACCGCTGACTTAGGATCAAAAAATAAATCTGGCGAGGAAAGCGTTTTCGACAATATCGACCTCGCTAACTTGGCGATAGAATTGGGCGCCAGTTTTGTCGCTCGAAGTTTTTCCGGTGACAAAAAGCAATTGGTCCCGTTGCTACAGGCAGCAATGACCCACAAGGGATTTGCATTCATCGATGTGATTTCGCCTTGCGTAACATTTAACAACACCGATGCCTCAGCTCATGGTTACAAGAACACTTGGGAGAAACATGCCTCGCTGAGTGAGATTGACTTCGTGCCAATGCGGGAAGAAATCACCGCCAGTTATGCGCCGGGTAAGGAGAAAGAAATTACTCTACACGATGGATCGGTTATCCACTTGCACAAGACTGGTGCCAATTACGACCCCTATAATAAAGAAAGTGCTTTACACCACATTAGTGAATACAAGAAGAAGGGTAAAATCGCCACGGGGTTGTTGTACATAAACCAGTCAACGGCCGATTTTCATGACTTACATGATACTGTGGACAAGCCGCTCAATGGCCTGAGCAACCATGATTTATGCCCTGGCAATGAAACGCTTGTCGATATAAGCAGTACTTTTCGTTAGAAGATCTTAAAGACCAATATTTGAAGTAATCCTGTTTCGGGTTACCGTCAGAAACATTTGGTTACTGTTTACTTCTTGAAGAATCCCTAAAACCAGCGTAGTTTTAGCTGACTGACTTATTGAAAGCCCTGATGAATATAGAAAAATTTGGAGGTTCAAATGAATAGCAGCGTTCTTACCAAGCTTAATCTGGCACTAGCCAGCATGTTGGTTGCTCCCCTAATTGCGGCACAATCTGACGATTTTCCCCGCACCGAGTATGGCCAACCTGATCTGCAGGGTACCTATACTTTTCGAACGCTGACGCCGCTGAATAGACCTCGAGAACTGGAAAGCTTTGAAGTTCTCACTGCTGAACAAGCAACTGAATGGGAGAATTATGAGAACCGGCGCCAGAATCGAGATCTGATTATTGACTCGGTAGGTGGTGCAGGATATCCACCGGGTGTTATTTCATATAACAACTTCTGGTATGAGCGGGGAGTGCAAACTATTGCTGATCGGCGAACATCACTGATCTATGATCCGCCCAATGGCAGAACGCCTCCAAACAACGAAGTCGGTCGAGAGCGTCGTGAAGCCTATGGCCAGATGGTATTTGAGAGTGCCGGGCCCGAAGGTAGGACCGTTGTAGACCGATGTCTCCTTGGATTCAATGCTGGCCCGCCCATGATTCCCGGTGCCTACAATAATAATATGCAATTGGTGCAAACCAAAGACCACATAATGATTCTGAATGAAATGGTACACACTGCACGAATAATCAGGCTGGACAGTGAACACCACACCAAGCAGCTCAAATGGGAAGGGGATTCCATCGCTTACTGGGAAGATGAAACGCTGGTTGTTCACACACAGAATTACTATCATGACTATAATTTCAGAGGAATGTCTGACCAGGCTCAGATAACGGAACGCTTCAGTAGAATCGATGCGGATACGCTGAACTATGATTTCACTGTAGAAGATCCGTTGTCTTGGGATGTAACCTGGTCTGGTAAACTACCAATGCGTCGAGCGGCAGACCCTCTGTATGAATACGCCTGTCACGAAGGTAACCACGGTCTGGTCGGGATCCTGGCTGGCTGGAGGCGCTACGAATCCATGGGGATGAATGGCGACGGTACACCTAAATCGGAAACCGGAGTGGTTGACACCGAGGAGAACTAAATAGCAGCAAACAATTTTCTGGAGTATAAATACAGCCAGAGTGGGAGTAAAATCCCAGTCTGGCTTTTTTATTTTAGCCTTTTACTCCCAATTGGTGAATCGTCAGGAATTCTTGTCGCACTAGCGGGGTTCGTCTACTTAGTTCGCTCTGGTATCGACGCGCCTGAGTTCGGTGGTTGCATTGATGACTCTGGCCGGGAACTCTTGGGCGATATATACATTGATAGGACGTAATTCTTCCAATCCAGTTGTAGAAACGGCTTTCAATTTTTTCCGCATATTAACTCTAGTTATCTTGTTGCGATTGGTTTCTATTCAACACATGGAGCTGAATGCCAGAGGGGTTATGTTGGCCATATTATCCGGGGGCTGGCATCGGGTGTGGGTTACACCATATGGTACTCCGCCCTTAAAGGTCTGGCTACGACGCAGGAACAAGTATTGCAATTGGGCGTTCCAATTATTGCAGCAATAGGAGGTGTTATCATCGCTTCTGAACCGATGACTTTTAGGTTTTTAGTTTCTGCGCTGATAGTCATGAGGGGAATATTGCTGGTAACATTTGGTAAGAATACCAAACAAGAGATTGATGAGGGTTCTGATGATCAACCCAGCTCAAGCTGGTGAATATATAACGAAGAGTTAAAAACGCTATACCAGGTCAGATCAGGGGATCTTTCCTCGGGTGCTCAATTCAATTTTATAAAGCCCGGTTCGGGCAGTCATATATAGCGTGCTGCCATCACCGCCCCAAGCTACGTTGGCAGGTACTTCATCGGGCTTGATGGTGCCGAGATGTTTGCCGCTGGAATCGAAGACCCATACCCCGCCGGGGCCGGTTGCGAAAACATTGCCATTTACATCCACCTTCATACCATCGGCAGCGCCGGTTTCAGTTTGGTCATTAACATCAAAGAATATCCGGCCCTCGCCAAGGGTGCCGTCATTCAGTACGTCATATGCCATCCAGACTTTGTTCTCGGCATCGGAGTTTGCCACATACAAGGTTCTCTCATCGGGGGAGAAGGCTATGCCATTGGGTCTGGTCTGGTTGCTTTCCAACAATTCCAGTTCACCTTCGGGACTAAGCCGATAGATGCCATTGAAATCTAGCTCCCGCGCCGGGTCGTCTTCTAGTCCAGGCAGACCATAGGGAGGGTCGGTAAAATACAGCCAGCCATCTGATTTATAGGCAGAATCATTGGGGCTGTTCAGACGTCGCCCCTGATAGTTATCCGATAGTACGGTTATGCTGCCATCCCGTTCGCGTCGAGAGATGCGACGGTTGCCGTGCTCGCAAAGGATGAGCAGACCTGCCGGGCTGATGTTAAGACCGTTGGAGCCCACCGAAGTGGTTTCGCTCTCACCTTCGAATACTGGCTGCATAAATGTACTCAGCCCGTCTTCGGGATCCCAAATGTGAATCGTATTACTACGCAAATCACTGAACATCAAATGACCGGGCCCACTATGCCAGACTGGACCTTCAGTAAAAGCAAAGTCCCCTGCAAGTTTCTCAATCTGATAATTTGAAGGCACTAGGGCATCCAAAGCATCGTCCATCTTGATCACAGTGCCTGCACCTGAAGTCTGTGCCAGTAAATTGTTTGAAGTAAAAGCCAGCAGCGCAGCGATCAGCAATGATTTTGTGTAGCTCGAAGACTTCATGATGGGCTAATCCTTTTTTGTTTATAGCGGCAACCGGCCGGTGGAATCCCCAAGTGCTTGGATGGGTACGCCTATACGATCCAGCAGGCTTAGGTGCAGGTTAGTCAGTGGTGTGCCCTCGGGGTACTTTATGTGACTCCCCGCCATACCTGCTGCACCTCCTGTAAGGAGAATAGGTAGCTCGCCGGAGTAATGTGTATTACTGTCGGCCATGCCGGCGCCGTATACAATCATCGAATTATCCAGCAGTGAGCCGTCAACATCGGGAGTAGAGCGTAGCCGCTCAAGGAATTTGGCGAAGAAGGTCATGTGGTACTGATTGATCTTCAGGAGTTTCTCCAGTTTCACCGGGTCTCGCTGGTGATGGGATATTGGATGGTGGGCATCGGCTACCCCGATCTCGGCGTAGGTGCGGCCAGTAATTTCCCGCCCCATCATAAAGGTTGATACGCGGGTCATATCGGTCTCAAACGCCAGAGCCATGAGATCGAACATGAGTGAAGCGTGTTTGGCAAAAGTGTCTGGAATTCCCGCTGGCTGATCAATCACCGGCAGTTCTCGGTCGCTTTGGGCCTCTGCCATCTGAATGCGTCGCTCAATATCGCGCACCGCTTCCAGGTACTGGTCCAGCTTAACTTGGTCCGATGATCCCAGCTGTCGGGATAGTTCATTGGCTCGCTCGGTAACTGAATCAAGAAGGCTCGCGTCCTTCTTCAGGCGCGCGCGGCGAACTTCCGGGTTGGTACTGCCGCTGTCGCCGAAAAGACGTTCGAACACCGCACGGGGGTTATTTTCCATCGGCAGTGGTGTGGTTTCATTGGCCCAGGAGATGGTATTGGTATAGGCACAGCTAAATCCTTCATCACATGAGCCAGCAAAATCACGCCCGTCGATAGCGAGTTCCAAGGTAGCCAGCTGGGTTTCACCACCTAAGACTCTACCTGCGATTTGATCCATAGAGATGCTGGCTTTGAGATTGGAGCCATCGTCACGCTTCGATGCAACGCCGGTCAGAAAGCGCGTTGAAGCACGGGCATGGGGGCCTTCGCCGTCCACGCCACGCAAGCCTGTGAGCACATTCAGCTGATTGCGAAAGGGCTCCAGAGGTTGCAGGATTGATGGTAATTCGAAGTCGATGCCTTCGGTAGCTGGGGTCCAGTGATCCATCCGCATTCCGTTTGGGACATAGACTACGCCGAGTCGACGTGCCTGTTTATAGATTGCGTCACTCGGTGCGGCCAGCGCCGGCACCATTGCGTCAATTAGTGGCAGTGCCAATGCGGCACCCAATCCACGCAATATAGTGCGGCGTGGGAGAGCTTTCTTGGTAATGATCATTACTTTGACCTCCGCATTCTGAATGGGTCGCTTTGTACTATTCCCACGATGATAGACGACCAGCTGTAATTCTCCAATGCCGCTGTGCGAGTTATGTTACGTACAGCCGGCTTGTCGTAGTATTCGGGGCTCCGGCCTATGGCATAAGCCAGCAGCTTTTCGGTCACTGTAACGCTGAGCTCTTCCTCGCGTTCCAACAGCAGCGTCCGCAGCCCCAAGGGCCCGTAGAACTCAGCCCCGTTTGGCAGTTGCCCTGAGGCATCTATGGCCAGATTGGCTTTCCCGGTGGTTCGCCACCTCCCAATCGCGTCGTAGTTTTCCAATGCCAGGCCCAAGGGGTCCATGGGTGCGTGACAAGACCTGCAGACCGGGTTTTCCCGGTGTTGCTCCATGCGATCGCGCACTGTGGCCGGTTGGCCATCCTTGCCATTATCTGGCAAATCCGGCACATCGGGCGGTGGTGCTGGAGGCGGTGTGCCCAGGAGATTAGTTAGCACCCATTTGCCACGCAGTACGGGCGAGGTTCGATTGGCATAGGAAGTGGCGGTAAGCAGACTTCCCTGGCCCAGTATTCCGCCTCTTTGTTCGGCAAGATCACCATCAAGCCTCACACGGCGAAAGTGACTGCCATAGACGCCGGAAATACCGTAGTGTTCCGCAAGACGTTCATTGACATAGGTGTAACCGGCACCCAGTAGATCCAATAGGCTGCGGTTCTCCCGTAGCATGCTCTGAAAGAAAAGTTCGCTTTCTTGTCGAAAAGCATCACGCAAGTTTTCATCGAACTCAGGAAAAGCCACTGCATCAGGCACCAGGCTGGGAAGGTTGCGCAGGTAGAGCAACTGGGCGGCAAAGTTCTGTACCAACGATTTCGATCGAGGATGGTTCAGCATGCGTCTGGTGTGCCACTCAAGAATCTGTGGGTTTTGCAACATGCCACTCTCAGCAGCTTCCAGCAATTCATCATCCGGCACGCTACTCCAAAGAAAAAAAGATAGTCTAGAAGCCAGCTCGAGATCGTTCAATGCGTAGTTGCTTCCAGACGCAATATCGGCTGGGTCACTCTCTACGCGGAACAGAAAATCGGGTGAGATGAGTAATCGTTCCAACGCCAATTGAATACCCGTATCGAAGCTTCCGTCGGCCCGTCCAGCACGGTAGAAATTCATCAGAGTAGAAAGATCGGTATTTTCCAGGGGTCTTCTGTAAGCACGTCGGGCCAATGAAGACAAAATCTCACTGGCGCAAGCGTCTTCCGCCGTTGCTGTGTCATTGGTCGGCTGGCAGCTAAACAAGGCTCTACGGCTCGGAGTATCCCCCGGGCCACCAGTTTTGAAAGGGCCGGTAATCACTACCTGTTCGACTGCCGCATCCCCGTCGCGCATTTCATTCACAGCCGCTGCGAAAACGCTTTGAGGTGGTTGTAACACGCCTTCGGGCTCGGTTAGTTTACGTACAAAGGAAACCCCGACGACATGTGGCCCTGCTTCTGCTGGAAACCTGATTCGCAGATTGGAGTCGGCAAACAACATATACTGTTCCCACTGGGGATCGCCAAATTGGTTGCCACCATAACTAGCAGGTGCCTGGAGCACATCGGGTTCCTCACCACCAAAGGTGAACGTTCGTACCAGTACACCGTCGAGGCGAACTTCTAGTTCATGGTGTGAACCCATGCCGCGGACATAATTTACGTAGTTCCTGTGTAGCTTGATTACCAGATCGTACTCTCCTTCCACTGGGAAATAATGATTGATACCAATACCACCCCGTGACCCGAAAGGGAGTGTGTCACTCATGCGGTCATTTTGGTTATAAAGAATTGGGACTTCGTACGTGTCGGCCACCGGTCCCAGTGGCGCTTCACCGACGGCCAGTCGCGCTGTCTTGCGCGCTGCCGACAGGTAGCGTTCCATCAAGGCAGGTGAGATCGTCAAGCCATTGGCGAAGTTATCGAAACCATAAGCATCGATATCATCGGCTGGTAACAATGCCTGTACGTCGACATCCAGAGCGAGCAGGTCTCGCACGGCGTTGGCATACTCGGCACGGTTGAGTCTATGGAAAGAATCGGTGCGACCGGGGTTTGGGTTCGCGGCTGCATACTTGTCGAGTTCGGATTCAAACCAGTTTACAAGTGAACTATATTCATCGGCCGTGGGACGGGGCATGCCCACCGGTGGCATCTGACCTGAGCGAAGTTGCCCCAGTATTCTTTCGGGAATTTCCCCGAATGCGCCGAGCTGGGACAGATCCAAGCCGCTGAAGGTAAGATCGCCTACTCGGGCCTGGTCGTTGTGGCAGGTCGTGCAATATTCCGCGAGGGTTTCCTGCAAGGTATAAACCTGGTCTACCAATGTTGGCTGTGCTTGAGCCTGATCACCCATGGGGACGGAAAGTAAGGTAAATAAAACCATCACAGCGGCAAGCGGTGATACTCTGAAAAAGAAGCGAGGCGACAAGTTGGGTGGAAGCATCAAGCAGACCTTAGTTATTATTTTGACTATATCATTCTTGAGCCGATGTGTTGTGGCGATATGCCATAATTACCGAGTTTGATCGTAGATTGCCACCGCTTCAATGGGGTGTCAATGTTGAAACGAATACCGTAGCATATGTCCACATGAATAAAACATTCTGTTCCAGAAAATCAGGGCAGTTCTTTGTCATACTGGCCACATTGCTAGTCTGGCCGCTTGCTGCTTTCGCGCAAGACGCGACCGGAATCTCTTCACCTCCAATTATCAAGGCGCTAAAAACAGGGGACATTGAGGCCGCGCGTAGCCTGGTTGCAGCGGGCGCCGATGTAAATGCACCTCAGGGCGATGGTGCTACGGCGCTGCACTGGGCGGCACACCATAACGATTTGAATGGTGCCAGTTTACTAATTAAAGCCAGCGCTGACGTTAATGCAACGAACACATTGGGCGCCACACCCTTGTGGTTGGCAGCACTCAATGGCAGTGGGCCAATGGTAGAGTTATTGCTGAACGCCGATGCGAACCCGAATACATCACTGAAAATGGGTGAGACGCCGTTAATGACCGCTGCCAGGTCGGGCGATTCACAATCGGTTGAGTTATTGCTTGGATACGGTGCGAATGTCAATGCGGTAGAATTCGAAAGGGGGCAGACTGCACTGATGTGGGCGGTGGCCCAGCGCCACGCTGACGTTGCCCGTCTGCTGCTGGAGAACGGTGCCGACCTGCGTGCGCGCACGCAGGTGTGGTATCAACTGGAGAACACGGCCGGCAACACTAATCCCAGTGGTAATTACCGAATGGCTCATGGTGGTTCTACGCCGTTATTGTTTGCAGCGCGTAACGGTGATGTTGAAACCGCTCGCGTGCTTATAGGTGCCGGTGCCGATATTCAGGGCACTGAAGCCTCTGGCGCCAGTGCGCTGGTTATTGCAGCTCACAGTGGGCACGAATCCCTAGCTTTATTTTTGTTGGAGGAGGGCGCAGACCCCAACGCCGCCGGTGCCGGTTATACGGCGTTGCATGCGGCGGTATTGCGAAGTGAATTGGAGTTGGTCCGCTCGCTGCTAGAGCGTGGTGCAAATCTTGGCGCGCTTATTGAGCACGGCACACCGGGCCGGCGTTTCAGCGCTGATTTCAGTATCCGCTCTCAGTTGATTGGCATGAATGCATTCTGGCTCGCCGCTAAATACGGCGAAGTAGAGATACTCAACAAGCTACTCGAGCATGAAGCTGATCCGTTTTACATCAGCGAGAGAGGCGTAACTACCTTGCAAGTGGCCATGGGGAATTCTGGCTCATCGCTGGATCATCGACGGGATCGTATCGGCAATGCTGCACCAGACCTGGAAGCTGAAGAGCGGAGCACTTTGGAATTGGCGCGCATTCTCATAGATCTGGGTGTAGACGTAAATGCTGCCGATAGCAGGGGTCAAACCGCTATGCATCATGCTGTGCTTAAAGACTTCGATTCGGTTGTTGAATTTCTGATTTCACGTGGTGCTGATATCACTGTGGTAAATGAGCGCGGGCAGACACCACTGGTACTGGCCGAAACTACTCAGACCATTCCGGGTACCAATGGACTGCGGGGAACCAGGCCAGAGGTAGCTGAGGTGTTGCGCCGCTGGGGTGCACAAGAGTAGCAGAAGCTGAGTATGCGAATCCCGCTGCCAATCAAGCTGATAAATTGGTTAATTCATCGCTTCGAGCGGCCAGTTGTGCTTTGGTATTGGTGCCTTTGGTTTTTTGTTTGCACTCTACGTTGTTACAGGGTCAATTTACCCAGTGTCAATATCAGCCAACCTGTTAGAGGAAACGAGATTGTTCCTTCTTATGAGTTTCTTACCTACTTACCTGTTTATGTGCGTGGTGGCATTGCTGCGCAATAGGGCTAGTTCTGTAGGACTCCCTTGCCCTGATTTTTCATAATGCGTTATTGTTGCACAAGTTGGGGAAACGTGTAGTCGTTGATATATATAACTTGGACTCGCTCAACTCTTTTGGTCGCTTCGCACTCAGTGCACTATTGATGATCGCCGGTGCAATGGCATTGACCCCCTTGCAATAGATTGATGCAGAATTTCGTTGGGATAATTATTCCAATGGAGTGCTAGTTGTGGTTCCAGCAGCAATCGCATTCCTTTTGCTTCCCATTTGGTCGGCACACAATAAGATTAAGCAGGAAAAGTTATCACAAATTGACTACATCAATAAGGCAATTGCCCGGGCATTCAAAAGTTTGGATGAAGCAGCCCTAACAAATCTCAATGCCTTGTTAGATCAGCGCCACCACATACAACATTGCCGCAGCTGGTCTATGGATACGTCGATTTTTTCACGCGTAGTTCTTTACGTGCTGACTCTTCCCTTGGCTTGGATAGGAGCCGCTTTAGTGGAACTGGCATTGGGTTCTTTTCTGATGGGCTAAAGACTTTTTCAATGGGAAATTGTTCGTGTCTCCCCAGATTCGGTAAATAAATCAGCACTGCGTAAATCTAAAGGGCGACTAATTGGATCAGCCGGTATCGTTACCGGCACATGAATACCTACGCTGCGAACTGCTTTAATTCGGTTTTGTAGAATTTGCTGGCCACTGCTTGAGTTTAAAAACCAGTAGGGAGGGAAGGCCATATGTGGGGGGGTCTCATCCCAATAGTCTGCATCGAGCGAAAAATGCACGTCGTTAGGGTCGGCATCGCCCATATGCAGGACGATGGTGGATGAGTTTAGAGTCACGCGCCAGACGATGTTTTCAATATCAACGCGGCCAGTTGGCCAACCTGAATGAGGGATACGCACGGCTGCAATCGATAGTCCTTCCATTTCCAGAGTTACGGGTGAATCTTTGTATTCAAGATTTACGGCAGTCACTCGGTCGAATACAGCTTGTTCCTCAGCTCCGGCCACGGCGCGCAAACCCACGACGGCCTGGGCGGGCGCATATAACTGAATGCCCGTTTGTGTTTGTAGCAAGCGTAACATGTCCTCTGGAGAGAAATGATCGCCATGAAAGTGACTGACAAAAATCGCATCGACACCATCAAACGGTTGCTCGCCTGAGAAAAGTGCTGCCTCCATTTCCTCAGGCAATAACAGATATTGGCCATAGTCATCTCGGAACAATGGATCAAATATGATCTTGGTATCGCCTTGGACCACCATGAGTCCTTCATTAGCCATGTAATGCGCGACGGCATCCTGCGCATGGATAAGCGAGCTAAGCATCGGTGCAAAAACAAGCAGTAGTATACGAAAATTGGGTTTCAACATAGTTTTGGCCTTGTTATGCAATGTTGTAGTGTGAACATTTTATAGGGGTGGGAGGAATTCATGAAGATGTTAGAGTCGAGCCGGTCTGAGGTAAGGCAAGAGCAACTTGATCAACTCCATTGAGAGTAGCGTCAGAAAAAAATAAGCAAGCCTGGTGCAATTATTGTAATCCGACCTCGTCGGTAATCACTCCACCAATTTTCACTTCGCCAGATGTCAGTACCTCTGCCCTTAGCCCTGCCTTGTGGACCAGATGAGGCAAAACCAAAGGGCTCACAGTTCGAGCAAGGTAGGCACAGGGTTCGCAGGTTTCTATACCTCTGCACCGCACACCATCCACTTCAAACTCCCGCCCCACAAGCGAGTTTAAATCAACTCCGCTGGTGACAATATTGCGCCGGAAATCGCCATGACTAAGCTCAGATACATGTGCTTCAAGAAACTCATCAAGCGCTTCAATGGCGACCAGGGTTAATTGCTTTTTTGCTTCAATAGTTGACGATTTTGAAAAAGTACCGCAATTTTCAAAGTAACGATCCCCAACGATACCCTTGTTGGCCTCAAGCGTAATCGATTGCAAGCGTTGCATTCGATCACCGCCCTTGTAGGCAGTATATAATTTCTCTATTTTCCCCGGCAAGAGTTCTTAATCCTGCTCAGGCAAACTAAATACATACAAGGCATTACCGTTTCCGGGATGCCGAATATCTGGTGCGACTACGCGTGGCACTGTCCGCGGACTCACTCCGCGGGCTCCCATAGCCGTGGTTACCGCCACATACTGCTTTCCCTCAATGGAGAAAGTAACCGGGTGACCTTGCACGGAAGTGCCCAGACGAGTCTCCCAGAGAATTTCACCGTTGTTTACATCGAAGGCGCGAAAGCGGCGGTCCAGGTCACCAACAAAAACCAGATCACCCGCTGTTGACATGGTGCCGGTCAGGAAAGCGGCGCGCTGTTCATAACTCCAGATCTCTTCCATTTGATCCACATCGAAAGCTGCAAGCTTACCCATGTTGCCATCGGAGCCAGGCATCTCGAACCAACGTCGGTTAGCGGCGGTACCGCCGGCACCCTGAGTAAGTGGAACTTCTCTTGCTGCAATCTCAAGACAGGATTGACTCAATGGAATTACCAGTCGTCCCGAGGGTTCGTGATAAGTCATGGAATGCCAGTCTTTGCCACCTGCCGTGCTGGGACATACGCTAATCCACTCATCGATTTGTGCGTTGGCAATGTCATTGCGATAGGTCACTGCACCAGTAGCTGGGTCAATATTGGTAAATGCATTCTGGAACACTGTTTCCAGATGGCTAACAAACTCACCTGATACGCGGTCGTGCTTCCAGAGAACTCCGTGTTTACCAATGGAGAATACTAACTTGTCGTCGCCTCTGTCGATTAGCACTCTTTCGAAAACTTCATCCAGATCCAGTGCTTCGGCGGGCACATGCTGGAAGAACCAATCTAGTTCGCCGTTGTCCACATCAATTGCCACAGTGGAGTTAGTAAATAAACCAGCATCGTAGATTGATAAACTGCGGCTTGCTGGCATCCAAGGTTTTTGCTGCGCTGTGCCCCAATAGGTTAGCTTCGAATCGGGATCGTAACTACCGGTTATCCAGGTTTCTCCACCGGCACGAAATAAGTCATCGATATCGCCCCAGGTGTTACCACCGGGGTCATTGGACTCAGCAACCGTATTAAATCGCCAAAATAGCTCTCCGTTATTGGCATCATGGGCACTGATAAAACAGGGCTCATTGATGTAGCGCGAGCAGCCCGCCAGGCCCTGAATGATTTTTCCGTCCGCTACAATGGGCCCGCTAGAGTTCTCAAATCCTAGGCTGTTATCAGCAATTTGGGTTTCCCATACGGGCTCTCCGGTACGTGCATCCAGTGCCAATAACCGAGCGTCGGTGGTGGCGTGTATTATCTTGTCATTATAGATCGCAATATTGCGCATATCTTCGCTGTCGACCGGGCCGGCATGATGCTCCCAAATTAGTTCTCCGGTCTTGCCGTTCAGTGCCTGGATGATATTGCTTGGGTTAATTAGGTATATGATGCCATCATAGACCAGAGGCGATGGCTCTGAATCACCCTCGTGCATACTCCAAACCCATTCCAGTTTTAGATCAGCCACGTTATCGGTGTTTACCTGATCTAGTGGGCTATAGCTCCAGGCTTGATAATTGCGACGAATCATCGGCCAGTCGCCGGGAGCAGGGTTAGTTAACATCGCATCGGTGATAGGCGTAAAATTCGTCACCATGCCAGGCAGAATGACGCCCACTGGTGCTTCGGGTTCCGCTTGCCGTTGCGCAACAGCGACTCCTGCACCGGGGATGTTAGTTCTAAGTGGATAGTCGGCGTCAGCCGTTAGTAATGGGTTGGTGTTGGCCACACCGTTGATACGCATGACGTGAGCGACAATGTTAATGTAGTCTTCATCGTTTAGGATTTCATTGCCGCCGGGCGGCATATTGGATTTAATGTTGTTAAATAAATCACCCGGAGACCGTTGACTCCAACTCCCCAGAAAGGCAACGCCACTGAGTATCGGGCCCAACGCCGTACCCCCAAGATTCGAACCGTGACAGGTAGCACAGTTTGAGCTGTATGCTTCGGCGCCGGCATTAGCTTGGGTTGTAAAGCTAACAGTCGGAGCAGCGATAGTGGGCGCGGAATTCTCACTACCACAGGCAGCAAATAGGGACAGAGTAATTGCGCCTAAAATTAAATTTTTAATTTTCATTTTTGAAAACCTCTGGGCAATCTTGTGCAGTCTGCTGAGTGCCCTTGAGATGGGCAGTTAACTGATCGATTTAGTATTGTTGCTTAGTGTGCTGCCGTAACTCCAGCAGGCTACCTGGTTAATCAGCTAGCCACATTCATGGCCGCCGTTGTGATGCTAGCTAATATTGAATCGCCTAGTCAGGCAAAGAAAACACATACAGTGCATTGCCAGTACGAGGATAAGTAATTTCCGGCGCAATGACACCAGGTACGGTTCTTGGGCTGGTGCCCCCCAGAGCAGTTGTTACGGCAATATATTGCTTGCCATCAATAGCGAAAGAAACCGGATGACCTTGCACCGAAGTGCCAAGCCGGCTTTCCCAAACTATGTCGCCATTGCGCACATCAAAAGCTCTGAAGCGTCGGTCCAGATCGCCAACAAAAACTAGATTTCCGGCTGTAGACATGGTCCCGGTGTGGAAAGAAGCACGCTGTTGATAACTCCATACTTCTTCAAGGGTGTCTACGTTATACGCACCCAACTTACCTAGATTGCCATCGGTGCCAGGCATTTCAAAAAATTTACGGGAGGCTGCACCACCGCCAGCACCTTGCACCATTGCCACTTCACGGGCAGCATTCTCAAGACAAGTCTGGCTGAGCGGTGCAATCAGGGTTCCGGTTGGCTCATGATAAGTCATGGAGTGCCAGTCTTTGCCGCCGGCACTGCTTGGGCAGGCAGAAGTCCACTCGTCCAGCCCGGCATTTTGGATGTCTTCACGGTAAGTCACTAAGCCGGTATCGGGATCAATATTGGTGAAGGCATTTTGGAACACGGTTTCGGTGTAGTCTAAAAATTCGCCAGTAACCCGGTCATTTTTCCAGAGGATACCGTACTTGCCTAGGGAGAAGACGAATTTATCGTCACCGCGATTTACCAGTACCCGTTCGAACACTTCATCAAGGTCCAGTGCTTCGGCAGGCACATGTTGGAAGTGCCAATTAAGCTCGCCTGTGTCCACGTCGACGGCAACGGTGGAATTACTGTATAAACCAACATCCTCGATGGTCAGGTGTCGACTAACTGGCACCCAAGGTTTCTGCTGAGCAGTTCCCCAATAGGTGGTTTTCAAATCTGGGTCATAGCTGCCGGTAATCCATGTATCGACGCCAGCGCGAAAAGTATCGGTGAGATCTCCCCAAGTGTCACCACCAGGTTCTCCCGCTTTGGCGATGGTTACGAAGCGCCATTCCAGTTCGCCGGTGTTGGCATCGTGTGCGCTGATATAACAGTCGTCTTCGGTATAGCGCCCACATCCGGTAAGCCCTAGGATAACTTTGCCATCAGCAATTATGGGGCCACTGGAATTTGAAAATCCCTTGCTCGAATCAGCAACTTCAGTTTCCCACACCTGCTCGCCGGTTCGTGCATCGAGTGCGACCAATCGAGCGTCGGTGGTGGCCTGAATGATCTTGTCATTATAAATTGCAATGTTGCGCATATCCTGGCGGTTGGCGGGCCCGGACCAATTCTCCCAAATCAGCTC
>Ga0302135_10000011_pt1 | contig 106779 bp, 97 predicted proteins | sample CBN3_surface_MG_FD_203119 | JGI IMG/M metagenome (GOLD analysis project Ga0302135, IMG submission 203119) | Marine microbial communities from Western Arctic Ocean, Canada - CBN3_32.1 | ecosystem: Environmental > Aquatic > Marine > Oceanic | place: Canada: Western Arctic Ocean | collected...
CTCGTTGTCGAGGCCATCGAGCAGGCGGGCGGCGAGGCTATGGCGCTTACGCTCGACGTGAGTGATGAGGCGGCGTGGCGGGATGCGATCGCGCGCACCGTCGAGCGCTTCGGCGGGCTCGATATCCTGGTCAACAACGCCGGTATCGCCGGTCCGGAGAATGTCGAGACCACCGATCTCGCACTCTGGCGCAAGATCATGGGGGTCAACTTGACCGGTACCTTCCTCGGTATAAAGCATGCGATCCCGATGATGCGCCTGCGTGGCGGTGGCTCGATCGTCAACATGAACTCGACCTACGGGCTGACCGGCGGCGACGGATCGGCGGCCTATTGCGCGAGCAAGGGCGGTATCGCCACCCTGACCAAGTCGGCGGCGCTCCATTGCGGCAAAGAGGGTACGAAGATCCGGGTGAACGGGGTTTGCCCCGGCGCGGTCCTGACCCCGCTTCTGTTCCGCGCTGCCGATCGCTATCCGGGCGGGCGCGAGGAGGGGTTGGCGTCTATGGCCGCCGAGCACCCGCTGGGCCGGAACGCTACGCCCGAGGACATCGCAAACGGTGTGCTCTACCTGGCCTCGGACGAATCGACCTTCGTGACCGGTACGCACCTCGTCATCGACGGCGGCACCCTCGCCGGATAGAGCTATTTTCAATCGTCTGAGATTGCTCCAGGCCGCGCCGGCCGCGGACGCGGCCAATATTGAGATAGGAAGTGCCCGCCGACGCGACGATTGAGCGTATCAAGAATTACAAATCGGCAGATCGCGAGATCCGCTACCGTGAGCGCAACAAGTACCTATTCAGGCCCGCGCAATCGCCATGAACTGGTCGTAGAGGCGCTTCGCCTCGCGGTTAAACTCGGGCATACGCGTAGCCGCGTCGGCGTCGAGCCGTTCGAGTGCCCCTTCGCCCATCGCGGAATCGAGGGCCTCGGCGTAGGCCGGCACCGCGGCCCAGTCTGTCACGGTGTTGGGCGTTAATTCGACATGATACTGGATGCCGTAGGCGGATTCGCCGACCCGCATCGCCTGGATTTTGCAGGCCGGCGAGCGGGCGAGGCTGACGCCGCCCTCGGGCAGGCCGAGCACGCCGCAGGAATGCCACTGAAAATAGTCGGCGTGGGCGGCAGCGCCTGCGTAAAGGGGGTCCGATTGCCCCTCCGCGGTCAGCGCCACGTCCATGATGCCCACCTCGGGGGCTTCCATGCGCCCGACCTTGCCGCCCAGCGCGTCGGCCAGCAGCTGGTGACCGAGGCAGAATCCGATGAAGGGCAAGCCGCGTACGGCGACGGCTTCGTGGATCGCCGTCTTTTCCGCGACCAGCCAGGGGTGGATGTCTTCTTCGAAGGTGTCCATGGGCCCGCCCATGACCCAGAGCAGGTCGTAATCGGCGAACGACGGGATGGCTTCGCCCTCGTCGAGTTCGACGGAATCCCAGCGGATGCCGTCGGCGTCGAGGAAATCGCGAAAGATCCCGGGGTGTTCGATGTTGATATGTTGAAAGACGAGCACGCGCATGGTGGCCAACCCTTCCTGACTATCCGTTTTGCCGACGAGCTTACACCACGGGGGCGGCGCCCTGCCAGAACGCCACGGCGGGCCTCAGGGCAGGCGGTCCTGAACCTGGAACAGGGCGTAGCGCGCGCGTACGAACTGGAGGCGAAGGCCTGGCAGCGGAAACGCGGGCAACGGCCGGGTCAGGGGGCCGGGCAGGGCCTGGAGCTGACAGGCGGGATCGCCCGCGATCATGCCCGCGAGCGCGCGCCCGCACCAACTGCTCATGGCGACGCCGCTGCCGTGATAGGCGAGCGCAAAGAAGGTCGTGGGATCGTCGGGCAACGGGCCGAGATGGGGCAGGCCGTCATAGGCGGCGCAGATCAAGCCCCGCCAGTAATGGGTGATCTCGACATCCTTCCAGGCGGGCCACATCTCGCCCAGGCGGCGAATCATCCAGGCGCGCGTGCGGACTTCGGTGCTCGGCGCGGTAGAGGTGCCCGCGCGCCCGCCTAGCATGAAGCGCCCGTCGGGCAGCATGCGGTAATAGAACAGCAGGTGGCGAGAATCATAGACCGGGGTTTCGGTGACCCAACCCTGGGCCGCGCGCTCCTCGGGCGTGAGCGGGCGGGTCGTAATGACGTTCGAAAGCAGCGGCATGACCCGGCCGGAAAAGCGCGCATCGAGGCCGTCGGTGGTAAATCCGTTGGTTGCAAGCACGACGCGTTTCGCGTGCAGGCTGCCGGTTCTCGTGCGCAGCACATGGCCTTGCCCGTCGCGTTCCCAGAGCCGGACTTCCGAGTGGCCGTGGATGACCGCGCCGTGGCGCAGTGCGGCACGGGCGAGGCCGCGGGAATATTTGAGGGGGTGTAGGCCTAAGCCCACCGGGCAGTGAAGCCCGCCGAACGCCTCCGGGCCCCGATAGGCGCGCTCGGCTAGTTCGTCCCGGTCCCAAAGCGCCCAGTCCTCGCCGAACAGCTCCTTGGCCGCGTCGCGTTGATGTTCGAGATATTTCATGCGAGAGGGCTTGTGCGCGACGCAGATCATGCCGCCGTCCTGGGCGTCGATCTCAAAATCTTCGCTCTGGGCGAGCTCGCGCACCAGCTCGACCGCCTCGTATCCCGCGTTGTGGAAGCGCCGGGTTTCCTCCAGCCCAAACTTGCCGAGCATTTCCTGGTAGGAGAGGAAAGTACCGCCGCCGCTGGCAAAGCCACCGTTGCGCCCCGACGCGCCCCAACCCGGAACGCCCGCCTCGAGCACCCGGGCCTCGATGCCGTGGTCGCGCACCAGGTGCAGCGCTGCGTTCAGACCGGTATAGCCGCCGCCGATGATCGCTACATCGCAGGCGTGATCGCCCTCAAGGGGTGCACAGCCCTCGACCGGCGGACCCGCGGAGGCGACCCAAAAACTGTCCACTTTTCTGCCCCGGTCGTAGATGCTGGGGTGATAGAGCTGAGCCATCGTGCGGCGGGTCCTTAATCAATGGCGTTGGGCGGACGATACCATAGCGGAAATTGCCGCCGGCTGGGATGTCCCGGATGCGGTGTCTTCCGGTCGCTACCGGGGCGTGCGGAACTGCGCTAGAGTGACCTGCCCAACGATGGGACATGAGAGGTTAAATGAGCACAAATCGCCCGCGCGGCAAATTCGAGACCCGTGCGATCCACGCCGGTCAGGCCCCCGATCCGACCACCGGGGCGATCATGACCCCGATCTACGCGACCTCGACCTACGTTCAGGAGAGCCCCGGTGTCCATAAAGGCTTCGAATATTCCCGGACCAACAATCCAACCCGCCAGGCCTATGAGAATTGCGTCGCTGATCTTGAAAACGGCACCCGCGGCTACGCCTTCGCCTCGGGCCTCGCCGCCACCGCGACCCTGCTCGATCTGTTCGATTCGGGCAGCCACGTTGTCGCGGTCGACGATCTTTACGGCGGCACCTACCGATTGTTCGAAAACGTACGCAAGCGCTCGGCGGGGCTCGAATTCAGCTTCGTCGATCTGACCGATGGCGCCGCGATCGAGGCGGCGATCCGCCCCGCAACCCGGATGATCTGGGTCGAGACGCCGACTAACCCGCTGCTCAAGCTGGTTGATCTCGAGATGGTCGCCAGGATCGCGCGGCGCCACGGCGTGATCTCCGTGGCCGACAACACCTTTGCCAGCCCCTGGATTCAGCGTCCACTGGACCGGGGCTTCGACATGGTGCTGCATTCAGCAACAAAATACCTCAACGGCCATTCCGACATCGTGGGCGGCATTGTGGCCGTGGGCGAAAACCCGGAGCTTGCCGAAAGATTCGGCTACCTTCAGAACGCGGTCGGCGCGATTCAGGGCCCGTTCGATTCGTTTCTGGCGCTGCGCGGGCTCAAGACGCTCGCGCTGCGCATGGGGCGCCATTGCGAGAACGCTGCCGCGATCGCCGAGTGGCTCGAGGCGCACCCGGCGATCGAGCGGGTCTATTATCCGGGCCTCGCCTCCCACCCCCAGCACGAGCTCGCCAAGCGCCAGATGGACGACTTCGGCGGCATGGTGACCGCAGTGCTCAAGGGCGGGATCGAGCCCTCGCGCCGCTTCCTGGAGCGTTGCGAGCTGTTCGCGCTGGCCGAAAGCCTGGGCGGTGTCGAAAGCCTGATCGAACACCCGGCGATCATGACCCACGCTTCGATCCCGGCCGAGATTCGCGCCGCGCTCGGCGTCGAGGACGGATTGGTGCGCCTGTCGGTCGGCGTCGAGAACATCGAGGATCTGATCGCCGATCTCGACAACGCGCTGGCCGGGCTGGGTTGAGCGGATCGCGGTTTTGATCCGCGCGCAGCTGGGCTTATAGTTCTCGGCAACAACAAGGCAACATCAATAAGGGAGGCGCGAGATGTCGGGAACCGTAACGACAATAACCCCGTCGGGTGGACCGACGCTGAGCCGTGACGTGCCGGTAGACCCGCGGCGCACGGCGCTGCTGGTGATCGACGTGCAGAATTACTGCTGCCATCCCGACGGCGCCGAGTTCGACGGCATCGACGAGGCGACCAAGCGCGAAATCTACGGCTATTATTTCGACCGTCTTGATAGCGTCGTTTATCCCAATACCCGCCGCCTGCAGGACGCGGTGCGCGCGGGCGGCGGCGAAGTGACGTTCACGGTCATCGAAAGCCTCACTCTGGACGGGCGTGACCGCGGGCTCGACTACAAGATCACCGGCTTTAACGTACCCAAGGGCTCGTGGGACGCGCAAGTGATCGATGCCATCGCACCGGTGGGCGACGAAATCGTCATCCCCAAGACCGCGTCGAGCGTATTCAACGCGACCAACATCGAGTACGTGTTGCGTAATCTGGGGGTCGAGTACCTAATTATCTGCGGTACGGTCACCGACCAGTGTGTCGACACCGCGGTGCGCGACGCCTGCGACAAGGGCTTCCTTGTAACGCTGGTGGGCGATTGCTGTGCGACCTACACCCAGGAGCGCCACGATACCTCGATGCGGCTGAACAAGGGCTATTGCCGGCAGGTGACGACCGACCAGCTGATCGTGGAATTTCCTGTCGTCGAGCGCGCCGCCGGTTGAGTGTCGCGCCGCCAGGGCGCGCAATTGACAGAGCGCGCCGCCGGGGCGTGTAAAGGGAAGAACAGCCATGAACTTGAGATTGCGCGAGCGCGACGCCCAGACCATTGCGGGTATCGAGAAGCTGCGCTTTTCGCCGCTCGCCGCCTTGAGGGGCGAGGGGTCTTACGTTTTCGACGAGGACGAGCGCAAGATTCTCGATCTTTCTTCGTCGGCGGGCGCGGCCAGCCTCGGCTATGCCCATCCCCGGGTGGTCGAGGCGGTCAAGTCAGCCGTGAGCGAGATGGCGACCGCAAGCCTGCTGATGTATCCCAACGAGCACGCGGTCGGGTTTGCCGAGAAACTGCTGGCGGTGACGCCGGGCGAGGGCGAGCGCAAGGTCTGGATCGGTCATTCGGGCTCGGATGCCAACGACACTGCCGTGCGCGCGATTACCAAGGCGTCGGGACGCCCGCGCGTGATCTCGTTCATCGGCTCCTATCATGGCGGTATCTCGGGCTCGATGGCGGTCTCGGGCCATACTTCGCAGACCCACACCCTGCCGCGTCCCGGTCTTTTGCTGCTGCCCTATCCCGACCCCTATCGCGGCGAGTTCTCGAGCGAAGAGGTGCTCAAGCTCCTCGACTACCAGTTCGAAACCACGACGCCGCCCGATCAGGTCTCGTCCGTGTTCATTGAGCCGATCATGTCCGACGGCGGCTTGATCGTGCCGCCCGAGGGCTTTCTGGCCGCGCTGGCCGAGCGCTGCCAGGCCCACGGGATTCTTGTCGTGCTCGACGAGGTCAAAGTCGGGCTGTGCCGCTCGGGGCTAATGCACGCGTTCGAGCATGAAGGGCTGAACCCCGACGTGGTCGTCTTCGGCAAAGGGGTCGGCGGCGGCCTCCCGCTCTCGGCGGTGGTTGCCCCCGCCGAGGTGCTCGATCACACGCCGGCTTTCGCAATGGAGACCACCGCGGGCAATCCGGTGAGTTGCGCCGCCGGGTGCGCGGTGCTCGACACCATGATCGAGGATAAACTGGCAGAGAACGCCACCCGCGTCGGCGGCATGCTGATGGACGGCTTTAGAGCCATGGCGGATCGTCACCCCATGATCGGCGACGTGCGCGGGCGCGGTCTCGCGGTGGGGGTCGATCTGGTGACCGACCGCGAGACCAAGCAGCCGGTCGACCCGACGGTCACTGCCAAGATCATCTACCGCGCCTACGAGCTCGGCGCGGCGCTGATCTATGTCGGGCTTGCGGGCAACGTGCTCGAACTGACGCCGTCGCTGTGCCTGAGCGAGGACGAAGCGCGTGAGGGCCTGGCCGTGATGGACCAGGCGTTCACCGACGTCGTCGCGGGTAAGGTGGCCGACGAGACCGTTGCCGAATTCATGATGTGGTAGGGGTGCGCTCTTGACCCGCGATCTTCTGGCGCGTGACGAAGCGGTTATTGCCGGAATCGAGAAACTGCGCTTCTTTCCGGTCGCACCCGTGGGCGGCGAGGGCTGCACGCTGATCGAGGCCGATGGCCGCCGACTGCTCGACTTTGCCGGATCGTGGGGTGCCGCCAACCTGGGTTACAGCCACCCGGCGGTGGCCGAGGCGGTGGCCGGCGCGGCGCGCAATATGGCGGCGACCAGCCTGCTGTCCTACGCCTCCGAGCCGGCGGTCGCTTTGGCCGAGGAACTACTGGCAACCCTGCCGGGAGACGCTGCGCGCAAGGTCTGGTTCGGCCATTCGGGCTCTGACGCCAACGACATGGTGGTTCGCCTCGTCGAGGCGGCGAGCGGGCGGTCGCGCTTTCTCACCTTTCACGGCGCCTATCACGGCGGCATTTCGGGTTCCATGTCGGTCTCGGGCCACAGCTCGCAAGGCCACGCGCCCGCCCGCGAGGGCGTGGTCCATCTGCCCTATCCCGATCCCTACCGGCCTCACGCCGAAGGCGATTTAACCGCGGCTTCGCTGGCGGCGGTCGATGCGCTGTTCGCGACGAGCTGCCCGCCCGGCGAGATTGCCGCGGTGTTCATCGAGCCGATCCAGTCCGATGGCGGCGTGATCGTGCCGTCCGCGGGGTTCCTTGCGGGCCTGGCCGAGCGCTGCCAGGCGAACGGCATTCTCGTGGTGGTCGACGAGGTCAAGGTCGGGCTTGGGCGGAGTGGTCTGATGCACGCCTTCGAGCATGAGGGCCTAGCGCCCGACATCGTCAGCTTCGGCAAGGGGCTAGGCGGCGGCTTGCCGCTCTCGGCGGTGGTCGGGCCGGCGGCGCTGATGGATTTCGCGCCCGCTTTCTCGATCATGACCGCGTCGGGCAATCCCGTTTGCGCTTCGGCGGGCCGCGCGGTGCTGCGCACCATCCGCGAGGACGGTCTGATCGAGCGGGCAGCGAGCTTGGGCGAGCGCCTCGCGCAGGGTTTTCGCGAACTTGCCAACCGCCACATGCTGATCGGCGACGTGCGGGGCCGGGGCCTGGCGCTCGGCGTCGAGCTGGTGCGCGACCGCGCGACCAAGGAGCCCGCCGACCTGGAAACCTCGAAGCTGGTCTATCGCGCCTACGAGCTGGGTCTCGTGCTGTTTTACGTCGGCATGCGCTCGAACGTGCTCGAGCTGACCCCGCCGCTCATCCTGAGCGAGGCGGAGGTTGATACGGGGCTGGAAATCCTCGACCGGGCCTTCGCCGACGTCGCCGCCGGCAAGGTCTCCGACGAGGCGGTGGCGGCGTTCGCCGGCTGGTAATCCCGAGGCTTTAAGCGCGCAGCCGCTCGCCGGTTTCACCGTCGAAGGCGAGCACCTGGGCCGGGTTGGCGCCGATGCGTACGGTCATACCGTGGGTCACATCGTCGTTGCGCTTGAGTTTCGCAGTGACGTCGGGCCCGGCGGACGAGAGGTTGAGAATGGTCTCGGCGCCGAGATGCTCGACCACCTCGATATGGCCGTCGAACGAGGCCCAGCCCTCGGGCGGATCGAGCTGGAGGAATTCCGGCCGGATCCCGACGCGCACGTCCGAGCCTTTGGCGGCGGCGTGGCCCGCGGGCAGGGAAATCTCCAGCCCGTCGGCAGTGAAGCGGAGCGTATCGCCGTCCTTGGCCGTGGTTCCGCGCAACAGGTTCATCGCCGGGCTGCCGATGAAACTCGCAACGAAGGCGTTGACCGGATCGTCGTAGACTTGGAGCGGTGTGCCCGCCTGCTGGATGTTACCCTCGTTCATCACCACGATGCGGTCGCCCATGGTCATGGCCTCGACCTGGTCGTGGGTGACGTAGATCATGGTCGCGCCCAGCCGGTGATGCAGCTTGATGAGCTCGGCGCGCATCGCCGTGCGCAGCTTGGCGTCGAGGTTCGAGAGCGGCTCGTCGAACAGGAAGACCGCCGGGTTGCGCACGATCGCGCGGCCCAGGGCGACGCGCTGCTGCTGGCCGCCCGAGAGGGTCTTGGGCTTGCGCGGCAACTCTTCGGTAATGCCCAGGATGGTCGCTACGTCGTGGACGCGTTTTTTGATCTCGGCCTTCGGCGTCTTGCGCAGCTTGAGCGCGAAGCCCAGGTTCTGGGCCACGGTCATGTGGGGGTAGAGCGCGTAGGACTGGAACACCATGGCGACGTCGCGGTCCTTGGCGTGGGTCCGCGCAACGTCGCGCTCGCCGATGAAAATCGATCCGGAGGTGACCTCCTCAAGCCCGGCCACCATGCGCAGCGAGGTCGTTTTGCCGCAGCCCGATGGGCCGACGAAGACAACGAACTCACCGCTGTTGATGGTCAGGTTAATCGAGTCGACGGCAACGAAGTCTCCGAAATTCTTGGTCAGGTCCGTCAGCCGGACATCGCTCATGTGAAGACTCCCAGATAGAGAAACTCGACCGCAACCCAGATGCAAACACCCCAGAATCGCAGCTCGCCGGGGGTAAAAAAATCGACCCGCGAATTCCAGAACCCGAGGCCCACGATCAGCGGTGTGGAGGCGCCAAGCACGGCGAGATGGGGCAGCATGCGGGCCCTACTCCTTCGGCGGCTTGAGGACGATGAAAAACGGCACGGCGGCGATCAACGGCAAGGCGAACAGCCCGATAGGCACGACGATGAAGTGCGATATTCCGCCCTCGATCATCACCCCGCAGACGACGACCACGAGGAGGCAATAGAGCAGGGTATATAGCGTGGCCCGAAGGTCTCCGAGCTTCACCGGCAGGTCTCTCCCATCCCTGTCGTGTCGAACCGGTCTTGCGCCGGATCGGCACGGTTATACGTTGGCGGGATCGTAAGCCCATCCACCGAAGCCACGCAAGGTCTGTTTCCGGCACACCGGGGTTGTGATTTCTTTGATAAATTCTGCGCGCCGGGCGCGCTATGGTGAAGGTTGTATGGTCTCGTCCAACTGCCCAGCCTACAAAAGAAGGGAAATAGGGGCGCTTGTCCAACCCTCCGCCCGACGGGACCATACGGAGCGAACAACGAAGATAAATCGGCCGACAGTGCCGGCCTACCAGTAGCAAAGCCCGCCGCAGATATTGATCGCCTGGCCGGTGATGAAGCGGCCACGCTCGCTCGCGAGGTAGACCGCAAAATCGCCGATGTCGCGGGGCTCGCCGACGCGCTTGAGCATATTAGAGTCAGCCATGCTCTCCTGCCAGAACTCATCGTAGTTGATCTTGTTCTCGTCGGACCATTCCTTGTGGAAGCTAGCCGCCATCTTGGTGTCGATCCAGCCCGGGCAAATACAGTTCGCGCGGATCGCCTGTTCGCCCACCTCGGCGGCGACGCAGCGGGCAAAACCGATCAGCCCGTGCTTGGCCGCGTTGTAGGCCGAAAACAGGCCGTCGGCGGTCTTGCCGTTGGTCGAGGCGATGTAGATCTGGCTGCCGCCCTCGCCCTGCGACTGCATCGCGGGTAGGGTGTATTTGGTGACTAGGAAGGGGGCTTTCAGGTCAGTATCGATGACCCAGTCCCACTGCTCCTCGGTCATCTCGGGCACGCTCATATAGTCGTAGACGCCCGCGTTGTTGACCACGACGTCGATGCCGCCCAGCTTGTCGAGGGCAGTCTTGCACATGGCTTCGATCTCGCCCGTTGCCGTCATGTCAGCGGTCACGGCGAAGGCGCTGCCGCCGGCGTTCGCGATCGCGTCGAGCGTATCTTTCGCTTTTGCTTCCGAGCGGGCGTGGACCGCAATCGTTGCGCCCTCCGCCGCCATGGCTTCGGCGATCGCGCGGCCGAGGCCGCTTGAAGCGCCTGTAATCAGCGCGCGCTTGCCGTTGAGTTGGGTGTCCATATCTTCCTCTCCCGTCAGTGGTGTCACAACAATCGATTGGGCCGAACGTAGGTGGTCATGACCAGAAGTGTCGAGCCGCGCGCAGCATCTACCAGTAGGCGAGCCCACCGCAAATTCCGATCGCCTGGCCGGTAATGAAACGGCCCTTCTCGCTCGCGAGATAAACCGCCATGGCGGCGATATCCTCGGGCTGGCCGACCCGCTTGAGCATGTTAGCGCCCGCCATATCGGTCTCACGAAAGGTCTCAAAATCAGCCGGTTTCTCGCCCGGCCAACTTTCGAAAAATTCTGTTGCCATCTTGGTTTCGATCCAGCCCGGGCACAGCGCGTTGACTTGAACGCCTTGTGCGCCGGCCTCGGCGGCAACCGAGCGGGCAAACCCCAGCAGGCCGTGCTTGGCGGCATTGTAGCAGGCGAAGTTCGCATCCGCGGTGCGGCTTGACGACGAGGCTATGAACAATAGGCTGCTGCCCGGAGCCGCGTCGAGCAACGCGGGCAGGGTGTATTTCGTGACCAAAAAAGGCGCCTTGAGGTCGACGTCCATCATGGCGTCCCAAAACGCCTCGCTCATCTCAGTGACCGCGCCGTAGCCGAAGAACCCGGCGTTGTTGACTACGATATCGAGCCCACCCAGCCGGTCGAGCGCCGTCTCGCACATCGCTTTGATCTCGGTGCTCTGCGCCATATCGGCGGCGAGCGCGAACGCATTACCGCCGGTCCGGGTGATGGCGTCCAGCGTGCCTGCGGCCTTTTCTTCCGAGCGGGCGTGGAGCGCCACGCTCGCGCCCCGTGACGCTAGCGCCAGCGCAATGGACCGGCCGATTCCGCTCGATGCCCCCGTTACGAGGGCGCGCTTGCCGTCGAAGTCTTGCGTCATGGACCGGTGCTTTCCTTACCCCTCCCACATCGTTCGCGGTCGGGTGGAGCGACCCTAGCGGTCCCGGATCGTACTGTCGAGGCTATGGCGGCACGCGCCGGAAAGGCGCCGATTGTGGCACGGATCGTTGCCGGATAAGCTGCAAGTAATTACATCAGCGGGAGATCTTTACAATGGCCAGCGGCTTTCCGGACCAGGCGCGTGTCGTCGTCATCGGCGGCGGAATCATCGGTTGTTCGACGGCCTATCATCTTGCCAAGATGGGCTACACCGACACGGTATTGATCGAGAAGCACAAGCTCACGTCCGGTTCCACCTGGCATGCCGCAGGGGTCGTAGGCCAGCTCCGCGCCAACGCCAACATCACGCGCCTGCTCGGCCATTCGGTGAAACTTTATGCCGAGCTCGAGGCCGAGACGGGTCAGGCCACGGGTTGGCGCGAGAACGGCTCGCTCCGTCTCGCCTGTACCAAAGACCGGCGCATCGAATATCAGCGCGCCATTACCACGGCACGCTCCTTTGGCCTCGATATGGAACTGCTGACGCCCAAGGAGGCGCAGGAACTGATGCCGGTAATGAACGTCGACGATCTCGATTCGGCGATCTACCTGCCCTCCGACGGCTGCGTCAGTCCGTCGGACGTCACCATGGCGCTGGCCAAGGGCGCGCGCATGCACGGCGCGACGCTGTTCGAAGACACGTCCGTCACGGGCTTCGACATCAAAAACGGCCGCGTCGGCGGAGTGGTAACCGACAAGGGCACTATAAAGTGCGAGGCCGTCGTGCTGTGCACCGGCATTTGGTCGCGCGACCTGGGCCGGCTCGCCGGGGTCAACATCCCGCTCAAGCCATCGCACCACCATTACGTGGTGACCGACAAGATCGAGGGGCTCTCGCCCGATGTGCCGGCGATGCGCGATCCCGACAAGCTGACCTATTTCAAGGAAGAGGTGGGCGGGCTGATCGTCGGCGGCTATGAATTCAATCCCATCCCCCATCAGGTTTCGCCGGTGCCTGGTGATTACGAGTTCAAGCTGTTTCCCGAAGAGATCGAGCATTTCGAGCAGATCCTGCTGCCCGCGCTGGAGCGCATTCCCGCGCTCGAAACCGTCGGCATCAAGCAGTGGTTCAACGGCCTCGAATCTTTCACCGAAGACACCATGTTCATCCTCGGCGAGGCCCCCGAGGTGGCCGGCTTCTTCGTCGGCTGCGGCTTCAACTCCATGGGTATCGCGTCGGGCGGCGGTGCGGGTATGGCGCTCGCCACCTGGGTGATCGAGGGCGAACCGCCCTACGATATGCGGGCGGTCGACATCCGCCGGTTCTCAGAATTCCATCGTTCCGATTCGCAGGTTGGCGTGCGCGCGATCGAAGGCCAGGCCCATCACTACGTCATGGGCTGGCCCCATTACGAGATGCAAGCGGGCCGTCCGTTCCGGCGCAGCCCGGTCTATGAGCGGCTCGCCGCCGCCGGCGCCTGTTTCGGCAACAAGACGGGTTGGGAGCGGCCCAACTGGTTCGCGCCCGAAGGGGTCGAGCCGAAGGACAAGTATTCGTTCGGCGCGCAGAACTGGTTCCCCTATTCCGCCCAGGAACACACCGCCTGCCGCGAGGCGGTGGCGTTGTTTGACATGTCCTATTTCTCCAAGTTCACCCTCGTGGGTAGGGACGCGGAATCCGCACTCCAGCGTATTTGCGCCGGAAATGTGGGCCGCGAACCGGGGCGGTTGACCTACACCCAGATGCTTAACGACAGGGGCGGGATAGAGTGCGACCTCACCGTCGCACGGCTGTCCGAGGAGGCCTACTACATCGTGACGGGCACGGCGTTCGCCACCCACGACTTCACCCATATCCGGCGCAACCTTCCCGACGGGGCGCAGGCTTCGTTGCTCGACATCACCTCGGCGTTCGGCACGCTAGCGCTGATGGGACCGAAGGCGCGCGAGGTGCTGGGTGCTGTCGCCGAGGGCGACATCAGCCACGAGGGTTTTCCCTTCGGCACCGTGCGCGAAATTTTCGTCGCCGGCGCCCCGGTGCGCGCCATGCGCCTCACCTTCGTGGGCGAGCTGGGGTGGGAGCTGCATGTGCCCGCGGAATACATGATCACGGTCTACGACGCGCTGAAGCAGTCGGGCGCGGGCGCGGGCCTGCGCGACGCCGGCTACCGGGCGATCGATTCTTTACGCTTGGAGAAGGGCTACCGTGTCTGGGCGAGCGACATCGGTCCCGATTACACGCCGCTCGAAGCGGGCTTAGGCTTTGCGGTCTCGTTCAAGAAGAACATCGACTTCATCGGCAAGCAGGCCCTGCTCGCCCAACGTGAGGCGCCGTTGACCAAGCGGTTGATGATGTTTAGCGCCGACGATCCGGACGCGCATCTGCTCGGGCGCGAAACTATTTACCGCGATGGCGAGCGGGTCGGCTGGCTGAGCTCGGCCGGTTACGGCCATACCCTCGGCAAGGAGGTCGGGTTGGGCTATGTGCGCTCAGGGGACGGGGTCTCCGATGACTATCTCAGTTCCGGGTGCTACGAGCTCGAAGTTGCCGCGCGCCGGGTCCCCGCGGAGATCCATCTCGAAACGCCCGTTGATCCGAGCAACAAACGGATCAAGCGCTAGTCGGGCACGTGTTTTGCTTGTCACGGCGGGCAAGCCCCACTAGGTTCAGGAACCTCGGGCGACCGGGAAAACGGGGGGAGTAGGCGTGGCGGCACAAGGCACGCAAAAAAAGAAGCTAATCGATTGGAGTTCTCAGACCACCTTCATGGTGGTCTGCATGGCGCCGATCATTATCTTCCTGCTGGTCGTTGCGGTGGCGCCGCTAACCTACGCCATTGTCGACAGTTTCCGCGAACTTTCGCTCACCGTATTCACCAAGCGGGGCGCATTCATCGGTCTCGAAAACTACGGTGATCTGATCGGCGAGGACGAAAAATTTTACACCTCGCTCTGGCACACCGTGATGTTCATGGCTGTTGTGGTGCCTATCGAGTTCGTTTGCGGCCTCGCGATCGCGCTCTGGATCAACCGCCAGTTCGCCGGGCGTCGCCTCGTGCTGACCATCCTCATGATTCCTACCATGATCGCGCCTGTCGTCGTCGGCATGATCTGGCGCTTCTTCCTGATGCCCAGTTTCGGCGTGCTCACCATTTACATGAACGATCTCGGGCTATTCCGCGAAACCAGTATCTTCTCCGGCCCGGCGACCGCGTTCGGGGCGTTGATGCTCATCGATATCTGGGAGTGGACGCCCTTTATCATGCTCATCATGCTCGCGGGCCTGACTGCGATGCCCAAGAACCCGATCGAGGCGGCCCAATTGGACGGTGCGTCGAAATGGCAGATCCTCTGGCACGTCCAACTGCCGTTGCTCAAGCCGCTCATCATCATAGCGCTTATGCTGCGCACGATCGACGCGAGCAAGGTATTCGACACCATCTACATCCTGACCGGTGGTGGCCCGGGGGATGCGACCGAGGTGATTTCGAGCTTCGCTTACCGCACCAATTTCGTTAAGTGGGACCTGGGTTACGGCGCTGCGGTGTGCCTCGTGTTGGCATTCGTCTCTCTGGTTGTGGCGGGGCTGTTCTACAAAGTCGTCACCCGCCAGCGCGCCATAGCCACGACCCGCACGGCGGTGCGTGAAAAAGAGCCGGCGGTGGCGGGATGAAACTCAGGCGCGTCAATAATCCGGTCCAGTTCTTCCTGCCGCTGCTCCTCCTGCTCGTAGTGGCTTTGGGGCCCTACGTCTGGATCGTGATGGCCAGTTTCAAGCGCAAGGGCGACGTCATCACCGCGCCGCCAAAGTGGATATTCGAGCCGACGGTCATGAATTATGTCGAGATCTTCGGCAAGGGGTTCGACCGCTTTCTGATTAATTCGTCGATCATCGGGTTTTCCAGCACGGCGGTGTGCGTTCTGGTAGGCACCATGGCGGCATACGGCTTTTCGCGCTTCAAGATCCCCGCCGGCGATCACCTGTTTTTCTACATTCTGGCCACCCGGCTGGGTCCGCCCGTTGCGTACGCGTTGCCGATGTATCTGATCTTCAACGAGCTGGGGCTGATCAATACTCACATCGGGGTCATCCTGGCCCACGCGACGTTCAATCTGGTGCTCGTGGTCTGGATGATGCGCTCGTTCTTCGACGACATTCCGCGCGAGGTCGAAGAAGCCGCCTATCTCGACGGCTGTAGCCATTTCAAGGTGTTCTTCAAGATCGCCCTGCCCATGACCTATCCGGGGCTGGCGGCGGTCTCGATTTTCGTGCTGATCTTCTCGTGGAACGAGTTTCTGTTCGCGCTCATCCTGACCGGCGGCGATACCCGTACGCTCACGGTCATGATTCCCTCGCTGGTGCTACATACCGGCACGCTGTGGGGGCAGGTTGCCGCCGCCTCGGTGCTGCAGAGCATTCCGATCCTGGTCTTTATTTTCTTCATCCAGAGACAGTTGGTGCAGGGACTGACCTTCGGCGCGGTCAAGGGCTGATCCGCGCACGTACGCACCCTGTATTAGGGACGTCAGTACGAGCGCTGTTGGACCGGCAATCGTTTCAGGAAATTGAGGACCGAAGCCCGTCAGGTGGTGCGCGCGGGCGCGATGTTCATGCCGTTGGCCGTCAGGGCGGCCTGGCTGCGGTTCTTGACCTGCAGGGTCTTCAGAATCCGATGGACGTGAACTTTGACGGTGCTTTCAGAAAGCCCCAATTCGGCGGCGATCTCGCGGTTCGATTGACCTTGGGCCAGGTAGGCCAGGACATCGAGCTGGCGTGGGGTTAGCTCCGCGGCCAGCGCGCCGTTGGGCAGTCGCCGGTTGAAGGCCGATCCTACAGCTATGGAGGTAAGCATTTCCGGCGGTGCGTAGGTCCCGCCCGCAAGGATCAGGCGCAGTGCGCCGATCAGTACCTCGACCGGCAACGTCTTGGGCAGGAAGCCAACGGCGCCTGCCTCGAAGGCGCTGACGATATCGGCTCGCACGCCGCCTTCGGCCAGCGCGACGATCGGGCAGGTTGCGTCGACCTTGTGTAACCGGCCGATGCCTGCGCTGCCCTCGAGACCGGGCAGATCGAGGTCGATCAGCGCCAGCTCGACGCTGCTGGCATCACTCATCGCCGCGCTCGCGCCGTCCGCGTCGGTGGCTTCGCGGACCCCAACCTCGGGCTCGAAGTCCAGAAGGACCGATTTCAGTCCTTCGCGCATCAGAGTGTTTTGATCAGCCAGAAGAATATTCATAACTATCCATACCTTCCTATGCCCTTCATATTGCAGCCTGAGGTTGTGGACTTACAGCAACCTATTGCGTGGGGCCTAAATGCCACTGAGGTTGGCCCTTGGCGCGTTACACACCTTAATCCGCGCTCTTGATTCCACATAACCCATCTGGTTATGCAGCCGTTTAACGTATAGCAAGAAAGTTGTTCTCCCGACAGGTCATGAAATAATCCTAAAATTATAATAATCCTATTTCCTTTAGCCTATATCTATAGAGCTGCGTTCAAATTAGGAATAAGTCAATTCATGCAGGCCACGCACTGGGAACAAGTGCCCGGCCCTGGGTGGAGCCAAATAACCGGGCCTTGAAGCGGGGGCAGAGCGCGGACCATACTGCGCAGCCGGCAAGGGGATGATACGAATACAGGCGGGAAGACCACTCAGTGAGTAAGCTCGGGCAAAGCTATGGACACGGGGTCGGCGGGCAACCCCTGATCGGCGAGACCATCGGGGTGCATTTCGACCGTATTGTCGAGCTCTGGCCGGACAACGACGCGTTGGTCGTCGTCGAGCAGGGCATTTGCTGGAGCTACGCCGAGTTCAAGCAGAAGGTCGACGCGCTGGCCGCTGGTTTTCTCACGCTGGGGCTCGAGCCGGGCGATCGAATCGGCATCTGGTCGCCCAACAACGCGGAGTGGGCGCTCACCCAATTCGCCAGCGCCAAGGCCGGGTTGATCCTGGTCAATATCAACCCCGCTTACCGCCTGGCCGAGGTCGAATACGCGCTCAACGAGGTCGGCTGCAAGGCGCTGGTCAGTGCGGCTCAGTTCAAGAAGAGTGACTATATCGGGATGCTCCAGACGCTCGCTCCCGAGCTTGCCGATGCCGCGCCCGGTGCGTTGGCCGCCGCCAAGCTGCCGGAGCTGAAGAGCGTCATCCGGATCGGCGCCGACGCGACCCCGGGAATGCTCAATTTCGACGAGGTGGCGCCACGGGGCGGGGCGGCGGAGCGGGCGCGGCTCGACGAGCTGGCCGGCCGGCTGCAGTTCGACGACCCTATCAACATCCAATTCACCAGCGGCACCACCGGTTTTCCCAAGGGCGCGACGCTGACCCACCACAACATCCTCAACAACGGCTTCCTCACCGCCGAGGGCATGCGTTTCACCGACCAGGACCGGCTCTGCATCCCGGTGCCGCTCTACCATTGCTTCGGCATGGTGATGGGCAATCTGGGCTGCCTCACCCACGGCGCCACCATGGTCTATCCGAGCGAGGCGTTCGATCCGCTCGCGGTGCTCCACGCGGTCGAGGCCGAACGCTGCACTGGTCTTTTCGGTGTGCCCACCATGTTCATCGCCGAGCTCGACCATCCGGAGTTCGACCGCTTCGACCTTTCCAGCCTGCGCACCGGCACGATGGCGGGCTCGCCCTGTCCGATCGAGGTGATGAAACAGGTCGCCGCCAAGATGCATATGAGCGAGGTGACCATCGCCTACGGCATGACCGAAACTAGCCCGGTCAGCTTCCAGAGCGCGGTCGACGACCCGGTGGAGCTGCGCGTCTCGACCGTGGGCCGCGCCCATCCCAACGTCGAGGCCAAGATTATCGACCTTGAGGGGCGCATCGTCCCGGTAGGCGAAAAGGGGGAGATCTGCACCCGGGGCTATTGCGTCATGCGCGGCTACTGGGGCGATCCCGAGCGCACCGCGGAAGCGATCGACGCCGCCGGCTGGATGCACACCGGAGATCTCGGCGTGATGGACGAGCAGGGCTACCTCAACATCGTCGGGCGCTCCAAGGACATGGTGATCCGCGGCGGCGAGAATATATATCCGCGCGAGATCGAGGAGTACCTGTTCCGTCATCCCAAGGTCCAGCAGGCCCAGGTGATCGGCGTGCCCGACCCGAAATACGGCGAGGAGTTGTGCGCCTGGATCATGCTGAAGGGCGGCGAGGAGGCCTCGCCCGAGGACATCCGGAGCTTCTGCGAGGGCCAGATCGCCCACTACAAGATCCCCCGCTATATCAAGTTCGTCGCCGAGTTTCCCCTGACGGTCACGGGCAAGGTCCAGAAATTCAAGATGCGCGAGAGCGCGATCGAGGAACTGGGCCTCACCGAGGACAAGCCGGCGTAGCCCCGCCCCGGTTCAATCCCCCTTATTGTGCAGCGACAAAATTTTGCTCTTCGTATGGGCTCCGTTTCTTGTGTGAGAGCTGGATTCCAAGTATATAGCGCCGCACAATCATCGAGGAGATAAACCGCCATGACCACCCGCGAACCGCTTTACTTCGACGATCTAAGCGAGGGCCTGTCCTACGATTATGTGCGCACGGTCACGCGTGAGCAGATCGAAGCCTTCGCGGAAGTGTCGGGCGACGACAATCCGCTCCATCTCGACGAGGCGTACGCGAGCGGCACGCGGTTCGGCGGCTGTATCGCCCACGGCATGCTCTCGGCAGGCTTCATCTCGGCCATCATTGGCGGTAAATTCATCGCGCCGGGCGCGATCTATCTCAAGCAGTCGCTAAAATTCCTCGCGCCGGTGCGCCCGGGCGACGAGGTCACGGCCCGGGTTACGGTGCGCGAGATCGCGCCGGAAAAGCGCCGTGTGGTGCTCGATACGGTGTGCCTCGTCGGCGGTGGGCCGGTCATCGAGGGTGAGGCGCTGGTGATCGCGCCACTGCGGCCCTAACCGCTGGTCAAGCGGGGCCCGAGCGCCTATTCTGCGGCGCGCTGCGGCCCCGTCCGGAAGCTGCGGCAGGGACAACGGCAAGGGGCGCATCGATGCGCATCGTTCGCTACCGCAGCCGGGCGTCAGGCGAGGCGCGCGGCATGGTGGTCGCTCTGGGGAATTTCGACGGCGTGCATCGCGGCCATCGGGCTGTGTTTGCCGAGGCGCGCGCGTTCGCCGACGCGCTCGGCTGCCCGTTCGGCGTGTTGACCTTCGAGCCCCATCCGCGCAGCGTGCTCCGGCCCGAGCCGGCTCCCTTCCGCCTGACCCCGTTTCGCGCCAAGCTGCGCGCTATCGCCGAGACCGGTGCCGAAGCGCTGGTTATTTTCCATTTCGACAAGACGCTGGCGGCGCTGAGCGCGGATCGCTTCGTGCGCGAGGTCCTGGTCGGCGAGCTGGCGGTCGCCCATGTGGTTATAGGCCACGATTTCAAGTTCGGCCGGGGCCGCGAGGGCACCGCCGAGCGGCTCGATGAGCTTGCGCGCGAGCACGGTTTCGGTTTTTCCCAGGTTCAGGTGGTCGGCACCGGCGAGGCGCCGTTCGCCTCGACCGCCGTGCGTGCGGCGCTGCGCGAGGGCGATGCGGCCGCGGCTGCGGTCATTCTCGGCCGCTGGTGGGAGGCCGAGGACAGGGTTGCAATCGGCAAGCGGATCGGGCGGACGATCGGCTATCCCACCGCCAACCTTGCTCTCGCCGACACCCTGCACCCGGCCCACGGCATCTACGCCGTCTGGGCGGGCGTCGAAGAGGCGGGCGAGACCCGCTGGCATCCGGGCGCGGCCAACTTCGGCACCCGGCCGACCTTCGACGGCGAGGGCGAGCTGCTTGAGATCCACCTGCTCGACTTCGCCGGCGACCTCTACGGCAAGCGCCTGAGGGTGCGCTTCGTCGAACGTCTGCGCGCCGAAGAGAAGTTCGATAACGTCGAGGCACTGGTCGCCCAGATGGGCAAGGATTGCGCCCGAACCCGCGACATCCTGGCCCGCCACGGGCCCGACCGCCCCACCGAGAGAGCCGCATGAGCAACGACTATCGCGACACCGTCTTCCTGCCCCGGACCGACTTTCCCATGAAGGCGCAGCTGCCCAAGCGCGAGCCCGAAATCCTCGAGCATTGGGCGACGATCGACCTCCACGCCCGCCTGCGCGAAGCGTCCGCGGGGGCCGAAAAATTCATCCTCCATGACGGGCCGCCCTACGCCAACGGCCATCTCCACATCGGCCATGCGCTCAACAAGATTCTCAAGGATGTCATCAATCGCTCCCAGCAGATGCTGGGCCGGGATGCGGTCTACGTGCCCGGCTGGGATTGCCACGGCTTGCCCATCGAGTGGCAGATCGAGCAGAGCTACCGCAAGGCGGGCAAGGATAAGGACGCGGTCCCCCTGGTCGACTTCCGAGAGGAATGCCGGGCCTCCGCGGCGCACTGGATCAAAATCCAGGCCGACGAATTCAAGCGTCTCGGCGTGCTTGGCGACTGGGAACACCCCTATACCACCATGAGCTTCGACGCCGAGGCCCAGATCGTGCGCGAGCTGGGCAAGTTCTTGCTCGATGGCAGCCTGTACAAGGGCGCCAAGCCCGTCATGTGGTCCGTGGTCGAGAAGACCGCGCTGGCCGAGGCCGAGATTGAGTACGAGGACCGCACCTCGACCACCATCCATGTCCGCTTTCCGGTCCTCCGCTCGAGCGAGCCTGCGCTCGACGGGGCGAGTGTGTTGATCTGGACAACCACGCCCTGGACCATTCCGGGCAACCGCGCCATCGCCTACAGCCCCGGTCTCGACTACGCGCTCATCGAGGTCACGGCCGCTATCGAACACAGCCTCGCTCGGGTCGGCGAGCGCCTGGTGATTGCCACCGAGTTGGTCGACGCCGTAGCCGGCGAGGCGGGATTCACGCCGAAGTTGGTTACGACGCTTGCGGGCAAGGGCTTGGAAGGCGTTTTCTGCCGCCACCCCTTCCATGGTCAGGGCTACGACTTCGAGGTCCCGCTCTTGCCCGGCGATCACGTCACCCTCGAACAGGGCACGGGGCTGGTCCACACGGCGCCTGGCCACGGCGCCGAGGATTTTGTGGTCGGCCAGAAATTCGGGATCGAGACACCGGACACGGTGTCCGGCGACGGCACTTACTTTGATCATGTACCGCTGTTTGCGGGCCAGCACGTCTTTAAGGTGGACGGCCCCATTGTCGAGACGCTTAAAGTCGTCGGCGCGCTTCTGGCGACCAGCCCGCTGGTTCATTCCTATCCCCATTCCTGGCGCTCGAAGGCGCCGCTCATCTTCCGCAATACGCCCCAATGGTTCATCTCGATGGAGACCACGGGTTTGCGCGAGAAGGCGTTGGCCGCGATCGATGCGGTGCGCTGGGTGCCGCGCGCAAGCCAGGCGCGGATTCGCGCGATGATCGAGACCCGGCCCGACTGGGTGCTTTCGCGCCAGCGAGTTTGGGGCGTGCCGCTCGCCGTGTTCGTCGATAAGGCGAGTGGCCAGCCGTTGCGCGACGCGGCCGTCGTCGAACGCATCGCGGCAATCATCGAGGTCGAGGGGGCGGACGCCTGGTTTACCAGCCCGAACGAGCGTTTTCTGAACCCAGAGCATGATCCGGACGGCTTCGAGAAGGTTACCGATATCCTCGACGTCTGGTTCGACAGCGGCTCGACCCATAGCTTCGTGCTGGAAGAGCGCGCCGATCTCGCCTCGCCCGCTTCGCTCTATCTGGAGGGCTCCGACCAGCATCGCGGCTGGTTTCACAGCTCGCTGCTGGAATCCTGCGGCACCCGGGGTCGCGCGCCCTACGAAGCCGTGCTCACTCACGGTTTCGTGGTCGACGGCGAAGGCCGCAAGATGTCTAAATCCACGGGCAACGTCGTCGCGCCCGACAAGGTGCTTAAAGAATTCGGCGCCGACATCCTGCGCCTTTGGGTGGTCAGCGCCGATTACACCGAGGACCTGCGCATCTCCAGCGACATCCTGCGCTACCAGGCGGACGCTTACCGTCGGCTGCGCAACACGATGCGCTACCTGCTCGGCAACCTCGACGGGTTCGACGCGGCGGAGCGTCTCGATTACGGCGAGCTTCCCGAGCTCGAGCGCTGGGTCTGTCACCGTTTATGGGAACTCAACGGCCGTGTTCGCCGGGCGCTCGCCGATTACGACTTTCACGACATGTACATCGCGCTGCACAATTTTTGCGCCGTCGAGCTCTCGGCCTTCTATTTCGACATTCGCAAGGACGCGCTCTATTGCGATGCGTCCGGCTCGATGCGCCGGCGCGCCGTGCGCACCGTGCTCGACCTCCTGTTTTCGCACCTCACGGCCTGGCTTGCGCCGATCCTCTGCTTTACCGCCGAGGAAGCCTGGCGCACCCGTTTTCCCGACGACGAGAGCGTGCATCTGCGCCTATTCCCCGATATCCCCGAGGCGTGGCGCGACGACGCGCTGGCCGAGCGCTGGACCCGGGTGCGTCACTTGCGCCGCGTGGTGACCGGGGGGCTCGAGGTCGAGCGGCGGGAAAAGCGCATCGGCTCCAGCCTCGAGGCGGCCCCGACGCTCTATGCGCCGGCCGCCGACCTGGCGGCGATCGAGGGGCTCGATTTTGCCGAAATAGCCATCACCTCCGATCTCACGCTCGCTGCCGAGGCGCCTCCCGAGGGCGCGTTTGCCCTCGAAGATGCCCCCGGCGTCGGTGTCGTGCCGGGCCGGGCATTGGGTGAAAAATGCGGCCGCTGCTGGCGCGTGCTGCCCGAGGTCGGCGAGCGGCCCGAACATGCCGACCTGTGCGGCCGCTGCGCTGATGCGCTCGGGGCGCCGGGTGCGGCGGCGGGCTGAGCGAGGGTGAGCGTCCGTCGACTCGCCTCCGCCCGTAGCGCCCTCGAGCTGGGAGCTGGCCTGGCCGGTCTCGTCGTCCTGCTCGATCAACTCACCAAGCTCTGGGCGGTGGGCGCGCTCGACAATCCGTCCCGCGTCATCGAGCTGCTCGGGTTTCTCGATCTCGTGCTAGTCTGGAATCGGGGCATCAGCTTCGGGCTGTTCGGCAGCGGCGACGCCGGGGTCTGGCCGTTCGTCGCGCTCGCCGTCGTCATTTCGATCGGGCTCGGGTTCTGGCTCGCGCGCCTGCGCCGCGTCCTGATGGTGTTGGCGGTCGGCTTGATCCTGGGCGGCGCGCTGGGCAACGTGATCGACCGCCTGGTCTACGGCGCGGTGATCGATTTCGTCGATCTGCATGCGGGCGGCTGGCACTGGCCGGCGTTTAACCTCGCCGATGCCGCAATTACCGTCGGCGTCGTGGTTCTGGCCGTTGACGCCTTGCTGAATCCCTGGAAAAGACATAGATAAATACCATGGTTTCAAATCTTCGCCCCTCACCAACCACGGCAGTCCTGATAGCGCTCGGCGCGCTTGTCTTGGTGGGCGCGTTATCGGCTTGCCAGTCCGCGGGCGAGATGCTTGGCATGTCCAAGGCGCTGCCCGACGAATACGCTGTGACCGTAGGGCCTAACCTGGCCGTGCCGCCCGATGTCGGGCTTCGCCCGCCGAGCGCGGGCAGCGAAACGTCGGCGGGGGCCGACGGCGCCGCCATCGTGTTCGGCGGCGCCGACGTAGCCGTTGGGACGTCTTCGAATCCCACCACGCTCACCAATCTCTCGGCCGGCGAATACGCCTTGCTCGAGCAGGCCCATGCGATCACCAGCAACGCGGCGATTCGCCAAATCCTTGGAGAGCCCCTGCCTCCGGCCATAGTGCCGGGCGCCGGCGCCGAATTCGTGCCCTCCGGTCCCGCCTCCGACAAGGTCATCGACGATTTCTTCGACGATCTAATGTTCTGGGAGGGCGCGACCGGCGACCTCCGCGACGATGCCGTTATCGATGCCACGCGCGAGGCCGAACGGCTCGAACAGAATGCCGCCGAGGGCAGGTACGCGACCGAAGGCGCCACGCCGGTCCTGTCCGACGGCGAATCGAGCCCCTAGGAGATGACCGTTTCGGCGGACGCGGGCGGATTTACGTTTTGCCATCGCGTGGCGGCGCTCAGCGTCTTGACGCTTTTGGCGGTCGGCTTCATTGCGCTGGGCCTGTGGACGGAGAGACCCCGCGTGTTCGGGGCCGAGACCTTCACCCTTGCCAACGGCCTTGAGGTCATCGTCGTCGAAAATCACCGCGCACCGGTCGTCTTTCACAGCGTCTGGTACCGCATCGGTGCCGCCGACGAACCGCCTGGAAAATCGGGTATCGCCCATTTTCTCGAACACCTCATGTTCAAGGGCACCGAGACCCGTGAGGCCGGCGAGTTTTCACATCTTGTTGCGCTCAACGGCGGGTCCGAGAACGCGTTTACCTCGCAGGATTACACCGGCTATTTTCAGAAAATCGCGCGCGACCGGCTCGAGCTAGTCATGGAGCTCGAGGCGGATCGCATGGCGAACCTCGTGCTCAGCGACGAGACGGTCCTGCCCGAGCGCGACGTTGTGCTCGAGGAGCGCGCCTCACGCACGGACAACGACGCCGGCGCCCAGTTTGGTGAACGTTTCGCCGCCGAGCAGTTCCAGGTCCACCCCTACGGCATTCCCATCATTGGCCATGAGCACGAGATTGCGGCGCTCACCACCGAGGATGCCATCGCGTTCTACCAGCGCTATTACGCGCCGAACAACGCGGCCTTGATTGTCGTCGGCGATATCACTGCTGATGAAATGCGAGTTCTCGCCGAGCGCTATTACGGTCCGGTTGCGGCGCGTGACGTGCCCGAGCGGGTTCGGGTCGTGGAGCCGGCGCCCGACGTAGCGCGCCGGCTCGAGGTGGTGGACGAGCGGGTGCGTCAGGCGGAATGGAGCCGCAGTTACCTGGCGCCGAGCCAGAACGCGGGTGAAACCGAGCACGCCTACCCGTTGATCGTGCTCTCGAACATCTTGTCTGGCACGACCGGACGGCTCTACCGCACCCTCGTGGTGGAGCGCATGTTGGCGGCCCATACGGGCGTTTATTACGACGACTTTTATTTCGATAAGACCCAGTTTTACATCTATGCGACCCCGGCGCTGGGCGCCGATATAGCGGCTCTCGAAGCCGCGATCGACGCCGAGATCGACCGCGTGCTGCACGAGGGCGTGACGTCCGAGGAGGTTGAGAGCGCCAAGACGCGGGTCAAGGCCGAGGCGGTGTTCGCCAGCGACAGTCTTTATATGGTAGCCAATATATTCGGCGACGCTTTTACCTCGGGTGTCAGCGTCGAGGAGGTCGAGTCCTGGTTCGATCGTATCGACGCGGTGACGCCTGAGCAGATCAGCGCTGCCGCCCGCTCGGTGCTTCGCCCCGAACGCGCCGTAACCGGCGTTCTGCTACCCGCCGAGGTTGGTTAAGCCTATGTTCCGTATAGGACTGCTCATAACGCTTCTGCTTGTCGCTCTGCCGGGGCTTGCGCGTGCGACCGACGTGCAGCGGGTGGTCAGCCCCGGGGGCATCGAAGCGTGGCTGGTCGAGGAGCACGCGATTCCCCTGATCTCGGTCGAGGCGATGTTTCGCGGCGGCTCGGCGCTCGATCCTGAAGGCCGGGAGGGCTTGGCGACCCTGGCTTCGGCGTTGATCAACGAGGGCGCGGGCGACTACGATTCCGAAGCCTTTCTTGTCCGGCTGGTGGATCGTTCGATCCGACTCGGCGCTAGCGCGACCCAGGATAACTTCACCGTCGAAGTCGAAACGCTGTCGCTCCATCGCGATGTCGCGTTCGAGATGTTGGGGTTGGCGCTCTCTGCGCCGCGCTACGATCCCGATGCCATAGAGCGAATGCGCCAGCAACTGCTCATCGCAGTGGTGCAGAACGAGCGCGATCCGAATTGGATCGCTGCTATGACCTGGTACGAGACCGTCTATCCCGCCCATCCCTACGGCCGCTCCCTTGATGGCGCCGCCGCAAGCGTCGACGCCATCACCCGGGCCGATCTTCAGATCTTCGCGCGCGCTCGCTTCGCCCGGAATAACCTGATCGTCGCCGTCGTCGGGGACATCACCCCGGCCGAGCTTGCACCGCTGCTCGATCAAACTTTTGCTGCGTTGCCCGCCGATGCGGCCCCGTGGGACCTCGACGAGGCGGGCTTTGCCAATGCCGGGGCGTTGCGTCTCGTTGCGCGCGATATTCCCCAGAGCGTCGCCTTTTTCGGCCTGCCCGGGATCAAACGGGCCGACCCGGATTTCTACGCGGCTTATGTGATGAACCATATTCTGGGCGGCGGTAGTCTCACCTCGCGCCTGACCGACGAGATTCGCGAAAAACGCGGCCTCGCTTATTCGGTCTATACCTATCTCAGCCCGCTGCGCCATGGCGGACTCCATATCGGATCGGTCGGTACGCGCAACGACCGGGTCGCGGAATCCCTCGATTTGGTCCGGGCTGAGTTTGCCCGAATGCGCCGCGACGGTGTCAGCGCCGAGGAACTGGCGGACGCTAAGACCCATTTGACCGGAGCGTTTCCGCTGCGCTTTGACAGCAACGACCGGGTCGCGCGAACTCTGTTGTCGATGCAATACAATGATCTGGGAATCGACTATATCGATCAACGCAACGGGTATATCGAAGCCGTCACACTGGACGACGTAAACCGGGTTGCCCAGCGATTGCTGGTGTCCGAGGATCTAACGGTTGTGGTCGTCGGGACACCGGCAGGAGTTGAGCCGACGATGCCGTGACGGGCAGCGGTCGGGGTGCGTGTGCAAGGCCGGGGGGCCCATGCTCTACAGCCAGGAAATTGATGGATGTCTGGACGCTGCGATCGGCGGGGCCGGCGTGTCCGACGCCGAGCTCGAAGGCGCCCTGAACGAGACGGCGCCTATTCTTGATCGCCTGCGCGCGCATCATGAAAAGGGCGAGATGTCGCTGCTCAGCTTGCCTTACGCGCGCGACGACCTGCCCGCGCTCGTTGCATTAGCCGGGCAGCTGCGCGAGGATTTCTGCCACCTCATCCTGCTTGGCACGGGGGGCTCGAGCCTGGGTGGGCGGGCCGTAATCGGTTTGCGTGGCCACCCGCTGGCGCTGGCCCAGGGCGGTATCGAGCTGCATTTCCTCGACAACGCCGATCCGCACAGCGTCGAGGGTGTGCTGGCGGCCGTCGATCTGTCCAAAACCGCGTTCCTGGTGATCAGCAAATCGGGGTCGACGCCAGAGACCCTGGCCCAAACCCTGCTCTGCCTCCAGGCGGTGCGCGTGGCTCTGTCCGATGCAGCGGCGGCCCGGCATTTTTACGCCATCACCGAGCCGGGCGAATCGCCGCTGCGCCGTTTGGCCGACCGCTTCGGCTTTTTCGTGCTCGACCACGATCCCGGGCTGGGCGGTCGTTATTCGGTGTTTTCGGCGGTCGGCATGCTACCGGGGCTGGTCGTCGGGCTCGACGCTGAGGCGCTCCGCGCGGGCGCAGCTCAGGTGCTTGATCGTGCTGTAGGGGCTTCGAGCCCGGCGGATTGCCCGCCCGCCTTGGGCGCGGCCATCGCAGTGGCCCTACTCCGCCACCACGCGGTCGATATCGGCGTCGTCATGCCCTACGCCGACCGGCTCGCCTCCTTTGGGTTCTGGTATCGCCAGCTTTGGGCGGAGAGTCTGGGCAAGGGCGGCACCGGAATCACGCCGATCTCCGCGCTCGGCACGGTCGACCAACACAGCCAGCTCCAACTTTACCTCGATGGGCCATGCAATAAGATGTTCTCACTGGTTTGTTTTGACGATCCCGTCGCCAGCGTGTCGATCGACCCCGACCTAGCCGGTCACGCCGGGCTCGACTATCTCGACGGGCGGAGCATGAGCGATCTGGTTGCCGCCGAGGCCAGGGCGACGGGCGAGGCCCTGGTCGAGACCGGACGGCCGACCCGTCTGTTCCGGATCAACGCCATCGATGAACCGGTACTCGGCGCGCTGATGATGCATTTCATGGTCGAGGTTATGGTCACGGCGCGCCTGTTAGGGGTCAATCCCTTTACCCAGCCAGCGGTCGAACGGAGTAAGGCGTTGGCACGCCGCTACCTGACGGAGATGCCGAAGCCGTGAGCATCCGCCGCCTGTCCGAAACGATGGTCAACCGCATTGCCGCGGGCGAGGTCGTCGAGCGGCCGGCGTCGGTGGTCAAGGAGCTGGTCGAAAACGCCGTCGATGCCGGGGCGACACGCGTCGACGTCGTGATCGAAGGCGGCGGGCGCGGCCTTATCTCCGTTAGCGACAACGGCAGCGGCATCGCGTCCGATGAACTGGCGCTCAGCATCGAGCGCCACGCCACCTCGAAGCTGGGCGACGATGACCTCGACGCGATCGTCACGTTGGGCTTTCGCGGCGAGGCCTTGCCCTCGATCGCGTCAGTCAGCCGGTTTTGCCTGACCAGCCGCACTAGGGACGCGGAGAGCGCGTGGCAGATCGCAATCGAGGGCGGGCGTGTGGCCGAACCGGCGCCGGCGGCGCTCTCGGCGGGTACGCGGGTCGAGGTTCGCGACCTGTTTTACGCAACGCCGGCGCGTCTCAAGTTTCTCAAGCAGCCCCGCACCGAGGTCGGGCACGCGCTCGACGTGGTCAACCGGCTGGCGCTCGCCCGCCCCGACATTGCCTTTTCCGTGCAGGACGGTGGCCGCTCCGCCCTGCAATTGTCCGCCACCGCGGGCGACCTGCTCGACGCCCGGCTCGAACGCATCGCCCAGGTCATGGGCCGCGAGTTCGCCGAGAACGCCCTGCCCGTCGAGGCCGAGCGCAACGGCGTCCGTCTTTCCGGCTATGTCAGCCTGCCCACACTCAATCGGGCGACGGGGCAATATCAACATCTTGTCGTCAACGGCCGTCCCGTGCGCGATCGCATGCTGGTGGGTGCGTTGCGCGGCGCTTACCAGGATGTGCTGGTGTCGGGCCGCTTTCCGCTAGTGGTGCTATTTCTCGACCTGCCGGCGGGTGAGCTCGACGTCAATGTCCATCCGGCTAAGACCGAGGTTCGCTTTCGCGACGCGGCAAACGTGCGCGGTCTATTGGTCGGAGGCATCCGCGCAGTGCTGACTGCGGCCGGACACCGCAGCGCGTCGAGTGTCGCGCAAGCGGCGCTCGGCGCCTTCCAACCCGAAGCGCCGGGTCCGGTGCAGTCGTCACTGCAAGCCCGCGCTCCCGTGTCCGGCGGCGGCTACGTGGGGTACGCCCCAGGCTTTGGCCCCGGGCTTGCCGAGGCGGCGGCGTTCTACCAGGCGCCGCTGGGCGCGCCCGCGGCCCGTGCCGACGCTCCGTCCGAGGACGCGGATCCTGATGCGCCGGACGGCGGCTATCCTCTGGGCGCCGCGCGGGGCCAGTTGCACGAAACCTATGTCGTGGCCCAGACCGCGGACGGGCTGGTCATCGTCGATCAGCACGCCGCTCACGAGCGGCTCACCCACGAGCGCATCCGGGGTGCGCTGGAGGCCGAGGGGGTGGCTCGCCAGGTCCTGCTCGTGCCCGAGGTGGTCGAGCTTGAAGCGAATGCCGTCGACCGGCTTCTCGAACGCCGGGCCGAGTTGGCCGAGTTGGGTCTCGTGATTGAAGCCTTCGGCCCGGGCGCGGTGGTGGTGCGCGAGACGCCTGCATTGCTGGGTGAGACCGACGCGATTGGGCTGGTGCGCGATCTGGCGGACGATCTCGCCGAGCTGGGCGAGGCTGTAAGCCTGAAGGATCGGCTCTCGGAGGTTTGCGCCACCATGGCCTGTCACGGCAGCGTCCGGGCGGGCCGCCGTCTTTCCCTCGACGAGATGAACGCCCTGCTGCGTCAGATGGAGACGACACCCCGTTCCGGCCAATGCAGCCACGGCCGGCCGACCTATGTCGAACTCAAGCTCGCCGACATCGAAAAGCTGTTCGGGCGGCGCTAGCGCAAAATAGGGCGATATCTAATCGCCCCAATTTTGCGAGCCCGCAAGCATTGGCCGCCGCAGGGCAGGGGCTGGCGTGGGGCGCGGCCGGCCCCAACAAAAATGAGGCGAGAGCCTGCGCGGCGCTTGAGTGCGTCAAATTCCAACAAAGCGCAGAAAGCTGAACCGCGCGGTGCCGTAACGCCGTGCCTCCAGGATCTCGAAGCCTTCGGGCGGTGGGGCCTCGCCGCTCTCTTTAGCCGCCATTTCCACGACCACGAGCGCACCGCTTGCAAGCCAACCACCTTGGGCCAACGCGGCCAGCGCGGGTTCTGCCAGGCCGCTCCCGTAGGGCGCGTCGAGAAACGCGATATCGGCGGTACCGGTTGGGGGCGGCGGCCGGGTCGCGTCGGCCTGGATCAGGATCACCCGTTCTTCTTCGCCCAGCGCTTCGGCATTGGCCGCCAGGCAGCGGGCGGCCGCCCGATCGTTGTCCAGTGCGACGAGCCGCGCCGCGCCGCGCGAGAGGGCCTCGAGGCCGAGCGCGCCGGTGCCGGCGAAAACGTCGAGCACCGTGGCGCCGGCCAGCGCGGGGCCGCCCAAGCGGCCGTGCTCGAGAATATTGAACAACGCCTCGCGGGCACGGGTCGCCGTGGGGCGGAGCCGCCGGCCCGCCGGCGCCTTGAGCGCGCGGCCGCGATGCTTACCGCCGACGATGCGCATCGGGTTTGGGCGGTGCCTCGGCGGCGACCTGCTCGGCCACCACCTTAGCGGGCACTTCGCGTAATTCCCCGGTTTCTAGCTTGCCCAGCTGGAACGGGCCGTAGGCGATCCGGATCAGCCGGTTGACCTGCCAGCCCAGATGCTCGAGCACCCGGCGCACTTCACGGTTCTTGCCCTCGGCAAGCGCGATGGTCAGCCAGGCGTTATCGCCCCGCTGGCTATCGAGGGCAGCGCGGATCGGGCCGTAGCGCATGCCGTCCACGATTATGCCCTCGCCGAGCGTGGCGAGCTGGCGCGCCTCGGGGTGGCCGTGCACGCGTGCCCGGTAGCGCCGGATCCAGCCCGTCGCGGGCAATTCGAGCTTTCGCGCGAGGCCGCCGTCGTTGGTCAGCAGCAGCAGGCCCTCACTCCTAAGATCGAGCCGGCCGACCGATATCACCCGGCCGATCTCGCGGGGCAGGACCTCGAACACGGTCGGGCGGCCTTGCGGGTCGCGGTGGCTGGTGACCAGACCGAGCGGCTTGTGGTAGCGCCACAGGCGGGTCTTGCCCGCCTCGGGCAGGGGCGCGCCGTCGACGCTGACGCGCATGTCCGGAGTCACGTTGAGCGCCGGAGAGCTGATCGGTACGCCGTCGACGGCCACCCGTCCCGCGACGATCATCCGCTCGGCGTCGCGCCGCGAGCCCAGCCCGGCGCGCGCGATGCGTTTGGCGATGCGCTCGCCCACACCCGTCATGGTGCGCGCGCCGCCTCGACGAAGGCGTGAAAAATCAACGTATCGCCGGGATCGATGGCGTATTCCGGGTGCCACTGGACGCCGAGGCAGAACCGCCGCGAAGGGTCCTCGATGCCCTCGACGACGCCGTCGGGCGCCCAGGCGTCGACCACCACGCCCGGGCCCGTCTCGCGCACCGCCTGATGGTGGGCGCTGTTCACCTCGAGCTTGTCCGCCTCGACGATGCGGTGAAGCAGGGTGCCGGGTTCGACGCGCACCGCATGGCCTGTTTCCGTGCGCGGATTGGGTTGTTCGTGGGCGAGCGCGTTTTCGACCTCGTCGGGGATATGCTGGATCAGGGTGCCGCCGAGCGCGACGTTGAGCAACTGCTGGCCACCGCAGATCCCGAGCACCGGTATGTCGCGCGCCAGCGCACCTTTGAGCACGCCCATTTCGAAGGCGGTGCGCGCATCTTTCGTGGTTACGCGGGCGTGGCGGCTGGTCGCGCCGAACAGGGCGGGGTCGACGTCGAACGCGCCGCCGGTGACGACCAGGCCGTCGATCAGCCCGAGATAGGCATCGGCCTGCCCGGCCTCGTGAGGCAGCAGTACTGGCAGGCCGCCGGCGCGGCTGACCGCGGCGCAATAGTTCTCGCGCAGCGCATACCAGGGCATGTTCGAATAGCCGCCCGGCGGTTCGGAATCGAGGGTCAGGCCGATCACGGGGCGGGCGGTGGCGGGTCCGGTCATGGGGCGACTTTAGGGCCGCACCGGCCGGCTGGCAACGCCGCGCTCGGCTCGCTTGACGGGGCCGGGCCGAGAGGCCAAGCTCGGGCCGTCATGAAGCCGCAATCAGGATATATGGACATCGCGCTCAATGCGGCGCGCGACGCCGCCAAGCGCGGCGAAGTGCCGGTCGGCGCCGTCGTCGTCTACGGCCCGACGGGCGATGTCGTCGCAGCCGCCGCCAACCGAGTCGAGGAGCTGGGCGACCCCACGGCGCACGCCGAGATGATTGCGCTCCACTTCGCGCTCCGCGAGCTGGGCGCCAAGCGCCTCGTCGATCACGACATCTACGTCACGCTTGAGCCCTGTCCCATGTGTGCTGCCGCGCTGTCGTTCGCCCATATCCGCCGGCTTTATTACGGTGCGCCCGATCCCAAGGGCGGCGGCGTCGAGCATGGTGCGCGGGTCTACGACCACGAGACCTGCCATCATGCGCCCGAAGTCTATGGCGGGATTGACGAGGAACGCTGCGGGGCGATACTCAAGGAATTCTTCAAGGATAAGCGGTAGCGCCCACTAGCGCGCCAGCGCACGCCAGCCGATATCGCGGCGGCAAAAACCCCCCGGCCAGTCGACCGCATTGATGCCTTCATAGGCTCGCGTTTGCGCCTCGGCGATGCCTGCTCCCAGCGCGGTCACGCCCAGAACCCGCCCACCGATCGCCAGGATACGCCCGTTCTCGCGCGCGGTGCCGGCGTGAAACACGGTGACGCCCTCAAGCCCGTCCGCCGCATCGAGGCCGCGGATCTCGCTGCCCTTTTTGTAAGTTCCCGGATAGCCTTGTGCCGCCAGCACGACGCAGAGCGCCGTCTCGTCGCGCCAGCGCAAGGAAATGTCGCCGAGCCCCCCCTCGCGCGCTGCCATCAGGGCGGGCAGCAGGTCGGAGCTGAGGCGGGGGATCAAGACCTGGCATTCGGGGTCGCCGAAACGGACGTTGATCTCGAGCAGCTTGGGCCCGCTTTCCGTCACCATCAGCCCGGCATAGAGCACACCCACATAGGGCGCGCCAGCCGCCGCCATGGCGGCGATCAGGGGGCGGATGATCTCGTCCATCGCGATCTCGCACAGCGCGGGCGTAAGCAGAGGCGCGGGCGAATAAGCGCCCATGCCGCCGGTGTTGGGGCCGATATCGCCTTCGCCCACCCGCTTGTGGTCCTGGGCGGTAGCCAGCGGGAGCGCGGTCGTACCGTCGACCAGGGCGAAGAAGCTCGCCTCCTCGCCGACCAGGCAGTCCTCGATCACGAGCTCGGCGCCGGCGTCCCCGAACTGGCCGTCCAGCATGGCTTCGGCGGCCGCCACCGCCTCGGCCACGCTCTCGGCCACTACCACGCCCTTGCCTGCCGCGAGGCCATCGGCCTTGACTACGATGGGTGCGCCCTGGGCCTCGATATAGGCGCGCGCCGGCCCGATCTCGCGAAACCGTGCGTAGGCCGCGGTAGGCACGCCTGCGGTCTTACAGATCTCCTTCATGAAGGCCTTCGAGCCCTCGAGTTGCGCCGCTTTCGCGCTCGGCCCGAAGGCGGCGATCCCGGCGGCTTCCAGGCGGTCGACCAGGCCGGCGACCAGCGGCGCCTCGGGCCCAACGACCACGAAGTCGACCGCCTCGTCCTTGCAATAACGCTCGATGCCTGCGAGATCGAGAGGATCGAGCGGCACGCAGGCGGCCACTTGCGCGATGCCGCCGTTGCCCGGTGCGCAGACCAGCGTCTCGACCAGTGGCGAGGCCTTGAGCGCCCAGCACAGCGCGTGCTCCCGTCCGCCCGACCCGATTACCAGAACTTTCACGGCGCTCTCCCTCGCTTCTCTCTCCGGCGCGCCTCTTGTATCATGGTGCCAAGTCATGAGCGAGATGCCCCCAATCCCCGAGCCCGCCGGAAACGCCCCGGTCTACACCGTCAGTGAGCTGTCCGGCGCGCTCAAGCGAACAATCGAGGATCGCTTCGGCCGGGTCCGGGTGCGCGCCGAGGTTTCGGGCTTTAAGCGTGCCGCCTCGGGCCATCTCTACTTCACGCTCAAGGACAAAGACGCGATCCTGGCCTCGGTCTGCTGGCGGGGCATGGCGGCCAAGCTGACAGTCCAGCCCGAGGACGGTCTGGAGATCATCTGCTCCGGGCGGCTGACCACCTATCCCGGCCGCTCCCAATACCAGCTGATCGTGGATTCCGTCGAACTCGCCGGCGAGGGCGCGCTGCTTAAGCTGCTCGAAAATCGGCGCAAGGCGCTCGCCGCCGAAGGCCTGTTCGACGAAGCAAGAAAACAACCGCTGCCCTATCTCCCCGAGGTCATTGGCGTAGTCACCTCGCCCACCGGGGCGGTCATCCGCGACATCCTCCACCGCATCGCCGAGCGTTTCCCCCGCCACGTCCTGGTCTGGCCCGTGGTGGTGCAGGGCGAGCGCGCGGCGGGCGAAATCGCGGCGGCGATCGAGGGATTCAACCGCCTCGATCCCGCCGGCCCCGTGCCTCGGCCCGGGCTGCTGATCGTTGCGCGCGGCGGCGGCAGCCTCGAGGATCTGTGGGCGTTCAACGAGGAGGCGGTGGTTCGTGCCGCGGCGGCCAGCGCGATCCCTCTGATCTCGGCAGTCGGGCACGAGACCGACACTACCCTGATCGATTTTGCTGCCGACAGGCGCGCGCCGACCCCTACGGCGGCGGCCGAGATGGCGGTGCCCGTGCGCGTCAAACTGCTCGAGACCGTACGCACCCTCGACGTTCGCCTGCTCGGCACGATCAACCGCCGGCTCGGGGCCGAGCGCTCCGAGCTTCGCGGCCTCGCGCGCGGTCTGCCCGATCCGGCTTCGCTGCTCGATGTCGTAGCCCAGCGGCTTGACGACCGATTTGAGCGGCTGGTCAACGCGGCGGCTAACGAACTGGAGCGGCGCACCGGCCGGCTGGAATCGCTTTCGCGTGGCTTACGCCATCCGCGCGAACGGCTCAAGGAGCGCGAGGCCCGCATCAAAGCCGCCGGCCGGGCGCTCCGCGTGGGCATGCGGGCGCGCCTGGCTGCGGAACGCGACCGCTTGGGACGGCGTTCCGACCAGCTCGACGGGGTTAGCCTCCGCCTGGGGCGCGCCATGACCTCCGCCCTGGAGGCCCGCAACCAGGACCTCGCGGCGCGGGCCCGCCTCCTCGACGGCTTTTCCTATCAAAAGGTGCTCGAACGCGGCTTCGTGCTGGTTCGCGACGATGCTGGCGCGGCCCTCATCTTGGTCGCCGCTACCGCGCCGAATATGGCGGTCAGCCTGCGATTTTCAGACGGCGAAGCGGGTGCGAGGATCACTGATGGCCCACCCCCGCCCGCCGCCCGTCCGGCCAAGCCTGCGCGCAAGAAAGAACCCGCTGGTCCCGATCCCAGCCAGGGCGAGCTTCTGTGATCGCCCGCCCGCCCGTTCGCCGCTGCACACCCTTGCTGCTCCTCGCCCTGCTTATCGTTGCGGCAGCGCTCCCGGCGCGCGCCGAGGGGCTCGCGCTCACCGGCGACGCCATCCAGGGCGGCTTGATGATCGGCCAGGTCGAGCCGGACAGCCGCGTCCGCCTCGAAGGAAATCCCATTCGGGTGTGGCCCGACGGCCGGTTCCTGATCGGCTTCGGGCGCGAGGCGGCAGCGTCAGCCGTCCTCGATATCCGCTACCCCGACGGGTTTTCCGAGCAGCACCGCATCGAGGTCACTGCTCGCGATTACGAAACCCAGCGGATCGACGGTCTGCCTTCGAACATGGTCAGCCCCAGCGCCGAGACGCTGGCGCGAATTCGCGAGGAAAATAAGTGGATTGCCTCGGGCCGGGCGATCGATTCCGCCGAGCCTGCGTTCGATTCCGGGTTTGTCTGGCCACTGATCGGCCCCGTGACCGGAACCTATGGCACTCAGCGGATCTTGAACAGCGAGCCCCGCCAGCCCCATTACGGCGTCGATGTCGCCGTTCCCGAAGGCGCCCAAGTGTATGCGCCCGCCGACGGGGTCGTGGTGATGGCCGAACCCGATCTCTACTATACCGGCGGCACGGTGATGATCGACCATGGCTACGGGTTGACCTCGCTTTACTCCCATTTGAGCCGGCTCGACGTCAGCGTGGGGCAAGCGTTGGCCCAGGGCGACCCGATCGGCGGCGCAGGCGCGAGCGGCCGGGCGACGGGGGTTCATCTCGATTGGCGGGTCAACCTTCTCACCACGCGGCTCGATCCCGCGCTGCTCGTGGGGCCCATGCCCTCGCAGCCCGATCCGTGGGGCTCCCAGCCGTAAATTAATTGGTCTCCAGCGCGAAACCCTGCGTGGCGATTGAACGCGTTCGGCTTTGCATTGCAAAGCTGAGTAAAAAAACCCTAGTCCGGCCAGCGGCGGTGCACCCAGAACCACTGTTCGGGGTGCGCGCGGACCCAACCTTCGAGTATGGCCGTAGCCCGGCTCATGATGTCGGCGATATCGGCGTCGCGATCGCCTGTGGGGGTGATCTCCATGGGCGCGTCGATGATGATGCGAAAACGTGCGCCGCGCAGACGCACGACCCGCGCGGGCACGACCGGCACGTCGAATTTGAGCGCAAAACTCGCCATCGCGACCATGGTCATGGCATCGCGCCCGAAGAAGGGCACGGGAATTCCCTCGTTGAGCTTCTGGTCGATCAACAAGGCCAGGTGGTCGCCCGCCTTCAGGTGCTTGACGAGCTGGCGCGCCCCCGGAGCGCCCTTGGCATAGCGTGTCACGCCGAGCGCACGGGTCCGGATGCGGTCGATAATGGGATTGATCAGCGGGTTGTTGGGCGCGCGATAGGCCTGGAACACGGGCACGCCACGCTGGGTTGCCGCCATGCAGCAAACCTCCCAGTTGGCGATATGGCCAGAAAAGAAAATCCCGGCGCGCCGGTCTTCGCGCAGCTCGTCGACGAACTCGGCGCCGATGACCTCGACGCGAGAGCCGCAGTAGCAGTCGAATTTGTGGAGATGGGGATATTCGGCGGTGACCCGGCCCAAATTGTCCCACATGCCGCGAATCACACCGTCGATCTCGCGTTCCGAGAGCTCGGGCAGTGCGCGCGCGATGTTGCGCCGAGCGCGACGGTTCATGGCGAGGCGGGGGCCGATTGTGCGCCCCAGCCAGCCGCCTAGCGCCGAGGCCGCGTCGAGGGGTAGTAACCCGAACAGGCCGAGCATCAATCGTGCACCAACGGCCTGCAGCCGGTAGGCGAGGGTGATTGGGCGCTCGGTCATGACCCCGCCTCAACCCGCCTGCGCGATCACGGGATCGAGCAGGGCGTCGAGCGCATCGCTGTCGGCCCATTCGAGGCGCACGCGGAGCACGTCTATCCGCTCACGCTCGGCGGCAGGCAGGCGCACCGCGTCCTTTTCCGTGGTCATGGCGCGCGCCCCGGCGGCATCCGCCTGGGCCACCATGCGGGTGAGCTCGTATTTCTTGTAGGGGTGATGATCGGCGAAGGCGTGGCGCGCCACTACGCGCGCACCGCCGTCGTCCAGGGTCTCGAAGAACTTGTCCGGGCGGCCGATCCCGGCGAACGCCACCACGGCCCGGCCTTCCAGTTCCGGTCCGCCCGGCGCCGGGGCGAGCCGGGCGCGCAGCAGCGCCATGCCCGCGCCAAACCGGGCCGCCACGTGGGTGCGGTCGTCGCCGATCAGCACCGCGGCTTGCGCCCGCGCGAGACCTCTAGCCACCGGCTCGCGCAAGGGCCCGGCGGGTATAACCCGGCCGTTGCCGAAGCCGAAGCCGCCATCGATGACGACAAGCGAGAAATCCTTGACCAGCGACGGGTTCTGAAACCCGTCATCCATCACCAGGACCTGCGCGCCGGCGGCAACCGCCGCGCGGGCCGCAGCGCGTCGGTCGCTGCCGACCCAGGTCGGCGCCACTGCGCTCAACACCAGCGCCTCGTCGCCCACGGCGCGGGCATCGTGGTGCGCCGGGTCGACGTTGAGCGGCCCGGCCGCCTTGCCGCCATAGCCCCGGATCAGGACGTGGGCCTTGATCGAGCGGGCGCTCAGCCGCTCGATGATCGAGAGCACGCATGGCGTCTTCCCCGCGCCTCCAGCGGTCAGGTTGCCGACGCAGATCACCGGCACCCCGGCCTGCCAGGGCCGGGTCAGGCACTGGCGCGCGCAGCCGGCGATGCTGAACGCACCGCTTAAGGGGCTGAGCGCGCAGGCTATAAACCGTCCGCCCGGCCCGGCCTTAGAGCTCCAGAAATCAGGCGTGCGCATGGGCATCTTCTGCCGGCCTTGCCGAGGTGTTCGAAAGGAACGGCTCGAGGCGTTGCCAGACCCGATCGAGCGCACCGCCAAGCTCGACGGTGACCCGGCCTGCCCGGTCGGCGAGACGGGCTCGTCTCGCATCGTCGTCGAGCAAATCGCCGAGCGCATCGCCCAGCATCGAAGCCCGGGCCAGCTCGATGGCTCCGTCCGCTTCGTGCAATCGCGCCGCGGCCTCGTGGAAATTCTCCATATGGGGACCGTGCAGTACTGCGCAGCCGAGGCGCGCGGGCTCCAGGGGATTTTGTCCGCCATGAGGGATCAGCGAGCCGCCGACGAAAACGATGGGGCTCAGTCGGTAGAGCAGGCCGAGCTCGCCCAGCGTATCCGCGAGGTAGATCTCGGTGTCGGGTCCGACAGCCTCGCCTGCGCTGCGCTGCGCCAGGCGGAAACCCGCGGCGCGAAGCGCCCTGACGATTTCCGCGCCGCGCGGCGGATGGCGGGGCGCGATGACGGTCAGCAGATCGGAATGACGGGCGGCGAGGTGACGGTGCGCCGCCGCCGCCGCCGCTTCCTCACCTTCGTGGGTGCTGGCGGCAAGCCACAACCGGCGGTTCCCGAGGGCGGCCGTCAGGCTTGCCAATGCCGCCGGGTCCGCGGCCAGGGGCGGGGCGTCGTGCTTGAGATTGCCCACTGTCTCGGCGTCGCGTGCGCCGAGTTCACGCAACCGCGCCGCCGCATCGGCGCTTTGGGCGAGCACCAGGTCGAACGCGCCGAGCACACCCGATATCAGCCGCGGTGCGCGTCGCCAGCGATGATGCGAGCGCGACGACAGACGCGCATTGACCAGGGCGAGGGGCACGCCGCGCGCCCGGCTCATGGCGATCATGTTCGGCCACAGCTCCGATTCGATCCAGATAGCCCTGTCCGGCGCCCAGTAGTCAAGAAAGCGGCGAACGGCGCCCGGCGTATCGACCGGCGCGTATTGGTGAAACGCCCGTTTGGGCAGCCGTTCGGCCATGATCCGCGCCGAGGTCACCGTCACCGTCGTAACCAAAACGTGCGTGTCCGGCCGGGTGTTGAGCAGGCGTTCGATCAGCGGCAGCGCCGAGACCGATTCGCCGACGCTCGCCGCATGCAGCCAGATCAGCTCGCCGGGCGGGCGCGCCCGATCGGCCCGCCCGGTTCGCTCGCCCTGACGAGCCGCCTCTTCCTTGCCGGCGGCGCGCCGCCGGCTCAGCCAGAGGCCGACCAGCGGCGCACCCAGCACCGTGGCCAGCCGATAAAGAGCGAGGCTCATTGGGTCGACGGGCTCGGCGCGGAGTCCGCGACGAGGGAGGCGGGCGGGGCCGGCGCAATGGTGGTCTGACCGACCAGGCGGTCGGCCTCTTCGGTCACGGCATTGAGGCGGGTTTCCAGCTCGGCGCGCGCCGTCTCGAGCGCTGCGCCGTCCGCATCCGGGGCCACATCGAGCGGATAGCCCCAGACGAAAACGCCGCGCGCGAACGGCTTGGCGATCACGAACCGGTCCCAGCTGCCGAGCACCTTGCGGCGTGAGGTCGCGAAGGTGGCCGGAATGATCGGAACGCCGGCCAGGCGCGCGACGGTTACGGCGCCGGCATTCGCCCGCATCCGAGGCCCCCGGGGGCCGTCGGGCGTGATGCCCACATGGTCGCCTGCCTTGAGCGTACGGACCATCTGGCGTAGCGCTCCCGCGCCACTCTTGCCGCTCGATCCGCGCACCGTGCCGAGGTCGAAATGGCCGATCGTCTTGGCAATCAGTTCGCCGTCGCGGTGGTGAGAGATCAGCATGTTCATCGCGGCGCTCGAGCGCCAGCAATAGGGCATCAACAGCAGGCGGCCATGCCAGAATGCGAGAATGAAGGGGCGACCTTCGTCCCAGAAGCGGGCGGGAATATCGCCGCGAACGACTTGCCAGCGGCCAGTCGCGAAAACGAGCCGGATATAGCACGCGCCCAGCCAGCACAGCGCCGAGCGGACCCGGTCGTTGGCGGCGATCCATTTGATTACGAACATGGGGCGCCGCCTGCGAACTGCAGCGCGTAGAGCCTGGCATAGGCCCCGTTATTCGCCAACAGCTCGGCATGGGTGCCTGATTCGACGATCTGTCCCTGCTCGATGGTATAGATCCGGTCGGCGTCGATCACGGTGGATAGGCGATGGGCGATGACCAGGGTTGTTCTCTCGCGCATCAATTCGGCCAGCGCCTGTTGGACCTTGCGTTCGGATTCGCTGTCGAGTTCCGAGGTTGCCTCGTCGAGCAGCAGGATCGGCGCGTTCTTCAGCATCGCCCGGGCGATGGACAGGCGTTGACGCTGCCCGCCTGAAAGCTTCACACCGCTTTCGCCGATCATGGTGTCGTAGCCGTCGGGCAATTGGGTAATGAAGTCGTGCGCCGCCGCACCCTGGGCGGCGGCTTCGATGTCGGCGTCGCTGGCGCCCGCGCGACCGTAAGCGATGTTGGCGCGCACGCTGTCGTCGAACAGCACGCTTTCCTGGCTGACCAGGGCCAGGGCGTCGCGCAGGCTTTCGAGCGTCACGTCGCGCACGTCCTGGCCGTCGATCCGGATGGAGCCCGCGCTGACATCGTAAAAGCGCGGGATCAGGTTGAGGATGGTCGATTTTCCCGCACCCGACGGGCCGACCAGGGCGACCATCTTCCCCGCCGGGATAGCCAGCGACACGCTGGACAGCGCGGGCGCGTTCTCGTGATAGGCGAAGCTCACGCCCTCCAGTGCGACCGCCCCGCCTGAGATGACCAACGCCTTGGTTCCGGGGCCGTCCTTGATCGTCGGCTCCATGTCGAGCACATGAAACAGCCGCTGGCTTGCGGCCAGCCCCTCCTGAAGATTGGTGTTCAGGTTGGCGAGGCTCTTCATCGGCTTGTAGGCGAGCAACAGGGCGGTCACAAAGGAGAAGAAGGCGCCGGGCGTCAGGCTGCCGTCGATCACCTGCCAGCCGCCATAGAAGATGATCGCGGCAACCGCGATGCCGCCCAGGGTTTCCATGATCGGCGACGAGAGCGCGCGTACCCGGTACGACTTGTAGACGATACGGAACATGTTCTCGATGACGCTGGCCGTGCGCTCGGTCTCAAAACCTTCCCGGTTGTAGGCCTTGACGTGGCGCACCCCCTGGAAGGCCTCGTTGAGCCGGGCGGTGAAGCGGCCCGCCTCGCCCAGTACGTCGGTTGAGATTTTGCGCATCCGCCGCCCGATGCGTACGATCGGATAGATCGCGGCAGGAAACACCACGAACGCGATCAGCGCCAGCTTCCAGTCCTTCTCGAACATCACGGCGAGGAGGAACGTCAGGGTCAGCGCATCCTTGATCAGGCCCGTCAGGATCTGCGAGACGGCGTTACGCATGGCGTTGATATCGTTCGTGAAGCGCGAGATCAGGCGTCCCGAGCCGGCGTTGTGAAAGAAGGCGAGGTCGAAACGGATCAGGTGGGCAAACAGTCTGGTCTGCAGATCGGCGATAATGCGCTGGCCGACATAGCCCATCAGCACGCCTTCGAAGTAGGCGGCCAAGCCCTTGATCAGGGCAATCGCTAATACGGTCACGGTGATCAGGACCAGGATGCTCTGGTCCTTGTCGATGAACACCCGATCGAGCACCGGCTCCATCAACTGGGCAAGCCCTGCGGTGGCGCCCGCCGCGATCGTCATGCACAGCATGGCGAGGCCGAGCCGGCCGAAGTAGGGGCGCACATGATTACGCACGAGGCGCGAGAGCAGCGCGCGCGTCGATGCCATGGGCTGTGGGGTAATATCCTGGCTCAAGGTGTGGGTGTGACCCTCGGGATTCTCACAAATCCTTGCGAACCATAGCACGCAAGGCGCAGGCGGGCCAATCGGTTGCGCATCCGCTCGTGCCGGGGCGTCAGTTGGAGAGGCGTTTGATCAGGGCGTCCTGGATCAGACCGTTACTCGCGATGCAGCTAGGCAGTTTGGGCCGTGGACGGTTGTATTCCAGGGCCTCACCCTCGGCGGTCGAGGCCCGCCCCCCGGCCTCGGCGACCAGCAACTCGCCTGACGCGATGTCCCACTCGTGCTTGGGCCAGACGCTGATCAGGGCGTCGAAGCGCCCGGCGGCGACCAGGGCAAGCTTGTAGGCAATCGAGCTCACGCTGTGGATGGTGCATTCGGGAAAGCGCTCCGCCCAGGCCTTCTGCTGCATCTCGGTGCGTCCCGAGAGCAGGCGGGCGTCGGTCAGATCGGCTGCGGCGCTGACCGTAAGCGCCTCGTCGTTGAGCCGGGCGCCGCCGCCCCGCATCGCCTCGAACATCTCGTCGGTTGCGGGGTTGAAAACCGCCGCGGCCACCGGCGTGGCGTCGACGATTAGCGCGCCCGCGACGGCGAACTCAGGCCGCCCGTTCAGGAAGCTCCGGGTGCCGTCGATCGGATCGACCACCCAGACCCGGGCCGCTGAAAGCCGCGCGATGTCGTCGACGGATTCCTCCGATAGCCAGCCGTAGTCGGGGCGGGCGCGGCACAGATGCTGGAACAGGCAGACTTCCGATGCGAGATCCGCCTCACTGACCAGGTTGCCAGGCGACTTCTCCCATTCTTCCGGCTGGTGACGGAAATGTCCGAGCGCAATGGCGCCGGCCTGGCGAACCGCCTCGACCAGCAGCTCGTGATCCTTGCGCAGCGTGTCGTCGGGTGGCGGGGCGACGTTCTCGGACGGCGCGCTCACAGGCCGGCCACCGTCATGCCGTCGATACGCAGCGTCGGCGCGTCGGTGCCGTAGCGGAGCTCCAGGTCGTTGGCCGGGGTGATGCCGGCGAACATGTCCTTGAGGTTGCCTGCGATGGTCACTTCGCTCACCGCGTGGGCCAGCTCGCCCTTGACGATGGCGCGCCCGCTCGCACCGCGGCTGTAGTCACCGGTCACGCCGTTGACCCCCATGCCGATCAGTTCGGTCACGTAGAAGCCGTCGTCGATCTCGCCGATCAGCGCTTCGGGCGTCTGGGTCCCCGGTTCGAGGGTCAGGTTGGTGGCGCCGGGACTGGGCGCCGAGGCGGTGCCGCGGCTGGCGTGACCCGTGGTTTCAAGCCCGAGCTGGCGGGCCGATCGCGAATCGAGCAACCAGGTGGTAAGCACGCCGTCGGCGATCAGCTCGCGCGCGCTCGTCGCCACACCCTCGCCGTCGAACGGACGCGAGCTCAGCCCGCGGGACCGCAACGGGTCCTCGCGTACGCTCAGGCCCGCTGCGAAGACGCGCTCGCCCAGGCGGCCCTTGAGAAAGCTCGTGCCCCGCGCGATCGCTGCGCCCGAGATCGCGCCCGCGAAATGGCGCAGCAGGCCGTTGGCGACCCGCGGGTCGTAGACAATCGCGCGTTTGCCCGTGGTCATCTTCTGCGGCTTCAGCCGAGCCACGGTGCGCCGGCCCGCGCGGGTCCCCACCGCGGTGGGGTCTTCGAGGTCGGATAGGTAGCGGGCCATGGCGTAGTCGTAGTCCCGCTCCATCGCCGTGCCTTCGCCGGCCAGCACCGAGACGCCGACCGAATTGCGTGACGCGGCGTAGGCGCCGGCAAAGCCGTTCGAGCCGACCAGCGCAATTGTGGTTCGGCTCCAGTCGGCTTCCGCGCCACCCGAGTTGGTCACACCCTCGACCGCCCGGGCCGCATCCTCGCAGGCGCCCGCGAGCTGGGCCAACTGCGCGGGCTCGGGCTCGCTATCGTCGACCAGATCGAGGTCGGGGATGTCGGCGGCGAGACGATCGGGATCGGCCAGGCCACAATAGGGGTCGTCGGGCACGGCTTTCGCCATGGCGACGGCGCGTTCCGCCAGCTCGTCGAGTGCCGCGTCGGTCAGGTCGGTCGAGGAGACGATGGCCTGGCGTTGGCCGACCATGACGCGTAGGCCCAGATCGCGGCTTTCGGCGCGCTCGATACCCTCCGAGGCGCCCAATCGCCAGGCGATCGAGAGGGAGCGGGAATCGAACAGCACCGCATCCGCGGCATCCGCGCCCAGCGCCTGCGCGCGGGCGATCAGACCGCCTAGGCGGTCGAGGGGATCGGTAAGGGAATCACGGCTGGCGGCCACGGCGGATCCGTATTCTTACCCACTATAAAAAAGAGAACTGCCCCGGGGGTTGCTGAGCCGGCGTGGCTGCACGAGGCTGTTCGTTCAGGGCTCTATATAGGACGTTTGCTGGACGTTTGCGAGCCCTGCGCGGGGTCGGCTATTTCCACACCGGCTTGCCCGAGCCGGGCAGGCCCAGCGCCGCCCATTTGCGCGTGACCTGCTCGATGGTCTCTTCGTCCATGCGGATCACCCGGCCCCACGGCCGCACTGTCTCGCCGTCGAGCTTGGTCGTGGCGTCGAGCCCGATCTTGCTGCCCAGGCCCTCGACCGGGCTTGCGAAGTCGAGATAGTCGATCGGCGTGTTCTCGATTACGGTGGCGTCGCGCGCGGGGTCCATGCGCGTCGAGATCGCCCACATCACGTCGGTCCAGCTTCGCGCGTCGATGTCGTCGTCCACCACGATCACCCACTTGGTGTACATGAACTGGCGCAAGTACGACCACACCGCCATCATCACCCGCTTGGCGTGGCCGGGGTAAGCCTTCTTTATGGAGACCACCGCGATGCGGTACGAGCAGCCTTCGGGCGGCAGCCAGAAATCGACGATCTCGGGGAACTGCTGGATGAGCAGCGGGATGAACAGCTCGTTGAGCGCTTCGCCCAGGATTGAGGGTTCGTCGGGCGGGCGCCCGGTATAGGTCGAGAGATAAATCGGCTCGCGCCGCCGGGTGATCGCCGAGATGGTAAAGACGGGAAACTTCTCGACCGCGTTGTAATAGCCCGTGTGATCCCCGAACGGCCCTTCGTCGCCGTAGTCGTCGAGGCTGACATGGCCTTCGAGTACAATCTCGGCCTGGGCAGGCACGCGCAAGGGCACGGTCTTGCAGGGCACGAGCTCGACTTTGCGCCCGCGCAGCAGCCCGGCGAACTGGTATTCGGAGAGGGTATCGGGGACCGGCGCGACGGCGGCGAGTATGGTGCCCGGATCGGCCCCGATGACCACCGCGCAAGGTAGTGGCTCGGTCTTCGCTTCGCCCCAGCGGCGGTGATGCTGGGCCCCGCCGCGATGACGCAGCCAGCGCATCAGCGTGGTATTGCGCCCCGTCACCTGCATGCGGTAGATGCCGAGATTGACCGCGTCCGTCGTTGCCCCGCCCGGGCCCTGGGTGACCACGAGCGGCCAGGTAATCAGCGGCGCGGGCTCGCCCGGCCAGCAGGTCTGGATGGGAAATTCAGCGAGGTCGACGGCGTCGCCCTCGATCACCACCTCCTGGCAGGGTGCCCGGCTGACCTCCTTGGGCTTCATCGCCATGGCGGTCTTGACCAGCGGCAGCAGGGAGAGGGCTTCGCGCCAGCCGCCTGGCGGCTCGGGCTGGCGCAGGAAGGCCAGCGTCTCGCCCAGCGCGCGTAAGGTTTCCGGCTCCCGGTCCATGCCCCAGGCGACCCGCTCGATGGTGCCAAACAGATTGACCAGGACGGGCATGGTGTAGGATGAGCCGTCGGCGCGCACGACGTTTTCAAACAGCACGGCGGGCCCGCCTTCGGCGATCAGCCGGGTCTGGATCTCGGTCATCTCGAGATGGGGCGAGACCGGCTCCGTGACGCGCACGAGCCGGCCCTCGGTCTCGAGGCGGGCGATGAAATCGCGAAGCGAGGAATAGGGCATGGGGTCTCCCGCGAGGTCGCGCGCTGTGCTTGCGCTATAATAGAGGCTCCATGAGCAAGGTCACGTCAAACCGCGCGGGCAAACCGGCGACAGATAAAGCGGCTGAAGCGACGTCGGACGAGCGGGCGCAGCAGATTGCGCATGCGCTGGCCTATCCCTTCGCCCAGCCGGGCGCCTCGTTCGTCTTTGCCGGCGGGCGGGCATTTGAGATCGTCGAGCTGCCCGAGGGCGATTTCGCGCGCGCGCGGGTGCGCGCCGGGGGTGAAACCGTCGGGTTCGACGATCTATGCCGGGCCGAGGCGCTGGCGCCGCCGACCCCGCTTGTGGAGCGCATCCCTGTCATTGCGCATGGCTCGAACGCGGCGCCCGGGCGCCTCGTGGAAAAATTCGGCGGCGTGGCGGAGGCGCAGGTGATTCCGGTGCTGCGCGCGCGGCTGGAGGATTTCGACGTGGTCTACGCGCCACATTTTTCGGCCTACGGCTCGATCCCCGCGACGCTGGAGCATTCGCCGGGCACCAGGGTCGAGATTTCGGTGACGTACCTCACGCCCGACCAAGTGTGCGCGATGGACGCGACCGAAATTCGTGCCGTGGGACCGACCTACGCGCGGGGAAACTTACGGGCGATCCGCTGTCATCTCGACGGCCAGGGGGTACTGAGCGAGGCGCAGGTTTATCTCGCTAAACGCGGCAGCCTACAGTTCGACGGCGTGCCTCGGGCGTTCGCGGCGCTTGGCGCGCAGGGCCGTCGCTTCGGGGCCCGCTCGCAGCCGGACAAGCAGGCTCGCGCCCGCGACGCCCTCGCTCCAGAGATGAAACTCGACGCGTTCATCCACGAAAATATCCATGACGAGGCGCGCCGAAAACGGCGCAACGAGGCGCTCAGGGAGTGGGCGGTGGAGTTCTCTTATGGGGATTTCGAGATCGTCGAGGGCTGAACTAGGGTCAGCGGAAGCGCCGCGAATGGTGCATATTCCAACCTCACCCGTTCTGGGTGGTTATCCGGCTTCATGCTGCTCAAGCCCTAAAATGGGCGTTCGGAGAGACCCCGGAGGGAACGAATCAAGTCATTGCGTATTCGGCAAAAGATTACGGCGTTTCCTGACGAAACGGAACGCGACGAGAGCCGCACCTCGCACCGGGCTTGGAACTATCGGGTTAGCGCACGACCAGTTCGCGCTGGACGCCGGTAGAGAGCATTTCGCAGCCGGTCTCGGTGACCGCGATGCTTTCCGAGAAGCCGGCGCCGTACTGGGCGGGCATGGAGTAGCAGTTGGCGAGATGGAAGCACATGCCGGGCTGCAGCTCGACCTCGATGCCGCGCGCGATATACATGGGCGCCTCGGTCCAGCAGGGCTGGAAGGAAAGCCCGATGGAATAGCCGAAGGCGCCGTGGAAATAGGCGCCTTCGATGGCGTCGATCCGCTTCCAGCATTCGCTGGCGAGCTCGTCGGCGGTGCGCCCGGGCTTGATGTTTTCGAGCAGCCACTGGACGTTATCGAGGCTGGCGTCGGCCAGGCGGCGGAGCCCGTCGGAGGGCTGGCCGATCACGGCGGTACGCATGTTGGGCGCATTGTAGCGCCCGGAGCAGCCGACGATCTCCATATAGGCGGGATCTCCCTTGGCGAGCTTGTGGTTCTTGAAGGTGGCAAGCGGTATGTAGCCTGCGCGCCGCCCGACCAGACAGGTCGCGTTGCCCGAGGGCGAATCGCCGCCGCCCGCGATCATCGCGCCTTCGGCCGCGCCGATCACCTGGTTGTCGGTGACCCCTTCGGCGATGGTGTCGATCGCGGCGGTCACGCCCAGAGCGGTAATTCTACCTGCCTTGCGGATCATCTCGATCTCCGCTGGCGATTTGACGAGCCGGACATCAAGAACAAGGGTGGTGGCGTCGGTGAACTCGGCGTTGGGCAGCTCTTCCTGGTAGATCTCGAAGCTGCGCGCATCGAGCGGGCCGCCCGCGAAGGTCTCGGGATAAGCCTTCTCCACGCCGATACGCTTGCCGTCGTAGCCGCGGTCTTTAAGCAGCCGGGCGAGCTGGGTGCCGGGCTCGACACCGTCGGTCCAGCGATAGACCTGGACGTCCTCGATCGTGGAAAAGAGCAGCGCGCAAGGCGCCATCAGCTCGGCGCAGTGGATCCAGACCGGCCCTTCCGCGGGTACCAGGCCGATCGCGTAGGCCGACGCGAGCGCGGTGTCGTAGCCCGTGAGGTAACCCAGATTAGGGCGCAGCGAGAGGATGACCAGGTCGAGCCCCTGTCTTGCCATACTGGCCTGAACGCGCGCGACGCGAGCAGCATATTCCTCGGGCGCGAAGGCCAGCTCTCTTGGAATCGGATCGTTTTTGATTTGGTCGACCAGTGCCATGACATCTCCCTTTCCTCGCTAGTCGCGCGCGAGCCATCGCGGCGGCGGCGCAGCTTACAATGAAAGTGGAGGCGGATGGAATGGCGTGCTTTGGGCCCGTTTTAGGCGACCAACGCGCTGAGCAGCAGGCCGACAAAGAGGATCCAGCCGACCCAGGCGTTGGATTTGAATTTGGCGAGGCAATCGGCGGGCTCGTCGAGATAGACGAAGAGGATTTGCCAGGCGAAGGCCAGCGCGACGACGCCGAGGCTCGCATACCACGGCCAAGCCATGTTGCTGAGCGCGCCCGCGCCGGCGAGGAAGGCGAGCGACAGGCCGTAGAAGATGGCCAGCGCGCCGAGCGTGTTCTCGCCCAGCGCCAGGGCCGAAGACTTCACCCCGACCAGGGTGTCGCCTTTCTTGTCCTGGTGGGCGTAGATGGTGTCGTAACCCACGGTCCAGAAGATCGCGCCTAGATAAAGCAGCCCGGCGGGCCAGTCGAGGCCTCCGGTCGCCGCCGCCCAGCCCAGCAGCGCGCCCCAGTTGAAGGTCAGGCCGAGCATCGCCTGGGGCCACCAGGTCACACGCTTGGCGAAGGGATAGGCGGCAACGAGGACGAGCGAGCCCGCGCCGAGGTAGACCGTAAACCAGTTGAAGCTGAATAGGATGCCCGCACTGACCGCGAGCAGGGCGGCGAGAAAGAGGCTGGCGCCGAGCAGGCCGATCTCGCCCGAGGCGAGGGGGCGGGCGGCGGTGCGCGCGACCTGTGCGTCGATCCTGCGGTCGGCCATGTCGTTGACCACGCAGCCGGCCGCGCGCATGACCAGCGCGCCGAGTGCGAACAGCGCAAGCAGGCCGAGATCGGGCTTGCCACCGCCGGCCATGGCGAGGCTCCAGGCGCTGGGCCAGAACAGCAACCACACGCCGATCGGCTGATGGGCCCGGGCGAGCCGGAGATAGGGACGCACGGGCGCCGGCATATGCCGATCGATCCAACTCGACGCACTGGTGCGGGGCTCGGGGGCCGTCTCGGTCATGGTAGGTGCAGCCATCCGCGATGGTGATAGACTCTGACCGGAATGAACTCAAGGACTGGTGTGAACCCTAGGACCTAGGTCACTTCAAGTCGGACCCGCGCATGACAGTCGAACGCAAACCGCCCGCCGACCCGGGACGCATCCGTCTGTTCACGCCCCAGCCGCTGGCGGCGGGCGAGAGCGTGGCGCTCGACGGCGCCCAAGCCCATTACCTCGGCCGCGTGATGCGCAAACACCCGGGCGACGCGGTGCGCCTGTTCAACGGCCACGACGGTGAATGGCGCGCCGTAATCGCCGAGTTCGCGCGCAACCGGGCGAGCCTGCGTTGCGAGGAGCCTCTCGCGCCCCAAACGACGGAGCCTGACCTGTGGCTTCTGTTCGCACCGATCAAGTTCGGGCGGATCGATTTTCTCGCCGCCAAGGCGACCGAGCTTGGGGTCGCGGCGCTGGGCGCGGTGATGACCGAGCACACGCGCGTCGCGCGGGTCAACGAGGACCGCTTGCGCGCCAATGCGATCGAAGCGGCGGAGCAGACCGGCCGGCTCTCGGTGCCCGAGATTTTGGCGACGCGATCGTTTGACGCGGTGTTCGCCGACTGGGCGCCCAAGCGCCGCTTGATGGTTTGCGACGAGACCGGGAGCGCGCCCATCGTCGAGGCGCTGCGCACGGTCCGGGAGAGCGGCGTGAAGGTTGGGCCTTGGGCGGTGCTGATCGGCCCCGAGGGCGGTTTCTCCAGCACCGAGCTTGGCGCGCTCCATGAACGGCCCGAGGTGCTCCGGGTTTCGCTCGGACCGCGCCTGCTGCGCGCCGACACGGCGGCACTTGCCGCGCTTGCCTGCTGGCAGGCGGTCCTGGGCGATTGGCCCGGCGCTGGTCCCGATTAACGCGGCGCGGTGCGCGCTTGCCGGGCGGCCCTATTCGGTCTAATGGTTTAACCTCGTTGCCCTCCGCAAGGTTTGTTCGATGTCTGGACCCACCCTCGTCAACGCCGAGCCCCTGACCGAGACACGCCAGCTGGTCGAATATCTGGCCGCGGGCTGCAAGCCGCGCGCGCGCTGGCGAATCGGCACCGAACACGAAAAATTCGGCTACCGGCTCGATGATTTCAGCACGGTGCCCTACGAGGGCGAGAGCGGCATCGGCGCGATGCTGGCGGGCCTGATGCGGTTCGGCTGGAAGCCGGTGCGCGAAGGCCGGAATATCATCGCCCTGACCATGGACGGCCAGTCGGTCACTCTTGAGCCGGGCGGGCAGTTCGAGCTTTCGGGCGCGCCCGTGCGCACGCTGCACGAGACCTGCGCCGAGGTGCACAATCATCTCAACCAGGTCAAGGTGGTCGCCGCCGAACTGGGGCTGGGCTTTCACGGCTTGGGCTTTCGCCCTAAATCGAGGCGCGACGAGGTCCACTGGATGCCTAAGGGGCGCTACGCCATCATGCGCCGCTACATGCCGACCAAGGGCAATCTCGGGCTCGATATGATGACCCGGACCTGCACGGTTCAGGTCAATCTCGATTTCGAGTCCGAAGCCGATATGGTGAAAAAATTCCGCGTCGGGCTGGCGCTCCAGCCCGTGGCGACCGCGTTGTTCGCGAACTCGCCCTTCGTCGAGGGCAAGCCCTCCGGCTATTTGAGCTATCGCAGTCATGTCTGGACCGACACCGACCCCGAGCGTTGCGGCACGCTGCCCGTCGTCTTCGAGGACGGCATGGGTTTCGAGCGTTATGTCGAGCATGTGCTCGACGTACCGATGTATTTCGTCTATCGCGACGGCACCTATATCGACGCCTCGGGCCAGTCGTTTCGCGACTTCCTGGCCGGCGAGCTGCCGGCGCTTCCCGGCGAGCGGCCGCGGATGACGGACTGGGAAGATCACCTGACTACGCTGTTCCCCGAAGTGCGCTTAAAGCAATTTCTTGAAATGCGCGGCACCGATGGCGGCCCCTGGGGCCGGCTTTGCGCCCTGCCGGCGCTCTGGGTCGGGTTGTTCTACGACGCGGAATCCCTCGACGCCGCCTGGCAACTGGTCGAGGACTGGAACGCCGAGGAACGCGAGGTGATGCGCGAGGAGGTAACGAAAATTGGGCTTGCGACCCCGTTTCGTAACGCCACGGTGCGCGAGTTGGCGTTCGAGATGCTGACGCTGGCCCGTGCGGGCCTCGCACGACGCGCCATCATCGACGGCGCGGGGCGCGACGAATGCCACTTCCTCGATACCCTTGACGCCATCGCCGCCTCGGGCCGGACCCCGGCCGAGGACCTGCTCGACGCCTATCAGGGCCGCTGGAAACAGTCCGTCGACCCGCTGTTCACCGAACACGCTTACTAGAGTTCTTTGAGAACGCGCGGTATTTTCGCTCACGGCAGCGAACCTGACGGTTTGCGCCTACGCGGGTGCGCCGCAGTAGCGGCGGACTGCGGCCGCAGCCTTAGCAGCTTGCGCCTTGTCTTTCAGTTGGGGCCGGCCGGATATTTCAATTTGCCCGCCGCCGCCCTTAGCCGACCCGGCAGGCACGCCAACCCCGGTCCTAGCCCTCGGTGCCGCCGACGGTGAGGTTTTCGATCAGAAGGGTGGGTAGGCCGACACCTACGGGCACGCCCTGGCCGGCCTTGCCGCAGGTCCCGATGCCCGGATCGAGCGCCATGTCGTTGCCGATGCCCGCGACCCGGGTGAGCACGTCGGGGCCATTGCCGATCAGGCTGGCACCCTTGACCGGGGCACCGATCTTGCCGTCCTCGATGCGGTAGGCCTCGGACGCGGAAAACACGAACTTGCCCGACGTGATGTCGACCTGGCCGCCGCCGAAGTTGACCGCGTAGAGCCCGTTCTTAACCCGCCCGATCAGCTCCTCGGGTTCGGCCTCACCGGCCAGCATGAAGGTGTTGGTCATGCGCGGCAGGGGCTGATGGGCGAAGCTCTCTCGCCGGCCGTTGCCGGTCGGCGCCATGCCCATGAGGCGCGCGTTCATGCGGTCCTGCAGGTAGCCGCACAGGATGCCGTCTTCGATCAGTACCGTGCGCGAGGCGGGTGTGCCCTCGTCGTCGATGGTGAGCGAACCGCGCCGGGATTCGAGCGTGCCGTCGTCGACCACGGTGACTCCAGGGCTGGCGACCCGCTCGCCGATAAGCCCGGCAAAGGCCGAGGTTTTCTTGCGGTTGAAATCGCCCTCGAGGCCGTGGCCGATCGCCTCGTGGAGCAGGATGCCGGGCCAGCCGGGGCCGAGCACGACATCCATCTCGCCCGCGGGCGCGGGTGTGGACTCGAGGTTGACCAGGGCTTGGCGCAGGGCCTCGTCGGTCTGCGCCCGCCACCGCTCGGGGTCGAGGAATTCCGCGTAGCCGACCCGCCCGCCGACGCCGTGGCTTCCGGTTTCCTGGCGCTCGCCCTCGCCGACCACGACCGAGACGTTGAGCCGGACTAGGGGGCGGATATCGGCGAGGCGCTCGCCGCCCGCGTGGATGATCTGGACCGCTTGCCACGAGCCCGTGAGCGAAGCCATGACCTGGCGTACGCGGGGGTCTCTGACCCGGGCGTAGGCGTCGATGTCGGCCAAGAGCGCGGTCTTGGCCGCAACGTCAAGCTCGGCGAGCGGGCTTGCTTCGCTGTAGAGCGAGCGGTTGGTTGGCGCAGGCGCGGCCTCAAGGGTGCCGCCATGGCCGTCGGCGACGGCGCGCACCGTATCGGCGGCGCGCGTGAGCGCGGCCGCGGAAATCTCGGAGGCGTGGGCGTAGCCCGTGGCCTCGCCCGCCACGGCGCGCAGGCCGAAGCCGCAAGTGGTATCGAAATTGGCGGTCTTGAGCCGGCCGTCGTCGAAGGCGAAGGATTCCGAGCGGCGGTATTCGAGGAACAGCTCGCCGTCGTCCGCCCCGGCGAGTGCGTCGTCCACCCGACGCACGACGGCGTCGGGCTCGAGCCCGGAGGGCGCAAAAAACAGCTCGTCGGTGGTGGCGAGATCGTTCATGGGAAAGACCTTCCTGGGATGCCCGTCCGGGCGGGGTGGCGTGCTCACTCTGTATATAGACGATTTGTGCGGCCGGGAAACCGCCAGGGCCTGCGAATCGCGCCGCGCAGGGGTGTTGTTCCGGCCTACGACAAATTGTCGCAGGCCCCGCCAGGGCCCAACGGATCGGGAAGGGCGCGCGGCGCAAGCGATCCGGCCTCGGGCTGAGCAAAACCGGGGTGCGGGTTTGCCCGACGCACCGTCGGAGCGGGCCGTTGCAGGCGGAAGTACGGGGGAGACGGCGTTTTGACCGGGTTGCCTCGTAGTCGGGACGCGAGGCTGCTTCGGGAACGGCCGGCGGCGTCCGGCGGAAGCCGCGCCGACGCTAGAATTTCCAGCGCTACCGTGGGTTTTCTCGGACTTGTGCTTCCCTGCTGCGATGTGTAGTTTCAGGGCCGCCGGGGGGACGGAGGAGGCTCCGACAATCCGGAGTGTATTGCGCCGGCGCGTACGGGCCGGCGCGCGGGTGCTTGGTGCGGTTCAGTCACTGAAGGACGGTGCGATGTCGTTCAAAAAGGGAATAGTCGGGCTCGTGGCCTTCGCCGCCGCCGCCCTCGCGGGTGCCGCGGGCGCCCTGGCCGGGAATGTGGGTGCGCCGGAGAACTGGCAGTGGAATTTCCAAGAGGCCGCGACACCGGTGATGGAGCGGATGAACAGCTTCCACAACATGGTGCTTATAATCGCCGTGGCGATCACGGTGTTCGTGTTGTTGCTGCTCGCGATCATCGTGGTCCGCTTTAACGCCCGGGCCAATCCGACGCCGAGCAAGACGACCCACAACACGATGCTCGAGATGCTCTGGACCGGCGTGCCGGTGATCATCCTGATCGTCATCACGGTGCCGTCGTTCAAGCTGCTCTACTACCAGGATCGCACGCCCGAGGCCGACATGACCATCGAGGCAATCGGCAACCAGTGGTTCTGGTCCTATGAATATCCCGACTATGACGAACTCTATTTCGACGCCATCATGCTTGAGGACGATGAGCTTGCCGAGGGCCAGCCCCGCATGCTGGCGACGGATTACAACGTCGTCGTGCCCGTCGATACTACGGTGCGCGTGCTCGTAAGCGCGACGGACGTAATTCACTCCTGGTCGGTGCCCTCGTTCGGGGTGAAGATGGACGCGGTACCGGGCCGGGTGAACGAAACCTGGTTCCGGGCGACCGAGGAAGGCATTTATTACGGCATGTGCTCGGAGCTGTGCGGCGTGCTGCATGGTTTCATGCCGATCGCGGTCGAGGTCGTCTCACAGGATGCCTTTGCGGAATGGTTGGTCTGGGCCGAGGAGGAATTCGGGGCGCGGGAGCCCGAGGGCGTCACCATCGACGTAGCACTAGCCCCCGCCGGCAACTAGGTTGAAGAGCCAAGAGGTAATCGACGATGAGTGAAGCGAGCGCCCACGCGCACGAGAACGATCACAAGCCGACGGGGATCACCCGCTGGCTCTTTTCGACCAACCACAAAGACATCGGCACGATGTACATAGTGTTCGGCATCGTCGCCGGCCTGGTCGGGTTGACGCTCTCGATGCTGATACGCACCGAGCTGATGTATCCTGGCGCCGGGATCCTGGGCGGCGATCACCACCTGTTCAACGTGCTGACTACCGGTCACGGCCTGATCATGGTGTTCTTCTTCGTCATGCCAGTGTTCATCGGCGGCTTCGGTAACTGGTTCGTGCCGCTGATGATTGGGGCGCCGGACATGGCCTTCCCGCGCCTGAATAATATCAGCTTCTGGCTGCTTATCCCGTCCGCCTGTCTGCTCTACGGCTCGGTGTTCGTGGATGGCGGGGTCGGCGCGGGCTGGACAATATATGCGCCGCTCTCGACATCGGGCCATCCGGGCGCTTCGGTCGACATGGCCATCCTTGCGCTCCATCTCGCGGGCGCCTCGTCGATCCTGGGCGCGGCAAACTTCATCACCACCATTTTGAACATGCGCGCGCCGGGCATGACCATTCATAAAATGCCGCTGTTCGTCTGGTCGATGCTGGTGACCGCGTTCCTGCTCCTGCTCTCGTTGCCCGTGCTGGCCGGCGGCATCACCATGCTGCTGACCGACCGCAACTTCGGCACCGCGTTCTTCGACGCCGCGCAGGGCGGCGATCCGATCCTCTACCAGCATCTGTTCTGGTTCTTCGGCCACCCGGAAGTCTACATCCTGATCCTGCCGGGCTTCGGCATCGTCAGCCACGTGGTCTCGACCTTCTCGAAGAAGCCTGTGTTCGGCTATCTCGGCATGGCCTACGCCATGGTCGCAATCGGCTTCATCGGCTTCATCGTCTGGGCTCACCACATGTACACAGTGGGCTTCGATACCAACACCCGGGCCTATTTTCTGGCTGCGACGATGGTTATTGCCGTGCCCACGGGGATCAAGATCTTCAGCTGGATCGCCACCATGTGGGGCGGTTCGCTGACCTTCCCGACGCCCATGCTCTGGGCGATAGGCTTCATCTTCCTGTTTACGGTCGGTGGCGTGACCGGCGTGGTGCTGGCCAACGCCGGACTGGACGTGCCGCTGCACGACACCTACTACGTCGTCGCCCATTTCCATTACGTGCTCTCGCTGGGCGCGACCTTCGCGGTGTTCTGCGGCTTCTATTACTGGATCGGCAAGATGAGTGGCCGGCAGTATCCGGAAACGCTGTCCAAGATCCATTTCTGGATCACCCTGGTCGGCGTGAACCTGACTTTCTTCCCGATGCATTTCGTTGGGTTGGCGGGCATGCCGCGGCGAATTCCGGATTATCCGGACGCTTTCGCGGGCTGGAATTTGATAGCGTCGATCGGCTCCTACGTGACCGCGGCGGGCGCCGCGCTGTTCCTCTATATCCTCTTCCACACGCTGGTCTACGGCAAGAAATGCCCGGCCAACCCGTGGGGTGAAGGGGCTACCAGCCTGGAGTGGAGCGTGCCCTCGCCGGCGCCGTTCCACACCTTCGAGCAGCAGCCGCGGATCAAGTAGAGCGTGGCGGATAACGGGGGAGAGATGGGGTCGTGACAGACACCTCGATTGGCACAGCGGCGGAGGGAACAAGCGCGCGCGTCGTCGACTTCGTGGCGCTGCTCAAGCCACGGGTGATGTCGCTCGTGCTGTTCTCGGGGTTGGCCGGGCTGCTCGTGGCACCCGGCGAGCTTCACCCCGTGCTCGCGTTCGTGGCCCTGCTCTGCATCGCAGTCGGCGCGGGCGCGTCGGGCGCGATCAACATGTGGTACGAGCACGATATCGACCGACTCATGAGTCGAACCAAGTTGCGCCCGATCCCGCAAGGCCGGATTGATCCGGCCACTGCGCTAGGCTTCGGCGTCGCTCTGGCGGTCGCCGCGGTCGTGGTGATGGGGCTGGTGGTCAATTTTGTGGCCGCCGGCGTGCTGGCGCTGACCATCGGGTTCTACGTCTTCGTTTACACCATGTGGCTGAAGCGCCGCACACCGCAGAACATCGTCATTGGCGGCGCGGCCGGCGCGTTTCCGCCGGTGGTCGGCTGGACGGCGGTGACCGGCGACGTGACCGTGGTACCGCTGTTGCTGTTCGCCATCATCTTCCTGTGGACGCCGCCGCATTTTTGGGCGCTGGCGCTCTATCGCTCGGCGGACTACGCCCGTGCGGGCGTGCCCATGATGCCGGTGGTGGCGGGTGCGGCGGCGACCAAGCGCCAGATGCTGCTCTACACCCTGCTGCTCGCCCCGGCGGCGCTGTCGCCGTGGCTGATCGGATTCTCGGGCTGGCTCTACGGGGCCGGCGTCGCGGTCCTGAGCGCGGCTTTCATCGGCCACGTGGTGCTTGTGCTGCGTGATACGACCCATGCGGCGGCGCGGCGCATGTTCGGCTTTTCGATCCTTTACCTATTCCTGCTGTTCGCACTTCTCGTGGTGGACCACTTTGTCGTTGCCGGTTGATATGACCAAGAGCGAACGCCATCGGAGAATGCGCGGGCGCAACTACGCGCTCGTCGCCGTGCTGTTCTCACTCGTCATCCTGTTCTTCGTCGTCACGCTGGTGAAGTTGGGGAGCAACTGAGCGATGGATAAATTACGCCGCAGGAAGAGGATGACCGCGGTGCTTCTGGCCGGCTGTGTCGCCGGCATGGTCGGGCTGTCGTTCGCCGCGGTGCCGCTTTACAAGCTTTTTTGCCAGGCCACCGGTTACGGCGGCACGCCCCAGGTTGCCGAGATGGCCCCCGATGTGGTGATCGATCGAACCATCGTCGTTCGCTTCAACGCGGACGTCGACCGCGAGCTGTCCTGGCGCTTCAAGCCCATGCAGAGATCGATCGAAGTTCGCCCGGGGGAAAGCCACCTTGCGTTTTACGAGGCGGCGAACGAATCGGATCACCCGATCCTGGGCCAGGCGGCGTACAACGTCACGCCGCAAAAGGCCGGGATCTACTTTACCAAGATCGAGTGCTTCTGCTTTACGGAGCAATACCTGGCGCCGGGCGAACGGTCCGAAATGCCGGTCTCGTTCTTCATCGACCCGGCGTTGGTCGACGACCGCAACATGAACGACCTGGGTACCATCACCCTGTCCTACACGTTTTTCGATCTGGGGCAGGAAGCGCTCGACGATTATTTGACCGAGCGCGATCGTGTGGCGAGCCGTGCCACGGACGACGCCGTGGACAGCGCGAGCGCGGTGCTGAATTTATTTTCCCGGCGGCGTGGCAACGCCGCCGGGTAAAAGAAGGAGTGAGGCGATGACGGACATCCATGCGGAGGGTCACCCCAAGAGCCATCCGTACCATATGGTCAAGCCGAGCCCGTGGCCCGCGATGGGTGCGTTTTCGGCACTGGTGCTGGCTCCGGGATTCCTTCTCCTGATGAAGGCCGACCAGTGGTGGCTGTTCATCATCGGCGTCCTTTTGGTGCTCGCCACGATGTTCCTGTGGTGGCGCGACGTGATCAAAGAGGGCACCTTCGAGGGCGTTCATACGAAGATCGTGCAGCGCGGCCTGCGCTACGGCATGGCGCTGTTCATCGCTTCCGAGGTGATGTTTTTCGCCGCCTTCTTCTGGGCCTTCTTCAACGCCAGTATTCTCCCGACTGAGGTGGTCGGCGGGGTCTGGCCGCCGATCGGCGTCGAGACCTTCAATGCCTGGGATATTCCGCTGATCAACACGATTATTCTGTTGACCTCGGGCGTGACCTGCACCTGGGCCCATCACGAGATCAAGCACGGCCACAACGAACGGGCCGCCTGGGCCTTGGTGCTGACCGTGACGCTGGGCCTCTGCTTTACGGCGTTGCAGATCTTTGAATATGCGCACGCCCATTTCGGCTTTCGCGAGGGCATCTACCCGTCGACCTTCTTCATGGCGACGGGCTTTCACGGCTTCCACGTGATCGTGGGCACGTGTTTCCTGGCTGTCTGCATGGTTCGAGCGTTCAAGGGCCACTTCAAGCCCGACCAGCATGTCGGTTTCGAGGCGGCGGCCTGGTACTGGCATTTCGTTGATGTCGTCTGGCTCTTCCTGTTCGGTTGGATCTACTGGTGGAACGGCGGCTAAGCCGCCGTTCATGACGGGCGCGGGGTACCCACCGATCTCGATCCTCAAGGCGGGGGTGCGATGCCGGTGTCCGCGTTGCGGGCAGGGCAAACTCTATTCGGGCTTTCTTGAGGTTGCCGAGGTTTGTGTCGCATGCGGCCTGACCTTGCGCGAAAATGACAACGGTGACGGCCCCGCGGTGTTCATTATCCTCATCATGGGATTTGTCGTCGTCGCAGGCGCCCTGGCTCTTGAACTCGTGGCGGGACCGCCCATGTGGCTTCACATGTTGATATGGATTCCCATCATCATGATCGGCTCGGCGGCGCTGTTGCGCCCGTTTAAGGCAGTCTTTATCGCGATTCAGTTCAAGCACAAGGTGCAGGGCTATGGCCGGACGGGCTGAGTCCGGCTTGTTTCATACCCGCCCCACCCTGCGCATAAGCTTGGCCGCGGGCGCGGTGTTCCTGGTGCTGGTCGCACTTGGAAGCTGGCAGCTGCAACGCTTGGGCTGGAAACAGGACCGGATCGACGAACGCCAGGGCCGGGCGATGGGTGAAACAGTTGAGCTGACCGCATCGCTAGCGGGGCCGGGCTATTTTAATTTTCGCCCCGTCTGGCTGAGCGGGCAATTCCTGCACGAGAAGGAGCTGTTGCTCGCCGCGCGCTCGTTCGACCGGCGGGTCGGCTGGCAGGTGATCACCCCCCTGGCGCTCGAGGGCGGTGGCGCCGTGCTGGTAAATCGCGGCTGGATTCCCCACGACAAGCAGGACGCCGCGTTGCGCGCCGAGGGCCAGCTTGAGGGTGCGGTTCGCGTGAGGGGCCTTGTTCGCACCGAACAACCCCAAGGCACCTTCCAGCCCGACAACCGGCTTGAAGAGGGCGTCTGGTACTGGGTCGATATCGACGCGATGGGCGATGCCGTTGGTCTCGATGTTCTGCCCATTGTCGTGGAGGCGGACGCCACGGCCAATCCCGGCGGTCTGCCGATCGGTGGCCAGACCCGCCTCGAGGTGCCCAACGACCATTTACAGTACGCGCTCACCTGGTACGCGCTGGCATTCATATTGGCGGTAATCTTCGTGGTGTTTCATCGGCGCAAGCCCGGTGCCAAGACGACCGAGGAAGGCGGAACCTCTTGAGCGGCGTGCGAGCGCCGGCCGAGGGCGTCTATGGCGAACTCGAACGCCGTTTTGCGCAGCTTTCGGGGCTGGACGGTGCGCTTGCGGTGCTGACCTGGGACCAGGCAACGCTGATGCCGACGGGCGGTGGCGCGGCGCGGGCCGAACAGCTGGCGACACTGGAGACGCTGCGCCACGAGATCCTGACCGAGCCGGCGTTCGTGGGGCTGATCGGCGAGGCCGAGGCCGACACTGGCCGGCTCGACGAATGGCAGGCGGCCAATCTGGCCCGAATGGCGCACAGCGCGCGCCGGGCCGCGGCGTTGCCCGGCGATCTTGTCGCCGCGCTCAGTCGGGCGCGCTCGGCCTGTGAGCTGCGCTGGCGCGAGGCCCGCGTGGCGGACGATTACGCGGCCTTCGCCGAGCTCTTCGAGCCGCTTCTCGGCCTGGTCCGGGAATCCGCGGCGGCCTGGGGTCAGACCCTGGGGCTCGACCCTTACGATGCTCTGATCGACGCCTACGAGCCGGGCATGGGAGCTGAGCAGATCGATCCGCTGTTCGATGACCTCGCGGGTTTTTTGCCGGAATTTCTGGGCCAGGCGCTGGAGCATCAGGCAGCTAAACCGTCCCGGCTTCGCTTCGAGGGCCATTTCCCGGTCGCCTTGCAGGAGGCAGTATCGCGCAAGCTGATGGCCTGCCTTGGGTTCGATTTCGAGCGCGGCCGACTCGACGTGAGCCATCACCCCTTTTGCGGCGGGGTACCCGACGACGTGCGGATCACGACCCGCTACGACGAAGCCGACTTCACCTCGGCCCTGATGGGTGTGCTGCACGAAACCGGCCACGCCCTGTTCGAGCGCGGCCTGCCCGCGGCGTGGCGGGATCAGCCCGTGGGCGAGGCGCCGGGCATGGCCGCCCATGAGAGCCAGTCGCTGCTGGTGGAGATGCAGGTCTGCCGGGGCCGTGCGTTTCTCGAGTTTGCCGCACCGCTCATCGCCGAGGCGTTTGCCTCGTGCGCAGACACCACGGGGCCTGCCTGGACCGTGGACAACCTGGAGCGCCATGCCCTGTGGGTCGAGCCCAGCCGGATCCGGGTCGATGCCGACGAGGTAACCTACCCCGCCCATATCCTGCTGCGTACCCGGTTGGAAAAAGCCATGATCGCGGGCGAACTGGGCGTTGCCGATTTGCCCGGCGCGTTCGACGATGGGCTTAAGGCGTTACTCGGGGTTAGCCCCGAGCGCGCGCGCAACGGCTGCCTACAGGACGTTCACTGGCCCGAGGGGCTGTTCGGCTATTTCCCCTGCTATACGTTGGGCGCGCTGGCCGCCGCGCAGATTTATGCTGCCGCCTGCGCGGCGGTGCCGGGCATCTCCGAGGCGATCGCGCGAGGCGATTTTACGCCCCTGATGGGTTGGCTGGGCGAGCAAATCCACGGCCAGGGCTCGCGCGTCGCGACGCCCGAGTTGATCGCCCGCGCGACGGGTGCGCCGCTGGGTACGGCGGCGTTCAAGACCCACCTCACGCAGCGTTATCTCGGCGGATGACGGCGGCGCGGCCAGCTTGCGTGTGCATCGACCCGTGCTAAGTTTAGCGAAGCCGTGCGTACCGCGTCGCAGCCCGCGCCTTCAGGAGTTGGTATCTTGCGTTATGTGAGCACCCGGGGAGACACCCCGGCCTGCGGATTCGAAGATGCGCTGCTGGCGGGGCTGGCCCCCGACGGCGGCCTCTTCCTGCCCGAGGCCTGGCCCACGCTCTCGGCCGGCGAGATCAAGGCGCTTGGGGGAAAATCCTATCCCGAACTCGCGGCCGTGCTGATGATGCCCTACCTCAACGGCGAGATTGGCGAGGATGTGTTCGCTGAGCTGGTAGCGGAGGCATACCGCGATTTCGAAGGCGAGGCGGTCGCCCCGCTCGTCGAGCTCGAACCGGGGCTCTGGCTGCTTGAGCTATTTCACGGACCGACCCTGGCGTTCAAGGACATTGCGCTGCAGGTGCTGGGCCGGTTGTTCGATCATGTGCTGAGCAAACGCGGCGAACGCGTGACCATCGTGGGCGCGACGTCGGGGGATACGGGCTCGGCCGCGATCGAAGCGTGCCGCGACCGCGCGGCGTTGACCGTTTTCATCCTCCATCCCCAGGGCCGTATCTCGGAGATACAACGCCGCCAGATGACGACGGTGGGGTCCGAGAATATCCACAACATCGCGATCGACGGTACGTTCGACGACTGCCAGGCGCTGGTCAAGGCGCTCTTCGCCGATGGGGCGTTTCGCACCGAGATACGTCTGGCGGCGATCAACTCGATCAACTGGGTGCGTGTGATGGCCCAGTGCGTCTATTATTTTTCTGCCGGGCTGGCGCTGGGCGCGCCGGAGCGTGAGGTGGTGTTTTCGGTTCCGACGGGCAATTTCGGCGACGTCTATGCGGGTCATGTGGCACGCCATATGGGCCTGCCCATCCGCCGCCTGCTGGTGGCGACCAACCGTAACGACATCCTGGCCCGCTTTTTTGAATCCGGGGTTTACCGCAAATCGACGGTCGAGCCTTCGTTGAGCCCGAGCATGGACATCCAGGTGGCAAGCAACTTCGAGCGCTTTCTGTTCGAGTTGCTGGGGCGAAACGGCGCGGCGGCGGCGGCCCTGATGGCGGATTTTTTGGAGCGCGGTGAATTCGCGCTCGACGCCCGGCGCATGGCCGAAGCCCAGGCGCTTTATCGCGGCTTCCGGGTGGATGACGCGGCGACGCTGGCGACCATTGCGGCGGTGGCGCGCGAGAGCGGGCGCGTGGTCGACCCGCACAGTGCCACGGGGATCGCGGCGGCGAAGAGCCTGCGCGAGGGTGACGAGCCGGTGGTGTGTCTGGCCACCGCCCACCCGGCGAAATTTCCAGACGCGGTCGAACAGGCGACGGGTGAGCGACCGGTGTTGCCTGCGCGGCTTGCGGACCTGATGACCCGGCCCGAGTGGTGCAGCGCGCTGCCCAACGAATTGGGCGCGCTGCGCGATCATATTCGCAGTGCCGCGCGAGCGGGCCAGGGTTTGCGCGAGGGCGTGGCATGACGGTGCGCCTCGATCGTCTGGAGAACGGGCTGCGCGTGGTTACCCAGGATGCGCCCCACCTGGAGACGGCGGCGCTGGGCCTGTGGGTCGAGGCGGGGTCGCGCTTCGAGCCCGCCGAGATCAACGGCGTCTCGCACGTGCTCGAACATATGGCGTTCAAGGGCACGGCCCGGCGCAGCGCGAAGGACATCGTCGAGCAAATCGAAGCGGTGGGCGGTCACCTCAACGCCTACACCTCGCGCGAGCAGACCGCCTATCACGCGCGGGTGCTTAAGGACGATGTCGGGCTGGCGATCGATATCTTAGCGGATATTCTGCAGAATTCGGTGTTTGCCGAAGACGAACTCGCGCGCGAACGCGAGGTTATCGTGCACGAGATCGGCGAGGCTCTCGACACGCCGGACGACCTGATTTTCGATCATTTCCAGGAAGCGGCCTATCCCGACCAGCCGCTTGGCCGCACGATCCTCGGGCCCGTGGAGATCGTCGCCGACATGTCGCGCGAGACCCTGCTCGACTACATGGCAGGTCATTACAGCGCGCCGCGTATGGTGCTCTCGGCGATGGGGCGGGTCGACCACGACGAGATCGTTGCGCAGGCGGCGGAAGCGTTCGGTGCGCTGGCGACGCGAAACGACGCCCGCCAGGCGCCGGCGAGCTATATCGGCGGCGAGCGGCGCACGACGCGCGAGCTGGAGCAGCTTCATGTGGTCATGGGTTTCGACGGCGTCGCTTACGGCGATGCGGACTACTACGCGCAGCAGGTCCTGGCGCAACTCCTGGGCGGGGGCATGTCGTCGCGGCTGTTCCAGGAAGTGCGCGAGAAGCGCGGGCTGGCCTATTCGGTGTTCTGCTTTGCCGCGTCCTATCTCGACGGCGGTACGCTGGGGATCTATGCCGGGACCAGCGCGGGCCAGGTCGGCGAGCTAATTCCCGTGCTTTGCGGCGAGCTCTTGCGCTTGGGCGAGACGGTTACGGAGGGGGAAATCGCCCGGGTGCGCGCCCAGATCAAGGCGTCACTGCTCATGGCGATGGAAAGCCCCTCGGCGCGCTGCGAGCAGATGGCCCGCCAGTTGCTGATTTTCGGCCGGCCACTCACGACCGAGGAGATTGTCGCGCAGATCGAGGCCATCGATACGACGGCGATTGCCTGCGTCGCGGCCCGGACCGTGGCGGGTGGGCCGGTCAGCCTCGCGACCCTGGGCTCGGTCGCCAAGGTCGAGAGTTACGATACCCTGCAGGCGCGCTTCGCCTGAGCCGGATGGTGGTGCGGGAGACGATGGGATGATGCACAGGCTGGATGCGACGGGGCTCTCTTGTCCGCTGCCGGTGTTGCGGGCGAAGAAGGCGCTGCGCACGCTCGAGCCCGGCGACAGCCTCGAGGTCCGGGCGACGGATCCGTCGGCGCCAAAGGACTTCGAAGCCTTCTGTGAGACCACACGAACGATCCTCGACTCCGTGACCGAGGAGGGTGCGGTGCTCGTCATCATCATCCGAAGGCCCGCGTGAGGAGCCTGTGGCACACCTCGTGCCGGAGCGCGCGTGGGGTGCGCCTTGAGGGCGCGCGGATATATCTGCGCCCACCCGAGCGGCGGGACCGCGAAGCCTGGATCGGCTTGCGCCGCGCCTCGCGCGAGTTCTTGGAGCCCTGGGAGCCGACCTGGGCGCGGGATTCACTGAACGCCGCGACCTACCGCCTGCGCCTGCGCCGCCAGACCCAGGACGCCGAGGACGATACGGGCTACAGCTTGCTCATGTTTCGCCGCGAGGACGAAGCGCTGCTCGGCGGCACCACGCTCAGCCGCGTGCAGCGAAGCGTGGTGCAGTCGGCCCAGCTCGGTTACTGGACGGGGCAGCCGTTTGGGCGTCACGGGTACATGACCGAGGCGCTGCACTGCCTGCTGCCCCATTGCTTCGGCCGCCTCGCGCTGCGCCGCATCGAGGCCGCCTGCCTACCCAAAAACGAGGCCAGCCAGCGGCTGCTCGAGCGCGTGGGGTTTCGCCGTGAGGGCGAGGCCAAGGAATATCTTAAGATCGCAGGCCAGTGGCGCGATCACCTGCTCTACGCCCTGATCGCCCACGAATACCGCTCGCCGGGAGAAAGAGTCACTCAGGTATCTTGATCGCGCTCAGTCGCCGCGCAGGCTGGCGCCACATAAGCAGCCCCCCCGAGTAACTATGACTGGCCGCATCCGCGGCCGGCGTGGGCTTGCGAAATCTACGAATCTTTCGCTAGCACAGCGACATCGTCTCGCGTTTCTGGGGTCGGGGAAAAACCAGATGTCGGCGAGTGCGGGTCAGGCGGTGCCGGACTCGGTCGAGAGCTTGGACAGGTCGACGCCGATTTTGTTGATCGCCTGGTGCCATTTCGAGCCGACGTCCTCGCCGAATACCAGATCTTCGTCGGCCGGAACCATGAGCCAGCCGTTGGCCTGAATCTCGGCGTCGAGCTGGCCGGGTGCCCAGCCGGCATAGCCAAGCGCCAGCAGGCTGCGGTTAGGCCCTTCGCCGCTTGCCATGGCCTTGAGCACGTCGACGGTTGCGGTGAGCGCGATGTTGTCGTCAACCATCATGGTCGCGTCGTGAACATAGTCGGTGGAATGGAGCACGAAGCCGCGCGCGGCTTCGACGGGACCGCCGAAATGGACCCTAATCTGGTCGTCGCGGTTCGGCGAGTCGAGGCCGAGTTGTTCAAGCAGATCGGGGAAGGTCAAAGAATCGAGGAGTTTATTGACGACCAGTCCCATCGCGCCGTCTTCGGTGTGAGCACAGAGATAGACCACCGAGCGGGTAAACCGCTCGTCGATCATGGTCGGCATGGCCACCAGCATGTGGCCATCCAGATAGGGCGAAAGGGCTGTTTCTGTCTTCACGTCACGTTTCCTTCACGAACAATCATACTCCTTGGCACCAGAACAGGATCAACAATTTTTCTTAACATCCGCTGACTTAATAAATTAAGGCGCAATATAGCGGTTGGGGAAACGTCGAAAAACAGTCACTATTTTAGCTGGTAAATTTTTTTCTTTGGAGGCAGCCGCATTGCGGCGTCAGCGCTGTGCGAGAGCCGGACCCGCGCTATATTGTAAGCATATAGCGGCGGCGTGCGCTGTCGATCCGGATAAACAAGACGATGAGAGAGGGAGAACGAGATGACCATCAAGGTGGGGGATCGGCTGCCGTCGGCAAGCTTCGAGGTGATCGGCGAAGGTGGCGAGGGAGCGGTATCGACCGATACGCTGTGCCCGGGCAAGAAGGTTGTGCTGTTCGGCGTGCCGGGCGCGTTTACGCCGACCTGCTCGGCCGAGCATGTACCGAGCTTCAAGGCGAACGCGGCGGCGCTGCGCGCCAAGGGCGTGGACGCGGTGGGCTGCGTCTCGGTCAACGATGCCTTCGTCATGAAGGCCTGGGCCGACGAGCGCCAGACCGGCGAGGACGTCATGATGCTGGCCGACGGCAACGGCAGTTTTAGCGAAGCGACGGGGACAGCGCTCGATTGCTCGACCTGGGGCATGGGCCAGCGTTGTACCCGCTACGCCATGGTGGTCGATGACGGCGTCGTCACCCATATCGCCGTCGAGGACGATCCCGGGGTCATGACGGTGACCAGCGCCGAAGCGATTCTCGACGCGCTCTAGGGGCGTCGGTGAACTTGCGGGCCGGGCGCGGCGTCGGGGCCGCGGGGTTGTGCAGCGTTTTGGAGGATCCAAATGTTATCCACCATAAGGGCTGACCCCGGGGATAACTTGAGCTAGGGTCGGAGCATCTCCGCGAGACGTGCGAAGGACCACGCCCGCCGGAGAAAACGCTGCTGCGGGCATTTTTTGTTCAAAATTCAGGGTTTGTCGAGTATCGCACCCCGCCGGCTGGGGTGCGTGGCGCATTTATTCTGCCATCAACGTATCTCCCAATAGGGAGAGAAATTATGACATTCACGATCGACCCGCCGGGCGGCGGAAGCCGGCGCCCAAGATCTGTGCCGCGCAACCCGGCGGGCGAACGGCTGCAGAAGCTGGAGAACGCGACCTTCGTGACAGGCGAGTTGGAGCGGTTTTCCCAGATGCTGAACGACGAATTTGGGAAACAGGTGAACGACGGCAAGACGCGGGGTGCGGCGTTCTCCGAGGATGTGAAGCATCTAAGCTTGGGGCTGATCGACGACATGCTGGCCGGGATCGAGACCCTGCCCAACGGGCGGCCCCGGATCGACGAAGTGGGGCGAGGCCGGTTCCGCGAGCGCGCCTGCGAGATGCTTAACCTCAAGCTCGACGAGGGCAAGAAGCTTCAGGCGCGGTAGCGGAGCGCGACGCGCTTGGCACGCTGTCCGCCGTGGGTAAGGAGCTATCGGAAGTGGCAGGGCACAGGCCTGCCGACTTCACCGTCATCCGCGAGAGCCTGGGGCGCGCGGTGGACGAGTTCACGGGCGTGTTCGGGCCTGCGCGCGAAGCGTCGACCCGGCGCAAGCTGGACGACAATCTGTTCGTTAGAAAATTCAGGGGGTTGGCAGCGAGCGATCTCGACGGGGCCCTCGCGGAGCCGAACGATCCCGCCAACCTGCCGGAACACGGCGAGGAGGAGCGCGAAAAATTACGCGGGCAGCTGCGCTAGACGGCGGTGATTTCGCAGGAAGACCCGGCGTTCGCCGAGATGGACTGGCAGGAAGAGGAGATGGGGGTTCAAACGACCGAGGCGGCGCGGATCGGCGCGGCGTTGCTGGCGCTAAATGGCCGGATCACGCGGATCGAGGCGCTGCTGGCGAAAGATGAACGGCCGGAGCCGGAAGACGCGGGCGACCGCCGTGCGATGAGCGAGAATTTTACCGCCTACCGGGAGCGTATCGCGGGGTTGCCCGAGCGCGGGTTCGCGGAAGTAGGCTATGCGGGCCGGGTGGGGATGATCCCTGCACCGCTGGCCGACGAGATCGAGGGCGGACTGCCGGCGAAAGAACCGGCGATGCAGGTGGCGGCTGCGAAGCGCTTTACGCTTGTGGGCGATCAACTGCCCGCGCCCTGCCCCGAGGAAGTGTTCACGTTCGTGCCTTGCGCGAGAGCCACCGCCTTATTGGAAGCAACTCTCCACCCTCAGTATCGCATCCACCTATCTATGGGTCTCGGCAGCCGTCTGGTTCGTCGAGATCGCACCTGCGGCTTGGGGCAGATTCGAACACAACGCGTCGGCGGATTATTGCAACTATTCGGTGTCGGCGGAGAGCGCCAACTATCAGAGCGGGGATATGCCCTGCCTTATTACGCCGTGGTTCTATATCCAGCCCGGGTTGCTGCTGGTCATTTTGATCGGAGCGACTCAGGCGCCGGCCTATCTAAATTTTCTTGCGCGACACGTCCAACGTCGTCGATGTATGCTCCGATTTGAGGCCACATAAACAGTCCACCTCGCCCCGACAGGAATGATCCTCGCACCGCTGGCTCACGAGATCAAAGGCGGGTTTCTGGCGAAGGAGTCGGAGGAGCAGGTGGTAGCGGCGAAGCGGGACGGGGCGGGAGAGCTTTACCAGAGATAACGCTTCGTCGCTTGAGGCCGATCGCTTCGCCGCGGAAGTGAGTTACGCGGGCCGGATTGGAGGGACGCTGTGCCGGGCGAATCTCAGGCGGGGTCGAGCCCGGTGATCGCGTCGCGGGCAAGCTCGTCGGCGCGTTCGTTGCCGGCGTTGCCCGAATGGCCCCTGACCCAGTGAAACTCGACCTCGTGGCGGACGAGGGCCTCGTCGAGGCGCTGCCAGAGGTCGACGTTCTTGACCGGCTTTTTCGCAGCGGTTCGCCAGTTACGGCGCTTCCAGTCGTGAATCCAGGTGGTGATGCCGTCGCGCACATAGCGGCTATCGGTGTAGAGGTCGACGCGCGCGGGCCGGGTCAGGGTTTCGAGCGCGATGATCGCTGCCATCAATTCCATGCGGTTGTTGGTGGTGTCGGGCTCGGCGCCGGACAGCTCGCGGATCTGGCCTTGCGCGCTTAGCACCACGCCCCAGCCGCCGGGGCCGGGATTGCCCCGGCAGGCGCCGTCGGTATGGATTTTGACCGCCGAGAGGGCCGCGGTCATGCCGCCTCGTCGAGGCCGTAGGCGCCGGGCCCGGTGATGCCCCGATGGAAGCGCAGGATCTTGACGTAAACCATGGGATCGTGGGGCTTGACCATTGCGCCCTCGACCCGGTTGAGCCAGTCGTAGAGCCGGGTTAGCAGGAAGCGCACCGCAGCACCCCGGGCCAGCAGCGGCAGGGCGGCCAGCTCCTCGGCGCCCAGCGCGCGTTCCTTGCGGTAAGCGGAGAGCAGGGCGCGCGCCTTGGTGATATTGAAGCTGGCGTCGGTCTCGAAGCACCAGGCGTTGAGGCAGATAGCCAGGTCGTAGGCAAAGAAATCGTTACACGCGAAGTAGAAGTCGATCACGCCCGAGAGCTTATGGCTCTCGAAAAAGACGTTGTCCGGGAACATGTCGGCATGGATGACGCCCGCCGGCAAGGCATCGGGCCAGTCGCGCTCGATCTGGGACAGCTCGGTGCCAAGCTCCTCGGCAAGGCCCTCAGCGACCTCGTCGGCGCGAGGTGCGCAGGCGTCGAAGAGCGGGCGCCAGCCCGCGACCGAGAGGGCGTTCTCGCGGCGTCCGGGGAAATCCTGGCCCGCCTGGTGAAGACGTCCCAGGGCGCTGCCTAGCGCGCGGCAATGCTCGGGCCCGATGCGCCGCGGCCAGGCGCCGGGCAGGAAGGTAGTGATCGCCGCCGAGCGATCGCACAGTTCGTGCAGGACCTTGCCGTCGCGGCCGTGAATAGGCATCGGGCAGGTCACGCCGCGCGCCGCCAGATGTTCGATCAACGACAGAAAAAAGGGCAGGTCGCTGCGTGCAACGCGCTTCTCGTAGAGGGTGAGAATATAGGGCGTTGTTTCGGTCAGCAGCAGGTAGTTTGTGTTCTCGACACCCTCGGCGATGCCTTTGAACGAGAGCACCCGGCCAATGTCGAACTGCTCCGCGAACGCGGCGATCTCGGTATCGGAAACTTCGGTGTAGACGGCCATGGCGGCATCCTAGCGAATTCGCCGCCGCATCGCGAGGCCCGCCCGCCCCCCCCCTTGCCCGATCCACCGGCTCTGGCTACTCTCGCGGTCTCATCGATGGCCCGCCGGCAACGCGGCGCCAGCCTCAGCAAAGGACACCGAGAATGGTCAACCCCGTGATCGCCCAAAAGGCCCCCTACGAAACCGAGGTCGAAGAGGGTAAGAGCTATTTCTGGTGCGCCTGCGGCAAGAGCGCCAAGCAGCCCTTCTGCGACGGCACCCACGCCGGCACCGGTATCCAGCCGCTCAAATACAAGGCCGAAAAATCGGGCCGCCTGTTCTTTTGTGGCTGCAAGCACAGCGCGCGCAAGCCACTCTGCGATGGTAGCCACAGCAAGCTCTAGGGCGGGTTCGCCAAAGAGCGACGAAAATCGGTTGACCTAGCAACCCGCTCAACTACTATTTCCCTATAAGATTTACCAATTCGATATAGGCAGACGAAGCCTGCGGGAGAGATCGGCCCACCTACGCGAGGGGGGCCGGCGCCGAAGGAGCAACCGCCCCGGAAACTCTCAGGCAACAGGGACCGCAGAGGGATGTCGCTCTGGAGAGAAGGGGCTACGCCCGCTGGGCGCGGCCCCTCACCGAAGGGGAACGCCGGCGCAGCCCGCAGACGGGCAGTCGGTTAATCTTTCAGGTGCCAAAGACAGAGGGGGCGGGCAACGCCGAGCGTAGCGTTTCTCCCGACCCGGCTGTTGGCAACCTGGAGGATTCGGCGAGCGTGGCTCCGAACGGTTTTGCAAAACTTCCCGATGACGCGCCTCTCGCGCGCACGCCGCTTTATGCCCTGCACGAGGAACGGGGCGCGAAGCTGGTACCCTTCGCAGGCACGGCTCTGCCCGTGCGCTATGCGCCGGGTATCATCGCGGAGCATAACCACACGCGAAACGCGGCCTCGTTGTTCGATGTTTCGCATATGGGCCAGCTCCGCATCACAGGGTCGGACGCGACGGCGGCACTTGAAGCTTTGATGCCCGCTGATCTCGCCGGCCTAGCGCCGGGGCGGATGCGCTATTCCATGCTGACCAACGAAGCCTGCGGCATCCGCGACGATCTGATGGCCGCGAACCTCGGCGGCGACTGGTTCGTGGTGGTGAACGGCGCCTGCAAGAGCGCGGACATCGAGCATATCGTCGCGGGGCTCTCGGGCGACGCCACGCTCACGGTGCTGGAGGACAGCGCATTGCTCGCGCTGCAGGGGCCGGCGGCGGCCGACGCACTGGCCCGCCACGCGCCACAAGTGGCGGCGTTGCCGTTCATGGGGATCGCCGAAATGGACGTGGCGGGGTGCCCGGTAATCGTTTCACGTGCGGGCTATACGGGCGAGGACGGTTTCGAGATAGCGCTTCCTGCCGCCGATGCCGAGGCGTTTGCCAGGCGCCTCCTGGCGGAGCCCGAGGTTGAGCCGGCAGGCCTGGGGGCCCGTGACACCTTGCGCCTTGAAGCGGGTCTTTGCCTTTACGGTCACGATATCGACGAGACCACCACGCCCATCGAAGCCAGGCTGGCCTGGAGCATCGGCAAGCGGCGGCGTGCCGAGGGCGGATATCCGGGTGCCGACGTCGTTGCGACGCAGTTAGCCCAGGGCGCGTCGCGCCTTCGGGTCGGACTGCTGCCCGATGGCCGGGCGCCTGCGCGCGAGGGCACGGCCGTGCTCGACGCAAACGGCGAAACAATCGGTCAAGTGACCAGCGGGGCCATGTCGCCGACGCTGGGAGCACCGATTGCGATGGGCTATGTCCGCGCCGATTGCGCCGTGCCGGGCACCGCGCTTGGGCTTTTGGTGCGCGACGTGGTGCGGCCTGCCCGCATTGCCCCCTTGCCCTTCGTTGCACACCGCTATTATAGATCTTCAAGCCACTGACAGAGAGAGCTGCATCATGGCCGGTCTGAGATACACCAAGGAACATGAATGGATTCGCGTCGACGGCGACATTGCCACCGTGGGCATCTCGGATTACGCCCAGGAGCAATTGGGCGACGTGGTCTATGTCGAACTGCCGGAGCCGGGCAAGGCGGTCTCCCTCGGCAGCGAGGCGGCGGTGATCGAATCGGTCAAGGCGGCAAGCGATATCTATGCCCCGGTCAGCGGGGAGGTGACCGAGGTCAACCCGAAGCTCGAAGACGAGCCTGAAACGGTCAACGGATCGCCGACCGGCGAGGGCTGGTTCATGAAAATCCGGCTCTCCGATCCCGGCGAGCTTGACGGGTTGATGGACGAAGCGGCCTACGACGCGTTTATCGAGACCATCGAATAGAACAACAAGCCAGCACGGTGACGCGCGCTTCCACGGACGGGCGACAAAAAAAGGAGACCCGCATGACGGGCGATACCAGGAGCCTCGACGAGCTGCAGTACCGGGATGAATTCATCAGCCGCCATATCGGGCCGCAACCCACTGACGTTGCGGACATGCTGGCAACTCTCGGATTCGAATCGCTCGACGAGCTGGTCCGGAACACAGTGCCTGAGGCGGTGCGCGGCGAACTGCCCGAAGATTTTCCAGCTGCCCTTCCCGAACGCGAGGCGCTCGAAGCGCTGGCCCGGATGGCGGCGCGCAACAAGCCGGCCTGCTCGATGATAGGGCTCGGCTATTACGACACCTTCACGCCCCCGGTGGTCCAGCGCAGCGTGCTCGAAAGCCCGGGCTGGTATACCGCCTACACGCCTTACCAACCGGAGATCTCGCAAGGCCGCCTGGAGGCGCTGCTCAACTTCCAGACCATGGTGATGGAACTAACGGCGATGGACCTCGCCAACGCCTCGCTGCTCGATGAGGCGACCGCCGCGGCCGAGGCGATGACCATGAGCCAGGCCATCGCGAAGGGCGAACGCGCCCGCTATTTCGTCGCGGCAAGCTGCCATCCCCAGACTATCGCCGTGGTACGAACCCGGGCACGGCCGCTCGGAATCGAAGTCGAGGTCGGTGATCCCGAGCATGATTTTGACCCCGAGGCCTGCTTCGGCATTCTGCTGCAGTATCCGGCGAGCAACGGCGGCTTGCCGGATTATGCTGGCCTCACGGAGCGCGCCCATGCGGCGGGCGCGCTGGTCACCGTGGCGAGCGACCTGCTATCGTTGGTTCTGCTTCGCCCGCCGGGTGAATTCGGCGCCGACATCGTGGTCGGCAATTCCCAGCGCTTTGGCGTTCCCATGGGCTTTGGCGGGCCGCATGCGGCGTTTTTCGCCGCACGCGAGGCTTATCGCCGCTACCTTCCGGGCCGCATCGTCGGTGTTTCGATCGATGCGGCCGGCCGCCCCGCGCTGCGCCTCGCGCTGCAGACGCGCGAGCAGCATATCCGGCGCGAAAAGGCGACCAGCAATATCTGCACCGCACAGGTCTTGCTCGCGGTGATCGCCGGGATGTACGCCGTCTGGCATGGGCCCGAGGGCCTGCGCACGATCGCGCTCCGGGTTCACCGCCTCACCTCGATCCTAGCGGCGGGCTTGAAAGAACAGGGGTTCGCACTGGTCAGCGACGGCTGGTTCGACACGCTAAGCGTCGAAGCGGGCGAGCGGGCCGGCGCTATCCTGACCCACGCCCGCGAATTCGGTATCAACCTCCGGGCGGCCGAGGATGGGCGCGTCGGGATCGCGCTCGACGAAACGACGACGCCCCACGACATCGAACAGCTCTGGCGGGCGTTTGCCGGGCTGGGGACGATGGAATTGCAGGTGGACGGGGTCGACGAGGCCTTGCGCGATGACCCCCTGGCCGCGATTCCCGCCGCGCAGCGGCGCACCAGCGGTTATCTCAAACATCCCTGCTTTACAAGCCATCACTCGGAAACGGAGATGCTGCGTTATCTCAAGAGCCTTGAAAGTAAGGACGTGGCGCTCGATCGCTCGATGATCCCGCTGGGCTCCTGCACCATGAAGCTGAACGCGACCGCCGAGATGATCCCCATCAGCTGGCCCGGCTTCGCGCGTATGCACCCCTTTGCGCCGCTTGACCAGGCGGACGGCTATCGGGAGTTGATCGAGAGCTTAGAGCAGCGTTTGGCCCAAGCGACGGGATTTGCCGCCGTATCGTTGCAACCGAACGCGGGCTCGCAGGGCGAGTATGCGGGGTTGCTCGTGATCCGGCGCTGGCACGAGTCCCAAGGACAGGGCCATCGCTCGGTTTGCCTTATTCCAAGCTCGGCGCACGGGACCAACCCGGCCAGCGCGGTGATGGCGGGCTTGCGCGTGGTCGTGGTTGAGTGCGACGAGCATGGCAATATCGACGTCGACGACCTGCGCGCCAAGGCGGACGCCCACCGGGACGATCTGGCGGCGCTGATGGTGACATATCCTTCGACCCACGGCGTATTCGAGGAAAGTATCATCGAGTTATGTAAAATCGTGCACCGCGCCGGCGGCCAAGTCTACATGGACGGGGCCAACATGAATGCGCTGCTCGGCCTTGCGCTTCCCGGCCGGTTCGGCCCGGACGTCGCGCACATGAACCTGCACAAGACGTTCGCCATCCCGCACGGCGGTGGCGGACCGGGGGTAGGGCCGATCGGCGTCGGCGAACATCTGGCACCCCACCTGCCCAACCATCCACTGCGCGCCGCAGCCGGCCCCGAGGACGGGATCGGCCCGGTGTCGGCCGCGCCCTGGGGCAGTGCGGGTGTGCTGCCGATCTCGTGGGCCTATATTGCGATGATGGGTCGGGAGGGGCTGACCCGGGCGAGCCAGGTAGCGATCCTAAATGCGAACTACATGGCCCGCCGGCTGAGCCCTCATTTCAGCGTGCTCTATACGGGCATCAAAGGGTTCGTCGCGCACGAATGCATCGTCGATCTGCGCCCGCTCGAGAAGGATACGGACGTGACCACGGACGATATCTGCAAGCGGTTGATGGATTACGGCTTCCACGCCCCGACCATGCATTGGCCCGTTTCAGGGACGATCATGATCGAGCCGACGGAAAGCGAATCCCGCGCCGAGATGGATCGATTTTGCGATGCGCTGATCGCGATTCGCGAGGAGGTCCGCCGGATCGAGGCGGGCAAGAGCGATGCAGCCGACAATCCGCTCAAGCACGCGCCTCACACGGTCGACGAGGTGAGCGCCCTGGAATGGAGCCACGCCTACAGTCGCGAGGAGGCCGCGTGGCCCCTTGCCTGGCTGCGCGATGCAAAATACTGGCCGCCGGTCAAGCGGGTCGATAACGTCTATGGGGACCGCCACCTGGTCTGCTCCTGCGCGCCGCTCGACGATTACCGGGCAGCGGTGGAATAGGCGTGAGGGCATAAAAGAGGCCGCTGTCCTTGCGGCGCGGCCTTTCTTTGACGCGATGGATAACCGCTCGCGTTAGTTCAGCCTCTTGGAGAGATCCGCGATGGTCTGGTCGACAAGACTATCGCGCTGGGCGTCGCTCATGGATTCGCGCAAGACCCGGCCGGTGGCCGAGAGCGCGACTTCGATGGCGGCGTTGCGCACCGCGTTGATCGCGTGGGCCTCGGCCTGGGCGACGTTTTGTTCCGCCATCTGGGTGCGCCGCTCGAGGTAGGCTTCGAGATCCTTCTCGCCCTGCTCGGCCTTGCGCTCCGCCTCTTCGCGGGCCAGGGCGGCGATCGCCCCGGCCTCGCCCGCCGCCTCGCGCTGCTGGCGCTCATAGTTGGCAAGCAGCTCCTGAGCTTCCTCGTGAAACTTGCGGGCCTGGTCGAGCTCGTTTGCAATCTTCGCCGCGCGATCGTCGAGGATGGTGAGAATCTTGCGTCCGCCTTTCCAGGCGACGATGCCGAGGAAGGCCACGAAAGCGACGAGGATCCAAGTGTTGGGGTCTTCGATAATTCTCATGGTCAGTCCTTCCGGCCCAGCTCGGCGTCGACAGCGGTCTCGACCGTTTTGGAGTCCGGAGCTTTGCCCGCTAGTTTGGCGGTCGCCGAGGTCGCGACGTCGAGCGCCATCTCGCGGATGTTCGCCATGGCCTTCTCGCGCGCCGCATCGATGCGGGTCTCGGCTTCCGCGATGCGCGTATCGAGCTGCGCCTCGAGCGCCGCCTTGCGTTCGGCAGCCTCGGCGTCGAGCTTCTTGCGGGTTTCGGCGATCATGGCCTGGGCGGTCGCACGCGCCTCGTCCAGCGCCTGCTGATAGGCGCTCAGGGCCTCGCCCGCTTCGCGTTTAAGCTCTTCGGCGCGGGCCAGATCATCCTCGATCCGCCGCCGACGTTCTTCAATAACCCCGCCGACGCGCGGCAGCGCCACCTTCCACATCAGCAGAAGGAGGATGATGAAGGTGACCGCCAGCCAGAACAGCTGGGTCGGCCAATCACCGGCTTCGAGTTGCGGCATCCGTGTCTCCGGGGCTTATGCGCCGGCGTCTCTGCCGGAGCGCTCCTGAACCGTGCAGTTCAATCAGCTGCCGAACATGATTAGGAAGGCCATCACGAGGGCGAACAGCGCCACCGCTTCGGAGAGCGCGAAGCCCAGCAACACGTTGCCGAAGAGCTTCGGCGCCGCAGCCGGGTTGCGCCCCGCGGCCGAGACGTAGCTGCCGAAGATGATGCCGATGCCGACGCCTGAGCCCGCCACGCCAATGGTTGCAAGACCACCGCCGATCAACTTTGCCGCTTCGATATCCATGGTTCGGTTTCCTTCTTCAGACGAATGTCAAAAAATCGATGAACGAGGGTGTGCCTCAATGATGCATGTGAATGGCGTCACGCAGATAGAGACAGGAAAGAATGGCAAATACATAGGCTTGCAGGAAGGCAACGATCGATTCCAGCGCATAGAGCGCGATGATGAAAGCGAACGGCGCGAAGCCCAGGAACCCCAGCGCGAACACGAAGCCCCCGAAGACGTGGAGCATGGTGTGTCCGGCCATCATATTGGCAAACAGCCGAACCGCCAGGCTGATGGGGCGCGCGAGATAGGAGACGATCTCGATCGGCACCAGCAAGGGCATCAGGAAAATCGGCACGCCCTGGGGCACGAAGAACAAGAAGAAACGGTGCTTGTGGATGATCAGGCCGATCAGGGTGACGCCAATGAATACAATCGCCGCGAACATGAAGGTGACGACGATGTGGCTGGTGTAGGTGAAGGCGTAGGGGATCAGCCCGAGTGCGTTCCCGAACAGGAGAAACATGAACAGGCTGAAGATGAAGGGGAAGTACTTGCGCCCCTCGGGGCCAACATTGTCGTCCAGCATACGGGCGACCAATTCGTAGAGCGATTCCGCGATCGATTGCATCCGGGTGGGCACGAGCCGGCGGGTGCGCACGGACATGGTCATCAGCATGGTGATCGCGACCACGGCGATCACCATCATCATGGCCGAATTAGTGAACGACACGTCGAAGCCGCCCAGGTCGATCTCGACGATGCGCTGGATGGAGAACTGGTCGAGCGGGCCGTGATGTTCTGCAGCTGCGGACACGGGCGGTTATCCCCTATCGATCTTTTGAAGCGCCATCGTCGCGACGGGATTCCAATTTTTGTTTCGCCTCGGCTTCGTCGAACTCGGCTTCCATTCGCCGCGCCGTCCGAAACGCATTTCTTAATCCCGCGGCCACCCCGACCAGCAGGAAGGTCAACATAAGCCACGGTTTCGTACCGAGCCAGTCGTCCAGAAACCAGCCGATGCCCCCGCCAACAGCCAGTGCCGCAACCATCTCGACCGCTATCTGAAGCGCTCGACCCAGGCCTGTCTGGGTGGTTCGCGGCTGCTCCGCCGCCTGACGTACGTTGCGTGCTTTCTGCAGACGGGAGCCAAATTCGTCAAGCGAGGAAGGGTCTCTTTTCTGCGCCATTCCTGCCCCTTCGGCTCCGGCGATTGCATAGAGCCCGCGCCGCTTGAGCGGTCGAAACATACGAAGCGAATTACAGCCTGTCAAGGCCAAAACTATAAGCTATAAGATATTGAAAAATAACAAACAAATGGCCGTCTGGCGAGGCTGATCAGGCGCTTTCGCGCAGTTGCTCGGCGGCGCCCAGATCGACCGAGACAAGCTGGGAGACGCCACGCTCGGACATGGTGACGCCAAACAGCCGGTCGACGCGGGTCATGGTAATCCGGTTATGGGTGATGACGAGGAAGCGGGTGCCCGTATCGCGGGCGATGGATTCGATTAGATCGCAGAAGCGCTCGACGTTCGCGTCGTCGAGCGGCGCGTCGGCCTCGTCGAGCACGCAGATCGGTGCCGGATTGGTGAGGAACACCGCGAACAGCAGGGTCAGTGCGGTCAACGCCTGTTCGCCGCCCGAGAGCAGCGAGAGCACGCGGGTCTGTTTGCCCGGCGGCGTGGCGATAAGCTCGAGCCCCGCTTCCAGCGGGTCATCGGATTCGACCAGCTCGAGGCGTGCGGTTCCGCCCCCAAAGAGCTGCGCGAAAAGCCGCTGGAAATGACCGTCGATTTCGGTGAATGCGCTGTTGATGCGCTCGCGGCCCTCGCGGTTAAGGCTGGTGATGCCCTGGTGGAGGCGGCCGATCGCAGCTTCGAGATCGGCGCGCTCGGATTGCAGGGTGCTGACCTGCTCCTCTGTCTCCGCCGCCTCGGCTTCGGCGCGCAAATTGACGGGGCCCATAGTGTCTCGTTCGCGGAGCAGGCGCTCGACCCGGGTTTCCGCCTTCTCGCGCGCAGGCATCTCGTCGCCTTCGCCGATCTCTGCGATGGCGGGTAGTTCGTCGGGTTCGACATCGAGTTTTTCCGCGATCTGCTCGGCTAGGGCGACTTGGGCCTCGCGGGCCTGGTCGAGGGTCGCATCCACACGCACCCGCTCTTCGCGCGCCCCCGCGAGGGCCTGATCGGCTTCACGGCTGTGTGCGTCGAGGCGGTTGGCTTCGGCTTCCGCGTGGGCGAGGGCGTCAGCCGCCTCGCGCCGGCGGGCCTCGGCCGCTTCCAGGATTTCCAGCAGGCCCGCACGGCGCGCTTCAAGCTCGGCCGGACGCTCGGCGAGCGCGTCGAGGTCCGCCTGGCTTGCCTGGCGGCGCCCGTCGAGATCGCCCAACCGCTCGGCTGCTTCCTCGGCACGCTTTTGCCAGAGCTCAGATTCGCGGTCCACCGCGGCGAGGCGGTCGGCACGAATCTGGAGATCGCGCAGCACCCGGCTCTGGGCGGCCTGGGCTTCGGCCAGCGCGGCCCGGCGTTCGGTAACCGTTTCGCGTAAACCGTCGCGCTCGGCCCGGGCGGCATCGAGATCCGCCATATCCTCACGCGCCGCCTGGGCTTCCTTCTGCTGGGTCCTGGCTTCCGCCAGTTCGTCGCCGAGGCGGCGAGCGGTGTCGGCCAAGGCTTCGAGCCGCGAGCGTGCGGCAGCGCCCGCTTCGAGCTCGGCCTCGCGCAGTTCCTGGGCCTCGGAGAAATCGTTCTCGGCAATGCGGCCTGCGGCGCGGGCCCCGTCTTCGGCGCGCCGAGCGTTTGCCAGACCGGATTGCGATGGCACGTAGTCGTTGCTTGCCGCGGCAAAAGTGAATTCGGCGCCGGTCAACTGGTCGCGGACTTCGATCAGACGGTTACGCTGACGCAGCCGGGTGGCGGATGCCACGGGCGCCTCGGCGGCGACGGTATAGCCGTCCCAGCGCCACAACGCCCCGTCGCGGCTGACCAGGCATTGTCCGGGCTGTAGGGTGCGGCGGAATTTTGCACCCTCCCCGCGCTCGACGACACCGATCTGCGACAGGCGGCGCGCCAACGCGGGGGGTGCCTGAACGACCTCGGACAGCGGCTGGACCCCGGGGGCAAGCGCCCTCGGCGTCGCGCCGTCGGCGAGGCGGACCCAGTGGATGGGCGCGTTTTCGTCGGTTGACGCGGAAAGCTCGTCACCAAACGCGGCGCCCAAGGCGGCTTCGAAGCCGGCGTCGACGCGGACATCGTCGAACACGGGTGGGCCAGAGGGGGTGGATCCGGTTTCGAGGATCGAGGCCAGCGCGGCCTCTTCGGCGCGCAACCGGTCGCGCAGCGTTTCGGCGGCCTGTAAGCCGTCGCGGGCGGTTCGCTCGGCGCTCTCGCAGGCCGTCCGTTCGGTCTCGGCCACGTCGAGTTTCTCACGCGCCGAATCGCGCCGGGCGCGGGCGCCGGCAGAGATTTTTTCGGCTTCGCGGAGGGCCTGGCGGTCGGCGCCCTGGCGTTCCAGCTCGGCGCCTTCGGCGGCGAGCTCGTCTAGTTTGGTATTCAGGCGCTGGTAGCGCGTTGCCGCCTCGGCCTGGCGGCGCACCAGGGCCATCCGCTCGGCCTCGCGACCGACGATGGATTCGGTCATCGCGGCGAACTCATCCTCGACTTCGGCGAGGGCTGCTTGCGCCGCGTCGAGCGCCTCGGCGGCCTGCACGGCGGCGGCGGCGTCGTCTTCTTCTTCTTTGGAGCGGGCGAGGGAGGTGCGTTCCGCGGTAAGCCGGGCCATCGCCTCGGCGGCGTCGGTTTCAAGGGTTTTCTCGCGGGCAAGGTCGTGCGCGATCTGCTCGGTGCGCCGTGCCAGCTCGTTGCGCCGGGCGGTCAGGCGGGCTTCTTCCTCGGTGAGACCGTCGCGCTCGACCTCGAGGCGGTGGAACGCGGCAGCCGCTTCGGCTTCGGCCTGGCGGCGTTCGGGCAGGGTCTCGCTGGCGTTGACGCGCGCCGTGGCGGCGGCCGCGGCTTGACGGGTCAACCCCGTAACCGTGGTCTCCGCCGCGCCAAGCCGGGCCTGGGCGTCGGCGATGCGGGCCGTAGTTTCGAGCCAACGCAGGTGCAGCAGAGTCGCTTGGGCAACGCGGATATGACCGCTCAGGCGGCGATAGCGGTTGGCCTGGCGGGCCTGGCGCTTGAGCCCCTGAAGCTGGGTCTCGAAGGCGGCGATGACGTCGCCGAGCCGTTCGAGATTGGTTTCGGCGCCGCGCAGTTTGAGCTCGGCCTCGTGGCGGCGTGAATGCAGACCCGATATGCCCGCGGCTTCCTCGAGCAGGCGGCGGCGTTCGGAGGGCTTGGCGCGCACGATGGCGGAGATGTCGCCCTGGCTGACCAGCGCCGAGCTGTGGGCACCGGTGGCGACATCCGCGAACAGAAGCTGGACGTCGCGGGCGCGCATTTCGCGGCCGTTGATCCGGTAGAGCGAGCCCTGGTCGCGTCCAATCCGGCGCGAGACCTCGATCTCGGATTCGTCGTTGAACTGTGCGGGCGCGTCGCGCGCGGTGTTATGGAGCAGCAGCGAGACCTCGGCGACGTTGCGCGCAGGCCGGCTGGCGGTGCCGCCGAAAATGACGTCGTTCATCTCGCCGCCGCGCATCTTTTTGGCCGAAGCCTCGCCCATAACCCAGCGCAGCGCCTCGACCAAATTCGACTTGCCGCAGCCGTTCGGTCCGACGACGCCGGTCATACCGGATTCGATCGCCAACTCCGTCGAATCGACGAAGGACTTGAACCCAGTCAGGCGAAGTCTCGAGAATTGCACAGTCGGCGCCCTGCCCCTGTCGTTCCGGCTCTAGACTTCGCCTAGGTGGCGATCGAGGATCGGCACGAGCTCGTCGAACGGGATTGCGCCGACATGCTTACGGCCCTCAATGATGAAGGTGGGCGTGTATTCGACCTCGTGCTCGGTCATGCCTAAAAGCTGGTTGCCAAGCACAGCGGATTCGACTTGGACGTTGGCCAGGCAGGCATCGAACTGCGCGCGCGATACGCCGCCCAACGCCGCGATCTGGGCCAGCGCCGCCATGTTGTCGACGCCCGGCCCTGCCCAGAAGTCGAAGCCATCGAACAGGGTGTCGACGAAGGCGAAGTAACGGTCCTCGCCGGCGCAGCGGGCCAGCATGGCGGCACGCAGCGAGGGTTCGTTGTTGGGGAAATCCCGCGCGATGAAGCGGACCTTGCCCGTATCGACGTAGGCTTCCTTGAACGGCGTGAAGATATGGGCGTGAAAATCCCGGCAATGGCTGCAGCCAAGCGAGAAATACTCGATCACCGTGACCGGCGCGTCCGCTGGGCCCAGCGTCATCTCGCCCAGCGCCGGAACCATTTCGGCATGCGCCGGACGAGCCAGAGGCAGCAGCGCGAGCGCCGCGCCAATTCCCATCAGTGACAATACATCTCGTCGGTTAGGCATGCCGGACCTCCCACATGTTGTGTCCGTTCCTCGTCACGCAGTATACGGAGCGCGTTTGGACGGGACAAGCGTCGTTTCAGTCGTTAGAACCCAGAATCGTCGCATTGAAACTGGGAATTGTGGGCATATTATGACGTCTCATCATCGTCCGCCCGGCCTCGCGCGGCGGGCGGCGGTTGGCGCGCCAGCACCGCCCGGCCGAGCCGGTCTAGCGCCCGGCGCAGGCCCGGATCTGCCGTGGTTTCGAGGTCGGCGGCGAGGGCGGTCTCCTCGTTCGCGTCCAGGGCGCGCAGTTTAGGCAGTGCCGGGTCGGAGCGGGGCGGCAGGGGTCCCTGGACGAGTGAAATCCGCTGTACCGCGCGATAGCCGAAAAAGGTCGCGATCCGATCGAGCAGCTGAGGTTCGAGATGCTGCAGCTCGAGGGCGCGACCGCCCGCGACCCGGATGCGCAGGACGCCGTTCGCGCTGAGGCTTTCGGGCAGGCAATCGGCCGCGAGGTCGGGCCCGACGATGGCGGGCCAATCGGTCAGCACGCGGGCCTCGGCGAAGCCCTGACGCCCGAACGCCGTGCGGGTCACTTTGCCCACAGCCCGGGCGAGGCGGTGCAGGCCGTGGCGGGAGGTCGCATTGGTCATTTCGGTATCGGTCTTTCGCTAGCTTCGGGGCGCTACCGGCGTGCCCCGAAGCTTTCTATACTAGCGCCGCTTCGGTTGCATGGAAAACACGCATGAGCTCCAAACAGCCTAAAATACCGGCCCCGTCCGGCGCGGTGGCGTCGGCGCGGGCACGCCGGCTGTCGGCCCGCCTGCTTGCCTGGTACGACGGCGCGGGCCGCCGCTTTCCCTGGCGCGCGGCGACCGGGACAGAGCCCGACCCCTACCGGGTGTGGCTCGCCGAGGTCATGCTGCAGCAGACCACGACCGCCGGCATGACACCCTATTTCGAGGCCTTTTTCGCACGCTGGCCCGATCTCGAATCGCTGGCCGGGGCAACCCTCGACGATGTGCTCCACGCCTGGGCTGGGCTGGGCTATTACGCCCGGGCGCGCAACCTGCACGCCTGTGCGCGCCGGCTCGTGGCGGAGCATGGTGGGCGCTTTCCCGACGACGAGGCGGGGTTGCGCGCGCTGCCCGGGATCGGCGCCTACAGCGCCGCGGCGATCGCGGCCATCGCGTTCGAACGTTCCGCGGTGGTGATCGACGGCAACGTGACCCGGGTGTTGATTCGCCTCGCCGGGCTGGGCCGCCCCGCGGGCCAGGTGACCCGCGAGGTCCGCGCGCTCGCCGAACGCCTGACGCCCGCGCGCCGGCCCGGCGACTATGCCCAGGCGATCATGGATCTGGGGGCTACGGTGTGCACCCCGCGCCGTCCCGATTGCCCGCGCTGCCCGTGGCGTCGTTCCTGCGCGGGCCATGCCAAAGGGATCGCCGCAGACTTGCCACGCAAGGTGGCAAAACCTGTACGTCCGTTGCGCCACGCCGTCGCCTTCTGGGCGGTGCGACCGAGCGACGGGCACGTGCTGTTGCGTCGGCGTGCGGAGAAGGGGCTGCTGGGCGGCATGATGGAACTGCCCTCGACGGACTGGGTCGACGCGCCCTTGCGGCTTACGGATGCGCGGCGCAAGGCACCGGCCAAAGCGGCCTGGCGGCGCCTGCCCGGTACGGTGCGCCATGGCTTTACCCATTTCGAGATCGAGTTCGTGCTGCTGAAAGGTATGGTGGAAAAGGTGGGCGGGGTGGATGGCGTGTGGGTCGCGCCGGAACGCCTGGGCGAGCACGCCCTGCCGACCATGACGCGCAAGCTGATCCGCCACGCACACGCCGCTGGTAAAGACGCGCACTAGTTAGCGCATCTCCTTGCGCAGCCGGTCGCGCAGCGTATCGATAGACTCGGGTTTACCGTCTTCCTCGTAGAACCAGAAGGTCCAGCCGTTGCAGGACGGCGCGTCTTGCACTTTGGCGCCGATCCGATGGATCGAGCCGATGGTGCCGTCATGGTGATGCAGGCTGCCATCGGCTCGCACCTTTGCGCGGTGCTTGCGCGTGCGGTCCGTCAGCACGGTACCGGGGCGCAGCCAACCACGCTCGACCAGCGAGCCGAACGGTACGCGCGGCAGGTCGCGTTTGTTGGGTGTGGTGAGCAGGGCGTCCTCGGCCAGGGGCTCGACGCCTTCCAGCCGCGCCCGCGCCAGTGCGGCGTAATCGGCGTCGTTCTCGATACCGACGAAGGTGCGCCCGAGCTCGCGCGCCGCGACCCCGGTGGTACCCGTGCCAAAGAACGGGTCGAGCACCAGATCGCCCGGGTTAGAGGAACCGAGGATGACCCGGTGGAGCAGCGCAGCGGGCTTCTGGGTCGGATGCGCTTTGCGTCGCCCCTCGCGCAACCGTTCGGCCCCGCCGCAAACGGAGAGCAGCCAGTCACTGCGCATCTGGAGGTCGTCGTTGAGCGACTTGAGGGCGGCGTAGTTGAAGGTGTAGCGGGTGTGCTCGGGCCCCTTGCTGCACCACAGAATCGTCTCGTGGGCGTTGGTGAAACGCCGGCCGCGAAAATTGGGCATCGGGTTAGTCTTGCGCCAGATTACGTCGTTGAGGATCCAGAAGCCCATATCCTGGAGGATCGAGCCGATGCGGTAGATGTTGTGGTAGCTGCCGATCACCCACAGGGTCGCCGTGTCCTTCATCAGGCGCTTGGCCTCGCCGAGCCAGGCACGGGTGAACTCGTCGTAGGCCTCGAAGCTTGCGAATTTGTCCCACGCCTGGTCCACGCCATCGACCAGGCTGTTGTTGGGCCGGCGCAGATCGCCGCTGAGCTGCAGGTTGTAGGGCGGGTCGGCAAACACGACGTCGACGCAAGCGTCTGGCAGACCGCGCATCTGATCGACGCAGTCGCCTTCCAGTATCGTATTTGGTTTTACTTTCCCTACCATGGCGGGCGAGCATGACGGACGGGACTCTAGCAGTCAAGTCTTTGGAATCATGTCCTGAATCGGAGAAAAACTGGTTCGGTGATGGGTTGTAACGCCGTGTTGCACGAGGCCGGCGCGGTGTTCCGCGGTGCCGTAGCCCGCGTTGCGCTCCCAGCCATAGCCGGGATAGATGGCGGCCAGCGCCGCCATAACCCGATCGCGACTGACCTTGGCGATGATCGACGCCGCGGCGATCGAGAGCGACAAAGCATCGCCTCTGACGACGCAGCGCACCGGGCAGTCGAGCGGGGGCGGCTGGTTGCCGTCGACCAGCGCGGAGGCGGGTGGCGGGTCGAGGGCGGCGAACGCGCGCGCCATCGCTAGGTGAGTCGCGCACAAAATATTGAGGCGGTCGATTTCCTCGACCTCGGCGCGGCCCACGCCGATGGCGGCCGCGCAATCGAGAATTTGATCGAAGAGCCCCTCGCGCCGTTTGGCACTGAGCTTCTTGGAATCGTCGATCGCCGCGCACAGCGCATCCGGTGTGCGCGCGGGATCAAGTACCACGGCGGCGGCCATTACCGGCCCCGCCCAGGGACCGCGCCCGACCTCGTCGATGCCGCAGACGCGTCCGCCGGTGTCCAGCTCAAGAGAAAAGTCAGGCATCACCGTCTTTCTTCGGTCGTTTGCGCCGGGTGGTTTTGGTGGCGGTGCGTGGGGCCTGGCGGCGGGGTTTATTTCGAGGTTTCTTGGTGGCAGCGGCTTTTCTAGTGGCGGCCGGTTTGGCGGTGCTCGGGCGTTGGGGTTTGGCCGTAATCCCGGGTTCCGGTTCGAGATCCGGCGCTTGCGGCATGAGGGTGGGATCGAGCGGAGCCGCCGGTTCGTTCGCAACGGGGGGCGTCGCGCCCGTGTCGAGCGGGGGGCTCGCGGGGAGGCTGATGGGTGCCGCTGGCGCGGGTTGGCGCCGTATCGCACTGCCCAGTCGGCGCAGGAGGTGTCGCGCCTGGAGCGAGCGCAGGCGAAGGCGCCGTGCGTCGTCCTCGTAGAGGCCGTGCAGGAGTTGGTCGCCGTCCGAGATGCCGGCCAGCGCCATGCGCTGGAGCTGGCGCGCGAAGTGCAGCCAGATCGGACTGACGATGAGCGAAAGTGCGATGACGGTTACGGCGAGACGGCCGCCCTCGGCGTCGATCAGTCCACTGGCGGCTCCCGCGGCAGCGAGCACGAACGAGAATTCTCCGATTTGGCCCAGTACCGTGCCAATCAAAAAGGCGCGTGGCCAGGGCTCGCCCAGCAAACGCAGCACGCCGATATTGACGGCAGTCTTGGCGACGACGACGAGGGCGAGGAGCAGGACTACCGTGCCCAAGTGATGCCAAATGTAATTGAGGTCGATGAGCAGGCCGATCGAAAGCGCAAACACCATCATGAGCACGCCCTGGATCGGCTCGGTGGTCTGGATCAGTCGTTCGCGTGCGGTGGTTCGGCCAAGCAACAGCCCCGCAAGGAAGGCTCCGTAGGCGGTCGACAGGCCGAGCAGGCCAGAGATTGACGCGGCGGCGAAGCACAGGGTGAGTGCGGCGAGGGGGATGAGATCGGGACCGCCGCGCACCCACTTGGAGAACGGCAGATCGATCCGTTCATGCTTGCTGAAATACCAAATGAGCAGTGCGAGCAGCCCGATGGCGGCCGCAATGGGGATCAGGGTGATGATGTTGAAGCCCTGGGGCCCGCCCATACCATTGAGGATCAGCAACATGGGCACCACGGCGAGGTCCTGGGCAATCAGGATGCCGACGGTGCGCCGCCCCACCTCGCTATGCAGTTCGCCGATGTCTTCGAGCATCTTGATGGCGACCACGGTGCTGCTCAGGCTGATGACGAAGCCGAGCAACACGGCGAGCTCGATGGGCCAATCGAACAGCCGCGATGCGGCCAGGGTCAAGGCCACGCTAAGCGCCAACGGAAGAAGCGCGCCTAGCAGGGCGATCTTCCAGATCGAGTGGAAGGCCCGCAGCGAGAGCTGGAGGCCGATCAGGAAGAGCAGGACGAGCACGCCGAGCTCGGCCAGCAACTGAACCTTGGCGCGATCCTCGACCAAGCCGAAGCCGGAAGGGCCGAGGATGACGCCGGCAATAATGTAGCCGACGATGGCTGGTTGGCGCAGACGGGTGAAGACTAGCCCGCAAAGTAGCGCGGCGACGGCCACGACCGCGATATCGGCAAGTTCATGGGATGAGGGCATGGTCCGAGCTTACCAAATTTAAGGCTTCCCCGCGCCCAGGCGAGGGTTCAGAGAAGGTCGAGCTGGTCACCCGCGCGGGGCGGGCGGTGAAACAAATCGGTGCGAAGTGGCGCACGCTCGTTGGCGAGGCCGAGGCGGCGGGTTGCGAGCCGAAAGCGCTGGGCGATCAGCTCGGCATAAGGACCGCTGCCGCGCATGCGCTTGCCGAAATCCGTATCGTTGAGCTGCCCGCCCCGCGCGCCACGCACCAGGCTGAGTACATGCTCGGCCTTCATCGGCACATTGACCGCGAGCCACTCGGCGAACAGGTCTTTGACCTCGCGCGGCAAGCGAAGCAGCACATAGCCCGCAAGGGTTGCGCCGGCTTCGGCCGCGGCGTCGAGGATGGCTTCCATGCCGGGATCGGTGAGCGCGGGAATGATCGGCGCGACCATGACTCCGACCGGAATTCCCGCGTCGGCGAGGGCGCGGATGGCGTCGAGGCGCCGGGCCGGCGTCGCGGCGCGAGGCTCAAGGCTGCGCGCCAGCTTGCGGTCGAGGGTTGTCACTGAGAGGTTGACCCGGGCGAGACCTTTTGCGGCCATGGGTGCCAGCAGGTCGATGTCGCGCACGACACGCTGCGACTTGGTGACGATTTCGACCGGGTGATCGTGCTCCGCCAGAACACTTAGCAGCGAGCGGGTGATTTCCATGCGGTCTTCGACCGGCTGGTAGGGGTCGGTATTGGTGCCGAGCGCGATCAGCTTGCAGCGATAGGCGGGCCGGGCCAGGGCATCCGCGAGCAGGCGGTCGGCGTAGGGTTTAGCGAACAGGCGGCTCTCGAAATCCTGGCCGGGCGACAGCCCGAGATAGGCGTGCGTTGGACGCGCGTAGCAATAAACACAGCCATGTTCGCATCCGCGATAGGGATTGATCGACTGGTCGAACGGAATGTCGGGCGATTCGTTCGTCGCAATGACCGACCGGCTACTGTCGATTGTCACGGTCGTGCGCAGCGGCGGCGGCTCTTCGTCCAGATTGTTCCAGCCGTCGTCGAGCGCCACCCGCTCGTAGCCCTCGTAGCGCCCAGTGGCGTTACTGACGGCGCCGCGGCCCCGGCGATAGCCCATGGTTGGTCTGGATCCCGACATAACGCTACAGTCTATTCAACATATTAGAACATGACAAGAACGTGCGCTATCACTGGCCTACTGGTCGAGGTACGAGCCTGCGCTATGATGGCCGCCTCAGTCTGTCGAGGTCATCATGCCCGTTGTGCTTAGTGTCGTCATCCCCGCCCTGAATGCCGCAACCGAACTTGGCGCCACCCTGGACGCGTTGGGTGACGGACCCTCGGGGGGGCTCGAGGTCGTGGTGTCGGACGGCGGCTCGGCGGATGCGACGGGTGAGCTCGCCCTTCAACGGGGTGCGCGGGTGGTGAGCGCGACGGGCGGCCGGGGCGCGCAGCTCGTGGCTGGAGCGGACGCGGCCACCGGCGCGTGGCTGCTTTTCCTGCACGCGGACACGGTGCTCGAAGCGGGCTGGGTGGGTTCGGTCGAGGCGTTCGTCGGGGCGCCCGAGAATCAAATGCGGGCCGGCTATTTTCGTTTTGCGCTGGACGACGATGCGTCGAGGGCACGGCGGCTGGAATCCGTGGTTGCCTGGCGCAGCCGGCGTCTCGGTCTCGCCTATGGCGACCAGGGGCTGCTGATGGGCCGGTCGTTTTATGACCAGCTTGGCGGCTACGCACGCCAGCCCCTGATGGAGGATGTGAGCTTGGTGCGCCGGATAGGTCGGGGCCGGCTCGTTGCCCTGGCGCCTCGGGCAGTGACCTCGTCGACGAGGTACCACGCCGGCTATACGCGGCGCAGCCTGCGTAACCTGTTCTGCCTCGCACTCTATTATTTAGGCGTGCGCCCGGCGCTAATCGCCCAGCTCTACGGATGACGTTCGCGAACCATCTCGTAGTGTTTGCCCGATCGCCCGTGGTCGGCCGGGTCAAGCGACGTCTCGGGCGAACCGAAGGCGCAGTCGAAGCGGCCCGGATCTACCGGGTTCTCGTTTACGGCCTGTTACGCCGGGTCGCGCGCGATCCGCGTTGGCGTTGCTGGCTCTATCTCGATCCCGATAGCGCGGCGACCGATTCCGGCGGCTGGCCGCAAGGGTTGGCGCGCCGCGGCCAAGGCACCGGCGATCTGGGTGCGCGCATGGCGCGCCCGTTTCGAGACTTGCCGCCGGGACCGGTAGTTCTGGTGGGGACCGATATACCGGACCTGCGGCCAGCTCATATCGCGCGGGCGTTTGCGGCGCTAGGTCGCGCCGATGCGGTGTTCGGCCCCGCGAGCGACGGTGGCTTCTGGCTGGTCGGCCTGCGCCGCCGGCCACGGGCGCTGGAGCTCTTCTACGGCGTGGATTGGTCCGTGCCGCAGACGCTAGATCAGACCCTGGCCAGCCTGCCCGAAGGGACGCGGATCGAAATTATCGATACCTTGAGCGACATCGACGCCGCCGACGACCTGTCCCGCTGGCGGGCGCGCGAGCGGCGCGAGCGGCGGACAGCATGACCCGACCTACCTTTGGATTCGTCGGCCTTGGAGCGATGGGCACGCCCATCGTCCACCGGTTACTCGATGCGGGCCACGCGGTTTGTGCGTGGAACCGCACCCCCGAGGCGCTCGAACCGGTGCTGGCGGCGGGCGCTCGGGCCGCGCCGACGCCGGCGGCACTGACCGCAGCCAGCGACGTGGTTCTGCTCTGCGTGACCGACACGGAAGCGGTCGAGCAGGTCGTGTTCGGCCCGGACGGGGTGATCGAGGGTGCGGCTTTGGACAAACTTCTGGTTGATCACTCGACTATCCATCCCCTCGAATGCCGCCGCTTTGCCGAACGGCTGCGTGTGGATAGCGGGATGGGCTGGGTCGACGCGCCCGTCTCGGGTGGCGTTGCGGGCGCCGAGGCTGGACGGCTCGTTGTCATGGCGGGCGGTGCGGAGGCGGATGTCGAGAGGCTGAAATCTTTTGCCGATGCCTACAGCCAGCGGGTGACGCGGATGGGCGAGTGCGGTGCCGGCCAGGCGAGCAAGACCTGCAATCAGATGATCATCGGCGGCACCGTCGCAGTCGTTGCCGAAGCACTGAATCTCGCTGCCCGCTTCGGGGTCAGCGCCGCGGCGCTGCCCGATTGCCTCGCGGGGGGCTGGGCGGATTCCGCCGTGCTGCAGGATCATGCCCGGCGCATGGCGGCGGCAGATTTCGGGTCGGACAACGCGGCCGAAATCATGCTCAAGGACATGAACATCGCCTGCGACATGGGTCGGGAGACCGGTGCGCCGATGCCGGTGACGGCTGTGACCGCCGAGCTCTACCGCCTGCTGATCAGTCTGGGCCATGCCGACAAGGGCCAGATCGGGTTGATCCGGCTCTATACGGATCAGGAGCTGGATTAGGCGGTCGCGGAACCGTTTGAAATCTAGAGGCTGCCCCGGGTTTGGTGTTCGTTGAGCCGGGGCATCAGTTCGACGAGGTTGCAGGGCTTCTGTCGGTAATCAAGCTGGTATTGAAGAATGCCGTCCCAGCCGTCCTTGCAGGCGCCGGGCGAGCCGGGTAGCGCGAACAGGTAGGTGCCGCCCGCGACCCCACCCGTGGCCCGAGACTGCAGGGTTGAGGTGCCGATTTTTTCGTAACTCAGCATGCGGAACAACTCGCCGAAACCGGCGATCTCCTTCTCATAAATGGAATGGAAGGCTTCCGGCGTGACATCGCGCCCGGTGACGCCCGTACCGCCGGTAGCAATCACCACGTCGATCGCGGGATCGTCGATCCAGGCGCGCAGTTGCGCGACGATGGCATCGGCCTCGTCCTTGACGATGATCTTATCCGCTAGATGGTGGCCCGCCGCCTGGAGGCGATCGACGAGGATGTTGCCCGATTTGTCGTCGGTCTCGGTGCGGGAATCCGATACCGTCAGGACGGCGATATTGACGGGGTGAAAAGGGCGACTTTCGTCAATTCCCGGCATGGGCGGCCTCGCTGGCTGTCTGGTTGGGAAAATAGATCGGCCAGTCGCCTGCTGCAACGGCGTCGAGGGTCGGTGCCGGTTCGCCGAGACGGTTCTGATAGATCCAGTAATTGGCCAGAACCGTTTCGATGAAATGCCGGGTCTCGGGCGAGGGCACGCTCTCCATGAAGAGCAGGGGATCACCGAAATAGCGGTTCTTCTTTTTCCATTTTACCAACCGGGCGGGGCCGCTGTTATAGGCGGCGGTCATAAAGAACAGGTTGTTCGCAACCAGATCCTGCTCAAGCAGGTGGTGGATATAGGCCTGGCCGAGGGCAATGTTGATGGCGGGGTCATAGAGCTTGGCGCGCTCAAAATCGCTCATGCCGATCATCCGAGCCATGGAGCGAGCCGTCTGGGGCATCAGCTGCATGACGCCGCGCGCGCCGCGGTTGCTCTTGGCGTCGCTGATAAACTTCGATTCCTGGCGGATCAGTGCGAGCAGCAGCGCGGGATCGAGCGACAGGCCGGTGACGGGTTCCAAGTTGGGCATCGGGTAAAAGGCGTCGATGTGGCGTTCGCCCGTTACCTGCATAAAACGCTCGGCGAGAGCCATTTCGACCGACGGGATTTTCAGCGTGGCCGCGATGGCGAGCAGGCCGCGGAGCACGACGGCCGGAGCGTTCTTGCTGAGTTTGCGCAACTCACGCTCGGCGCGCAACGGCTGGCCGGCCTCGACGAGGGCGGCGGCCCGGCGCGCGCCCGGCACGCTGAGCAGGGCGGCACGCTCGGGCGGGTCGAGAGGCGGCGGCGACCAGGCGAACTCCAAAGGCAGGCCGAGGGCGCGCCGGGCGATCAGGCCATAGAAGGTTTCGGCCTGAAGGCTCGCGAGGGTCAGCAGTTGGCTGACCCGTTCGGGCTGGCGGGTGATCAGGTTCGCCCGCGCCGCCCAGTAGGCCCCGGCCGCGAGAAGATAGCCGTTGGCGTACTCGGCCGTCGCCAGGGCCTCGAAATGGTGCCGGGCGGCATCGATGTCGCCCAACCGCCACGCGGCGAGCCCGGCGGTCCAGTAGGTGTCGGGCATAAGCGGGCCCGAGCGGGCCGCGCTGGCGGACGCCATGGCGTAGGCGAGATCGTCTTTGTCGTAGGCGAAGTAGCTCCAGGCGATAGACGCCTGAAACCGGTCGTAGCGCGCGCCGCTGACCAGGGAGCGGAATTCGGCGCTGGTGAGGGTTTCGGCCGCGCCGGTGGGCCAGCCCCGCCGGTAGCGGCCCTCGATCTCGCGTTCAAGCTGGCGCCGACGGGCCTTGTCGTCGGCGGATAGCGCGATGTCGGGGATCGAGATGGTGGGCGTCTTGCCATAGCCGTTGCCGCTTTTGACCAGGGCTTCGCCGCCGTCGTCCAGACCGACAAAACTGTAGCTGACGGGGGCCTTGGGCGCCGCCGTGCCCGCGGGCTGGCGGTGTAGCGCCAGGCGGTAGACGCGTCCGGCCTCGGGGTGATCGGCATGATGTTTGAGATAATCCGCAAGCTCGTTGAACGTCGAGCGATGGGCCGTGGGGTGCATCAGCTTCTGATCGAGCAGGTGGCCCATCAGGACAGGGTCCTCGATGCTTGCCATCATGGTCTCGGCCTTGGTCCAGTCGCCGGCTTCCTGCACCGCGAAAATTCTGGCGTAGAGCGCCGCGTCGGCTTGCGACAGGACGCCTTCGGTGCGGGCGCCGGCGGTGCCGGCCAGCAGGACGGCAGCGAGAGCGCAAGCCGCAAGAGCGGCGCGCAGAGGTCGGTTCCGGCGTCGAGTATCTCCCATGGCACCTCTCTAGATTAATCCGTGCCGGGGGGCAACCGGTGCGAGTCTCTCGATCAGGTTGTTTCGTCGAGCTTGCGGCGGATGGCCTGGAGGTCGCGCCAGGCTTCGCGCTTGAGCGCGGGCTGGCGCAACAAATAGGCCGGGTGGAAAATAGCCGTCGTCGGGATGGTTGTGCCGCCCGCGGCGGAAGTGTGCTCGTACCACTTGCCGCGCAGACGGGTGATGCCTTCGGTGCGGTCGAGCATGGACTTGGCCGAGATGCCGCCAACAAGGATGAGCAGCCGCGGTGCGACCAGCTCGACCTGGCGCTCGACAAAGGGCAGGCACAGGGCGATCTCTTCGGGTGTCGGATTACGATTGCCCGGCGGCCGCCAGGGCAGGACGTTGGTGATGTAGACGGTTGTGCGATCCAGCCCGATGGCGGCCAACATGCGATCGAGAAGCTGGCCCGCCTTGCCTACGAAGGGCAGCCCGCGCCGGTCCTCCTCGGCGCCCGGCGCTTCGCCGACGAACATGATGCGGGCCTCGGGATTGCCGTCGGCGATCACCGTGTGGCTGGCGGTTTTCTTCAACGCGCCGCCTTCGAAGCCTTCGATCGCGGCGCGCAATTGGTCGAGGTTGGCGCAGGCTTGGGCGAGGCTGTGCGAATCACCAGCCTCCGACGGCGTCTCGCGACGCACGGGAGGCGGCGCCTGTGGCAAAGACGCCTCGACCGCCTTGACCGGCGGATCCGGCACGGTCTCAGGAGCGGCCGGTTTGGGTGCGACGACCGCCGGCGCATAGCGATCAAGTGGCGTCTCGCCGATGGTCTCATCGACACCGGCGTCGAGATACCAGGCAAGCAGGGCGGCGGGATTCGATTTAGCGGTCACGATACGCCAAAATATCACGGTCGGGCCGGGTGAGACAGGGAACTCTCATGCTAGCGCGGACCATTTGACCCACGAGCGTGCGCAAGGCATAACCCCGGGATCGTCTGAAGGGAGCCGGATATGGCCGAACGGGAATCGATGGAATTCGACGTGGTGATCGTCGGCGCCGGGCCGTCGGGCCTGAGCGCGGCGATCCGCCTCGCGCAACTGGCGCAGGGAAACGAACGCGAGCTCAGCGTCTGCGTGCTGGAGAAGGGCTCGGAAGTGGGCGCGCATATCCTTTCGGGCGCCGTGCTTGAGACGCGCGGCCTCGACGAATTGATCCCCGACTGGAAAGAAAAGGGCGCGCCGCTCAACACGCCGGCCGCGGAAGATCGTTTTCTCTATTTGACGGCCACGGGCTCGATCCGCCTGCCGACGCCGCCGCAAATGAACAACCACGGCAACTATATCATCAGCCTGGGCAATCTGTGCCGTTGGCTGGGGCAGCAGGCCGAGGCGCTGGGTGTCGAGATCTATCCGGGGTTCGCCGCCGCCGAAGTGCTCTATGACGAGGCGGGTGCGGTGGTTGGCGTGGCGACCGGCGATATGGGCATTGGGCGGGATGGCGAGCCCAAGGACAGTCACGAGCCGGGCCTCGAGCTGCGGGCGCGCCAGACTCTGTTCGCTGAGGGCTGCCGCGGCTCGTTGACCAAGGCCCTATTCGAGCGCTTCAATTTATGCGACGGGGTTGATCCCCAGACCTTCGGGTTGGGCATCAAGGAATTGTGGGAGGTCGCGCCCAAGAACCACCATCCAGGCCGGATCGTCCATACCATCGGCTGGCCGCTGGATTCGGCGACCTACGGCGGTTCGTTCCTCTACCATCTCGAGGACAATCAGGTGGCTGTCGGTTTTGTGGTCGGGCTCGATTACCAAAACCCTTATCTCAGCCCGTTCGAAGAATTCCAGCGCTTCAAGACCCACCCGGACGTCCGGCCCACCTTCGAGGGCGCGCGACGCATCGCCTACGGCGCCCGCTCGCTCAACGAGGGCGGGCTCCAGGCGGTTCCCAAAGTGACTTTTCCGGGCGGAGCGCTGATCGGGTGTGCCGCGGGCTTTCTCAACGTGCCCAAGATCAAGGGTACCCACACGGCCATGAAATCCGGCATGTTGGCCGCCGAAACCGTGTTCGAGGCGCTGGGCAGTGAAGACGCCCCGCGCGAGCTGGCTGCCTATGGCGATCGGGTGCGCAAGAGCTGGGTGTGGAAAGAACTTCGGGCCGTGCGCAACATCCGCCCCGCCTTTCGCTTCGGGCTGTGGGCCGGGCTCGTTTACTCGGCGCTCGAGACTTATCTGTTCCGGGGCTGTGCACCCTGGACCTTGCGCCACCACCCGGACCACGCCCAGCTGCGCAAGGCACAGGGTTACCGGCCGATCGACTATCCCAAGCCCGATGGCGCGGTGAGCTTCGATCGGTTGTCCTCGGTGTTTCTCGCGAGCACCGCTCACGAGGAGGACCAGCCGGTGCATCTGCGGTTGCGCGATCCGGACGTGGCCATCACGGTCAACCTTGCGGAGTATGACGCGCCGGAGCAGCGCTTCTGCCCCGCCGGGGTCTACGAGATCGTGCGGGAAGACGACGGGTCGAACCCCCAGCTTCAGATCAACGCGGCCAACTGCGTCCACTGCAAGGCCTGCGACATCAAGGATCCGACCCAGAACATCGACTGGACGACACCCGAAGGCGGCAGCGGACCAAACTATCCCAATATGTAGTGATCCCGTTTGATCCGGTTGCGAGTCGCAACGGCCCGGGAGTTTGGGTAGACTGAGCGCCGCGATCCGGCCAGCGACGAACTTGTGAAAGATGGGCTGCCTGTGTCCTTCCCCGACTGCTTGCGACGAGTGATGACCGATGATGCGGGCCGGCGGGTCCAGTCTTGGGCCGTGCTTGTCGCGGTGGTAGCGTTTCTCGGCGTCTCGGGCTGTGTGCGTACGAGCGCGTCGCTTCAAGTGGCGCCGTCGCCCGAGAGCGCAGCGGACCAGGCGCCAGTCAGGCTTGCCGGCGAACCCAACTCGGACGAACTGGCGGGAGACGCGGGGCAGCCCCTGCTGGGCGAAGGCTCGCTGGGGGCAACCATCGGGAACTATCTCGCCGGGCGGTTCGCTTACGGCGAACATGATTACTGGAGTGCCGCCAACTATTTTGAGAGAGCGCTCGCCGACGATCTCTACAACCCGGGGCTGCTGCGGGCCGCGCTTCACATGCAGCTCGCGGCGGGGCGCTTCGACGCTGCGCTCGGCGTTGCGCGCAACGCCGAGGTGCTCGACCCGCTCGATGCCATCGCCCAGCTGACCCTGGTGGTCGATGATGCGGTCCACGGAAATTTTACAGTTGCGGCGGAGCGGCTTGGCCCCCTATCGCGCGACGGCGTCTATCGGCTGATCCTTCCGGTGGTCGAGGCCTGGCTCCATTACGGTGAGAGTGGCGTTGACGCCGCGTTGACGCAGCTCGCTTCGCTCAAGACCACGCCGTCGTTCCGGGTGTTCTACGAATTCAATGCCGCGTTGCTCTGCGATCTGGCCAACCGGCCGGCGGATGCGCAGGCCCATTTTCAGGCGGCCTTGGCCGAAAAAGGCACGGACAGTCTGCGTCTCGTCATCGCGGCCGGCTCGTTTTTCGAGCGTAACGGCCAAATCGAGAAGGCGCGGGCCTTGTACGAAAATTATGCAGCGACGCGCCCCGCCAGCACCTGGCTCGGCGATACCTTCGAGCGTCTCGACACAGGTCGAACTCCCGATCGCCTCATAGAGACCGTTGCCGATGGTATCGCCGAAACCCTCTACGGCACTGCCGGGGTATTGTCGCAACAACAGCAGGATGAAACCGGCGTGATCTTCGTGCGGCTCGCCTTGCAGTTGCGCCCGGAATTCCCGGGCGCGCAGATCCTGCTCGGTGAATTCTTCGAGGCGCTGGATCGTCCGAACGAGGCGGTCGAGGCCTATCGTGCGGTCCAGCCGTCCGCTTCGGGCGCATGGTCCGTGCGTATCCGGATTGCCGTCAATCGAGACCGTCTAGGCGATACCGATGACGCGGTCAGGATCCTGACGGTTATGGCGAATGAGCGGCCCGAACAGACTGACGCCTGGATTGCGCTTGGCGATATCTTGCGGGCCAGCGAGCGATTCGCCGCCGCGGTCGATGCCTATGATGCGGCGATCGAGCGCGAGACCGATATCCGGCCGGAGCACTGGACTCTGTTTTACACGCGAGGCGTCTCGCTCGAACGCTCGCGGCGCTGGGCGGACGCGGAACAGGATTTTCTAAAGGCGCTTGAGCTCGAGCCCGATCAGCCGTTCGTGCTCAACTATCTGGGCTATTCCTGGGTTGAGCGCGGCGAGCGGCTTGACGAGGCCCAGGGCATGATCAAGCGGGCCGTCGCGTTGCGCCCCAGCGACGGCTATATCGTAGATAGTCTCGGTTGGGCCTATTACCGCCAGGGAGAATTCGCCAAGGCCGTGATCGAACTGGAACGTGCCATCGAGTTGCAACCCGACGATCCCACGATCAACGATCATCTGGGTGATGCCTACTGGCAGGTCGGACGCCGCAACGAGGCCCGGTTCCAGTGGGAACGGGCGATGCTGTTCGACGAGACGGGCGAACTCGCCGAGACCCTGAAGGACAAGCTCGAAAACGGGCTCGACGGATTAGCCACGTCGGACGCGACGCTTTGAGCTCGACGAATGCTGGCGGCTGGCTGAGTGAGCCGGCGCCAGCGAAGATCAATCTTTATCTTCATATCCTGGGACGCCGAGACGACGGCTATCACCACCTCGACAGCCTAGTGGTCTTCGCCGGCGTTCAGGACACGCTGTTGGCCAGGCTCGACGATTCGCTTCGGCTCGATATAAGCGGGCCGTTCGCGGCAACGCTCGAGGGCGTCGGCGAAGACAATCTCATGATGCGGGCCGCGCGGGGCCTTGCTGAAATTGCTGGGCGCGCCTCAGACGCCCATTTGCGTCTGGTTAAGCGGCTGCCCGTGGCGGCGGGAATCGGTGGCGGCTCGGCCGACGCGGCCGCGACACTTCGCCTGCTCTGCCGGCTTTGGGAGCTGACGCCTGATCGAGAAAGCCTGGAGGCGCTCGCTCTGCGTCTGGGCGCAGACGTGCCGGTTTGCCTGGACGGGCGCGCGCTCTTTGTCGGCGGGGTCGGCGAAGCGTTGTGTCCAGCACCGGGTCTGCCGAGCGCTTGGTTCGTGTTGGTCAATCCAGGAGTACCGCTTGCTACGGGTGGGGTCTTTTCCGCCCGGACGGGACCGAATTCGGTGTCTGGCCGGTTTGACACCGACCCCGCCGATGTCGCGGCGCTTGCTGCGCTGCTGAGTGACCGTTCCAACGATCTCGAAGCGCCGGCCCGGGGACTCGAGCCCGTCGTGAGCGAGGTGCTCGACGCGCTGGACGCTGTGCCGGGCTGTCATCTGGCCCGGATGTCGGGCAGCGGCGCAACTTGCTTTGGCCTGTTCACGAACGAGATATCGGCGCGCGGTGGCGTCGCGTCTATCACAACCGCTCATCCCCGATGGTGGTCGGTGGCGGCGCCGTTGGTACGGTCACGGGCGGAAGCCGAGGCGCTCGCCTTGAGTGCGGGTTCCTAGAGTTCCCAACGGCGAATGCCGGCGGGGAAATCGACGCCCCGCCAGAGGCCGCGCAGGTCGGCGACTAATCCGTCAGGCGCCAGCAGGGTTTCGACGTCGGCGCTGGCGAGCGCACGGTAGGTGTCGTGCGCAACGGCTCCGACTAGAGCAGCATATTGTCCGGCATCGTTCAGATCGCGGAGCAGCTCGATGCCGTATTGACGCGCTGCATCCACAGGGTCAGCGAGGGGATCGTGAACCTCTACCTGGCAGCCTCGGGCCGTGAGTGTCTCGACAATGTCGACCGTCCGGCTGTTGCGTAGATCGGGCACATTTTCCTTGAAGGTCAGACCCAGGACTAGGACACGGGCGCCATTGGGCTCGTCGAGTCGATCCGCTACCTGGCCGGCGACGAAGCCGCCCATGGCGTCGTTAATGCGCCGTCCGGACAAGATGACTTCCGGCTCGTGCCCCAATTCCTGGGCGCGATGCGCGAGGTAATAGGGGTCGACCCCTATGCAGTGCCCGCCGACAAGGCCCGGTTCAAAGTCCAGAAAATTCCATTTCGTCGCTGCGGCTTCCAGGATATCGCGGGTCGAAATGTCAAGCTTGTGAGCGATCATGGCGACCTCGTTGACGAACGCGATGTTGATATCGCGTTGAGCATTTTCGATCACCTTTGCGGCTTCCGCGGCCTTGATCGACTTGGCGATAAAGACCCCGCCTGCCGTGATGGAGCCATAGACCTCTGCCAGTTGGGCGGTGACCTCCCGTGTTTGCCCGGATACCACCTTGACGATCTTCTCGATGGTATGGACCCGATCGCCCGGATTGATTCTCTCGGGCGAATAGCCGAGATAAAAGTCGATTCCACAAGTGAGCCCCGAGGCGGCTTCGATCGCGGGTCCGCAGATCTCCTCGGTCACGCCGGGCCAGACGGTGCTTTCAAGAACCACGACGGCGCCGGGCGTGATCTGCTCTGCGATCGTGCGGCAAGCGGCGCGCACGGCCGACAGATCGGGCCGTTTCTCACCGTCGACGGGTGTGGGCACCGCGATAATGAATATTCCAGCGCCCTTTAACGCCGACGCGTCGGTGCTAAACGTCAGTGTGCTCTTTGCCAGATCTTCTTGTGCTACCTCGCCCGTGCGGTCGCGCGAGGCCGCGAGTTCTTTGATGCGTGATGCATCGTTGTCAAAGCCAATCACCTGGTGATGGCGGGCAAGGGCTACGGCGAGGGGTAATCCGACATAGCCAAGGCCGACGACGGCAATGAAAGACGAGCTGGCCATGGCGTATTGATCCTATCGTTCCCGTGCTAACGCCGCTTAGACGTCTGGGCTGTCCCCGTCAATCGGCTGCGCGGGGGGCTGTGACGTGACGACTTATGCGGGGATGGTAACAGAGGGTAAAATTGTGTACATCTCGACCTTGTGAATGGGCCTGTTGTTCCGCGTCGCGGGCTGATGAGAGATCAAACCCGGCCTCGGGGATAATACGATCCATGACAGTCCTAGTTACCGGCGCGGCCGGGTTTATCGGATATCACGTATCCCAGGTGTTGCTCGAACAGGGCCGCACGGTTATCGGCATCGATAATCTGTCGGATTACTACGATGTTGCGCTCAAGGAAGCGCGGCTGGCCCGCCTTGACCACAACGGCTTTTCTTTCGAGCATCTCGATATTTCCGATGCGAACGCCATGAATGGCCTGCTCGACCGACATGGCGGTGCGATCGAGGGGGCCGTACATCTCGCTGCCCAAGCGGGCGTACGTTACTCGATCGAAAATCCCCTCGCTTACGGAGAGGCTAATCTCATTGGGCATCTCAACGTCCTGGAATTTTGCCGCAGGGCACCCAAATTGCGTCATCTCGTCTACGCCAGCTCAAGCTCAGTCTACGGGGGAGGCACAGAATTACCCTTTGCAGTCGGCCAACCCGTGGACACGCCGATCTCGCTTTACGCAGCCACCAAGCGCGCCAACGAGTTAATGAGCCATTCCTATGCTCACCTTTACAGGCTGCCGGCGACGGGCCTGCGCTTCTTTACCGCATACGGACCATGGGGCCGGCCTGATATGGCGGCCTACAAATTCGTTCGTGCGATCTATGCCGGGGAACCCATCGAGGTGTTCAACAATGGCGACATGAGGCGGGATTTTACCTACATCGACGATCTGGCCGCCGGCGTCGTTGCAGTGCTGGATGGGCCGCCCGACGCGGCAGGCAATTCCGCACCCCATCGTGTCTACAATATTGGCAACCACCGCCCGGAGTCGCTATTGCGTTATATCGAGTTGATCGAAGAGGCGGTCGGGAGAAAAGCAGACACCAAATTACTGCCCATGCAGCCGGGTGATATCAAGGAAACGTTCGCGGATATCGGGCCGATTCAGAGGGATTTTGGATTTGTGCCAACGACAACGATCGAGCAAGGAATTCCCCGCTTCGTTGCTTGGTATCGTGAATATCACGGCGGTTAATACCAAATTTCAGGGGCGGCCCTTGGGGCCGTCCTCTCTGTTTGTCTGCGCGAACTGGCTTAGCGCAACGAGCTTCAAGACGCCGGCTTGAGCATTTCCAGTTCGATAGGGGGCAGACCCGGTAAGACGTGCTGGAGGCTTTTCCAGACGAACCCGGTTTTCGCATCAAGCCAAAACTAATTTTCAAATTCCCAGTCGAGAAGCTCGACCGACGCACGTTCGCTGATTTGGATCGTATTGTAGCGTCGATCCGTGATTTCGATCTGTCGTGTGCCTTCGACGGCGAGGGTCGCCTGCACGGGAATTCCAAACAAATTCTGAGGCCGTAGATCGGTCGTCCTGTTGGATGTTGCGTCTTGCGTCACCCACGCGCCGGCTTGAGTAAGCGGATCGCCGTTCATAAAATTCGTGCCAACGAGGTTCTCGGGTAAACCGGCGCTACGAACTATCCGACCGCCATGGGTAACGATCGTAATTTTGTCCGCCGATATCCAGTGGAGCAGATCGCCGTCGTAGCGGCCGAGCACCACGACGACCCACCCGCTTCTTCCCAGCTTTGCCCGTGTCGTTGCGTATGGTAGATTTTCGATCTCCTCACGATTGACGGGGGCGTCGGGTAGACCGTTGAATACGAGATCCATAGATCGTTGCGCCGAACTGAGAATAGGCATCCCCTCGCAGGCGGCGCATAGAGCGGCAACACCCGTCAGTAGCATTGTTCGACGGGTTAGACGGTGCATACGACCGGTAATGCCCGGCAAACTGAAATGGGAAACGTAATTAATGCTGCAATGCCTGCTTCGGCGACGTGTACCGAGACGTATCCTATTGTGCGTGCTCGCTTCCGCGATGTCGATGATGGTTTCCGCCTCCGATGGCCTTAGCCAGGAACCGAGCCTCGAAGCTCTGGGGCACCTCCTCTCGCCCGAAATGCTTGGTCAAATCCAACGGTCGCAGGGGGCCGGCGAGGCTGTAGAAGCGCCGTCTCAGCTTGATGTGGCTCGTCAGGGAATGCAGCGTAGCCAGTTTCCAATCGACCTAACAGGTGGCCAGGAGGGGGTGCCTCCTTTCTTTCTTCTCGAGGTGCCATCGCCGATCGAGGAGGATTATTCGGAGCGGGCGAATGAAGAGCTCAGGCAATTCGGCTACGAGGTCTTCACGACATTTGCGCCACCGCAGGAATTGGTGACGGGGGCAATCGGCGATGGATACCGGTTGGGGATCGGCGATGAAATCGTGGCCACCTTTATTGGCCAGACGGAACGAACGGTGCGGACCAGGGTCGATCGGGAGGGCCGTATCATTCTCCCGGAGATGCCACCGATATCGGCGGTAGGACGAAGCTTCGGCGATTTTCGGCGCGATTTTGAAGCCCAGACGAGGGCGTCTTTTCTTGGCACCGAAGTGTTCGTGTCTATCGGCGCGTTGCGCTCCGTCTCGATCATGGTCACGGGCGAAGTGAAGCATCCGGGTGTGTACAACCTGACTGGACTGTCGACCCTGTTCGACGCGCTCGTTTATGCCGGCGGGATCAAAAAAACCGGGAGCTTGCGAGGACTCAAGGTAATCCGCGGCGACACAATTTTTTGGCTCGATATTTATGACCTGTTGTTTACTGGCTTCGTGGACCGGGACGTTACGGTTTCTGATGGGGATCGGATCGTCGTGCCGACGTTGGGACCGACCGTTGCGGTGGCAGGAAACGTCAAGCGCCCGGGCATCTATGAGCTGGCCGAAGGAATGGATGCGGCCTCTCTGTCGAATATGCTGACCTTCGCAGGAGGGACACTGCGGCCTCGCGGCAATCGAATCTTGCACATCAGCTTCCGAGAGAACGGGCAGCAGGCGGTTGATGAAATCGTTGATCCGGCCCAGGTGCGGGCAGGAGATGGCGATATCGTCATCGTCGACTATAGCCAGGACATCCAGGTGGGATCCGTCGAGCTCGTGGGGCATGTCCGTGTTGAGGGGCGTCGGTCTATCGCAACCGCCGACACGCTTCGCGCGTTGTTTTCGAGTACGGATGTGTTCGAAGAAAATCCCTATCTCCTGTTGGGTGTGATCGAGCGTACGGATAGCCAAACTCGGGCCCGTCGAATGTACCCTGTGAACCTGCAGGCCGTTCTCTCAAGTCGTATCGACGTGCGGCTTGAGCCCGACGACAAGGTGATCGTGCTGTCGAGCGAGGATGTGCGGTTTCTATCCTCGCCGGTGATCCAGCGGATTTTAGCGGGGCAGACCAATTTAGAGAATGTCCCCTTTGGCGGTGTCGTATTACTCGAAGAAAGTGACGATCAGGCAGCTATCGGCGGTGATGGCTCTGCGGTTGGTTTGCCGACAGGACAGTCTTCTGCTCAAGCGGCAGCGCCCGGCATCAGTGCGGACGAATTGGAAGCGCCCACAGTGTGCAAGGGGCTTGTTCGCCTGGCGGGCCTGGTAGCGGTCGGCGGTGCCCAGAGGTTTATCGGCTCACGCCGGGTGGTCGAGCCGGCCAGTGAAAAAGCCGTCGTTGATCTCGCGAACTGCCCAGAGATCTTCATGGTCCATGAAGATCTCTTGCCGCTCCTGCTGGAGCATGCCGTCTCGTTCAAGGGTGCGGTGCGGGCGCCAGGCGTCTACCCGGTCGTATCCGACACGTCGATTGCCTCCGTTCTGGCGATTGCGGACGGCACCACTCGCGGAGCCGATCTGACCAACGTCGAGGTATCACGTCTTGCTGTGAATTCCGGAGGTGGGGTCGTTACCGTCGATAGGCGCGTTATCAACTTGGCAATGATAGATCCGGCGACGCTGGTGATCGGGCCGGGCGATGTCGTCTTATTCCAGTCGGTCTTCGTCGATCGGGAAGAGGGGCCGATCAAAATCGAGGGGGAAGTATTGCGGCCGGGCATCTATGACATCCGGCGCGGCGAGCGTCTGTCCGAGGTCATAGAGCGGGCGGGTGGATTGACGCCCCAAGCCTATCCTTACGGCTCGGTCTTCACCCGAGAACGGGCAAAAGAGCAGGAAGCGCTGGGATTTGAGCGTGCCGCCGCCGAACTTGAAGCGGCCCTTGCTTCGGCCCTGACGGCACGAACGTCGAGTTCCAAGAGCTCCGTGAACCTGGAAGCGATCCGTGTACTGGCGGGCAATCTTCGCGAAACAGAGCCATTGGGGCGTATCGTAATTGAATCGGATCCGACGGTGCTTGCTTTGCGCCCGGACCTCGACACTATTCTGGAACCGGGCGATTTTCTGTTTATTCCCAAGCGACCAAATTTTGTCTCCGTGATTGGCGAAATTTTGAATCCGGCCAGTCTTCAACATCTCCCCGGTTTGGAGGCCGATGCGTACATCGAGCAGTCAGGAGGCGCACGCCGGTCCGCGGATATCGACCGGGCGTTCGTGATCTTGCCGAACGGAACGGCGGAAGGGCTGAAAACCTCCTTCTGGAATTACACGACAACCCCGGTTCCTCCCGGCAGCACGATCGTCGTACCGCGGGACCCGGCACCCTTCGACCTGTTCGAGTTCACGACGGATATAACGCAAACCCTGGGCCAGCTGGCGGTAACGGCGGCGTCGATCGCGGTCATTTCGAGCCGCTGAGGTGATAAGGGCTTACGTGAAGGCGGGCGTGACACCTGCCGCCTCCCATGCCGCTTGATGGCAATGGCTCGCGTGTGCGAGACGGTGGCCGACGGGTTAACGTAGCAAAACGGCTTTATGGATTGACCGGGGATGCGGATATGTCGAGATTCACCCACGACTGGGGTACATTCCTTGATTAACGACGGGCGGTCGTCGTTGTGCGATAGGGTTTGAGCCGTGACCCGTTTGGAGTGTTCTGAACCGAACGGATCATCAATTGGAAGACAGCGCTTCAGCAGGGCAAGTGTTTTTATTCTTGTGGAAATTTCTTCCGCCGGTTTTTCTGGCGTGATGATTGTGGCTGAAATTCTGGGGTATCGCGTTCTGGTTATGGCAAGCGCGGGCACCTTCAGTGGCAGGTCCCAAGCTTATTTTTGTGCGCTACACCCATTCCCGCGAGGAGTTGTTTCTTAAATGTTTGGCCGGAAGCAACGTACTCAATCCGTCCCCACGTCGTCACCGGCGGTTGAGCAAGACCTCGATGCCGACTGGCATGGAAATTCGTTTGAGGTAGATATTCGAAGCCTCATTATCGCGGTGTACCGAGCCAAGTGGTTTCTGCTGGTCGTGGTCGTAGTGTCGGTACTTTACGGTGGGTATTCACTAACGAGTTTCGAGCCTGTTTATCGAGCCAAGATGATTGTTGCCCCCTTTGGTGGAGATGCAGGTCTTCAATTGCCGGCAGGAGTGGGGGCCATTATGTCTGGCGCGGGTGTAAATCTGGGCGGGAAGGAATCAACCAAATTTGAGCAGTTTCGAATCCTCCTTAGTTCCGTTGTTCTCGCCCAACGCCTCGACGCTAAATATGGGTATGTCCGGCGCATATTTGGAGGCTACTGGGATGAGGACTCCAAATCGTGGATTCCACCCACGGGGTTTCGGGTTGATCTGGATGAGTTTTTTCGAGGGTTCATCAAGGTTCCCAAATGGTCTCCTCCGATGACCGAGGATCTTGCTGACTACATAAGGGGCAGCATTAATCTCCAACGCCTTGCGAACAGCGAGATATACGAAATATCTTATGTAAGCGCAGATCAAGAGTTTGCAGTTGAGTTCCTGTCGCAAGTCTATTCGGAAGCGGAAGAATATTTAAAGGGCCGCGAAGTCGATAAAGTCGAGCGGCAAATTGAATATGTGCGTCAGAAGATCGAGCAAACGACTGTTGCCGACTACCGACTATCTCTCCTTACCGTATTGGCCGGGCAGGAAAAGAGGATGATGAGTCTAAGTGTGGATCTTCCCTATTTGGCTGAATACATTCAGCCTCCCGTGGCATCCGATCGTCAGACGCGACCAAAAATTATGACGACGCTGGCCATATCGGCTATTGCAGGATTCGCAATCGGTGTTGTTGCTGTCTTGCTGCTGCATCTTCTTCTTGTCGTTTTGCGCACTCGCCGGCCGGCAGCGTGAGACGAATTTCATTTTAACGGACAGCGTACAGTGACGAGTCCGGATCACCCGACGGTTATTATTCGACCGCGTCACGGTTGGGTCGCGCTTTCGCTGGTTGATCTCTGGCGCTATCGAGAGCTCTTGTTCATCCTGGCGTGGCGCGACATCAAGGTTCGCTATAAGCAGACTTTTCTCGGGGTGCTCTGGGCGGTCATCCAGCCGTTCGTTGCGATGGTCGTTTTCAGCATTTTCTTCGGCAAACTTGCCAAAATGCCGTCGGATGGCATTCCCTATCCCGTGTTCGTCTATTGCGGATTGCTCCCGTGGCAGCTGTTTGCGCGGGCCATGACGGAATCGGCGGGCAGCGTGACCGGCAATCAGGCCTTAATCACGAAAGTTTTTTTTCCACGGATTCTGATTCCGTTTAGTACCGTCCTTCCAGGCTTGGTTGATTTTTTCATTGCCTTGGCGATTTTGGGCGGGTTGATGGCGTATTTCGGTATCGCCCCCTCGCTACAAATCATACTGGTCCTCCCTTTTCTCGTGTTGGCGCTCGTCATCGCGCTCGGCGTAGGGCTTTGGTTCTCGGCCCTGAATGTGAAATATCGCGA
>Ga0302135_10000012_pt1 | contig 100679 bp, 85 predicted proteins | sample CBN3_surface_MG_FD_203119 | JGI IMG/M metagenome (GOLD analysis project Ga0302135, IMG submission 203119) | Marine microbial communities from Western Arctic Ocean, Canada - CBN3_32.1 | ecosystem: Environmental > Aquatic > Marine > Oceanic | place: Canada: Western Arctic Ocean | collected...
TGGCCTGTAGTTCGCAGGCTTGCGGATATTGGTTACCTCGTGTTTGCGAAGAACCGCTCTACTATTTCATTGTTGCTTACTGGGCAGCGCCGCTGTGCGAGTTGCGCGGTGAAAAATTAGCACCAGAAATATTTTAATAATTCTCTAAGGCGGTAATGTAGTTAAAGCGGCAATGCTCACCGAATATCAAATGCCATATTCCTGCCACAATTAATCGGGATATATCCCCGATTAGGATATAGGAGCGGCATATTTACTTGGTGTAATGAAGGCTCAATCAACTGCAAATTGATTGAAACCTCCTAGAGTTAGATCCCCTTTAAGGCCCTCGTTGAGGGTCTTTTTTTTGTTAGGGATGCTCTGCCCATCGCGCAAATAGTTATATGGTGGGGACAAGATCACCCAATAAGCCAAGGCGGCTTTCATTGAGAAACATAAAGTCGGCAAGTATGCGGCCACTTTCCAGCAGCAATGGGTCTCCCTCCTCGACCTCCTCTGGTTCAGCTTCTGCAGAGCTTACATCATCGTTTACTACTGACGCTAGAGCCGTTTCATCCTCCGATTCATCGGCATCATCAGCTGGCTCGCGAAGCGGTAGCCCCTTCAACAACCTTCTCATGTTTTCTGCTTCAAATTCGACCTTCTCGTTTGCATCGCGATCTGCTTTAACCACGGCCTCGTTCAAAGATAATTGTTCTCGGTTGCGTAGCTCTTTTGAGCGGTTAATGGAATCAGCAAGATAGATAAAGTCAGGAGATTCAGCAGCACGGTCTTTATGCAAAGCTGTCAGCTCTGGTAATAGAGCCGGGATCGCGTGGTAGGGGCTGTATTCCACCGCTTTTACTGTGTCCCAGGGAAGAGCCCCATCTAAACTGCTTTCGCCAATGTCATCGAAGGCATCATAAAAATCCGGGAAAGTAATATCAGGAATAACACCGCGGTGCTGAGTGCTTGCTCCGGATATTCTATAAAACTTAGAGCGGGTTAATTTAACCTGCCCATATTCCATCTGAATGATTTCCTGAACGGTTCCCTTACCAAAGGTTTGTCCGCCCAAGACAAGACCGCGTTGATAATCCTGAATAGCACCGGCAAATATTTCAGAGGCCGACGCGCTGGTTCTGTTAACCAGGACTGCCAATGGACCGTCATAAGCAACTGTGGGGTCGCTATCACCAAAGGAACGTGTGAAGCCATTCCTGATTCCTGAATAGCGAATCTGAACAGTAGGGCCAGTTTCAATGAAAAGCCCAACTAGCTGGTTTGCCTCACTCAAGCTGCCGCCCCCATTATTTCTTAAATCTATAACAACTGCGTCAACATTTTGTTCTTTAAGCTCCTCGAGTAAAACGTTCACGTCACGCGTGGAACTCTTGAAGTCTTCTTCACCTCGAGCGGCTGCTTCAAAATCGAAATAAAAGGTAGGGAGGTTGATCACTCCTATTTTGTAATCGCGGTCGTTATAGCTTAATTCAACCACTTCTTGTTTGGCTGATTGATCTTCGAGCTTTACCGTATCGCGCGTGATACTCACGACAGTCGCATTGGCCTCGGTAACTGCGTCGGCAGGAATCACATTTAATCTTACCACCGTGCCTTTCTCGCCCCTGATTTGTGCAACAACATCGTCAAGGCGCATACCAACTACGTCTTTCAATTCTCCGTCGACGCCTTGCCCTATGGCAATTATCTTATCACCAGCCTTGAGCTCCTCTCCTCGCTCAGCGGGGCCTCCCTTGATCAATTCAACTACTTTGGTGTATTCCTCTTCGCTGGTTAACTGAGCGCCAATTCCTTGCAAGGAAAGCGACAGGCTCATATTGAAATTTTCCGAGTCAACTGGTGAGAAGTAAGAAGTGTGTGGATCAACTGTTTTGGCAACGGTTGAGAGATAGGACTGAAAGATATCCCGATCATTGGTTTTCAAAATCTGGCTTAATTGGTTTCTATAGCGCTTGCTCAATTTATCTTTGATCTCTTCATTGTCATCACCTGTAAGCTTTAAGCTAAGCACACCATTCTTTATTCGCAGACGCCAGATTTCGTCCAGTTCAGCCAAGCTGGCAGCGTAGGGGGCCTCTGTGCGATCGATTTCAATAAACTCATCGATGCTAAAGTCCATATCGGGAATATTGTTTTCGATTCGGTTGATGGAGTAAATGAGACGCTCGAGTACGCGCTTGTAGTAGAGGTTATAAATATCGAAACCGGCTTCAACGCTACCTTCCTTCAGGCTGTCGTCAAGGGTATAACGATTGGCACTTAATTGGTTCACATCATCTGCGATAAAATACAGATGAGAACCGTCCAGCGTGTCAAGGTACGTATCAAATAGTACAGCGGAAAAGTTGTCATCAATCTCCAACGATGAGTAATGTTTGGTTTGCAGTTCTTCCAGCAAAGCGGTAGCCGTCTGACCGTAAATATTTTCGCTTTCTAACGGGGTGTAAAGCGTATCAATGTCCAATACCGCATTAAGCAGAGGAGCCTCAGGTTCCTGAGACCAGGAAAAACTGCTAATAAGCCCTAATCCGACTGACAGCAAACCGACTTGCACCCACTGAATAGGGGTAGGGAATTGGTAATTACAAATTTTCATAAAACTCCATAATGCTAATTCTTGATGAAGGCTAGTTGGAAAGTGGCAGCATTTTTTTCAGCGATATCTGGACAAACTAGAGACTAAGCCAATTTGTAATCAGATTGAAGTTATTTTTGATAAGTCATCGCCTGCTATTACTTAATTTGCTTGCCGCGCGCTGAGGCATGACGTTCAGCTCGTTCCACATCGACGTAACGGTCTGTTATTGCGCTTGACCCATGTCCGGCGTCGTCTCTTACATGCTCACGGGGCCGGTGCTTAACATCTTCAGAAATTCCTGTATGTCTCAGCCAGTGCACAGTCGCAGAAGAGAGGCGATCAGCGTCCTCAGTAAAACCTTCGTGCTCCATGAGCTTACAGGCTAAATCAAAACATTTCTGTACAATGCAGCGAATTTGGCGGGTACTGGTTAGCCCTCCCTTACCCCGGATTTTGTGAATCAGTGGTGTCGATTCACCCGGCCCGGGTAATGCAGGTAGACCCCGGGATTGGCGATAACGTTTCAACGCTTCTAACATCGCGTCGCTAACCGATATCTCTCTTTCCTTATTGCCTTTACCTACCGTCATGAACCACCAGTTGCCTTCCTGGTCTGACTGAAAATGGCCCATTTGCGGCGCCCAGCGGCTGGTCTCCACCAACTCTGAGATTCGCAGATACATGGCAAACAATGCATTAAGGATGAATAGGGTGCGTTCATGTACCAATGGCTGCTCGCTGGCTAATTTCTCAGCAGTTTCAATCACATAGTCCCATTGCAACGGCGAGAGCCGCCTAACCTTGCTCTGAAGCTGTTTCTTGCGGATGAATTTGTTCTTCTGGCGGATCTGGGACACTGGATTGGCCTTCAGGTAATTTTCCTGGATAAGAAAATTGAAGAAGCTGCTCAGCACGCTGAATAAAGACTGCATAGCCGCCTGAGAGATCACGTATTCGGGATCGGTAGTGACATAGGGCCTCCAATCCTTATTTGGCAATCGTTCGCCGTGGCGCTCCAGAAAACGGGCCACGTTTTTATTGCCGATCCATAGAGTAGGAGGTTGTTTTGAGAATTCGAAGTAGTTCTCTATATCTTCTCTAACTATCTGACTTAACGACTTATTAGCTATGATCCAGCACCAATGCAGAAAGTGCTCAACCTCTCTTCTGTAGGTCCCGAACGTGTCGGGGCTACCTCGATAGCTGTAGATGTACTCGCTGGCGTATTGATAATCCTGTACCGCATCATCGGGGTAGTCATCGAGCAAGTGCTCTAGCACCAACACCGGTTTCTTGAAGGGGTTAGGCATTTCTGCCAAGGTGTCGAAGAATGCATTAGGTGGCTTAATATTTAACATTAATTAAACGCCCTAGTGCCTTGTAAATACTTCATATGGTTCCACTTCTAATATAGGTAATTCAACCGGCTTAAGTTTTTCTGTTAGAAAAAATCTCGTGTGAATACAGAGCCTTAAAGTAATACTCTGTATTTAGTTCTCGGATTAATCGAAGTAATCTTTACCGGAAATTGATTCTCCCCCCTAAACCTTTACCGCTGGCCCTAGACCGATTATGCTGTGCGTTATATAGTCACTTATATAACGCTTTTAAATCCTGTGGCCTATTTACTTGAGACGGCGATGTATCGATTCCATAGACTGCAATTGGCAGCATCAACTCTACTGCTTATCTGTCTATCGCAAAACAGTGCAGCAGACACGTTAAATGTCGCAGTCGCATCCAATTTTGCTGAAACCCTCGAGCGCCTGGTTAAGGTATTTGAGCAGCAATCCGAGCATCGGATAAATTTGATCAGAGGCTCCAGTGGCCGTCACTATGGTCAAATCATGAACGGAGCACCATTTGATATCTTGTTATCAGCTGATTCATTGCGACCCGGGCAACTCGAGCGGGAAGGGCGGGCTATAGCTGAAACTCGTCAGGTATATGCCATCGGTCGCCTGGTTTTATTCAGCACAAAACCTTTGTTAAATCAGACAATTAAAGAATTATTATCAGAGCCCACATTCAAACGCCTGGCGGTAGCTAATAGCAAGCTGGCTCCTTACGGTGTAGCTGCCAGGCAAGTAATAGAGTCTTTAGGCCTGGATGCTGAGCTGGCTACTAAGCTCGTAACTGGCGAGAACATAGGTCAGACTTTCCAGTTTGTCGGCTCAGGTAATGCCGAGCTAGGCTTGGTAGCCTTGTCACAAGCGCTAGACTCTCCAGTCACGAGTTATTACAAGGTGGTGCCAGAGATCCTGTATCAGCCCATAGCACAGGAATTAGTGGTGCTGAAGGATTCCCCAGCAGCCAGTAGCTTGGTGGCCTTGATACTGAGCGAGGAGGGACGTCAAATCATAGAGACGTCTGGCTATCTCACTGCTGATACCGTACCAGGGATCTAAGCATGTTAAGTCCAGAGGATTTATCAGCATTTGCCATATCAGTTAAACTTGCAGCTGTAACTACGTTGATTTTACTACTATTAGCCTCGCCACTGGCGTGGTGGTTATCGCAAACTCAATCCCGTTTTCGAAGTATTATCGAAGCCCTTGTCGCCCTGCCTTTAGTACTACCACCCACTGTGCTCGGCTTTTATCTGCTACTGGCACTGTCCCCAACCGGGCCATTTGCCACCGCCTTGGCGACACTTGGTATAGACGGTCTGGCATTTTCGTTCCAGGGCCTTGTACTGGGCTCAGTGATCTATTCACTGCCCTTTGTGGTGCAGCCGTTGCAAAATAGCTTTACCGCACTGGGCAAGCGCCCACTGGAGGTTGCAGCTACTCTCGGGGCCGGGCCACTCGACCGGTTCATTCATGTGGCATTACCGTTATCGAAATTGGGATATTTAACCGCGGCTGTATTGGGGTTTGCCCATACTTTGGGTGAGTTTGGGGTCGTGCTGATGATCGGGGGAAATATCCCAGGGGAGACCCATGTGGTCTCTATCGCAATCTATGATCACGTTGAAGCATTGGAATATTCCCAGGCACATTGGTTGTCAGCAGGGTTGTTGGCGATTTCCTTCAGCGTTCTACTGGTGGTTTACGCATCGAACAAACACTTTGCGCTGGTGAGAACCTGATGATTGACGTCAGCGTACAACTAAGTCGGGGCGGCTTTCAGCTGAATGCTGAGTTTCACGTTCCAGAACAAGGGGTTGCTGGGATTTTCGGGCCTTCAGGTTGCGGTAAGACGACCTTGCTGCGCTCAATAGCAGGCTTGGAAGAGGGTGTCTCCGGGCGAGTTGTGGTCAGTGGCAGGGACTGGCTTAGCCAGGATATCAATATAGCGGTACATCACCGCAAAGTAGCCTACGTATTCCAAGAGCCCAGTCTGTTTTCCCACCTCAATGTTGAGAGCAATCTGTTATTTAGTAGAGCGCGCACAAAAATATCAGCGCAAGCAATTGATTTTGAAGAGGTTGTCTCGCTACTGGGGCTTAAGGACTTGCTGCACAGAGAAACGGAGGGCCTGTCCGGTGGCGAGAAGCAACGGGTAGCTATAGGCCGTGCCTTACTTTCCAATCCGTCATTGTTGTTACTTGATGAGCCACTTTCCGGGCTCGACCATGAAAGCAGGACTAGCTTAATGTTATTTCTTGAAAAAGCCTTTCAACACTTTGAAATACCAGTTTTATATGTTACTCACTCAAGCGATGAGATAAGCAGATTAGCTACCAATATAGTGCTGATGAAGGCGGGCAAGGTGTCGGCATATGGCAAAATAAGCGAGGTGCTCTCACAAGTAGACTCGTCTTTTGCCGCCTCTGAGGATGCCTTCTCAGTGCTCGAATGCCAGGTAGGAGTGGGTGAAGATCCGTACATCAGCCATTTGGAGAATCGGGGCGGGGAGACATTACGCATTCCCAAGGTGACTCACAATGAAGGCACGCCGGTTCGACTCCGAATTCAGGCCCGCGATGTAAGCCTCTGTCTCAGCAAACCGCTTCAAAGCAGTATCTTAAATATACTTCCAGCAACAGTTGGCGCGCTCTCCAGGCAGGCCGAAAACGGACACCGTACAATTAAGTTGGAGATTGCGGGTGATCAGGTGTTGGCAAGAATCTCGGAGTATTCCTGCCAGCAGCTGGCAATTTGCCCTGGGCTGAAGCTTTTTGCTCAGATAAAATCAGCTGCATTAGTGTCTTAAAATAGTCCCATAAGACAATTGTTTCAATTACTTATATTTCCATCTTAAATTATATTCTAGTATAAGCTATGCACGAAGCAAGATAACACTGGAGGCCTTCCAGAATGCACACACCTGGGTAGATTGTTCCAGAGCGAGCCGATCCACGCTGTTGTTAGTGACGAGGGCACTGACAGTTTTAGAACCGCCTAGGTCAATGCTCAACTCACTGTTCACTCGGCCTTGCTCAATACGGGAGATGTGGCCAACCAGTTTATTTCTAGCGCTTACCATTAGCGTAGTGTCAGTTGAAACGGTAACCGATGAGGCTTTGATTAGGGCGATTACACTGGTTCCTGGCTCAATCTCCATCTCCTGACGGCTGTGTTCAGTAATCACAGCAACCAGGTTCAATGTATCGGATATTTGAATGATGACCTCAGTATTGACCGCGCCGCTCTCTACACTGACGACCTCGCCAAGAAACTGATTACGTGCACTTGCCTGCAACAATGAGTGTTTCATAAATCCGGAGATATCATCTAAAGAACTAAGCTGGGTATTTAGGTTTTCCAGAAAGAGGCGGTGTTGCTCTTCCAGCTGCATAAAGCCTTTTACTATGTTTTGCCCATACTCTGTAAGCTGCGTACCGCCGCCTTTACTACCACCAGCAGACCTGGACACCAGCGGTTCACGGGAGAGGTTGTTGAGTCGCTCTAGTCGATCCCAGGCAGTTTTATAGCTAATCCCGGATTGCTTGGCAGCAGCTGAGATAGACCCGGTATCCTCAATCGCTTGTAGTAAGCGAATTTGATGGAGCGCAAATCGACTGGCTTCACCTTCGTCAAGCCAGATTTCCCCGTGCAATGTCGCCAAAACCACTCCCTCTATGAGGCCCCATTCATTATGCCTTACACCAAGGCTTCTACGCATTACCCCGGGCCTGAGAGGGCATAGCAATTAACTTTACTGTAAGGCGCTTATTCGCACGTTTTACTAATTCCGGCAATCTTTATTACTGTGGAAATAGGGTGGTTTTCTTACAGTTCTTATTTCCGGTATTAGTCATTTGCGCTTGAAATCGGTACTATTTTAATTCAGCTATCCTCAAATTTCACAGCAATAATCCTAGAACAAGCTGCTATCTCCTTAATTCGTTTTGTATTGAGACTTATTTGGAAAAAAAGGGTGTAAATTTCTAAGAATTCCTATTATTGCCCCAGTAAGTTTGGAAGTGTGAAATCCCCTTCATTTAACTTCATGGTTAATTCCCTAGAAGCATGGTTATAATCACTAAATAGCCGATATGGATTGAGGCTAATAATGAGCATCAGGCAATTTCTATAGCAAAGGGTAGGTAGCATGTCGCAATCCAAACCAACTTCAAGACGCAATTTCATTAAAGGTGCAGCGGTAGTTAGCGGTGCGGCAACCCTAGGTGCTTGCGCTACTTCACCCCAATCAGCTGCACCTGCTGTGGCGACACAGAAATACACCCCCAGCTTTTTCCCAAAACATAACGAGCGAACCAAGGGGTGGTTGAAATTTGTCTGGGAAAAAGCAACGTTCCCTGATGACTGGAGCTATACCGGTGAGGAGGAACGCCCCTGGGGTATAAATCTGCCGCGGGGTGAGATCGATTTTGAATACGATGGCAAGGGACCACATCCGTGGTGGGATCAGTATTCGTCGGCGCCAATGCTGAATAGCAGCTACAAAAAGAACCGCCGAACAGAACGCCAGGGCTGCCGAAACGGTTATGGTCAGCGGGTCAGCAAACTGCCCCTGTTGCGCAGGAGCCGCTTAATCTGATCAAATCTCATTTATCACCGCCCCCTTTTAAAGCCGCATAGAAATGAGTAAATCCGTTTAAGTTATGTAAGGTGATCTCGAAAGAAAGAGTTATAAATATTTAAAAAATAAGTATATTTAAATAAAGTGTGATGAGGGTGTAGAAGGCATCATCGATGATCTGGATCTTTCTACTGCGCGTAGGATCAATCAGGAGCAGAAGCGTATCAATGTCGACTTTCCAGCCTGGGTGGTCGAGTCTTTGGATCGTGAGGCTGCACGTATAGGCGTTACAAGGCAGTCAATCATAAAAGTCTGGTTAGTTGAGCGACTTAAAGCTAAAGCTTCGGCCACGGCACACAATAGTTAATAGGTCGGAGTCAGCTTTGGGTGATAGCGCATTGAGAACAATCTAAAGTTTGACCAGAAAAGGGCATCTCGAACACCACCCCACTAATTCCGGTAATCTTTATTACCGGAAATATAATAATAATTGAGACTGAGGTATTAAATCACTGCCGCTATCCCGTTTTTGTAATATCTACTCCAGATTAATGCAAGCGATACACAACTATGCGCATCATGCACGTAATGTGAATATCATTGAATCTAACAGTATTAAAAGCAAAACGATCTTCTTCCAGCTAGACATTAAGCACGGCCCACCCGCTGGCTATGGACCCTTAACTTTCGCATCGTGACAAATTCTTCAGCCAAGGTTGGATGTATTCCTATTGTTCTATCGAAATCAGCTTTGGTTGCGCCACAATTTAAAGCCACTGCGAATCCTTGGACGATTTCCCCGGCATCAGGGGCAACTATGTGCAAACCCAGAACTTGGTCTGTTGTCTGGTCAACTACAAGCTTTACAAATGAGCGATTCTTACTGTCACTAAGTGTATGTTTCAGCAATTTAACTTGGCTACTGTAGATATCGACCTTAAGTCCTTGCTCGAAAGCTTCTTCTTCAGAAAGCCCAACCGTGCCAATATTCGGATGGCAGAACACGGCCGTAGCTATATTCTCATAAGAAACCTCATGGCCGGGCCCTGCAAACAAATTACGGGCCACAACCTCTCCTTCGGCCAATCCAACGGGAGTAAGTGCCACACGATCAATTACATCACCGGCGGCATAAATATTCGGAACACTAGACTGAAAGCTAGCATTTACCATGATTGCGCCATTGTCTGCTAAATCCATACCCAGAGCCTCAAGGCCCAGATTTGCGGTAGCTGGTCGTCTACCTGTAGCATAAAGCACCTTATCTGCCCGCATCTCTTCACCATTATCACAAGTAACCTGTAACTGATTTTCATTTTTTAATATTTTAGAAATACTTGTACCCAGTTTAAGGTCTAGATCATGGGAAATTTGTGTTGTTATGAACTGCCTTACTTCTTCATCGAAGCCGCGCAATAGCATGTCCCGCCGGTAAATTAGGGTTGTCTTGCAGCCTAACCTGGTGAAGATGCTGGCGAATTCAACAGCGATATAGCCACCACCCACAATCACCATAGATTCTGGTAGCTCTTCCATTTCAAAGATATCATTGGAGCTAATCGTCAGCTCGCTGCCGGGGAACGCTGGCGTCCATGGCCAGCCACCCACACAAATAAGTATGTATTTGCAGGTCACCGTCTTCCGCTCAACAACGATTTCATGGGGACTTCTGACCGTCGCACGGGCCTCGAATACCTGCACATCATTGTCGTCAAGAATTGTCTTATATATCCCATTCAACCGATTGATTTCAATGTCTTTATTTCTTTTTAGCGTAGCCCAATCAAAGGACAGGCCCTGGTGGCTCCATCCAAAACCCTTACTATCCACATAATCATCTCGGTAATGCGCTGCATAGCTGAATAATTTCTTGGGCACGCAGCCCACGTTCACACAGGTACCCCCGAAATAACGCTCTTCAGCAACTGCGACCCTAGCGCCCAAGGAAGAGGCTATGCGGCAGGCGCGCACTCCAGCTGAGCCTGCGCCGATTACAAATAAATCGAAATCAAAATTCTCCAAGTTTCTGTATCCTGATTTTAATTAGCTGACCATTATGCCCTAGTGAGCACTGTAGCCCAATGCAAACCCAGCTATTCGATGAAGCTGATCCATACTATTGCACCCATCAGAAAATCGAAGGCGGATCTCTTTTCGAATTTCCCCACGTAATTTCGAGCACCGCCAGCTAGGGTTATTAGGCTTTGTTGATCGATTCATTTCCCTAACGTCATGACACTATAAAAATCGCTGGTAAATCCATAGCCGTTCATAGGTTACAGTGTTGGATCTGGGATAAACAAGCCAGCTGCGCCTATTCAGGTATACAACTCGAACCGACACATTGGAATCCAATGCGGCACTAAATCAAACGGCATGCAGAATCACTGTGCGGTGGGCAATTCAATTCGGTGCTGTTGAATTATTATCGTGATGGCCGCGATAGCATTGCTTGGCATGCTGATGATGAGCTGGAACTCGGTCCTAATCCTACAATCGTTGCAGTAAGTTTTGGTGCTGAACGAGGGTTCGAACCTAGACAAAAAAATGCAATAAAACAGCTAAAATGCCAATTACTGCTGCTAACCGGGACCTTTTATTCATGGATAATTTTTCTTAAAACAATTGGATGAATAGAACACCTAGTGTAAGGGATGTAGGAAAGCATCAGATCAGCCTTACTTTGCGCCAAATTCAACGGGAAAACCTTTCTACTCTAAGTTGAAACGCAAACAATTCAATCGCTTAGGTGCTTTTAGCAATAAGCTGTTATTATTGAATCTCAATTCATCGCCTTAACTGAACCCTCAGGTGAATAGCTAATGTATCGCCTTTTTTTCGTTTTCATCATGCTATGTATAACTAGCCTTGGCATGGCCAATACAGTAACCGGTACGCATGGTGCCGTATCATCTCGTTCCCAGATGGCCTCTGACGTGGGAGTGAGTATCCTAGAGCAAGGCGGTAATGCCGCTGACGCAGCGGTGGCTGTCGGATTTGCCCTGGCAGTTGTCTACCCCTCGGCAGGCAACATTGGAGGTGGTGGTTTTTTCGTAGTACGTATGGCTGATGGTGAGGTTACCACCCTGGATGCCAGGGAAACCGCTCCACTGTCAGCTTCCCAGGATATGTATCTAGACGCCGATGGTGAGGTAAACAGGCGATTGTCGATGTCTACACTCCTTTCCACAGGTGTGCCTGGCTCAGTTGCAGGTCTGCTGGCTTTACTCGATCGGTATGGCACCATGAATAGGGAGCAAATACTGGCACCGGCTATTCACCTGGCCGAAGAAGGTTTTGTCCTGAATGAAGACCTTGCACGTCAATTTGCCGATAACTTGCGGCGTATGGGTGCTTACCCTGCATCGCTGGCAATCTTCAGCAACAATGGTGAGCCTTATACTGCTGGTGATCGATGGGTACAAAGCGATCTTGCAGCTACCTTAAAGCGTATTGCCCTGCTGGGTAGGGATGGCTTTTATGCCGGGAAAACTGCCGATTTATTAATCGCTGAGATGGAGCGCAATAATGGTCTGATAAGCCATGAGGATCTAGAGCAATATCAACCGATATGGCGAGAACCAATCCATGGTACCTACCGTGGCTATGATGTCTGGTCCATGCCCCCCGCTTCATCGGGCGGAATACTATTGGTACAGATGCTAAACATGCTAGAGTCTCAAGAGCTTGCAGCGTTAGGCTGGGGTAGTCGAGAGGCTTCACATGCGATGATTGAGGCACAGAAGCGGGCCTATGCTGATCGCGCCCGGCACCTCGGCGATGTGGATTTCTACCCAGTTCCCATCGATCAATTAATTAAAAAACCCTATGCTGTGCAACGATTTGGCGATTTTGACCCTTCCAGCGCGAAGCCCAGTTCGGAAATATTCCCCGGTTCATGGCCAGATGAAGGCACTCAAACCACCCATTACTCGATCATGGACAGCGCAGGTAATGCCATCTCTGTTACCACTACACTAAATAGCGGTTACGGCAACAAGATTGTGGTAACTGATGCCGGGTTTTTATTGAATAATGAAATGGGCGACTTCACACCGAAGGAAAACACAGCTGGCGGTTATGGGCTGATGGGCGAAGCAGCCAACTTGATCGCACCACGCAAGCGTATGCTGAGCTCCATGACACCCACCATAATAAGCAGAGATGGAACGAATGTGCTTATTACTGGATCTCCTGGAGGCTCCACTATAATAAATACAGTTTTACACGTAGTGGTTAATTTCCTTGATCATAAAATGGGAGTTGCAGATGCGGTGGCGAGTCCACGATTTCATCACCAGTGGCAACCTGACTCCGTTCGGTTTGAGAGTGGCGCATTTGCCACGGGCGTCCAGCAGCAGCTTGAAGCGATGGGGCACAATGAAGTGCGCAGTGCCGGATTTGGTTTGGGGGATGCAAACTCCATTTCCTATGACGGAGAGACAATTACCGCAACTTCTGACCCGAGAAATATTGGAGGTGCTAGTAGCTACTGATTACGTGACACCCAATGAGAATAGAAAATTTAGATCATTTTGATGTTTGCATCGTTGGTGCTGGCGTGGTTGGTTTAGCTATTGCTCAAAAGCTGGCTTGTAGTCCAGCATTTCAAAATTGTGACATAGTCTTATTAGAGCAAAATCCGGACTTTGGTCAACAGATAAGTAGTCGCAGCAGTGAAGTCATTCATGCTGGCATTTACTATCCCGAAGACAGCCTGAAAGGACGACTTTGTGTCCGTGGCAAGCAACTGCTTTACGCTCATTGTGAGCGCTACGACATACCCCACAAACGCCTTGGTAAATTAATCGTTGCCCAAATATCAGAAGAAGATCGCCTGCAGTCGCTATTATTACAAGCCGAAAAAAACGGTGTTGATGACCTGCAAATTATTGAGCGGGCTCAGCTTCGCAATATAGAACCAGCACTCTCAGCATCCGCTGCGCTCCATTCGCCATCAAGTGGCATAATCGATAGCCATAGTTATATGCGCAGTTTGCTGCAACAAGCCGAGGTGAAAGGGGTTGTTTTTGCCCCATTGACCAAAGTCATTTCAATTGAGCATGCCCAAGAGAAATTCCTACTAAACACAGAAATTGGCAAGCACACCCAGCAGAGCGAATATCAGCTCACCTGTCGGTACCTAGTTAACAGCGCCGGCTTAGGCTCTCAGAATTTAGCAAGTAAAATTGATGGACTACCAGCTGAACTGATTCCTGCTTTGCATTACTGCAAGGGAGATTATTTCAATTACCTTGGAAAGAATCCTTTCACTCAACTCATTTACCCACTGCCAGAACAAAATACCCAAGGGTTGGGTATTCATGGCACACTCGATATGTCAGGTCAGCTTCGGTTTGGTCCTGACGCTGAGTTTGTTGATAGCGAGAATTACGATATAGATTCGTCTAAGGCAAGGGCCTTTGCCGAAGCCATATCACGTTACTTCCCTGCAATAGAAGTCTCTAAGTTGGTTCCCGCCTACGCTGGCATTCGTCCTAAAATTGGGCTTGGTGATAAATTCGATGATTTTCAAATTCAGTATGGTACTGAGTGCGGATTTCCAGGCCTGCTCCAGTTATTTGGACTAGAATCTCCAGGGTTAACATCCAGTCTGGCTATAGCCGAGGAGCTCGTTTTACATCTGCAAAACCTGGAGACATAGCCCCTGCTATTAGCCTTGCTTGCAGTGTGTTGCTTTTGTACCTCTAACCTGCTCAATAGGAAATGCTCCATCTTCTACATTAACGAATCACCTGGATCGTTAAATTGAACGCTGGCAGCACACACACTTCTGCCCTGTATTTTCTTTGGTGTAATCCAGAGTATCTTCCAGACACTGGAATAACTTTCGCACAATTAAGGAACTGTATAAGCAAAAATAATTCATCGGCTAACTGGTAAGATCTGGTGGTAGGAATAAAGAGAACAGCGGATTTAATAAACGAGATGTCGGTTGCATGAAGTGTGGTTTTTTTATTGTAAGCGGCAATATGCCGTGAGTTGACATTACCTAGCGCTCCTTCCTGAGTAGTTTTTGTAGAAGAAGAGACTATACTACTGTCTGCCCCTGCCCTTTTTGTAAGTTAAACCAATTCCAGATCAAGCTCTCCATAATCAATTGTGGGTTGGGGTTAGATGCACTTGGCAATTGCCGTTTTGCCAACTCAATTTCATCGTATAGAACGAGTAAGTCTTTCACTACCGTGCCCTGGTTTTGTGTCAGTCGCTCAAACGTGCCGGGCAATTCTCCTAACGTATTTTCCTCAATAAATGAACGCTGCTTTGTTAGAAGGTACTTTATCAGTATAGATACTATATTGGATAAATGCCCCATTACACGTAATTCGCCAATAATTGCAGCTAATTTGATAAATTCCTCTGGTCGAAGTTGCCGACATAAAACGCCATTCATGCTTTGAAGTATCTCTGTTCTTGATTCAATATGGCCACCTTCGAGCATTGATAAAGCTAATAATGGCCTGTTGCCACTGGCAATTAATGAGGCCTCAATATTCTCATCTGTAATCACTCCTTCCAGCCAAGCTTTTGCAACCTCGCTTGTGGGTTCGGTAAAATTAAGGCGTTGGCATCTACTGCGTAATGTTGGCAGAAGAGTCCCAGGGGCATCGGTAATCAGTAAAATAAATGTATCGGGAGTGGGCTCTTCCAGTGTTTTCAGCAAGGCATTAGCCGCATTCTGATTCAGTGAATCAGCTTGCTCCAGTATCACTATTTTTGAGCCGCCTGCGTGGCTGGTCATGGTAACAAAATCGAGTAAAGCGCGAATTTGATCGATACCTATGCCCCGACTGCCTTCCTCGGTGCCAATAAGACGTAAATCGGGGTGCTGGCTTGACTCGGTCATACGGCAACTACGACACGTACCACAAGGCTGATGACTTACAATGGATTGGCATAGTAAAAGGCGCGCAAAAGAAAGTGCAAAATTGTATTTACCTAAACCTGAATCTCCACAAACCAAATATGCATGGGACAGACGGTCTTCCTGCCGTTGCTGACACAAATTATTCCAGTGTTTTTGGTGCCATGCATAAGGCGCTGCGGCAAGCATTACGAGTCTCTAATACCATTTAAAATATCAAATATGTCTTGTTTTACAGCATCGACGGTTTGTGCAGCATCTACTACTTTGCACCTTTGTGGATCTTGTTTAGCAATTTGTAGATACGACTCTCTCACACGGTGAAAAAAGCCCAATTCCTCTTTTTCAAAACGGTCCATCTGGCCGCGTTTTGAAACCCGCGTCAAACCGGTAACGGGGTCAATATCGAGAATAATGGTCAGATCAGGCCTTAAATGGCCTTGCACCAACAGTTCAAGCTGAGCTATTTTTTGCGAATCAAGCCCTCTGCCACCTCCCTGATATGCATAGGTTGCATCGGTAAACCGGTCGCAAATCACCCATTTCTCGCTTTCTAATGCCGGCTTGATCACTTCTTCTATATGCTGAGCTCGGGCTGCGAAAACAAGCAATAGTTCGGTGGTGTCGCTTACTTTTTCATCGTGGATATCGAGCAATAGGTGTCTTATTTTTTCGGCAAATTGTGTGCCACCTGGCTCCCTTGTGACAACATAGTCGACACCACGGTTATCCAAATAGGTTTTTATACTATCGATGTTGGTACTTTTTCCAACACCTTCAATACCCTCGATCGTAATAAAATAGGATCTTTTATCCATCACTTGCTCTTGCGTTATTGAATTGAATTTTGTGTCTGAAAACGTCTGACCGCATCGTTGTGTTCTGCCAATGTGGTTGAGAAATAATGACCTCCATCACCGGTAGCCACAAAATACAAATAATCTCCAGTCAGCGGATTAAGCGCTGCAATAATTGAATCAAGGCCGGCCAATGCAATGGGAGTTGGCGGCAGTCCGTCGATACGGTAGGTGTTGTAAGCCGTCTCAGCCAATAAATCTTGTCGCCGAATATTCCCATTGTAGTCATTCCCCATACCATAAATCACTGTGGGGTCCGATTGTAGGCGCATCCCATATTCTAGGCGCCTTACAAATACGCCCGCAATCACTCCGCGCTCACTACCAACAGAAGATTCTTTTTCTATAATCGACGCCATAATTAATGCTTGATACGAATCTTTAAAGGGCAGCGCACCCAGCCTGTTTTCCCAGCGATTATTTAAAATAGTCGACAGTCTGACATTCGCTCTTTGAAGCAACTCCAGATCGGTGGTGCCAGCTGTATAAAAGTAGGTGTCGGGAAACAGAAGCCCTTCCGGATTATCCATGGTAAAACCTAATAGACGGGCCACTTCAGGTAGTGGCGTGCTTTCTAGACTAACCACTATTTTTTCACCACCCCATATTGCATTCAATGCCTGGGCAAAAGACCAACCTTCCACCAAGGTTAATTTGTATTGTAGCGTATCTCCCTGTACAAACTTGTCAAGTAATTGACGTCTGTTAAGGTTAGGGGTGAGCTCATATTCACCTGTTTTTATCGCCTTTTCCATCCCCTGAAATTTTGCCCACAGATTAAAAATCTGCGGATAGCTTATATAGCCGGCATCACTTAAATCCTGACTTACTCGTGATAGCGAGCTTCCCGATACTATTTCAAAGCGAACTGGAGACTGTACATTAGACAAGGGGGTGTTCAAATAATCAGTTAATGCGGCTATTCCCAAAACACCAATTATGATAATTGGTAGGCAGACAATAAGTAATTGTCTGGCAAATAAATTAGTCGGTATGGGGAAATACTTCATGCTGATAGGCAATCGCTTTTTTTGTCATTGGCCCTACTGACCACGAATACACATTACCATTTTCGTTGATTTTAATCACTGGCCAGATGCCAAAAATACTATTGCACATAAATATTTCCTGCGCGGCTTTCAAGTTTTCCATGGTGTACTGTCCAGTGCTAACGCTAACGCCATCTCTGGAGAACCTTTCAATGAGGTATGCCCGCACAATTCCTTCTACACCTGAGTGAGAGAGATCAGGGGTAATGAGTTTATCAGCTGTTACAAAAAATAGATTACTTTTGGTACCCTCGACCACGTTGTTTTCACAATCGAGCACAATGCCCTCATCAAAATCTGGACCCAGTTCAGCGCTTGCAAGCACCTGGTCTAACCGATTCAAATGTTTCAAACCCGCTGTAGCTTGATTTCGATGCAGCGTATGGGCACAGCGCAATACATTGACACCTGTTTTGGTTTTATCAGAATACGTAGAATTAAGCTCACTGCATTGAAGAATTCGGGTATTGTCAGCTTCAGACGACGGAGCGTAACCGCGACCGCTGGCTCCACGGGTGACAATGATCTTAAGCACTCCATCAAACTTTGGGCTTAGCTCCGCCAGCACGCACTCTATCTCACCAGACAGCAACTCTGAATTCAGCGCAATACCAAGTCGATTACAGCCACCGTGCAAACGCTTCATGTGCTCATCAAATAACACAACGACACCGTGCAAGATTCGGCAGGTTTCGAAAACACCATCACCATACAGCAGCCCCCTATCATTGACTGATATAGAGTCCAGGCATTGGCCATTTATCAAGGTTTTCAAAACAATAGAAATGAGTTAATTGTTCAAGGGCTAGTGATATTTGGAGAAGATCAAACTGCCATTCGTACCACCAAAGCCAAATGAGTTAGACAGCGCTACATTAAGAGAGCAGTCCCGGGCAGTATGCGGAACAAAGTCTAGATCGCAGCCAATGTCCGGTTCATCAAGGTTAATGGTGGGGGTCACGACTTGATCCCGTAAGCTTAGCACTGAAACGATAGCCTCAACCGAACCCGAGGCGCCCAGCAAGTGCCCAATCATGGATTTAGTTGAGCTGATACAGAGTTGTTTTGCATGATTGCCGAAAACTGTCTTAATTGCCTGGGTTTCAGCAATGTCACCGGCCTGGGTTGAAGTGCCATGGGCATTGATATAATCGACTGAGGAAATATCCAGTTTAGCGCTAGTCAATGCATTGTGCATGCAGCGCGCGGCCCCTTCCCCTCCTGCAGAAGGCGCTGTCATGTGGTAGGCATCACCGCTCATACCAAATCCGACTACTTCAGCGTAAATATTGGCATTCCTAGCCTGTGCATGCTTAAGTTCCTCTAATACCATAACACCAGCACCATCACCCAATACGAACCCATCGCGTCCGATATCCCAAGGCCGACTGGCTGCCTCACAGTCACTGTTACGTGTGGAAAGCGCTCTGGCGGCACAAAAGCCAGCTAATCCAACATGGGAAGCGGCCATCTCGGCGCCACCAGCCAGCATGATCTCAGCCTGATTGCTCGCTATCATGTTGGCTGCAAGGCCAATATTGTGTGTCGCCGTGGTGCAGGCTGTAACGACGGCTATATTAGGGCCTTTGAGTTGAAAGCGGATTGAAAGGTTTCCTCCGATCATATTAATAATCGACCCGGGTACGAAGAATGGGGAAACTTTTCGAGGACCTGAATCGCGAATCTGCTGCGTGGTATCTTCGATAGAGGTTAACCCCCCAATGCCAGAGCCTACCGCCACACCAGCCCGTTCTTGATTGAATCCGGTATCCGCCAGTCCGGAATCCTGCATTGCCTGCACACCTGCTGCAACGCCATATTGCATGAAAATATCCATACGTCTGGCTTCTTTGGGCTTCATATACAGGTTGCTGTCAAAATTCTTTATCGAGCCGCCAAACCGAGTGCTGTAATCACTCACATCGAAGTGGGTAATGGCGTTAATTCCGCTCTGACCATTCTTGATGGACTCCCAGGCGGTATCAACATCATTTCCAACCGGGGTAATCAACCCAAGGCCGGTTATTACCACTCTTCTGCCGTTCAATCTATGCAGCCCTCAAAAATTTCTGGTTCAATAGCAGCAAACCAAATAAACAAAAGCCACACTGGATAGGCCCAGAGTAGCTTTATTTAGTTAGTTTAATTTAGAAACTTATAGATTTTTGTTAATGTAATCACAGGCCAATTGTACAGTAGTAATATTTTCCGCCTCTGCATCGGGAATCTCGGTTTCGAATTCTTCTTCCAAGGCCATGACCAATTCAACGGTATCTAATGAGTCCGCACCTAAATCTTCCACAAATGAAGCCGAAGGTTTTACTTCGTCTTCTTTTACGCCAAGCTGTTCGCAAACAATTTTCTTAACACGCTCTTCGATGCTACTCATAACGATTATTAGCTCCTAATACAAAGTATTCTTGCTGCCTTTCTTTCATAATTGTCTAGCTTAAAATCAGCCATATAATTCAGAGACGCAAGTTTACCTCTATTTTAATTGTGTTGTAATGTTTTAATTGAAAAATTCTCGGTGAAACACAAACCTCAATAAACTTCAAATAGTTACACCTAACCCAGCCCTAAATTATTGCTATGCCATGTACATTCCGCCATTCACATGTAACGTTTCACCGGTGATATAGCCCGCACTGTCAGATACTAGGAAGCCAACAACTGCGGCTATTTCCTCCGCTTGACCCAGCCGGCCCAGAGGGATTTGCCTCAGCAACGCTTCGTTTTGATTTTCAGATAACTCACGGGTCATATCAGTATCAATAAAGCCCGGTGCAACAGAGTTTACCGTGATACCCCGAGAACCAATTTCCTTCGCAAGTGCACGGGAAAACCCCTCAATGCCTGCCTTCGAAGCCGCATAATTCGACTGGCCAGCATTCCCGCTGGAGCCCACAACCGAGCTAATATTTATGATCCGACCCCAGCGCGCTTTGGTCATACCTTTCACACAGGCCTTGCAAACCCGATACATCGAGCCAAGATTGGTTTCAATGACAAAGCTCCACTCTTCTTCTTTCATACGCATAAGCAGGTTATCTCGAGTAATACCTGCATTATTTACCAACACGGTAGGGCTCAAAAATTCTTCTTTAATGGCCCTCAATAGACTATCTACAGACTCAAGGGATGAAACATCGGCACAAAGCCCCCTCCCAGGAACCCGCGCGGCGCGCAGATATTCGGTAATCGATGTGGCCCCCTGCTCGCTAGTCGCAGTGCCAATAACAGTCAGACCTTGTTTCCCCAACTCTTTGGCAATTGCACGGCCTATGCCCCTACTAGCGCCTGTTACTAGCGCTACTGTTCCTATTTCTCTCATTTTCTATCTCCCAGTCCGTTTGGACGCAGCTTAAAGGACAGCGTCTGCTAAACGGACATTTCCTCTACCGTACTATTAAAAAGCTGGCTACTGTCCGTGCCAAAAGTTGTAATGCCTGGCTGAATTCTCTTAACAAGACCGCCCAGCACCTTTCCGGGACCACATTCAACTAATTTGCCGATGCCAGCTTTAGCCATCAGCTCAATGGTGTCGACCCACATTACAGGTTGAACCAGCTGATCAATCAAATTTTGCTTAATTTCTTCTGGGTCAGTCGCTATTGCAGCGTTTACATTCTGAACTACTGGTATATCTGCTTGATGAAACTTTAGCACTTTTAAGTCGCCTTCCAACTGAGCTGCGGCGGGTTTCATCAAGGCACAGTGCGAGGGCACACTAACGGCTAGGGGCAGCACACGTTTTGCTCCGGCGGCTTTACAGCCAGCCATCGCCCTTTCTACTGCGGCTACATCGCCTGCTATTACGGTTTGTCCCGGGCAGTTTAAGTTTGCAGGCGAAACCACCTGGCCCTCCGACGCATCTCGGCAAACCTCCCTGATTTTATGATTTCCCAAGCCCACTATAGCCGCCATTTTCCCAGCGCCTGCTGGCACGACCAATTGCATGTACTGACCTCTTCGATAAACCAGTTCAATAGCGTCTGTAAAATTAATAACGCCGGCACACACCAGTGCTGAATACTCCCCAAGGCTATGTCCAGCCATAATTGCTGGAAGGCGAACAGGGCGCTGTTGCCAAAGCCGCCATATGGCAACAGAGGTCGACAATAGCGCCGGCTGGGTGATGTGGGTTTGATCCAATTTATTGTTACTATCTAATTGGGTGATTTCCCAAAGGTCAATATCGAGGACTGAAGAGGCTTCAGCGAAAGTATCCTGAATAATGTCATATTCATTGGCCAGTTCAACCAACATACCCAGTTTTTGGGAGCCTTGCCCGGGGAATATAAAGCCAAATGTACCCATGTGTAATCTCTGTATTGGTCGTATTTAGCTATTACGCGAATTTAGAAGGCTAACTTCTTAATTGCCTGAATTATTGCTTCCACTTGCTGTGAGATTAGTTGCGGCACCGTGTTTTCAACGTCATTGATAGCTCGCTGAATCGCAAAAGAAAACCCTTGAGCGTTTTTATTACCGTGACTTTTGATAATACGCCCCTGTAACCCCAATAAATTAGATCCGTTAAAGCGGTGGGATCTGGTTTGGTGACGAATTTTATCGATTAGAGGTTTAACCAATAGCCCAGCTATTCGATTGAGCCAGCTTTCTGCTACCCGCTCCGATAGCACAGTGTTTACGACGTTGGCCACACCTGCACTGGTTTTAATGGTTACGTTGCCAACAAAACCAACACAGACTACAACATCAGCCATACCTTCAAACGCTGCAGCCGTACTGCTACGCCCACAGACAAGTCACCCAATAACGCTTGAATTTGAGGCTTATCACCAACGAGATGAAGAAGTAAATCGGAGAACTCTTTTAAAGTCTGCAAAGACGCTGGTGCCGTCACTTGGATACCGCTATCACGAACCCATAGAATCAACTGCTATGGGTTCGTGATAACTCAAAATTACTCTGTGCCAGTATCCACTACTTTCTTGCCTCTATAGAACCCGTCAGCGGTTATGTGGTGCCTGCGATGAGTTTCACCTGTTGTATTGTCCGTGGAAAGCGTGGGTCCTGAGAGAGAGTCGTGGCCACGTCTCTTACCACGCCTAGATCTTGTTACTTTGCTCTTTTGAACTGCCATCATTTTCTCCTGCTAATAGTTTGTCGAGTAATTTGTCAACTACTTCGTTTTATCACTCTTCAATGTCTGTAACACTGCAAATGGGTTGTTTGATTCTTTTTTAGCGCCTTTCTGCCTTAATTCGGTGGTCTGGGTACTGAATGTAATTGCCTGACAGCTATCGTTTGCGTGATAGCTCACTATAGGAAGGCACAAAATTAACTGCTCTTCAATCACGTCGGTCAGGATAAGATTTTTATCTTCGCAAATCCATGGCTCGAAGTCAGCTCCTAGACCCCCTATCTGTGATTCATCGTTTACCAAAGCCAGCCGAAAGTTATCTTTCAGGATAATTTTAACAGGCTCAAGACAACGCTGGCATGCTACTGAAACGCTCGCATCTAGAGTGCCAGAGATAATTCTCTTCGATGATTCATTAAGGCTGAAGCTTAATTCAACCTCTATCTCAGCAGATTTACTGATCAAATATTGCTGAAAACCAGCCAACCTTTCTATGGCCACGGTGCCTGATAATTCTCCCTGTTTTTGGAAGATTTTTCTGGTGTCAACATACTCTGGCAATCGGCTGTTTGACATAGGCGCGCATAATAGGCGCCCCGCCTCTTTCTGTCAAAGAAATATTGCTATTTCCACACTTTAATTTTGCTGCTATTAGCTTGATATTGCGACACTTATGTCAGTGCCTTCAGGAGTTCTGCCAACTGGGGATCTAACTCGGCCTCAAAGCTCAAGAGAACGCCGGATTGTGGTTCTATGAAACTAATTTTAGAAGCATGCAGGCACAGGTGTTTTACCACAGGTAAATGCAGGACTTTGGTCCGGCTTGTGTACTTGGAGTCGCCAACTATGGGATGGCCTACGTGCTGACAATGAACCCGTATTTGATGAGTCCGACCGGTTTCAGGCAGCGCTTTTACTAAAGTCGCTTTGGTAAAACGCTTAATTAACTCAAAACGCGTTTTAGAGGCTTTCCCGGTATTGTCAACTTTTACTATGCGCTCTCCAGATGCGAGCTCATTCTTTAGCAGTGGAGCATCAACTTCACATAGCGAGTCTGGCCAATAACCGTGGACTACCGCTAGATAATGCTTTGCTACAGATTTTGCTTTAAATTCAGAATGTAAATACTTTAAATAAATAGAATTCTTACATATAACTAGACAGCCTGAAGTATCCCTGTCTAGTCGATGCGCCAGCTCCAGAGTCCTCCATTCAGGCTTTATTTGCCTAAACGCCTCAATCAGCCCTAGTCTGATTCCCGAGCCACCATGCACGGAGAACCCGGCAGGCTTGTTTATTACCAACAAATCGTCATTTTCAAATAGCACACTTTCCAATAAGCGCTTTACCAGCTCAGCCCCTGGCTTGTTGGTTTTTGGGGCTGCAGCCATCGAAATTGGCGGCAGGCGCACACTGTCGCCTAAACTCAGTTTATTGACAGGTTTGCTTCGCTTTTTGTTAACTCGCACCTCACCCCTCCGTATTAAACGATAGATACGCGATCGCGGGACACCTTTAAGATGTCTGATTAAAAAATTATCGAGTCGCTGCCCATCGCCAGCTGCCGTGACGTTTATAAACTGTACTTTTTCAAACTTTGACACCTTTACCTCTTCGGGAGCGAAGATTAACGAATATTTGAGCCTCATTTTACACCAATAGTTAAGTTGCTGAATGGTGTACAATCCTTTCCTTTTTAGCGAACCTGTAATCGTGGAAACCATTAAGCAGCAATTAAACCAACTTGTGAGTCAAGCCCTTGGCAGTGTAGCCGGCTTATCGAATTGTAATGCCAATGTAATCACCGCGTCGCGCCCTGAATTTGGTGACTATCAGGCCAATGGCATCATGGCGATCGCTAAAGAATTGGAAACTAATCCGCGAGAATTGGCGGCAAAGGTAGTCACCGCACTCGAGGCTATTAACGCGCCATTAGTTTCAGCTTTCGATATTGCCGGCCCTGGTTTTATAAATATACACCTAAATACCAAGGGCCTATGCGAACGGGCCAACCTTATTCAACAACGAACTGCCCCGTTGGTTACCAAGATTGACGAGCCTGCAACTATCGTAATTGACTATTCTTCACCCAATCTAGCCAAAGAAATGCACGTTGGTCACTTGCGGGGCACGATAATTGGTGACTGTTTGGCCCGGGTGCTTGAGAAAATAGGTCATCGGATCATCAGGCAAAACCATGTAGGCGATTGGGGTACCCAATTTGGAATGCTCATAGCCTTTCTTGAAGAAAGCTCGATCGATGCTTCAGATTTATCTACCCAGCTGGCAGATCTTGAGACATTCTACCGGGCAGCCAAACAGAAGTTTGATTCTGATCCGTCATTTGCTGAAAGAGCCCGCCAATGTGTTGTTAAACTCCAAAACGGAGATGCTGTCTATCTAAGTATCTGGAAACAGTTTATTGAAGAATCACTTGCTCATTGCGAGACGATTTATGACAAGCTAAAGATTACACTTTCACGATCTGATCTATGTGCAGAAAGCTTCTATAACAAAGAGTTGGAAAATATAGTTAATGAATTATATAACAAATCACTGCTGTCTATTTCTGACCGAGCGAAGTGCGTATTCCTACCTGAATTTACAGGCAAGGATGGCGACCCGCTGCCGACCATCATTCAAAAATCTGATGGTGGCTATCTCTATGCCACTACTGACCTTGCTGCTATTCGCTACCGATCTCAGGAGCTACATGCAGACCGTACACTTTATGTGGTCGATGCCAGACAATCTTTACATTTTCAGCAGGTGTTTGCGGTAGCACGTGAGGCTGGGTTTGTGGGTTCTTCGGTCTCTCTGGAACACATAACCTATGGCACTATGATGGGCCTAGATGGCAAGCCTTTCAAAACTCGCTCTGGAGATCTAGTCAAACTAATTGAGCTGCTTGATGAGGCGGTAAAGCGGGCTTTCGCTCTGGTTACGGCAAAAAACCCCCAGCTTGATGAAGCGCTGCGTCTGAAAATAGCAGAGCGCATGGGTATCGCAGCTATCAAATACGCGGAGCTGTCGAAAAACAGAACCAGTGATTACATATTTGAGTGGTCGAGCATGCTTTCATTTGATGGCAATACCGCACCCTATCTAATGTATGCCTATGCCAGGATAAGAAGTATACTTAAGAAACAAAGTGTTACGAATGATAATTTCTGTATTACATTACTACCCAGTAAAGAAGAGCGCGCACTTCTCATAAAGGCACTGCAGCTACCAGAAACGGTGGAAGCAGTAGCTGCAGACTGCTTCCCCAACCAGCTATGTAATTACCTCTATGAATTGGCTGGCTTGTTCATGCGCTTCTATGAAGCCTGCCCGATCTTGAAGGCGGAGGGCGAAACTCACCAATCTCGGCTGGCGCTGGCCGCTCTCACAGCCGAGGCCCTTGCCCAGGGTTTGGACTTACTGGGTATTGAACCGCTTGAGCAGATGTAAGCGACTCTGAGAGCTATGCTAGCATCTCCAGCAGTAGTTTATTCAATCTGGCGCTGAACTTGCCAGGATCATCCAACTGGCCTCCATCGGATAATCTGGCTTGATCAAACAGGATAGCTATCAAATCGGCAAAGCGGTCTTCATCCGACTCTTTATCCAACCGGGAAACCAAAGGATGCTGGGGGTTAATTTCAAAGATCGGTTTGCTATCCGGAACAGCCTGCCCCGAAGCCTCCATGATCTTTCTCATTTGTTGCCCCATATCTTGTTCATCAACGGCTAGACAGGCAGGAGAATCGGTTAGCCTGTGACTAACCCTCACTTCCTTAACTTTGTCACCGAGATTTTCTGTTACTCTTTCGACTAGTGCTTTGAACTCCCTTTCTGTTTCCTCATGCTTATCCTTATCTTCCTTATCTTCCAATTTACCCAGGTCCAGCTCGCCACGGGTTATGTCTTGAAATTGCTTGCCGTCGAATTCGGTTAGATGCCCCATTAACCACTCGTCGATCCGGTCATGCATAAGAATGACTTCAATGCCTTTCTTTCTGAAAATTTCCAGATGAGGACTGCTGCGGGCGGCTTTTACCGATTCTGCGGATATGTAATAAATTTTCTCCTGTCCGTCTTGCATACGGACTATATAATCATCCAGCCCCTGCTTTTCTTTTTCATCGGTAGACTCAGTTGTGGTGTATTGCAAAAGTTTAGCTATTTTTTCGCGATTGGCAGAGTCCTCAGCTGGGCCTTCCTTTAGTACTTGGCCGAATTCTTCCCAAAACAGATTGTATTTCTCTTTATCTTTGTTCCTTAGCTTCTGCAACATATCTAACGCCCGCTTGGTCAACGCGCTGCGCATAGAATCGACGGTGGGATCTTTTTGTAGAATCTCTCTGGAAATATTTAGAGATATATCATTTGAATCAACTATGCCTTTCATGAAACGCAAATAGAGCGGCAGGAACTGCTCCGCATCGTCCATGATGAAGACCCGTTGTACGTATAACTTGAGGCCCCGAGCGGCCTCCCGGTTCCAAAGATCATAGGGAGCACGACTAGGGACATACAACAGACTTGTGTATTCAAGCTTACCTTCTACTTTATTGTGACTCCACACAGTAGGGTCTTCGAAATCATGACTAACGTGCTTGTAGAATTCTTTATATTCCTCATCCTTTAGTCCTTTTCGTGGGCGTGTCCACAACGCCTTCGCCGCGTTAACCGTCTCATATTCGACTTCCTTAGGCTTAAGTTCAGCATCGTCTTTGTTTTCATCGCCAGCGGAGAAATCCTGCTTAACCATCGTCACTGGAATGGAAATATGATCGGCGTATTTTTTTACGATATTTCGCAGCCTAAACGCCTCGGCGAATCCTTTTTCATCTTGCTTTAAGTGGAGAGTAATGGTCGTTCCGTGACCTTCTTTTTCGGCTTCCTCAATCGAATAGTCAGCCTCACCACGAGAAACCCATCTAGTTGCTTTAGCTGCTTTAGTCCCCGCTTTTCGAGTTATTACTTCAACCTCATCAGCAACTATAAATGCAGAGTAAAAACCCACGCCAAATTGACCGATTAGCTGCGAGTCCTTTCTCTCGTCACCAGTCAAAGACTCCAGAAATTGAGCGGTGCCTGATTTTGCAATAGTGCCAAGATGAGAAATCACTTCATCTCTTGTCATACCGATGCCGTTATCGGAAATGCTTACTGTATTTTTCTGCTCGTCATAATCAATTTGAACTTTTAATTCTTCTTCCTTTGATAATAAACTGGCGTCCGACAAAGCAGCAAATCGAAGTTTGTCTGCCGCATCCGAAGCGTTGGAAATCAACTCGCGCAGAAATATTTCCTTATTGCTATAAAGCGAGTGAATCATTAGGTGAAGCAGTTGTTTTGCTTCTGTCTCAAACCCTCTGGTTTCCGCTTTGCTTTTGCTTGTTGTTTTGGCTTTAGTTTTAGCTTTAGTTTTAGCTTTAGTTTTAGTTGTTGCTTTAGTTTTAGTTGTTGCTTCGGCTTTACTGTTCATCTTGTTGCTCCATATCGTAGGCAGAAAAAAACCCAACCGCATTTTAACGACTGGGTTTCTTTATTGGGTCTACCTCGCCAGTTTCAAGTCGTCTGACCTAAAACAGCGGTTTGATTGCTTATTTTAGTTCAATTCGGGATACGACTCATAAAAATCGCTAACTACCTGTCTGCGTTCAGCCAACGTATTGTGAATGCGCTGGGTATCGGTAACAAAACGCTCATAGTTATTTGCATTTTCCCTGTCACTGGAGTCCCCTGCCTCTGCAGAACTCTTTGTCGCAGCTACCGCTGCATCAAATTCCTCCAGTTCCAGCAGTGCTCTGGCAAGAAACAGATAGGTATCTGCTGCATTTGACAGGCTACCTTTGTCAATAGCAGCCTTGAACGCGTCTGCCGACGCTTGGTAATCAGCGAGCACATAGTTAATGTATCCCAAAGTATCGTAGTTATCGCCCGATTCAGACAGAACCGCCGCCTGGGTCGCTGGCACCAAGGCTTCCTCGAAAAGGTTCGCTATCATGTACATTTGGGTAAGAGTCGTATAATTCTCTTCTGATTCTTCGACTATCCCCTGCGCATAGCCATCTTCCAAGATTTTACTGCCACTATAGGGTGCTTCTGATCCAGCGAGTGACTGACTTAAATTGAGGAATCTGGATTCGGATTCGAAAATACCCTTTAAATAAGCTACATTTAATGTTTTAAGGCTACGCTCGACATCATCGAGGCCAGAATAGATCGCGCTCAGGTTTCGCCAGTCATTGGGGTCATCGAACAACATGATCATCGTGTTGGTTACTTCCAGAGCCTTCGGAAAATCCTCTAGAGTAAAGTAAAGCCCAACTAGGAACGAGTAATCGCTTCTGGATAGTTCGGTACCAGTATCAGCTGTTAGCTCCATAAAGAGAATCCAAAAGGGTTCTGCCTCAAGCAGTTCTTCAAGCTGGTAATGGGAGTAGGCAATACCTCTGTAAACAATAACGTCTTCTTCTACAGAAAGTTCACGCCAGGCCTCGTAATTTCCAATAGCATCCCGCCAGTTCTCTTGCTGCATATTGAGTTGACCTAGTGATCGTAGTGCCCTCAGCCGCGTATCTTCACGAAGCTCTTCTATAGTAAGAACTTGGTTGAAAATGCGAATAGCCTCGGGAATATTCTCTGTTGTCAGGTAGTAATTGGTGTAGAAGTTAAGAATTGTGGATTTCTCAAAGTCGTTCATTCTTTCGTAGCGGCGTTCATACAATCGATCAAGCTCTTCTTTTGCTCTATCCAAATCGGGCGCATCGTTCTCGTCTTCAGGGTTCATTAATTCCTGAATACTAGAAATTGCTCGCATAACTTGGTCACTGAGCGTACCTGCGCTGCGGGCACTGGGCGGTGCCCTTTGTTCATCACCTGCCTGAACGGCTTGCAGTGGCATGAAAGCAGCTAAAACTAATGCACTAAGAAAACCCAGGGTAAGTATGTTTATACCTCTCATTGGGGATCACCTTCTAATACGTAGGTAAACAAGTACTGCACACCAGGTACTTCTACTCCTTCACCGTCTACGACCCGCGGTTGAAACTTGAACCGGCGTGCGGCACGTTCAGAAGAACGATTAAAAATATTACTAGGCTCTGCATCGACTACCGCGATGGAATCTTCAACCACGTTACCGAACCCATCCACTGTAAAGCTCACCAGACACCAACCCTGAATACCGCGAGACGCAGCTCTGGTGGGGTATTGAGGTGCGATAGCTACCAGAGGTAAGAAATCGCCATCTGTAGCTGAGATTGAGGCTCCGCCTATTTCTATAGCGGTATCTACTTCAACCGCTTGACGCTCGATATTGAGTGAGGGGCCGTCGGATACGCTTAATTGTTTATCGGGAATATCTGGCGTGTCTTCATTCAGCTCTTCGATAGGCTCCGGTCTGTCGATTTCTTCGATCACTTCAAGCTGTATGTCCGGCATGGTAGCGTCAACAATTTTCACAATTGTAAGTCGCTCATCCAGTTTCTCACCAGTCGCAATTAGCGCTTGCATAAAATAGAAAAGTAAAAGGGTAATAAGTCCAGCAAATAAAAGGGATAAGGACCATCTGATTAATAGCATATTTTAGGCCTCCGCTGATATTGAGACATTTTCTATTTGAGCTTCACGTGCAGCTTCCAGAATCAACATAACATACTCATTATCTGCATTCTGATCAGCTTGTATAACCACTGAAGAGTTTGGTGCTTCTGCCAATCGCAATTCAAACCGCGACCGAATAAAACGCGAATCAATCTGATCCCCATCGATCCAGATATCACCTTGTGAACTGACTGCGATGAGAATTAAATCCCCACCTCGAGCATCTGCTGTCGAGGCTTCTGGCTTTATGACATCGATCCCCGATTCTGTAACGAATACCGATGTAACAATAAAGAAAATCAACAGTATGAAGACTACATCAAGCATTGGGGTCAGATCAATTTCACCAGCCCCTTCGTCGTCCTTCTTTTTCATCAATCCTGATTTCATCTTGATTTCTACCCTTTACTAATCTGAGCGTCAATGCCAAGCTTAATCACTTAGCGTCAATTTATCCTCGAGCAATTCAATATCACGACTCACTATTGCCTTTAACCAGTTCGATGCAAAAATCCCTGATATTGCACCAACCATTCCGGCCATAGTGGGGATAGTTGCCCTGGATACGCCACCAGCCATGGATTTAGCATCACCCCCGCCACTCAGTTGCATAACAAAGAAAACTTCAATCATGCCAGTAACGGTTCCGATTAAACCAAGTAGCGGACAAATTACTACCAATACTTCGATGATGGGCAAGGTATCTTTTATATCTAAAGATACTTTGGAAATCATCATGGTTCTAATTTGATGCGCACTCCAGGATTTAGTGTCTGCTCGCGCATTCCAGACCAAAAGCGTATTTTTCACATTTCTTTTATGTGTGGTATTGAAATACCAAACCCTTTCGAACACCAGTGACCACTTGATAAGAAGCAATATAGCGATGACCCACAATACCGGGCCTCCCCGGTCCATAAATCCGCCAATTGCATCCATCAAATCTAATAAAAATATTTCCATATCTAATATCCTCTAGCCTAGAACTACCTGGCTGCCGCTCTCTCAGCTCTCTCGGCGATCATACCTGTAGCCTGTTCTTCAAGAATATGAACTATATTATCAGCTCGGCTTTTCACTACTGTATGCATAAATATAGTAGGAATTGCCACTACAATACCCAATACAGTTGTCATCAAGGCAACAGAAATACCGCCAGCCATAATGGTTGGGTCACCAGCACCATAAACTGTGATTTGCTGGAACACCTGAATCATTCCAGTTACTGTACCTAACAGCCCGCCTAGTGGCGCGATGGTTGCAATCATCTTGATAATGGTGAGGAAGCGTTCGAGAGCTGGTGTTTCTTGCAAGATAGCCTCGCCCAGTTTCAGTTCCAGGGTTTCGGTGTCTGCATTAGGATTCGATTCCGCTACCGCAAGAACACGCCCAAGTGGGTTATTCTTCATTGGCTTGTCTCTCTTAAGCTGACTCCTCACTTTTATAGATACGAGAGAGAGGATTAGCAATCGCAGAAACGCGATGAATATACCAATAATACCCACACCGATAATGATAAAACCAATGGGGCCTGAGTTATTTCGAACTCTTTCCTCTACTGTTGGGAAGTTAATCAAGTTAGCTAACACCTGACCTCCCACACCACCAGTCGGGTCGATGCCAACTTTGATCATTCCACTTGAAGCACCTTCAAGCGCATTGGCACTAGCGACCATACCAGCAGCCGGCTGCCTTGGTAGCACTTGCAGGTGACCTATATCGCCACTGTAAGTAAGGTAATCACCCTGAGAGACCGAATTGAAGGCACCGATACGTGTGACGCTTCGATTACTGGTTTCCCCTGAAGGCGAAGCAACACTGCCACTGTAGGTAACTACTTTGCCCGACTCCGTCATTTCCTGTTGCATGAAGAACCAGAAACGTTCGATTTCAGGTATAGCGAGCTGCTCAGTAGTACTTCCGGCTTTGTTGATGAAATCTTCGAGATAATCAGTTCTACCCGGATACTGGGCGCTAATCAGGGAGTTCTGAAACGTGCTCATGAAGTCACCCGCAACACCTTGCAGCGTGCCGAATAGCTCGTTTAAATCACCTCGGCGATCGCGCAGGATCTCAGTCTTGTCTCGGATAATAATTTCATTAGCCTCAAAATTATCACTCAATTGAGTCCCAAGAGTTTCCTGTTCAGCAACTCTTTCCAGTGTCGTTTGCAGTATCTCTTGCTGGCGGTTTGAGTTCTGTTCGAAATCCTGAACACGAGCGAGATAGTCTTCGGACTCCGCTACACGGTCGTTCTCCACGAGATCTAACAAATCGGATAATGTATCAGCTTGTTGTGCAAATACTTGTGATGTTGCTGCCAGCAATAGGGCAGATGCGGAGATGCTGAATAGTTTAGTTAAGTTTTTCACTGTGCTGACTCCGGAGCCATAATTGGCAAATCAATTACATCGGCTGAATTAAGACCACTAACAATGCCGATAGCAGCCTGCACCGCAGTCCTGTATTCAACTGCATCCAATTCTACCCAGGTTCTGGCTTGGTTATCCCAGGCCCCAGTATTTTGACGATCCGTAGTCTGATAAAGAAGAGCAATTCTGCCGACACGCACGATATTCACGTCTCTTACAACCCCACTCAACTCGATGGTATCAGGGTAAGTTTCGTAGGTTCGACCATAAGATGTTTCCGTTTGGTACAACACCAGCACCTGTCGAAACCGCTCCGCTATCGAAACAGCCGGGTTGGTAATGGCATCTCTGGCAAAATCAATTCGATTCTGACGTTCTGCCACATGAAAAGGATAATCTAGTTCGATAAACTGCTCCGCGCTGGTGAGCATTTTTTGAGTCAGCATCGGGATTTCCCGTGTTACCACCTCTACATTGGCTATCGACTCATCCAGGTTGCCAATATTCGTTTCCTGCCTGTTAATCCGTTGTCGCCATTCAGCATTTAATACTAACAAAGCCTCTAAGGTATCGTTTTCACGCTTGAATTCTTCGAAAGCGGTGCTGGCGGAGTTAGCTAGACGATTAATTTCGACTTGGGACGCGACAGCATCAGTTTGTTTAGTGCCTACTATATCCATTGCCCTGTCAAGGAGACTGCTATCTACGAAAAGCTCCGCAGCTTGAGACCCAGCTATAGCGAGGGGCAAAAAGATTGCGAACGCAATTGCAAGTAGACTATTGCTTGTAATTCGACGGTTTTTCATGTGCCATCCTATTTAATTCTATTGATCAATCAAATCCGAATTCGTTTTATCCCGTTCTCCATGCCCTGTTTAAACCAAGACAGATCACCGCAGAAATATTCAGATACGACAACGTTATAAAAATATTAAATTTAAACTAAAACTTTCCAAAGCCAAAACTGGCTATGATTTCCTTGTTATCCTCCTCTCCCCCACTGCTTCATGGGGCAAAGGTTTTCCCTGACAAAACAAAACTAAGAGTTACCTTTCTACCCAATCTTTTTTAAAATTGGGTTTCTCGGTAACCATTCAGTCTGAAAAGTCTGATAGTCCCCAGAATTCAGCATGTTGCGCCAAATTTTGGAGTAAGACTATCACATTCTTTCTTAAAGTTAGAACCCTTTAAACTAGAATAATTCAGTGAAGTGGTAACAAACTTTAGAGCAACAACGGTAAATATAACACGACCTACCAACCAGTAATTTCACGTAAGCCGTTTCCTATATCCGCAAGGCTCCTTAGAGTTTTAACTCCCGCGTCTTGTAATGCAGCAAATTTCTCTTCAGCAGTGCCCTTACCCCCAGAAATGATTGCGCCCGCATGGCCCATACGCTTTCCTGCCGGGGCCGTTACTCCAGCAATGTAAGATACAACAGGCTTGGTTACATGCAACTTGATAAACGCCGCCGCTTCCTCTTCGGCAGTACCCCCTATCTCGCCAATCATAACAATGGCCTCTGTCTGCGTGTCTTGCTCAAAAAGGGCAAGGATGTCGATGAAACTGGACCCTGGAATCGGGTCACCTCCGATGCCGACACAGGAGGACTGCCCAAAACCCTCATCTGTAGTCTGTTTTACCGCTTCATAGGTTAGCGTACCAGAGCGGGATACGACCCCAACTTTGCCAGGCAAATGAATAGCCCCAGGCATGATGCCAATCTTGCATTGCCCCGGCGTAATGACACCTGGACAATTAGGCCCAATTAGACGAACCCCTTTCTGATCGCATTTCTCTTTTGCCATCAGCATATCGAGTGTTGGAATTCCCTCGGTGATACAAACAATTAACTTAATGCCAGCTTCGGCTGCTTCCAGAATGGAGTCCTTGCAGAACGGCGCTGGCACGTAGATCACAGTTGCCTCAGCCTCGGTTTCATCAAATGCTTCCTGGACTGTATTAAAAACCGGCAACCCCAAATGCTCTTGCCCGCCTTTGCCGGGAGTAACCCCGCCTACCATTTTTGTACCGTATTCGATTGCCTGCTCAGAGTGAAAAGTCCCTTGCGAGCCAGTGAACCCTTGGCAAAGCACCTTGGTATTCTGATCTACTAAAATACTCATTGTGCCTCTCCTGCTGCAGTGACCACTTTTTCAGCCGCATCCGATAGGCTAGTTGCCGCAATGATATTGAAACCGCTATTTTGCAAAACCTTTCTGCCCAATTCAGCACTGTTACCCTCAAGTCGAACCACAACTGGCACCTTCACTCCAACGCCTTCTACTGCGCCAACGACGCCCTCGGCAATTAAATCACAGCGTACAATACCCCCGAAAATATTAACCAGCACGGCTTTAACATTTTCATCAGATAAGATGATTTTGAAAGCTTCAGTAACACGCTCTTTAGTTGCTCCACCGCCTACATCAAGAAAATTAGCTGGGCTACCACCATACAACTGAACGATATCCATGGTTCCCATAGCCAGCCCTGCTCCATTAACCATGCAACCGATATTGCCATCCAAGGCCACGTAATTGAGCTCCCACTGCGCTGCATGAGCCTCTCTTTCATCGTCTTGACTAGGATCGTGCATCTCTTGCAACCTGGGCTGCCGGTACATGGCATTACTGTCGATGTTTATTTTCCCATCGAGGCAAAGCAGATTACCCTCTTCTGTTATTACCAGCGGGTTAATCTCCAGCAGCGCAAGGTCCAATTCCTGAAACAGTTTCGCCAGCCCTAAAAACAAGCTAGTGAATTGTTTTACTTGCGCACCTTTCAAACCAAGCTTATAAGCCAGAGATCGCCCCTGAAATGCCTGCGCCCCGGTTAAGGGGTCGATACTTACCTTGATTATTTTATTCGGCGTTTCAGCCGCCACTTTCTCAATCTCCACACCACCTTCTGTGGATGCCATAAAAACCAGCCGTCTGCTTGAGCGATCAATTACTGCCCCAAGGTAAAGCTCCTGGGCAATATTTGAGCATGTCTCAACCAGTACTTTACTTACCGGTTGACCGTTAGCGTCGGTTTGATAAGTGACCAGATTTTTACCCAGCCATTGCCGCGTAAACTCCTTAACTTCATCGAGAGTTGTAATCAGTTTCACACCGCCGCCCTTACCCCGGCCTCCAGCATGCACCTGGGCTTTTACCACCCATTTGCTTCCTCCAAGCCGTTCCGCTGCGGCTGCAGCTTCTTCAGGGCTATCAACTACAAAGCCTTTGGAAACGGGCAGTCCGTATTCGGCAAATAATTGTTTTGCCTGATATTCATGTAAGTTCATTTGTTCACCGCTGTTTAATAATGATTCGTAATGCCTTAAACCGAAGGCTACTATCGCCGTTTCCGGTTTCCAATATGGATAGCATGCCCGTTTGCCGCCAAGGCGGCCTCATGGACTGCTTCAGATAATGCAGGGTGTGAGAACATGGTAAGGCCAATATCTTCGGCGCTGGCGCTAAACTCCATTGCAATTACTATTTGCTGCAGCAAATCGGCTGCGTTGCTACCGATGATATGACAACCTAATACCCGATCCGTCTTCGAGTCTACCAGCATTTTAACCAGTCCATCTGGATCGTTGGCCGCGAGTGCTCGACCGTTAGCAGCAAATGGGCATGCGCCAACACTGTAGTCAATGCCCTCTTCCTTTAATTCTTCTTCATTTTTCCCAATCCAGGCAATCTCAGGATGGGTATAGATAACGGCTGGCACCAAATCATAATTCACTTGGGTTTTCTGATCGGCCAAACGCTCGGCTATCATTACCCCTTCTTCCATTCCTTTGTGAGCTAACATCGGGCCACGCACCACATCACCTGCGGCATAGATTCCCGAGATATTGGTGGCACATTGATCATCGACTTTTATAAAACCGCGCTCATCAAGCTCGATGCCCACCGAATCATCCAATAAATCCCGGGTGTAAGGCTTTCGGCCCACCGCAACGATAAGTTTGTCGAAGGTGATTTCATGACTACCCTCACTATCATCATACTTAACCTTCACGGTTTGCTTTGCGCCTTTATTAAGCTTGCTGCCAGTTACCCTAGCCCCAAGCTTAATATCCAGCCCTTGTTTGGAAAATATTTTAGCCGACTCTTTGGCAATTTGCCGATCGACGGCCGGTAACAAATCATCCAGCGCTTCAAGCACAGTAACTTCTGATCCCAAGCGGGACCATACACTCCCTAACTCCAGACCAATGACACCGGCCCCTATAACACCAAGCCGCTTAGGTACTTCTTCAAACTCTAAAGCCCCGGTTGAATCCACGATAGTGTTCTGATCCACCCGCGTCGGCGGTATGTCGATCGGTACGGATCCTGCTGCAATAATTATATTTCTTGCAGTCAAAGATTCCTCTGCACCATCGTGAGCTGTTACTAAAACAGTGTCTGGTGCAATGACCTTTCCAGTACCTGCCAAACCATCGACTTTATTGGCAGCAAACAGGCCCTTGACCCCTTGAGTGAGTTGGGTGACAACATCATCCTTTCTCGCAATCATGGTCGGCACATCAATAGACACATCACCAACCTTGATTCCGTGGATTTCAAATTTGGCTTGAGATTCAACAAATTTGTACGATGTATCCAAGAGCGCTTTAGAGGGTATGCACCCCACATTCAAGCAAGTTCCACCATAAACAGTCTTGTTTTTTTTGTTTAACCACTTCTCAATACAGGCAGTTTTAAAGCCAAGCTGCGCGCATCTAATAGCAGCGACATATCCTGCTGGCCCTGAGCCAATTACAACAACATCGTATTGCTTTCCCATATCTACTTCTCTTATCAATTCTAAATTAAAATTAAAATAAGGCTAAATTTCTAACAACAACCTGGTTGGATCTTCCAGTAACTCCTTAATTGTTACTAGAAACTGTACTGCTTCCTTGCCATCGATCATTCGGTGATCATAGGACAGCGCGAGATACATCATAGGCAGCACTTTCACTACTCCCTCTACCGCCATGGGACGATCCTGAATCTTATGCATTCCCAGTATCGCAGTCTGGGGAGGGTTTAATATCGGAGTAGATAGCAGTGAACCAAATACGCCGCCGTTGGAGATAGTAAAGGTGCCGCCTGTCATATCATCGATAGCTAACTTACTTTCTTTTGCTTTTAAGCCGTATTCCCTGATTTCTTTTTCAATTTGTGCGAAGCCCATATGATCTGCACTTCGAAGCACTGGAACGACCAAGCCTCGCGGAGAAGAAACCGCCACTCCAATGTCTTGATAACCATGATAAACAATGTCCTTCCCATCAATCGAAGCGTTAACCGCTGGAAAACGTTTTAATGCCTCAGTGCACGCACGGACAAAAAACGACATGAATCCCAGCCGGACACCCTCATGAGTTTTTTCAAACTGCGCCTTATAGCGCTCTCTGATGCCCATAATCGGTTGCATATTAATTTCATTAAACGTGGTTAACATGGCCGTGGATTGGCTTGCTTGCAGCAGTCGGTTTGCTACCGTTGCGCGCAATCGCGACATAGGCACTCTTTCTTCCAGGCGACCATCTCCAACAGGTGCCAGGCTTTTCTGTTTAGAGGCAACAGGGGGAGCTTGTTCGGCAAGGTGATTGGCAACATCTTCCTTTGTAATGCGACCATCTTTACCGCTGCCTTTGATTACATCAGCAGAGAGCGAATTTTCTTCTAACATTTTTCTGGCTGCCGGGCTTGATATGGCTTCAGCCGTTTCTGTTGACGAGGCTTGCACCGGTTCAGATGTCACCGTGGTCTCACCTGGTAAAATACTGGCGATGGTCTCATTGCTGACAATCAAATCGCCAGACTTCTTAATAATCTTCTGCAAAGTACCATCCGATGGAGATGGCACTTCGATTACTACTTTGTCAGTCTCGATGTCGACCAAAATTTCGTCACGAACAACTTTATCGCCCTCATTTTTGTGCCATGTGGCTATGGTTCCATCGGGGACAGATTCCGGTAACGTGGGTGCTTTAATCTCTATGGTCATCTCTGATCCTTATTTTCCACTAACAACAATTCCAACGCTAACTCAGCGCCTCATTGATAAACTTCAACTGTTGCTCAATATGCAAAGCGTAATAGCCCGCTGCAGCTGCAGCCGATGGAGAGCGCCCAATGTACTGTAAATAAATACCCGGATTAACCCCGGATATAACGCGCTGCATATGGTGTTGGGTCGCATACCATGCACCCTGATTCTTTGGCTCTTCCTGGCACCAGACGAACTCGGTTGCGTTTCTATACGCCGCAAGGCATTGTTGAAATTCTTTTTCAGGAAACGGGTACAACTGCTCTAACCGAACAATGGCGATATCATTGATTTTTCTGGTTCGTCGCTCAGTGCGCAGGTCGTAGTATACTTTACCACTGCATATTACAACTTTTCGGATTGCCCCAAGCTCTAAGCCATCTGTTTCATCTAAGACTACCTGAAAACTTCCTTCAGCAAGTTCTTTAAGACTTGATGCCGATTCCTTATGACGTAGCAGACTCTTAGGCGACATAACAATTAATGGTTTCCGCACCGGGCATAATACCTGCTTGCGCAACATATGGAATACCTGCGCGGAAGTAGTTGGCAGACATACCTGGATATTCTGCTCTGCGCAGAGTTGTAAGTAGCGCTCCAGTCTGGCAGAAGAATGTTCCGGGCCCTGGCCTTCATAACCATGTGGCAATAACAAGGTCAATCCACACAAACGTTGCCATTTATGCTCACCACTAGATATAAACTGATCTATTACCACTTGAGCCGAATTAGCGAAGTCACCAAACTGAGCCTCCCAAATAACTAGCGTATGAGGCATTGTCGTGGAGAATCCGTATTCGAATGCCAGCACAGCCATCTCAGATAGCAATGAGTCATAGATAGTAAAACTACCCGATTCTTTGGCCATCTCCTGCAGCGGAGTATGCGCTTCACCTGTATTTTGATCATAAAGAACTGCATGTCGATGGGAGAAAGTGCCGCGTCCTACATCTTGACCGGTGAAACGTACTTTGTTCCCACTAACCAGAATGCTGGCATAGGCTAGAGACTCCGCGAAGCCCCAGTCAACCGGGAGTTTTTCAGATGCCATTTTGATGCGATCATCCATCAATTTTTTCACTTGTCTTTGCAATCTGAAATTCTTGGGCACCTTTACTATTTTTCTAGCGAGTGCGCGTAAATTAATCAATGGTATTGAGGTATTAAAATAGGAAATCCAGTCATGTCCAAGATATGGACTCCAATCTACAAATAATTCGACCGAAGGTTCGCGAACCAAACTTTTAACTACATGCTCGTCCGTATCAAGATCGGCTCTATAGCTACTGGCAATTAAAGCTGATTCCTCGAGTGATATGGTATTTTCACTAGCCAGGTAATCGGCATATAAAACACGAGTCGATTTATGCTGTTTAATAGCGGCATACATCAAGGGCTGGGTGGATGACGGTTCATCGGTTTCGTTATGCCCTCGCCTTCTATAACAAACCAGATCGACAACTACATCCTTTTTAAACTGGTATCTGAACTCAAGCGCGAGTTGTGTTACGAATAAAACCGCTTCTGGATCATCAGCATTAACATGAAAAATTGGAGCCTGCACCATTTTAGCCACATCGGTACAATACTCTGTCGACCTCGCATCGTCCTGGCGGCTCGTAGTAAAACCAACTTGATTGTTCACTATAATATGGACCGTACCACCGGTGGAATACCCTCGTGTCTTAGACATTTGGAATGTTTCCATAACCACGCCCTGCCCTGAAAAAGCGGCATCACCATGGATGATTATGGGTAATACCAACCGCCCCTCTTTGTCTTTACGCCGCTCTTGGCGAGCTCTTACCGATCCTTCGACTACAGGGGCAACAATCTCAAGATGGGATGGGTTGAAAGCTAAGGCCATATGAATTTCGCCATTTGCAGTCATAATGTTTGACGAAAAGCCTTGATGGTATTTAACATCCCCTGAGCTTTGGTAAACAGCCTTTCCTTCAAATTCATCGAACAAATCTGCAGGATTTTTTCCGAGTATGTTTACTAATACATTAAGACGGCCTCTATGAGCCATTCCCAATACAATTTCTTTGGTTCCATGCTTTCCAGCACCCTGAATTAGCTTATCCAACAACGGAATAAGACTTTCACCACCTTCAAGTCCAAAGCGTTTAGTGCCGGGATATTTCGAGTCAAGATGTTTTTCTAAGCCTTCGGCTGCAGTTAATCTCTCCAACAGATGACGCTTCACCTCGTTATCGAAAGCCGGTAGGCCATCATTGCTCTCAATACGATGTTGTATCCACTGTTTCTCTTCCAAATTAACAATGTGCATAAACTCATACCCAATGGAGCCGCAATAAATACGTTCAAGGGTATCGGTGATTTCACACAGAGATGCCTTCTCTTTCGAAATAAAAAGTGAGCCGGTCTGAAATATAGTTGACGTGTCAAGTGGCGAGAGATCGTGGAATTCTAATTCCAGATCAGGAACCCTTTCTCTGTACATTAATCCCAAGGGATCTAGCTTTGCTTTTTGATGCCCACGATCGCGATAAGAGCTGATAAGTAGCAACACTTTAACCTGCTTGCTTTCGTGCTCTGAATTAACTACCGCGTCATTGCTTAATACTTGTGAGTAGCGGCTTACCTTCCCTAAGTCTCTAAAATTATTTTGAATTGCGATATGGGATAAGTCAGCTTGATTATGACCATTTGCCGCAGGTAAGGATTCAAAAAATTCGCGCCACTGTGTTGGCACTTGCTCAGGATTACTCAGAAATTGATCGTAGAGTTCTTCAACATAGGCAGCATTAGACCCGGAAAGGTGTCCAGTGCTCCACATTAACTCCATTACCCCGTCTTGCATATTTATTTCCTATATGCCGCTTTTAGCTTTCCGCGCAGGTTGAAATTTTAAATTCTCCAACGAGCGTAAAAAAAACTGGGGAGCACCCGGCTAAGAACCTTCCTGAATAAGCATTGATCTAATATGACCGATGGCGCGAGTTGGATTCAGCCCTTTTGGGCATACCGCTACACAATTCATGATACCGCGACACCGAAAGACACTAAATGGATCTTCCAGACCAGCCAATCGTTCAGTCGTTGCTGTATCTCTGCTGTCCGCAAGAAATCGATAGGCTTGTAGCAACCCGGCAGGTCCAATAAATTTGTCAGGGTTCCACCAATAGGAAGGGCAATTAGTGCTGCAGCAAGCGCAAAGAATACACTCGTATAAACCATCAAGCTTTTCACGCTCTTCCGGTGACTGTAATCGCTCTATTGCCGGTGCTGGGCTTTTATTAATAAGGTATGGCTTAACTTTTTCATACTGCTGGTAAAACAGCGACATGTCGATGACGAGATCTCTAATTACTGGAAGACCAGGTAATGGCCTAAGTATCAGTTTCTGACCGGGTTTAACTGCCTCAGATAAAGGTGTGATACATGCCAGTCCGTTAGTGCCATTAATGTTCATCCCATCAGAGCCGCAAACCCCTTCACGGCAAGACCGGCGGTAACTTATAGACGCATCTTTTTGCTTCACCAATTCCAGCACATCAAGCACCATCAAGTCCTGGCCTAGTGGAATTTCAACTTCTACGTCCTGCATTGCCGGTTTGTCGTCGGTTTCGGGGTTGTAGCGATAAATACTAACTAGCACGGCTCACCTTACTTGAGTTAACTGGGTAAAATTAATAGGTTCGAATCATTGGTTCGAACGTATCAACAGTTTTGGGTTTGAAATTTACTTCTCGCTTAGTAGCACTTTTGTTTTTAAGGTGATAAATAGAATGACACAGCCAATTCTCATCATCACGTTCCTTAAAGTCATCCCGCGCGTGTGCCCCACGACTCTCTTTTCTTGCCTCGGCGGATATCGCTGTAGCCTCTGCTACTTCAAATAAATTTTCTAATTCCAATGCCTCGATACGCGCGGTATTAAATGTATTACTTTTATCGGCTAGATGGCTATTTTCAACTCGTTCACGCAATTGGGACAGCTTTTCAATGCCCTCCTGCATGAAATCACCTGTTCGAAAAACCCCAAAATGGTTCTGCATAATACTTTGCAGCTCACTGCGCAATGCCGGAACCTGCTCGCCGTCTTTGGTACTGTTCAACCTATTGATTCTGGCAAAAGCTTGCTCAATATCAGATTCCGAAGCGACTTGTTGAGAAACCCCCTGCCTCAACATCTCTTCGATATGTTTACCTGTAGCACGCCCAAACACAACCAAGTCTAATAACGAATTTCCGCCCAAGCGATTCGCTCCATGTACCGAGACACAAGCAACCTCACCGACTGCAAACAGTCCCGGTATGGGCTTATCTTCCCCATTGCTGTCTTGGGCCAGTGCCTGGCCATTAATGTTTGTCGGGATGCCACCCATCATATAGTGGCAGGTTGGTATCACAGGTATAGGTTCTTTAACTGGGTCAACATGGGCAAATGTACGTGAAAGTTCAAGAATCCCAGGTAATTTCGATTTCAAAACGTCCTCACTGAGGTGGTCTAGTTTTAACAAGACATGATCCCCCAATTCACCACAACCTCGCCCATCTAGAATTTCCAACACCATAGAACGTGCAACCACATCACGACCTGCTAAATCTTTGACATTTGGTGCATAGCGCTCCATGAATCGCTCACCATCTTTGTTTATAAGGTAGCCCCCCTCCCCGCGACACCCCTCAGTGACCAGCACACCAGCACCATAAATACCGGTGGGGTGAAATTGCCACATTTCAATATCTTGCACCGGATACCCTGCCCTGAGAGCCATGCCAATACCATCACCGGTATTAATCAGAGCATTGGTAGTTGATGCATAAATACGACCAGCACCACCAGTGGCACAAACAGTGGCCTTGGATTTGATATATACGGTTTCCCCCGACTCGATAGAAATAGCGATTACACCTACTACTTCATTGTTCTGATTCTTTACCAGGTCGGTGGCATACCATTCATTAAGAAATACAGTATTATTTTTTAGATTCCCTTGATAAAGCGTATGCAATAAAGCATGCCCGGTCCTATCAGCAGCGGCGCAAGTTCTCGCAGCTTGCCCACCCTTGCCAAAATTTTTCGACTGACCACCGAATGGCCGTTGATATATTCGACCGCTTTGGGTACGTGAAAATGGCAGCCCCATGTGCTCCAATTCAAATACAGCCTGTGGCCCTTCACTGCACATATATTCAATAGCATCCTGATCGCCAATATAATCCGAGCCTTTTACCGTGTCATACATGTGCCAACGCCAGTCATCATTTGGATCGTCGCTACCAATCGCACAGGTGATGCCACCTTGAGCTGAAACTGTATGGGAACGGGTAGGAAACACTTTGCTAATTACCGCCGTGTTATAGCCTGATTGTGCCAACTGCAATGCAGTTCGCATTCCGGCGCCACCGCCCCCAACGATTACCGCATCAAAAGATAATGTTTTCATATTCGCCACTTAGTTACCCCAAAGAATCTGGATACCCCAGATTAAATAAATCGCTACTAAAATGGCACAGCCCGATTGAAACAGAAGTCGAACTAAAGTCGCTCGATTACCGAGTAGCATTGCTGTCAGGTAGTCAGTTGATATTGTCCACATACCAATCCAGGCATGGGCACAGAGCGCAAACAAGGTAATTAGGCTGAAAATACGCATCGGATTTGACTCATACAGCGCTTTCCACTGCAGATAATCCATCTCCGGGTGCGCTATAAAGCTACCCAACAGGCAAAAGGTGTAACTCGCTAGAATAACTGCGCTGAAGCGCTGCACCAGCCAGTCATACAGGCCACTTCTGCCCAGATTCGTCACACTCGTTACCATACCCACACTCCCGCCAATGCTGCGGCAATGATAAACAACCCAATCGTTAACTTGGCGCCGAATAGAGCTCCTTGCATGGTTTCACCGATCCCCATGTCCATCAGAAGATGTTTTAAGCCGGCGATCAAATGGTATAGCAAACTAGCCAATATGGCCCAGGCAACGAATTTGGAGGGAGAATGGGATAATATTTCAAGTACCTGCCCAAATCCCGCCTCCGATTGCAGCGATAAATCGAACAGATACAGAAGTACGGCGACCCCAAGAAAGACAAAAATGCCGGAAATACGATGAAGTATTGAAATAATCGCCGGCAGAGGTAGGCTAAGAGTAGAAAAATCGATGTTTTTAGGTCTATTATCTTTCACGTGATCCCTAGCTTGTGAGTTGACCAAAAAGTGAACAATAAGCCCTGTTGGGGCATCTATATTTTGTTCAAACTAATTGAAATAATTAAACTACTTAAGCGAGTTTAACCGCTGCAGAGTATAGACCCAGGACGGACATAATTCAATGCGCCTTAGGTTGTACTCGCGCCAACTTGACAATACCGTGTCATCTACAGATCCAACAGCGTAAACCAGACTAAATTCTTACGTTCGACTCAACCGGATTTGTGGATATGAGGTCCAACACCAATATTTAACCAATGCATTTCCAACACTGGAAACAAGAATGAACCGACGAAATATTTGACAAAAGACCTGCTCACTCCCTAGTATTGCCGTCCCTGTCCTCCGCATAGAAAAGGCCGGCAACAGTATAAATACAAGGCGATTAAGTCGCTGAATCTCTAATAAATCACCGTATTATTTGCCAGTTTTCGTGGTTTTTCAGTTTTATATACAGGAGTCAAGCATGAGTGATAAAAAGGCCCAGTTGGTTATTGACGGGATAGAGGGTGTAATAGATTTACCCGTTTATGCAGGTAGCACTGGCCCTGATGTAATTGATGTAAGTAGCTTGGTGAGCAAAGGCGTATTTACCTACGATCCTGGGTTCGTATCGACAGCATCTTGCGACTCTAATATAACCTTTATCGATGGTGGTAAGGGGATTTTGCTGCATCGCGGCTATCCAATCGAGCAGCTTGCAGAAAAGTCAAATTTTTTAGAAACCTGTTACCTCCTGCTAGACGGCGAGTTGCCCAGCGCTGAGGCCAGCGCCGAATTTAATAAGCAGATCAACAGCCACGTCTCAGTAGATGAGCAACTGCAGCAAATCTTCAATGGATTTTCTCGCGACGCGCATCCTATGGCGATGCTGCTCAGTGCCGTTGGAGGGCTTTCGGCGCTTTATCATGACTCGCTTGACATAAATAGTGCAGAACAACGCGCACTGGTTGCTCATCGCATTATCGCAAAAATGCCCACCCTTGCAGCCATGTGCTACAGGCATGGAATCAACCAACCTTTTCTGGCACCTCAAGATACGCTTAACTATGCTGAAAACTTTCTGCATATGATGTTTGGAACCCCCGGGGAGGTGCCCAAAGTCAGCCCAATACTATCCAAAGCCATGGATACGATTTTCTTGCTACACGCAGATCATGAGCAAAATGCATCAACTTCTGCTGTTCGGCTGACCGGCTCGTCGGGTGCCAACCCTTACGCATGTATCGGAGCCGGTATTGCTGCGCTATGGGGGCCGGCACACGGCGGTGCAAACGAAGCTGTACTTAAAATGCTTAATGAAATTGGTAACGAATCACGCATAGACGATTTTATTGTACGGGCAAAAGACAAAGACGACCCTTTCCGCTTAATGGGGTTTGGCCACCGGGTCTACAAGAATTTTGACCCCAGAGCCAAGGTAATGCGCAATATCTGCGATGAGGTGCTGGATGACCTAGGAGCGCATAACGACCCATTATTTCGAATAGCTCGCAGGCTGGAGAAAATAGCACTTGAAGATGACTATTTCAGCGAGCGAAAACTCTACCCGAATGTAGATTTTTACTCAGGAATAATACTCAAAGCGATCGGAATTCCCACCAGCATGTTTACGGTTATCTTCGCCACGGGAAGGACTCCCGGGTGGATCTCCCATTGGAATGAGATGCTGAGCAACCCTTATCGCATAGGCCGGCCGCGCCAACTTTATAAAGGCCATACAAAACGGGATTACCCCTAACATCTGCTGGCATTGGCCAATCCAAGCCTTTCAGTATCACGAGGTAACATTGCGTTATACGGCTTCAAAATAAGGTGGGATACTCTGAGTTAACTGTTCTTCCAAGCTTGCGTTTTTATTGCCGTATTTGAAAAAGCCTTCAGCTGCCAAAGTTTCTATTGGGAGCGAGAATGTTCTTGCTGTATCAATAGCTTGCACCAGCGCGAGGTATTTGGCTTGGGTTAATTGGCTGGCATAGATCTTTACAGCATCATATTTCTGCTGCGCTACCTTTGATGTATCTATCAATAAATTGATGGGCGCCAGCGTACTTATCTCATATGAATAGGCCTCGCCCTTAAAATTTTCCGAGCGCTGTATGCTTTGCCATGCCAGTTCTGCAGTAACCCGGTGATCCGGGTGGTATTCCATCGGTGTGGGAAAGAAAATCGTATGAGGGCTTATGTCTTTTATTAATTGGATAACCTTGCTGGTTATTCTACCATCAACCTGCAAGCCTCGATCCGGCTCCCCGTAAAAGTGTATGCCATTAACACCCAATGCGGTGGTGGCACTGGTGGCCTCCTCCATTCTTTTCTCGATTAAAACCTGCCTGTCACCCTCCCCTCCAAGCGCACCATCAGTGACAAACACCACATGGGTTTCTATCTTTTGTTCGGCGGCCAACAAAAGAGAACCACCCATGCCAAAGGTTTCATCATCAGGGTGAGGAGCGAACACCAGCCACGGTCCCCCAGGCAATTCTGAGTGAGTATAAGGAAGAAGATCGTGCTCCATCAACATAGGTGTATTCCCTCTGGTTTCAAGCTGTTAACAAGGCCAAGCTTTTACAAAAGACAACAATTAGTTTAATACATATTTATAAAAAATCACTGTCGCCACACATGAAAAACCATGTATCTTTTATCTCCTCTGCTTTCAGACCTTCACAGTAAACGCCTAGCGGCAACCTGAGCGGAGTCTCACCAATTTCCAATGACGCGCTTGCAACCAGGTGACAATCAATTTCGGTTAGCCAACCATAAAGCTCGTGGCAATTCTGTTCATGGGCAAGATGTCGGCCAAAGTCGGCCAAATCCCGAATAGTATGTGTAGCAGATACCACATCTACTAATAATAATCTGTCCTTTACCTGGCGAGTAACAAGTAACCCGAGCAATCCCCCATTGTCCTTGCGATCGACCAAGTGCAATTTATAATTTAATTCAGGATGGTCGCAGTAACGATGCCGCAAATATTCCAAATCTCGCACACCTATCGTTCTCTCAACAAACTCAGCTGCCATTTCTAGCCACAACTGATTGAGGATATGCTGGTGCTCTGGAGACTCGAAATCAAACTCAACTGAATTGAACGCTGAACTACTCTGCGCAGACCACGTGACGTCTACTAAATTACCGACCTCTGCATACACCCCCAAATATTCGGCCAACTGCATAGCTCTGGCATTAGGAAAGCCATAGGACAATAGGTAAGGACGATTAAACCCCACATACTTCCCCAGGAATGCCGTCACGGACAGATAAAAGGGCCCCTTTTTAGATAGAGTTCCCCGGTTAGCTTCAGCCACCATCGAATCCCCACACTGAATTGCGCAAAGCGCTTCGCCCTTGAAAACAACCCTTCTTTCCGTGCCGCCGAAGTAAGCAACAACCTCGTCGCCGCGCCGCACGATAACGCCTGTGCCTCTGCCATCATCGTATTTCCAATGCCACAGCCCAATGGACATCTCTTCCTTGAACGCAGCTTTGAAAAGATCGCGTATTTGGGGAATATATTCTGGCCCGGCATCGTCTATCTGCCACTGCGAAGACGGAATATTATTGCTGTTCATATGCGAATCAAACTCCCTCTTTTGGAATAGAGTAAACTGCGATCCAGCTTTGCCCGTTTTCCAGAATTTCAGTAAAGCCTTGGGCAGCTAAATCGCTCTCCGTCCAATGGGAGTTGTGATTTTCATAAGGGTTTGCTTCCTCATGCTGTTCGATAAATTGCTTTGGTGTGCTCACCAGTACGTGGCCTAGTGATGCTTCTTTCAGATGTTGCAGGAAATTTACTCCGGCCTCTTTGTGGAAATGCTCCAGAATATCGATGGCTAAAATCAAATCGTATTGTTTATTTAACCGCGGGACCAACTCCAAGGCATCCCCAATGTGAATTTCGTTATACGCATAGTCATGAACAGGAGTAAGATATAGGGGAAATCCTTCAATCCCATCTATTTTTACTTGCCATTCAGACTTAGGCCTTTTTCGAGCGATGTCGCCCTTCACCTCAAATAAATTGAAATGCTCAAGATTGGTTCTAGCTAAGAAACCGTACTGGCCGAGACCTACACCAACATCTAAAATACTCTTCGGCTGGACGCCTTCCATAAAACCCACAATGGAGGCTAGCTGGGAACTTTGACTAAACGGCATTTTTAAACCTCAAAGGTGACAACCGGATCCAATATAACAAATTGTAGAATGGGGATATAGGGTGAAAAAACGCCTTAATGACCCTTCTTACTATAGGGGCATTTAGCTCAATTTCACCTACATTCTCAACTTGTTACTGCGATTCCATTGAATTTAGGATAAAGTTTAACTCAGCTTGGAAGCTAACCTTTATAATCCCCATTATCGTTTGCAGGGAACACTGATATACTTCGTCCTGCTTCTATTATTTTTTTCATTGACGATTAGCCTGATGGCTAAGTCGTCAATCTACTCTTTAGGAAGACCAGATGAACTCCAGGCCAGAAATTATTGCGGTCACCACTGAACGCCCGATATACCCACAGGGTAAATCGCGTTGGTTTGGTAAAGCGCGCGGAAAAAAGCTCCGTATTGTATTTAGCTTCTATTCTCCCGACGGTAATGAGATCTCGATGCCTTTTGCCAGTATGTCAGCCTACTTAAAAAGGGACTTCCCCTGGGTAGAAGCAATCCTCAAACCAATATTAATATTGCGCGATGCGCAGGAATACTCACCTGAAAAGTTTGCTGAAAGCATCAAATATACGCAAGCCGATCTGATAGCGTTCTCCATCATGAGCCCGCATTGGTATCCCATGGAGCCTTATCTGGATGTGCTCAAAGCTGAGCTCCCTGATTTACCAATCTTAGTGGGTGGGTATCAGGCGATGTTGTCACAGGAGCAAACTATTGCTAACCCCAACGTAGATTTCATCTGTGTGGGGGATGGAGAATATGCCATTGCCAATATAGCCCAACATCTACTTGGCAAAAAAGAGGGGCCAGTCGATGGTATGTGGGAAAAACTCAGCGATGGATCTGTGTATCAAACCGAACCACATCAAATTGGTGAGCTGGCCTCTCTGCCTTTTCCTGATTACGACATTTACTCAAAAAATGGCAGCTTTAAGGAAGTCAACACATCCATATTCGGGCCAAAAGGCAAAATGGTATTGCCGGTAATGACCGGACGGGGCTGCCCATACCGCTGCACTTATTGCTGTAATACCCCTATCCTCGCTGGTTGGAAAACCAAGAAGACCTTCTTACGCAAATATGACCCGGATGACATGGTCAACGAACTGATTCGATTGCGCGATGAATATGGTATTGAGTATTTTGAATTCTGGGATGAGTTATTCCTCTCTAACTTAAAGTTTGTCAGAGCATTCTTCGAATTGTACAAGGAAAAAATTCAACTACCATTTTCAATTAATTCCCGCGTCGAGGTAATGAGCGCAGACTTCTGCAAGACTGCAGCGGCGGCTGGTTGTCATACCATTTGGTTTGGCATTGAGAGCGGAGATGAAAAATTCCGGACCGAAATGCTCGGTCGCAAGATGAAGAATCAGCAAATTATTGATGCCGCTGAGAACTGTAAAAATGCCGGCATTAACCGATTAACATTCAATATAGTGGGCATGCCGCTAGAAACTGCTCATAATATGCGGGGAACCCTAGAGCTTAACCAAAAAATTGCGCCCGAATTTTTCTTCTTTTTCCCTTATATACCGCTACGTGGCACGCCGCTTTATGATTTAGCGAAAAAGGAAGGCTTGTTGAAGTTAAACAAAAAAGATATTCACTACCTTTCGGCAGTTAATGACCAAAAATTCGAAATGAATATGAAGGAAATGCCAGAATTAATGACCGCGCAAGAATATTCGGATATTTGCGTTGAGATGATGGGTTTTCAAGAGGTTAATAATCGGCTAAGTTATACCGAAGGGAATCAGGGTATTGGTAACATCAAAGAAGCGGCAAGAATTGGTGGAGCCTAACGGGATCGAACCGTTGACCTCAACGCTGCCAGCGTTGCGCTCTCCCAGCTGAGCTAAGGCCCCATATTTTCAAGATTTCTTTAAAAGTATCAAGAGTGCCTTAAAAAGAAGGCGCATTCTAAGCACAGCAAAGGTGCCTGTCAATTAAAGACCATCTCCTTTCACTGGCATAGTTCACTCGCTCCTGGTTAAAAGCTTCTGTAATCTCTTTCCAAAGACTTGGCTTGCTTCTTTGAAATACCGCCGAGTATATCAATTCCATGGCGTAATCTTGCTCGAGTAATATCTAACCCCAGAATGCTGATTGACTCAATCACGGACGTTGACACCGGCTGCCCGCTGATACTAATAAATAAAGGAAAGAGAAAGTCACGGACTTTCAGTTCCAGTTTTTCTGCTAAATACTGCAACTCATGCTCAATAACGTCTCTATTCCAATCACTGAGTTTTTCCAACTGCCACATAGTAAACTGTAGAATTTTGAGTAACTTTTGTTCATCCAACTGCTTATGACTAAACACATCCTTGGCTATTTCTAATTGGCCAGCAAAAAAGAAATTGGCCAATGGAGCAACATCACTGAACCGCTCCACTCTCTGTTGCAGCAAGGGCACGATGGCATTGAGCTTGTCTTCTTTCAAAGCCCACTGGGCGTACTCATCTATAAAATCGGATACACTCAAGTCTTCCCGTATGTACTTTCCATTTAACCAGTCAAGTTTTCCAGTATCAAATACAGGCCCGCCGAGCGACACTCGTTCGATATCAAATTTATCCGTCATTTCCTGCAGCGAGAACTTTTCTTCTCCTGAGGGCATACTCCAGCCCATCATTCCCAAATAATTAAGCACCGCCTGGGGCAGGTAACCCATCGCCTGGTAGTAGCTTATACTAGTAGGATTTTTACGCTTACTTAGCTTACTTTTGTCAGGGTTACGTAGTAATGGCATATGGCAAAATACGGGTTTCTGCCAGTCAAAATACCTGTACAGCAGTAAATGTTTTGGTGTTGAGTTGATCCACTCCTCTCCGCGGATTACATGACTAATCTCCATGAGGTGGTCATCTACGACATTGGCAAAATGGTAAGTGGGCAAACCATCAGATTTTATAAGCACCTGCATATCCACTTGCGACCACCGAATAACGACCTGCCCACGTAACAGGTCATCGAATTCACAGTCGCCCTCCCGAGGGACTTTCATACGAATTACAAATTCCTTCCCTGCTTCAAGCTGTTCCGCTATCTTTTGCTCACTCAATCCCAAGCAATGTCCATCGTAACCTACGACTTCTTTATTCTGCATCTGTTGCTGTCGCAGCTTAGATAGCTTCTCGGATGGGCAGAAACAACGAAAAGCAGCCCCAGTCTCTAATAGTTTTTTGCTGTATTTAGTGTATATATCAGTTCTTTCACTTTGCCGATAAGGCCCGAAATCGCCGCCCTTATCCGGCCCTTCTTCCCACGTCAAGCCAAGCCAGCTTAGCGCATCTAATATATCTTTTTCAGACTTGACGCTGCTACGCTGTTTATCTGTATCTTCAATTCTCAGTATAAATTGACCATCTTGACTATGGGCAAAACAGCGATTAAACAGCGCAATGTAGGCAGTTCCCACATGTGGATCTCCAGTCGGAGATGGGGCAATTCTAGTTCTAATTCGGGTCATATTTTATCGACATATGGTGGAGATACTTAGACGCCGTGATTATACGCGAATCCACATCAAATCCCATAAATGCCTGCCTGTGCATTTCATAAGGCAATCGGGTGTGTATTCCGAGTGACCTCATGAATTATACTGGCTGGCTGGACCTGGCAGCTACCGTTAGCTAAAACCAGCATCGCAATCAACCATGAAATATTCCTATGATCGATCACACGTTTTGTGTTGCCCCAATGATGGACTGGACCGACAGGCACGATAGGGTGTTCTTGCGCCAGTTTTCAACACATACCCTGCTTTATACCGAAATGGTAACCAGCGCCGCCTTGATGCATGGCGATGCAGGGTATTTATTGCACCATAATGCCAGCGAGCAACCTGTGGCAATTCAGCTCGGTGGCAGCGACCCTGAGGAATTAGCGCAAGCAGCAAGCCTTGCTGAGACCGCAGGCTATTGCGAGATCAATCTCAATGTGGGCTGCCCCAGTAATCGAGTGAAGTCCGGGGCTTTTGGCGCTTGCCTTATGGCTAATCCAGCACTGGTAGCACGCTGCATAACGGCCATAAATGAGGCGGTGACACTACCTGTAACAGTAAAGTGCCGCACCGGTATTGATGACAGAGATAGTGAGCAGGAATTGGCCGATTTTATTGCTACAGTGGCCAAAGCCGGTTGCGATATCTTTATAATACATGCAAGAAAGGCGATTTTAAGCGGCCTCAGCCCAAAGCAAAATCGTGAAATTCCGGAATTGGATTATGGCCGTGTTTTTAAAATCAAAGCATTATTTCCAGAGCTGGAGGTGATACTCAACGGAGGGATCAGCACACTTAACTCTTCTGAAGAATTATTACAATCAGTCGATGGGATTATGATCGGTAGAGAAGCGTACAAAAACCCCTACTTGCTGCACGAAGTAGACAGCAGGATATTTGGTGAAAACCCTTCCTCGAATTCACGTCTCGATTACCTGAATCAATATCTACAATACATTGAAGTAGAGTTGGAACGTGGAACCCCGCTTCATCACATGACTCGACATATACTGGGTTTATTTAAGGGCCAGGTCGGAGGCAAACAGTTCCGCCGGCATTTAAGTGAAAATAGTCATAGAAAGGATGCCGGTCTTAACTTATTATTAGACGCCATGGCATATGTTAGCTAGAGTCCTTTGGCAGTGAAATGGTAAACCATGATAAATTCAATCAAAAACTTCTTTGAGTCAAAACTTATCAAAGCTAACGGGGCAGAGCAGGGAAGCGAGCTCGTTCAAAAGGTGGATCTTGCTTCCGCGGCGCTACTGATTGAAGTGATGAACTCTGATCATGAGCTTGACGAACGGGAATCTAACGAATTTTTATCAGTGTTGAAAAGCACTCTGAATGTTAATGAAGAGGACATCGATGAGATAATCGAACTGGCCAAGGAGGAGGCTCGAAAAGCCACCTCTTTATATGAGTTCACTCGCCTTATTAATGAGAGCTTCGACTATTCCCAAAAACTGACTCTAATGGAGAATATGTGGCGAATTGCCTTCTCGGATGAGAAGCTCGATAGATATGAAGATCATTTAATCAGGAAAGTATCTGACCTGATCTACGTTTCCCACTCTGATTTCATCAAGGCCAAACTGAAGGTAAGAGGCTAACCTTAGTAGTTGACAGTTTTAGAAATCATCGAACATATTTTCAACCACGCCATCTCGTCGCTGTGTATAGGCTTCACGGCAAAAGATATACCCATCCCCCACTTATTGACTCATAGAATGCCAATATTGAAGGCCTGAAATCCAATTGTCTCATCGAAAGAAATGAAAGGCGCCGGACTGAATCATTTGTATAATGGAGTGGGTTAAATAAGGTATCTATTATCAGGCCAAACAAGTCCCTGACTGAGCTCGACCTAAAAACCTGCAAGACAGCATAGGCCTCTCTCCCAGTGCCCAAGAGTTTACTCAAAATCTTCATTATTTTTATATAGCCCTAGCCTAGATGTCACATCGAATATTTCGCCGACTCCGACAATTGAGTTAAGTAATAAACGCTCACAATCCTATACTGCTGCACTAAATTTTAGCTGCAGCAACTCATCAGGTATTACGTTAACATCATCTATATTGCTGAAGTAATCTCCAACAGCCCGTTACGTCACCTTCTGGGCTATAATTGTATGGATTATTCATACGGGCGCTTAACCAGCAACGCGCCAAAATAATCATTAAGTCTAAATACGTCCTCATTGATCGACTGTAGCGGATTCTGTGCCAATACAGAAATTGGTATCGACAAAGAGCAGAAAGCTCATCGCCAATATACCGAACTTACGTTGCTGTGTTCGAGTCGTCATTTAGAACAATACCTGCTCCGAATTAACCTTAAAGCTTCTAACTTCAATGAAACCCAACTCACCGTTTAAAACAAATACTGAAACCTAATATTCTGAACAAAATAGAATGATTCGTAGATAAGGCCTATCTCTATTATGAGTAAGGAGTATTCAACATCTCTAATGCTTTTTTCAAGAATAACTGAAACAAACATACCAACCAAGACGAAATTTAGAGTTCCCTTAGTTTGATTAGCTGTTTATCCAACCTTTTTTCTGAGACTGGTATTCGAGTTTTCAAACCTTGAGCAAACAAGGAAACGCGGAACTCTTCGATCATCCAGCGAAAGTGCTGCAAATCTTTTTCTATTGCCGCTGATGAGCCCTGCTTACAATTGAGATAACGAGCCCAATACAATGCTATCGATTCCGTATTTGATCGATCTTTCGAACCCGGGTTTGGAACTTTTTCAAGACGTGTTCTTATGGCATCCAGATAACGGGGATATTCACGCAACCAGTGTATGCCAGTAAGATCGATAAAATTAGTAGAGAAAAGATTTTTTAATTGGCCAGATATATCCTCTTTCAAGTAGGCAAAATTATCGCCTTTCAAGTGACTAAGAAGCATCGAAACCTCATGCGACTTATTCGCAATTTTAGTCAATACACGCTCGTATTCATCAGCGGTTGCAAGCAGAGCTGATTTACCATCCAGCAGTATTCGCTCAAAGTTTTCTCGATCGACCGGCACACCCTCCTCTACTTTAAAAGCCATTTTAAATACCGCGAAGGTTGTTGCCTCAGTTACTTTGCCGATTAGCTTGGATAGCTTCAGCGAATTATTTTGTTCGAGCCGGTCAAATTTCTTCACTATTTGATTTTTTTGCTGAATACTTCTATTCGAATAGAGCGTGATTAAACCCTTTTGGGTGGCTTGTTCAGCCTCATAGGAATCAGCAAAAAGCTCAATGGAGACAGTCTCACCTTTATCAACAATAGCCGGATAGCGCACTAGGGAAAGCTCGCCTTCGATTTCGACCTCTCCCGGAAGCGTATCAAAGCTCCAATCGGTCAATCCAGACATCTCTACTGGGTGATTGAAACTGGTTCGCAGGACAACCGCTGCCAACTGCTGTGAATCGCCAAATACCTCCTGTTTAAGCGCTGCCAAGTCGTTACCTGCTATTACTTCTTCGTTAGCGGTACCGAGCACACTTACTTTTACATTCAAATGTTCCGGTATATCGAAAATTCTAAAGTCGTCGGCTACCATAGACAATCCAGTCAACCGGTGTATCTGATTAAGCAGTCCATTAAGAAAAGGCCCATCAGCTTTGTTCATACCCGCCACAGCCTGCTTGGCGAAACCGCTTATGGGTATAAATTTTTTCCGTTTTGCTTTTGGCAGTGACTTCAATACGGCAACGCACTTTTCTTCGATAAGTCCTGGTACAGCCCAGTCAATATCCGATTGGCTAATCTGACTAAGCATTTCGATAGGAACCTTTATAGTTGCACCATCATTCTTGCTACCAGGCGCAAACACATAATCTATCGCTAAATTATTGCTTCGCATAGCAGTCGAATCTGGAAAATCCATCTTACCCTGCGACATAGAATTTGGATCAATGATATCTGAGAGCCTCATCTCCAATAAATTGGGGCGCTTACTTATTTTGCTGTTCACCCAATTATTAAAATCGTTTCCCTTGCAGATATGTTCAGGAACTTCTCTTGCATAAAAAGAAACTAACTCACGCTCGTTCAGCAGCAAGTCCGGACGGCGCAATTTTTCCTCCTGTTTACTTAGCTCTTGTATTAGGGCAAGATTTTTATCATAAAACCCAAACTTTGTTTTTAATTGAAAGCCCGCCAATGCTTCTCTAATAAATATTTCACGGCATACTCCCGGGTCAATTCCCGAAAAAGAAACCAGTGCTCGTTCGATCAAGACTATTCCGTACAGAATAACCTTTTCATAAGCCATCACTTCTTGCCGCTTCACACTCCAATGAGGTTCAAAATAATTCCTCTTGACCAGGTGTAACGCCATCTGTTCCACCCACTGAGGTTCGATTTTTGCTGCTTGCGAAGCAAATGTCTGTGAAGTCTCGATGAGCTCACCGCTGACTATCCACTTTGCCTGCTTCCCATGCATTACAGAACCGGGAAGCAGATTAAATTTCTTATTTCTGCTACCTGCATAAAGTCGATGATCAGACAATTGTGCAATTTGATTGAGCGAACCAGAGATAATACTCAAGTGCACCTGCTCATAACTGGCTGGCTTTCGATTAATTTTAAACCCTAGTTGCTGGCAATTAAGTAGGAGTTGGCGGTGTATCTCTCGCCATTCTTTCATACGCATAAATGATAGGTAATTTCTATTACAGAAACTGCGCAACTTACTCTGGGTCAAATCTTGCCGTTTTACTTCATAGTCGTTCCAGAGTTTGACCAGACTTAAAAAATCCGACTCCGGATGTGCCCATTGTGCTAAGCTTTGCAAGGCCTGTTGCCGCTTGTCCGCTGGAATCTCCCGTGGGTCTTGGATACACAGGGCACTGGTAATAAGCAGTAGTTCAGCAAGGGCAAAGTGGGAGCTGGCTGTCACCAACATTCGCGAGTGTCTGGGGTCGATGTGAAAGGACGCCATCTGCTTGCCAATAGTAGTTAACCGGCGTTCCTGATCGATTGCGTTTAATTCCAATAGTAGCTTGATACCATCGTTTATAGCTTTCTGTTCAGGCTGCTCTAGAAATGGAAAGTCTTCAACCTGTCCCAATCGAAGAGAAAGCATTCGCAGGATTACCGATGCCAGATTGGTTCTTTTAATCTCAGGATCCGTGTACAGGGGGCGCGAAGTAAAATCTTCTTCCGAATAGAGGCGAATGCAAATGCCGTTAGCCGTTCTTCCGCATCGCCCCTGACGCTGGCGCGCACTTGCTTGCGAAATCGCTTCAATTGGAAGGCGTTGGATTTTATTGTGCACGCTATAGCGACTAACACGGGCAAACCCGGTATCAATCACATAATTTATTCCGGGCACCGTAATCGAGGTTTCTGCAACATTAGTTGCCAGAACAATACGCCTACCTTTGTGGGGTTTGAATATTTTTATTTGTTCTGACTGTCGCAATCTGGAATACAGGGGCAATATTTCTGTGTTTAGGATTTTCTGCTTGCGTAATTTAAGCGCTGTTTCCCGTATCTCTCTTTCACTACTGAGAAACACTAAAATATCACCGCTGGACTTCTTGTGTTTCACATCTTCATTCACAATCTCCGTGACTGAATTAATAATGCCATTTAATTGCCTGTCATCTTCCAGCAAAGCATCATCAGACATCTCTTCCAATGGAGCATAACGAGTCTCCACTGGATAGGTTCTACCGGACACAGAGATTATAGGGGCGCCTTCAAAATGCTCAGAGAATTTATCCACATCAATTGTCGCAGAGGTAATAATAATTCTTAGATCTTTACGCTGACGCTGCAGCCGTTTCAAAAAGCCCAACAAGAAATCAATATTCAGGCTACGTTCATGGGCTTCATCAATGATGAGCACTTCATATTTTGAAAGGCAAGGATCTTGCTGTATCTCCGCCAACAAGATCCCGTCGGTCATTAGTTTTAAATAGGTAGAGTTCGAGGTACGGTCGTTAAAGCGAATCTGATATCCCACTCCCTCCCCAAGGTTTACTCCGAGCTCTTCACTAATTCGATTAGCCACCGAAACAGCGGCCAGACGCCGTGGCTGGGTATGCCCGACAAGGCCTCTCCTGCCAAATCCCGCTTGCAGGCATATTTTAGGTATTTGAGTTGTCTTGCCTGAACCTGTTTCACCCGCAATCACCACCACCGGATTAACCTTAATCAGATTGGCTATTTCGGTCGACTTCTCACTAATGGGCAGAATGGGGGGGTATTCGAGGCTGACCGGGATCAATTTGTCCCGAGCCTGGCAACGCTGTTTTGACTTATCTATGTTCAAACGAAGTTTGCTAACTGCAGACAAGGTCTGCGGATCAGTTGCCGAGTTCTTGCGCACCGAAGTTAACTGTTTTGTTAAGCTGTGCTGATCGATGCATTGACACTCTTTTATTTCCCGCTGCAGCTTGTCTAGCCCGGATACAGCATGGGGGCGTTTGGAATTCATACCCAATCTCTTTTGTAATAACAGCTTGAAATGCTTTTATGGATACACTTTTAATGGTGATCGCTGATTAGTCATGAATCCGACGCGCTGCCTGCTATTTGGTTAATACAGCCATGGCGTCTTCGAGGCCTTTAACTGACAGGGGAAACATTCGATCTTCAATAAGTTCCTTCACCAACTCTATTGAATAGCTGCGCTCCCAGAAATCTTTCGGTGTCGGATTGACCCATGCCAGGTTTTTGTAAGCATCACTCAGACGCCGCATCCATTGAGCACCTGCTTCTTCATTATAATGTTCTATGCTGCCACCCACGTGCGTAACTTCGTAAGGTGCCATCGTTGCGTCGCCAACAAATATCACTTTATAGTCCTTCGAGTATTTATTAATTATCTCAAAGGTGGAAGTGGTCTCAGCGTGACGCCGGAGACTCTTGGTCCACACCGACTCATAAATAAAATTGTGGAAGTAATAGAATTTAAGGTGCTTGAATTCTGATCGAGCCGCCGAAAAAAGTTCTTCACAAAGTTTTACGTGCGGGTCCATGGAACCGCCCACATCAAAAAACAATAAAACTTTAACTGCATTATGTCGCTCGGGAATCATTTTAATATCGAGAAGACCAGCTTTTCTAGCTGTCGAAGAAATGGTGTCATCAATATCTAGTTCTTCATCGGCGCCAGTGCGAGCAAATTTTCTGAGTCTGCGCAAAGCCATTTTAATATTGCGAGTGCCAATTTCCACTGAATCATCCAGGTCCCTATAAGTGCGCCGGTTCCAAACCTTGACGGCTTTGCGGCTTCCCGACTCTTGTTGTCCAATTCGAATCCCCTGAGGGTTATAGCCATGGGCACCAAATGGAGAGGTTCCACCGGTGCCAATCCATTTATTGCCACCTTGGTGTCGCTTCTCTTGTTCTTCCATCCGCTTTTTGAATTCTTCCAACAACTTATCCAGCCCACCAAGTGCCTCGATGCGCGCCTTCTCTTCTTCGCTTAGCATAGCCTCGAACTGTTTACGCAACCACTCATCCGGAATTTCATAAGCGGACAAGTCATCGATCATCTCAACATGTTCAAAGTATTTGGCGAAGGCCACATCGAATTTATCAAAGTTTTTCTCGTCTTTTATTAAGCACATTCGGGACAGGTAATAAAATTGATTCACACTACAAAAAGCAATGTTTTGATTCAGGCACTCAAGAAGTGTGAATAATTCAGTGAACGAAACAGGCAGGCGTTCCTCCCTTAGCATCTGGAAGAACTTGATTAGCATGTTAGCTGTTTGCTCGATGCATGAATGCTAACTTTTCTAATAGGTGCACATCTTGCTCGTTTTTAAGCAAGGCGCCATACAGTGGTGGAATAGCATTTCTGGCATCGTTGTTTTTCAGCACATCTGCAGGTATGTCATCAGCCATAAGTAGCTTCAGCCAATCTATGAGTTCGGATGTTGACGGCTTTTTCTTCAGACCAGGCACTTTACGGACATCGAAAAAGATATCCATTGCCCGAGTAACTAACTCCTTTTTTATCTTCGGATAATGCACGTCTACTATGCGCTGCATTGTCAGCGTATCTGGAAACTCGATGTAATGGAAAAAGCACCGCCGCAAAAACGCATCCGGTAATTCTTTTTCGTTATTACTGGTAATGACAATGATTGGTCTGGTCGTGGCTTTAATAAGCTGCTTGGTTTCATAAACAAAAAACTCCATTTTGTCCAGTTCCAGCAGCAAATCATTTGGAAACTCAATATCTGCCTTGTCAATTTCATCAATTAACAGCACTGATTTTTGCTCAGATTCAAATGCCTGCCATATTTTGCCTTTGATAATATAATTGGAAATATTATGAACTTTCTCGTCACCGAGTTGGGAGTCCCTCAACCTTGACACCGCATCATATTCGTAAAGGCCCTGCTGCGCCTTAGTTGTTGACTTCACATGCCACTGAATCAGGGGCAAATCCAATGAATTGGCGATCTGCTCTGCCAACATGGTTTTGCCAGTACCCGGCTCGCCTTTTATTAGCAAAGGTTTCTGTAGCTGAATAGCTGCATTGACCGCCATTTGTAGCTCTTCGGTAGCGATATACTCTTTGGTTCCGGTGAAATTCATCTAATTGATTCCAAGACTGAAGGTGGGCACATTTTAAACATCAGCTAGCTAATAATAAAGCGAATCCCATTATTTGTATATTGCTACAATGACTTCTTCAACTCATTGATATTATTATTTTTATTTAAAATAAAGAGAGCGATTATTAACGCCGCTTGGGTACTGAATATGGCGAGTAGCAAAGGAACCAGCGCCCTTACTGCTGCCCCGCTGCCCGCAGTAATTGCATCCAGTAGAGCGACAATGATAGCGGGTGCCAGTAAAGCCTCTTGAGAATTGGCATACCAAGGCGTCAGAATCACGGCAAGTAGGAAGGTTCGAAGGGAATAGGCGAGAGCCCGCCGTTTAATAAAATCGGTTATATGCCAGAACACGAGGCAGAGCACAGTGGCAGCAGAAAGGTAGATCGCCCACACCAGCCAATAATCAGATGAGGTATCCATCAGTTGCTAACCCAGCGAATTACATGCTCTTCTACACCCTCATCATGTACGAACTCCTCTGATATTACTCGTCCCACAACACTGATTCCGGAATCTTTCATCAATTTTCGATCACCAGCAATCAGCGGATGCCAACTAAATAGGGGTTTATCTTCAGACCTCAATCGATATGCGCAGGTATCTGGCATCCAAATAAATTCCTCTCTATCAGCATGGCTAACTACAACGCAATCTGGAACCAATTCGCTGCGCTTACCATAACAATCACAGCGACTGCTGCCTTCTTCAAAATGGCGACAAATTACCCGCGTATAAAAAACTTCCTCGGTTTCATGGTCTTTCAGTTTTTTCAGGCAACACCGGCCACAGCCGTCACACAATTGTTCCCATTGCTCAGTATCCAGCGAGCCAAGAGCTTGTTCCCAAAAAGGTGCCAACTTGTTTTTCTCAATCGAGCTGCACATGATTATCTACACCCGGCGCCATGATTTGCCCTATTCCAGCTTCAAGCACTGTACGGCGCCAACCATTAAGCTCAACAGGCCATTGTGAACGCTCATTGTTACTAAGATTTCTCACCAGCTCTACTAACTGCCGTTTCCTACCAAGTAACTCCGGTGCAAAGCCGAGCTGTTCAGCTTTTCCCCGCACCAGCTTCTGGCAGTCCTTCAGCTTTTTTCTTAGCCCGGCAGAAAGAGGATTGTTCAGCAGGCTATGATCTATTGTAGAGTGCACGATTGACTCGTCCTGCAGGGTATCGATTATTGCAGCGCTGTACCTTTGTAAACACCTTCGGTCAATCTGCGTGAGCGTGGCAAGCGAGCTTGTCGACAACTCCCCACTGCTCGATAGGTGCTCAGCAATTTCATACAAGTCCACATTCTTTAGGATCCAGTTCCTGGGCTTATCTCTCTGCCTGGCTACTTGCTCGCGCCAATAGCATAGTTTTTGTAAATATTTCAGCCCTGTCTCATCGAGGTGCCACGCCTTACTAATATCTTTATAATACGTATCCCAATGTTTTTCGGCATCTCTGGCTTTTGCCGTTTCGATAATCAAATCGCAATCATTTCGAAACCAGTTTAAGAACCCCTTGTCTTCCAGACTTTGTTTAAGGAAACTATGAATATCCAGTAGATAAAGTACGTCAGCTGCCGCATATTCCATTTGTTTATTCGATAGGGGCCTGTGCAACCAATCGGATCGTGTTTCTTCCTTGGGAATATCAACACCAGCTATCTTGCTCACCAGAGCTTGATAACTAATACTGAACCCAAGACCTAGATATGCGGCAGCTAATTGCGTATCAAACACGGAAGCCGGCACTACACCAAGAAAGGTGTTCAACAGGCCAAGGTCTTCAGTACATGAATGCAGGATAATGCACACATCCGGGTTTGTAATCAAATCACAGAACTCACTCCAATCCGAAATACCCAATGGATCAATCAGATAGCAGTGTTCTTTATCCGCCACCTGCAGTAATCCAACTTTCGGGAAAAAGGTATTTGTGCGGACAAATTCAGTATCAAGTGCCAGCGCATCCAAAGTACTCCACTTGCTGCACAACTCGGCCAATTGAACCTTTTCTGTGACAATGATCGGTTCCCGCATAGATAATGACTTCGTCATAATTAACTAGTATCCATGATTGTTCTACCGGTAAGTGCGTGACTCAGCGTGCCGCCGTCAACGAACTCGAGCTCGCCCCCAACCGGCACTCCATGGGCTATCCTTGACACGACAACATCTACGTTTTTTAGTTGCTCGGCAATATAATATGAAGTCGCATCGCCCTCAACGGTAGGATTACACGCGAGAATTACCTCCTCCACCTCTGAGCTGACAACCAGGTTTAACAATCGCTCAAGTCCCAACTGTTCTGGCCCAATACCATCTATGGGAGATAAATGCCCCATTAACACAAAATAGATACCTTTGAATGTCGCGGCCTGCTCTATCGCATAAACATCCGCCGGAGACTCTACAACACAGCACTGCTTTCGGTCTCTGTTGGGACTCGAGCAAATTCTACACAGCTCTTCCTCAGTAAGTGTGCGGCAACCTTGACAGTTTCCAACTTTATCCAGCGCCTCAAGAAGTGCCTCGCTTAATTTTTTACCCCCTACCCTATCCCTTTCCAGCAGGTGAAGCGTCATCCGTTGAGCCGACCTAGGGCCAACACTTGGCAAACATCTGAAGGCATCAATTAACTGTTCAATGAGGGGGCTAGATTTCATGAAAACTCTCTCAGAAAGGAAACTTGAAGCCTTCAGGCATCTTGAAACCACTGGCCATTCCGCCCAGAGTATCACGATTTCTTTCTTCTATTTTTTGCACAGCATCATTTACAGCGGCTGCAAGAAGGTCTTCTACCACTTCTTTTTCCTCATCCATTATGCTTTCGTCTAGCTGGACATTCACCACATCATGCGCCCCATTCATACTCACTCTAACTAAGCCTGCTCCAGACTCTCCTTGCACAGTGATAGCCGCAAGTTCTTCCTGCGCACTTTGAAATTGCTCCTGCATTTGTTTGGCTTGTTTCATTATGTCACTCAAATCAGTCATTCTTTACCTCTTTCATCCACTGGTAAAATTGAATCCTTGGCCACACTGCCTGAAAAGTGCTTTACAAGTTCCTGAACATTTTCATCACCCTCGAATTGAGCCACCAATTCAATTTGGCTTTCATTTCTCAAACGCAGTCTTAGGGAGGAGGGCGTTTCCTCATCTGGAACACTAATACTAATGTTGACAGACACAGGCTTTCCGAAGTATTCGTTGAATACTTGTTCGATTTTACTGTCTTGATCTTGGCTGTACATGGCGCTTTGGGTTTGATCTAGTATCAAATTAATCACATCACTGGACGCGCTAGAAAAAGCAGTATTCGCTAGGAGGTTTTCTGTAATCCCACTGACTTTAAATTCAGGGACAACTTTGAGCCACAGAACATGAGTCAATGTTTCAGGGCTTAAAACCGGCGTGGTTATTACCGGAGGCTGTCCAGTATTCTTTAGTTTTACCTTTTTTTTTAGGCCTTCAGAATCGTCAGTCGCAGTTTTTAGCGCATCGGAGGCTTCTTCCTCTCCGCCTGTTGCCCCAGAGGCTGCAGCTTGCTCTTCTAATAACTGGGTGCTGGATGGTGAAAAAACCATCATCCGGATTAGCAACATCTCAAAAGCTGAGCGCAGGTCTGTGGCGAGATGCAAATCTTCCCGACCATTGAGACCAATTTGATAATACAGCTGGACATCTTCCGCCGAAAATAAGCAGGCCAGTTCCAATACCTGCTCTCGGTCACCAAAACTGTTGTCCACAGCACGCTCGAGTACTTGAGCGATTGCAATTCGATGTAACTTCGCAAGTAGACTACTAAGTATCTGATTGTAATCTGGGGTGTATTGAGAAATTTTCTGAATGACCGAAAGTGCCGCGTCAACATCTTTTTTCGCCAAAGCATTGATAATTTCGTAAACCTGCTGTTCATCAGGGATACCGAGCATATCAACAACGCCATTCGCTTTAATCTCTCCCTGGCAATAAGAAATGGCTTGATCAACTAGTGTCAACGCATCACGCATGCTCCCAGCTGCCGCTTCGGCTATTTGCCACAGCGCGGCTTCCTCGTATTTGATATTCTCTTTATTTAGAACAGAGATCAAATAATCAGTAACAATTTGAGGATTGATGTTTTTTAAATTTAATTGCAAACATCGGGAGAGTATAGTTACTGGCAATTTCTGCGGATCTGTCGTTGCAAATAGAAACTTCACATGAGGCGGGGGCTCTTCCAGGGTTTTCAGCAAGGCATTAAAGCTGTGGTTGGAAAGCATATGCACTTCATCTATCAAATAAACTTTATAACGACCCACCGATGGGGTGTATTGGACATTATCAAGTAAGTCTCGCGTGTCCTCTACTTTAGTCCTCGATGCTGCATCGACTTCAATCAAGTCGATAAAATTCCCCTCGCTAATTGCACTGCAAGCGGAACACTCACCACAGGGTTCGGAAGTAACACCTAGATCACAGTTCAAGCATTTGGCGAGTATTCTAGCGAGTGTGGTTTTGCCCACACCTCGGGTACCTGTAAACAAGTAGGCATGGTGTAAACGTTGGTTTTCAAGGGCACTAATGAGGGATTTCAGGACATGCGCCTGGCCGGCTACTTCCTTGAAATTTCCAGGTCGCCACTTTCTGGCAAGTACTTGATAGCTCATTATATTTAGTGCAATTGCGTGTTGATTAGAGGCCAGTCAGCAGTCCTATTTCTGGTGGTAGCCCCTGCCAGCCACACCCCGGCACATAGAAGTAGCTACTACCGTTGCTCCCTTCCGGGCCTGGCGGAGTTCATAACTTTTCATTGCGAGGGGACCGACAAGGGACACCATAAAGCATGATAACACAGCATTGGTCTTTGCAGTGGCCGATTAGCAAGAATTGCTCTTTACCTATTCTGATCCTGCTGCAGACCTATGGGTCTTCCAGTCTTCGGCCCGGACAAGAAGAGCCATTTATCGCTGTGACTCTTAACAGGGTAGCACCCAGATTCTCGAAAACAGCCATGTCAGAACAGCGCACATGGGTGAAGCGCAGGTCAAGTTCATCTCCATCCCCAATGCCCGCGTTAAGCAGAAGTGGCTGCACATTATAGAGAGACCAGTTGCGAGCCAGACTCAATTCCCCAAGTTGGTTGAGTCCTGCCAGAGCGCTCACATCAGTGATGTTATTATTCTCAAGCCTTAAAACCTTCAATCCATGCAGCCCTCTTAGTGGGGCGATATTTTGAATATTGTTATTGCTGAGAAAGAGATGCTCCATTGCGAGCATGTCTCCGAGGGCGCTAACGTCGGAGATGGCGTTGTCGTTCAGGCTAAGTTGCTGCATGGCGGACTTATCACTAAGTGCGCTGATGTCGTTAATCTGATTATTATGGGCCCACAGCAGAACCAGGTTCTCCAAATTAGCCAACGCACTGATGTCTTTAATCTCACTATCATATACACGCAGATGGGTGAGTTCGGTGAGATTGGCAAGCGGGCTGATATCGGATATGGCATTGAGATGGATGCGTAGCAGACGCATTTCCGTCATGCCTGCAAGTGGGCTGATGTCAGTGATGCCATTGAATACTACATTGGGGTCGCGCCCGTCATCCATATCAAGATAATGTTGGAGTTGATAAGGGTACAGTCCGTGCACATGCAATTGACGTAGCTTGGTGAGCCCCGCCAAAGGACTGATATCAGAGATTGGGTTCTCGCTAACAATGAGCTGCTCGAGCTTGGTCAGCCCGCTTATTGGGCTGAGGTCACTGAACCAGTTGGTGTGCAAATTCAGATTAACGAGATTTGTGAGGCTACTAAGCGGACCTATATCAGTAATGAGTCGATTGAGGAGATTGAGTCTGGTTAAACCTGTGAGATTCTGAATACCTTCCAAGCTCCCGAAAGGCTTTTCGGGCGATGGCCTTAAGGTGCCACCATAGATTACTCGTTCAATCGTAGTGCCTGCAATCAACTGTTCCAAACCCGCTGCTTGGCCGCAGCTGAGCGCTGCTCCCACATCCAAGCCCAGTGCAACATTAACGACTTCGGCCAGATCCGGATCGGCAAATGTAACAATCGCATCCGCCGAAAAATCTTGGCAGTGCTCTGTGGGAGACAGAGTGGTTGGTGTTTGAGCATGAGCGAAATTGGCAAAGAAACAACACAGTAATGACAGTGTTGCCAGATTTAGAAAGTAAAAGCGACGATTCATGAGTTCTACCTTGTGATTGGAGTCTTTGTTCTTATGTAGGCGCGATCACTGGACTCACTTAAGGGTTATGGAAACTAATTTCAGCGACAGCGATGCCACTCTCACCCGCAACTGAATATAATAAATAGGTTTTATCATCTTCCTCATAAATGGCCGGATCCCGAAGCTGGTGGACCCGCACATCGATATAACCTCTTCTGGATGGTTCATTTGGCAGGTTAGCGCCCTCATAGTCGAATTCAGGGCGTAACACTTCTACCGGATCAGTCGCCGTCCATTCCCGCCAATCGTCCGTTAACTCAATGGTGGAAAGTAGAATTCGTTCCGGCGCTTCTCCAGCCTGGGAGAAGAATACATAGAGGTGATCATCACGGATCAACAAAGCGGAGTGCCGCATGTCGGCATTGAAAAATCGAGGACCTGTTTCGAATTTCGATAAACCATCGGGCGAGCGATGCAAGAAACCAGGCATGCTCATGGCGTAGAAGTAATCATCGTATTCAATCACGCGAAAGTAGTGTGAACCTAACTCGTCTTCTCTGCCTTCGAAATGAATGCCGTCTTGAGATACAGCTGCACGTGTAAATTGTCTTCCTTCACCCCGTCCATGGTAATACATCACTATTTGCTGAACGTCTTCGCGCACGTGCACGTCGGGTGATGCGATATGTGCATACAACGGGGCAGTCCGCCCTGGCGCAAGTGAACAGGGCGGACAAGTAGTGGGGAAAAAGGAGTCTTCGAGCCTTAAGGAGCCTAGTGAATACACGGTCCACGGGCCAGTAATTTCATCTGCATAGGCCATGCGAATGTAAGTGCCGCGATGATCGGCAAAATACAGATAATAGTTGCCAAGCGGATTCTCTACCCAATCAGGTACCTTGATCAACGAGGGTCCCTGGATATTGCCGCCCATTCGAGCATCCATTTCAGGAGTGATGATAGGACCATCGCCAAGACGGGTAACAATGATGTTGGCTGGCTCTGCAGCGCGCGCAGCAGAAAACAAGACAGACAAGAAGTACAAAAGTAAAGCTAGTGTTTTTGTTGTTTTCATAATGGTAAGCTAAGTGGCAGCGGAAATTAAAAGGGACCGAATTAATGCATAACGTAGGTTTCCGAGCTCTCCCGTAGCGCCCTACTCTATCATCCTCGGGACCACATCTATACCATTAATACAATGCCAAGCCCTAAGCTGTCTACCCGGCTACTAATCGACTAACAATTTCCAAAGAGGCCTTCAAAACTGCGTGACAACAGTCGGAGTGCCTTCCTTGTTATTCGTTCATTGACTACTGCAAATCCTACTCAGATAAAGTTCGGATTATCTGCAATAGACTTCTAAATATAGCGAACAAGGGCCAGCTCGGCCTCCGAAATCGGCGTACGGAGAGCATGAAGAAATTAGCCCATATATAAGAAACGTGAGGTCAGTATTAGCTCACCATACCGCTGCAAGTTTTTTGAATTTATCGGATTTTCCCCGGACCAGAGAGCAGGATCAGGGAGAGAAAACTTATTGGCGGTGAGGGTGGGATTCGAACCCACGAACGGTTTAACCCGTTACACACTTTCCAGGCGTGCTCCTTCAACCACTCGGACACCTCACCGTATGATCTATTTTTCAGTAGTAGTTGCGGGCGTAACTTTATCCTAGCGATATGGGAAATACAAGATGCTCATTGCCGTACAAGACGGCAGGTTAATTTTCCCGATTTGAGGGGGGAGGAGCTGCGATAACAGTTGATATCCAACCCGCCTCTTCGTAAAAAATTTAAGCTTATTAACAGCTCGTCGGGCTGGCAATGCAACATGATATCTCGATAAATTCTTTCTACGCACTCTTCATGGTAGCCCTGATGTGACCTGTAGGAGCATATATAAGCCAACAAACTCCCTTGAGCTATCCTGTGCCCACTGTAACTGATTGTGAACGTAGCCCAGTCTGGCTGGCCTGTCATCGGGCAGTTGGACTTGAATAGATTTGAATAGAGCTGCTCATGTTTCACCATCTCCCGCTCCAACACCAACAAGCCCGGATCTGGCAGGAAGACGGTAATATCTTGGTCTATTCCGTCAATAGAGTGTCCGCAAGGCGCCTGTGCGACATCAATTGCAGGATCATCGAGACTCCGTACTGTCACTTTAACCTCAGAGTGAGTCAGCTCACCTAAATCCCTAGCGATCATCTCTGAAAATTCATCACCGGTCGAGAACTGCTTTTGATTCAGCGAATTCAGATACAACTTAAGTGATTTAGACTCAACAATATTCTCAGATTTTGAATCGAAAAAGATTTCACCGATGGCAACTTGGGGCTTACGCGTCCTATTCAACCAGGACAATTCAAAGGCATGCCAATGGTCGAAACCGTAGATAGGCAGCTTTTTGTCAATATCAAGTAGCGAGCGAACCGCCAACCGCGGTATCGGACACAGGATTTTCGGATCATATGCTATGGGGGATTTTGTGACTTGCCCTAGCGGGTTATTTGGCATAATTTATTTGTTACCGAAAGAGCTAGCTACTGGCGCAATCCCGTACCTCGGCGTAAAAAAATTAAACAGGCAGTAAATAGACCTACAATAAAGCCCACCAAAACTAATAACGACCAAACAATGTCAACATCTGATGTGCCCAATATCCCATAACGAAATGTATTAACCATATAGAATATAGGATTAAAACTGGATACAAACTGCCAAAACGGTGGCAATAATTGAATGGAGTAAAATACACCCCCTAGATAAATTAGTGGCGTTAAGATAAACGTTGGAATAATCGAAATATCATCAAAGTTATTAGCAAAGAGAGCATTAATAAAACCTGCCAATGAGAAAACTATTGAGGTCATTAACACAACCGCTATAGTGAGTGGCCAGTTTTGGATAGACAAGTCAGCAAAAAATAACGACATGACCGTTACGATAATACCAACAGCCAGACCGCGTGCCATACCACCTACAACAAAACCACACAAAATTATGTAATTCGGCACTGGAGATACTAATAACTCTTCCACGCTGCGCTGAAATTTATGACTAAAAAAAGAAGAGACAACGTTGGAATAGGAGTTTTGTATCACAGACATCATAATCAGCCCGGGTACAATGTACGCCATGTAATCGAACCCTCCCATCTCACCAATCCTGCTGCCGATCAAATTACCAAAAATCACAAAGTACAAGCCTATCGTGATTGCAGGAGGCACCAACGTTTGCAGCCAAATTCTGGAAAATCGGCGAATTTCTTTTATGACGATGGTTTCAAATGCGATTATTTTGTGGTTAACATGCATATGCAGGTAAGCTCCATGTTAGCTACCATTTAGCTTTGATAAAAATAGTTGTTCTAGTCGATTAGTTTTATTTCGCATACTGCTGACGCGCACGCCGCTAGACCCTAATTGAGAAAACACATCATTAATACTCACACCACTGGCTATATTCACCTCAATACTGTGGCTATCGATGCGCCGTAGACTTACCTGGTCAAGGCTTAGCGCAGGTAACTGAAATAATTCATCGGCCGTATCTAGAATAAAAATCTGAGTGTCCAGCTCCGCCAGCAGTTGTTTCATACTTGTATTTTCGACCAGCTTACCCTCATCGATTATGGCTATATTTCGACACAAGTATTCAGCTTCTTCAAGGTAGTGAGTGGTAAGTATTATTGTCGTCCCATTGTCGTTAATTTCAGTGAGAAACTCCCACATTGACCTTCTTAGCTCAATATCAACACCAGCAGTCGGCTCATCGAGGATCAGCAATCTAGGCTCATGAATTAGCGCTCGCGCAATCATTAGCCTCCTTTTCATCCCCCCGGACAAAGTCCTCGCGCGAGCGGATCGTTTATCCCAAAGCCCAAGTTTATGTAGATACTTTTCTGTTCTTTCACTTGCTAGTTTACGCGGCAGGCCATAATAACCTGCTTGGGTCATTACAATATCCCTGACTTTTTCAAATTGACTGAAATTGACTTCCTGGGGAACTATTCCGAAGTCGAGTTTGGTTTCAAAGACATGGGTATCAACATTTTGGCCAAAAACCTCCACGGACCCAGCGGTTTTGTTAATTAGCGTCGCGATCACGCCAATTGTTGTGGATTTTCCCGCACCATTTGGACCTAGCAAAGCAAAAAAGTCACCTTGCTCCACATCTAGGGAAATCCCTTTTAGTGCTTCAACGCCGTTACTGTAAGTTTTACTTAAATTCTTGATTGAAATGGCTTTTGTCATAATGATGAATCTGAGCAAGTATTTTCGCCCGATGGAGTATGTAAGGTAATTGGGTCATAAGCAACTAAGGCAAGAACTGAAGACCATATAAAAAAGCCCGGCGGTTGCCGGGCTTTTTTATATGGCGTCCCCTAGGGGTTTCGAACCCCTGTTGCCGGGATGAAAACCCGGTGTCCTAGGCCTCTAGACGAAGGGGACAATTCAGTGGCACAGCTTGCACCATCCAAAGAAGCGGGGGATTCTAAGAAGCTTGGGCATGACAGTCAAGAACTAACTTTTAAAATAGTCAGGAATTCCTATAATTTAGTAGGCTCCAGAGCGTTCAGCTCCCGACAATGGCGATTATAGTCTGTTAATATCGCCCACCCACCGCTATTTTGATAGTATTACCCTCCGCTGATCTGAGTCGGCGATACAAACCCTAGCTGCTCAAAAATTACGAGCCATGAGATATATGGCAATACTCTTATTCATAGTAATTACAGTAAGCGCGCTCAGCTTGATGGTCTATGCCCTACGTCGACATCAGCTGACGGAAGTAGAGCTCAACGCCGACCGAAATATACCGCTGCCGCTGCTTAAATCTGACCACCACTCTAATTTCAAACTAGACGAAGATAAGACAAGTCTGCCGCCACGAGCTCAGCAACAAGTTCAAGAGTCACCAATCCATATCAGCTGGCAGGACAAGGTCTCCAAATTAAAAAAAGCCGGCGAACTAGCTCTAGCTTATACGGTATGTCAGCAAGCATTCCCACTCTGGAGTGCATATACTAAAGCAAGCGTACTCCTGCGGACGGAAATCAAGGGTTTGTTAAAGAGCCACCAAGGGGTGGCCACAGAATTAGGGGCCCTGTACCATCTCGCAGCAGTGGCTGAGCTACTTCACGACAAAATACACTCAGAACAAAACCTGAGCAAAAAGCAAATGAAACAACTAGACCTGTCTGCGCTGGATGAACTGGACATGCCCTATATAAAGCTTGGCTATAAGTTCCTGCGTCTGTTAAAGCCAACTGATGTCAATTTGATGATAAAACAGTGGGGAGAACCCAAACATCATTGCCAACCAAGACAGCTACATGAAAAATTCTGGGATGATTTGCTAACTTCAGCTGCGAAACCTTAACAGCGATTTTCTCAATGCGATTAATTCAAACCTGGCTCCGGAATATCAGTCAATGCAGCAATTCAATCTTGACCCTTCATTTTGGGTGTGAGATTCTGGAAAGTCTACAAGGGTATATGGCCAAGAAATAATAAAAGATAAAAAGGTAACGAATATAATTACGCTGAAATATTGTTATTCTCAAGCGGACAAGTTCTATAATTCGTTAAATATCAAAAGGTTAAAATATTCTTTCTACTTATCTTTACAGGTTGCTCTTGTAGCCGACACTGATAATCTGAAACTGGAATATTTATAATGCAGCAAATAAGATGCCCATCAATTTAAGGGTGCGCTAAAAACAAGTAAGAGGCGGGACTTGGCAGATGGCAAATATTTCGAACCATAATACCAGCATTGACCAGAAACTCATTGACGAGGGCACAGCTCAACTTGCCAGCGAAATAGAGGTCCTGGAGACCTGGTTGCACGAATTGGAAGCTTCTGACGAAGCTGACACTGAAATGATTGCCGCACGCAAATCCTATAATGATATGCTTCAAAGCCGCAAGGAAATGCTTAGCACGCTGGCAAAACAGTCCAAAGCTGAAGCCGTCGCTCCTAACTAGTTCCGGCTCTTAACCACCAAGCTATGCAATAGCCGCTACTTAATTCGCTAGAACTCTCCTCATATGCTATCAGACAAACAAGTAAAAACCATGCTCTCGCTACAAGCGAGTATGAACAGCAAGGTAGATACCAACTGGGTGCAAGCCCGCTACCCTTATCTCAGAGCCGTTGTCATCGAGGGTTCGGAGGCAATCGAGCACCATGGCTGGAAGTGGTGGAAAAAACAAGCACATGACCTACCCCAGTTACAAATGGAACTTGTTGATATCTGGCATTTTATTTTATCGGAGATTTTGCTCAAAAATGAGGGCAATCAGCTAGAAGCGCAGATGGAAGTGTTGCAATTAACGTCTAAAATTGAAGGGCAAGAACATATTTTATTTGACGCTAAAAGCTACGCTCTCCCAGACATGGATCTGCTGAGCAAACTTGAACTATTAATCGGCCTATCAGCAGCGCGGCGTATTGATCTGACTACCTTTTCTTCAGTTATGAAAAGCTGCGATTTATCCTGGACCGAATTGTTTTGTCAATATGTGGGGAAAAACGTGCTGAATTTCTTCCGTCAGGACAACGGTTATAAACAGGGCACCTACCAGAAGATCTGGAATGGAAGAGAGGATAATGAATATTTGGTAGAGATAATGGCAGGGCTTGATCCGGAGGCAACGGATTTTCAAACCAATCTGTACGAAGCGCTGGCTTCCAGCTATCCGAATTAATCTCACAAATCACAATTCGATTTAATGCCGGAGTTAGATTGCGTGCTAAATCCAGGCAAATTTATTGATAATAAGCATTTTCCGTAACAGTATGATCAGTAATGTCCCTGACTTCCTTTAACATTGGCACTTGCTCCAGCAAGGTTTTTTCAACACCGTTTTTCAAAGTTACGTCAACCATGCCACACCCCTGGCAGCCACCGCCAAAACGCAGGACCGCAACGTTTTCTTCAAAAATTTCTTCTAGGGTTACATGACCGCCATGAGAAGCAAGACTTGGATTCACCTCGTTATAGAGGATGTAGTTAACCCGATCTTCTATTGAGCTGTCGTCAGAAATTTTGGGTAAACGCGAATTTGGGGCCTTGATAGTAAGTTGGCCGCCCATTGAATCTTTGGCAAAATCGACTACCGCATCATCTAAAAAAGGTATACTATTCTGCTCCACGTAGGTACGAAACGCGTCGTATTGTTTCACTTCATCGTCCACTTTTTCTTCCCCTGGCCGACAAAATGAAATGCAGGTTTCTGCTTTAGGCGTTCCCGCATCAATTATGAATACTCGCACTGCTATGCCTTCACAATCTTGTTTTTTAAGTAGCTCAGCAAGGTATTCCTGGGCGGGTTCGGTGATAGTAATCATGGGATGTTCTCAGCAGGTATTGTGTTATACGAAATCCCATCTTACTCTATTTTGGATAAAAGTTGAATACTTGAGTTAATTACTAGGTTATTATTTTGTAGTTACCGCCTGGCAGCTAAGGAAAATGCCGGCTATAAACAATTTACCACGCAACAAGCCGCCGACATTCATCGCAGATGAAGGTGGTTAGCGCAGTGAGGCAAGAAACGATGGCACAACCAGACCCTACCGCACAATTGACCAAGATCTTGAACCAAAGAATACTGGTTCTGGACGGTGCTATGGGCACGATGCTCCAGTCACAGCAACTATCCGATGCAGACTTCCGTGGCAAGCGATTTCGAGATTTTCCTCACGAGCTGGCTGGTAACAATGACCTGCTATCAATTACCCAGCCGGAGATAATAAAGCAAATCCATCTAGATTTTCTCCGTGCAGGCGCGGACATCATCGAGACAAATAGTTTCAATTCCACAGCTAGCTCTCAGGCCGACTACCAGCTGAGTGAACTTAGCTTTGAACTCAATTTACAGGCCGCACGTATTGCGCGTAATGCCTGTGACTTAATAAATACTGAAACACCAGACAAACCACGCTTTGTAGCAGGCTCCCTGGGCCCTACAAGCAAAACCAGCTCACTTTCCCCAGATGTAAACGATCCCGGGTTTCGGAATATTAGCTTTGACGAATTAGTGAATGACTACAAAAATTCAGTTAATGGCTTAATAGAGGGCGGCTCTGACATAATTCTGGTGGAGACAGTATTTGATACTCTAAATGCTAAGGCCGCAATTTTTGCGATCCAATCCTGTTTTCAAGAGAAGCAAATTAGTTTGCCACTAATGATTTCTGGCACTATTACAGATGCAAGCGGTCGCACCTTATCAGGCCAAACAGTGTCAGCCTTCTGTAATTCGGTAAGCCATGCCAACCCCTTTTCGATTGGATTTAACTGTGCATTGGGCGCTGAACAGCTACGCCCTCATATTGAGGAGACTTCCTCCATTGTTGACTCCTTTGTTTCCACCCACCCTAATGCCGGTTTGCCCAATGAGTTTGGTGAGTATGATCAGACAGCCGAAGAGATGGGTACGATTATTGCAGATTTTGCCAATCAAGGTTTAGTAAATATAGTCGGTGGATGCTGCGGCACCACACCAGAGCACATCAAAGCTATCACTGATGCAGTTGAAAACATTACGCCTAGAAAAATCCCTAAACTTGAGCCGGCATGCAGGCTCAGTGGTCTCGAAGCATTCAACATTACAGATTCATCGCTTTTCGTGAACGTGGGTGAACGTACCAATGTGACGGGTTCATCTCGATTCGCTGATCTGATACGCGAAGAAAAATTCGAGGAAGCACTCGATGTCGCTCGACAGCAAGTCGAGGCTGGCGCACAAATCATTGACATCAACATGGATGAAGGCATGCTTGACTCACAGGCTGCGATGGAAAAATACTTGAAGCTAGTAGCTTCCGAGCCGGATATTTGTCGAGTACCAATCATGCTCGATTCGTCGAAATGGGAAATTATTGAAACCGGACTTAAATGTGTCCAGGGAAAGGCGATAGTAAACTCCATAAGTTTGAAAGAGGGAGAAGAAGATTTTATTGTAAAGGCAAAACTGTGCCAACGGTACGGGGCAGCCGTTATCGTTATGGCTTTTGATGAAAATGGCCAAGCCGATAGCTTGCAAAAAAAGAAAGATATTTGTAAGCGCTGTTACGACATCTTGACACAGAAAGTATGTTTTTCTAAAAATAATATTATTTTTGATCCAAATATTTTTGCTATCGCGACAGGTATAGAGGAACACAATAATTACGCGGTTGACTTCATTGAATCTTGCAAGTTTATTAAAAGCAATTTACCTGGCGCTTTTATATCGGGCGGTGTCAGCAATGTTTCTTTTTCATTTCGCGGCAATAACAAAGTAAGAGAAGCAATCCATTCTGTTTTTCTCTACCATGCCATAAAAGCTGGTCTGTCTATGGGTATTGTTAATTCCGGGCAGTTAGCTGTCTACGATGACATCCCAAAAGATTTAAAAAGAGCTGTGGAAGATGTCGTGCTTAACAAACACGTAGATGCAACAGAAAACCTAATGGAAGTTGCTCTACGCCATAGTGGCTCATCACAAATAGAGTCAACCGAGGATTTATCTTGGCGCGAGAAGCCCGTGCAAGACAGATTAACTCACGCACTGGTAAAAGGCATTACCAAGTTTATTATAGAAGACACTGAGGCGGCTCGCCTAGAAGTCAATAGCCCAATCGAAGTGATCGAAGGCGCCCTGATGAAGGGCATGGATGTAGTTGGTGATTTATTCGGTAATGGCAAACTTTTTCTTCCTCAGGTAGTTAAAAGTGCCCGTGTTATGAAACAGGCTGTAACTTACCTACTGCCTTTCATAGAAGCCGATAAAGAAAGTGGAGGCATTCAAACAAAGGGCAAGATATTGCTGGCCACAGTAAAAGGTGATGTACACGATATAGGAAAAAATATTGTAGGGGTTGTATTGGGCTGTAATAACTATGAGGTTATCGATTTGGGTGTCATGGTTCCAAGTGAAAAAATACTGCAAGTTGCTCAGAAGGAAAATGTTGACATCATCGGCCTCAGCGGACTAATCACGCCCTCATTAGAAGAGATGGTCCACGTCGCTAGCGAAATGCAGCGTCTTAAATTTCATACCCCCCTGCTTATCGGCGGAGCCACCACGTCGAAAGCACATACGGCGGTGAAGATAGAAAAAAATTATCTTAACGATAGCACTATTTATGTGCCGGATGCTTCTCGTAGCGTCACCGTTGTGAGTAATTTACTGAAAAAAGATTCCAAGCCCCAATACTGTGAAAATATTCGTGAAGAATATCGAGCTATACGAAAACGTATAGAGAATCGAAGCAGCAAGAAACCACTGATGAGTTTTACAGAAGCAAATAGAAACCCCTATTCTCCACAATGGGAAAATTATGACCCACCAGCACCTAAGTCCATTGGCACCCAGGTTTTTGATGACTATCCGCTGCAGAGCCTAGTTCCCTTTATAGACTGGACTCCCTTTTTCATCACCTGGAGCTTGTCTGGTAAATATCCTGCAATCCTCAGTGACCAGAAAGTAGGCAAAGCGGCAACTGAGCTCTTTGCAGATGCGCAGTCGATGCTGACTAAAATTGTATCAGGTAAATTAATTAAAGCGCAGGCAGTGATTGGATTTTGGTTCGCACAAAAAGAGCAGAATGATGTGTGGTTATTTGATGATCCAAACCGTAAATCTCAAATCGGGAATTTACACTTTCTGCGCCAACAAGCCGTAGGGAAGGCTGGGTCGCCTAACCTTTGCTTGGCAGATTATATTGCACCAGGTTCCGCCAATAAGGACGATTACATCGGTGCTTTCGCTTTAACAACAGGGATTGGTGTCGAAGAACTTTCATCGAAGTACTCAGCACAAAACGACGACTACAATGCATTGTTAGTCAAAGCATTGGCCGATCGCCTAGCAGAGGCTTTAGCAGAGCACCTGCATGCGCGTGTTCGCAAAGAATTTTGGGGCTATGAGCCAAATGAATCTTTGAGTAACGATGAAATGATAGGTGAAAAATACCGCGGTATTCGCCCTGCCCCCGGTTATCCTGCCTGCCCAGAGCATTCCGAAAAACAGGTAATTTTTGATTTGCTGGGTGTGAGTAATAACCTGAATCTATCCCTCACAGAAAACTTCGCAATGCTGCCGGCGGCAAGTGTGAGTGGGTATTACTTTGCGCACCCGGAATCCCGCTATTTCCCAGTGGGCAAGATAAGCCAGGAACAAGTAAATAATTTAGCTGTGCGCAAACAAGAGAAAGTTGCGGTGCTGTCTCGACTTCTTGCAGCTAATATCACTTAAGCTCTACGAGTCTTCCAATATAGACTAAAATACCTTAGGAATTAGCGGAAGGCTTACAATTGCCCCAACCATTGTTTAAACTGTTCGTCCCCAGCACAGAGAGTTAGATTTACCTGACTATGTATAAATACGACAATTATGACCAACAGATGCTTGCGGAGCGGGTAAGCCAATTTCGAGGTCAAACAGATCGCTTCCTAGAAGGAAGCCTGGCCGAGTCTGAATTCCTACCATTACGGCTTCAGAATGGTCTCTATGTACAACGACTGGCACCCATGCTGCGCGTAGCCATCCCCTACGGGATGCTATCTTCGAGGCAGCTACGCAAGCTTGCTTACATCGCTCGACACTTTGACAAAGGCTACGGGCACTTTTCAACACGGCAAAATATCCAATTTAATTGGCCACACCTGAAAGAAGTGCCTGATATTCTTGCACAGCTAGCTGAGGTGGAAATGCATGCGATCCAGACTAGTGGCAATTGTATACGAAACACCACAACGGATCAGTTTGCCGGTGTGGCACCAGATGAACTGGAAGACAGTCGACCTTACTGCGAAATCATCAGACAGTGGTCTACCTTTCACCCGGAATTTGCTTATCTACCTAGAAAGTTCAAGATTGCCGTTTGTGGCACAGCGATTGATCAGGCAGCGACTCAGGTGCACGATATTGGTGTCTATTTAATCAGGAACGACAACGGCGTGATTGGCTTTCGCATTCTTGCTGGCGGAGGCCTAGGTCGTACGCCTATCATCGGCAAGGTGATTTTCGATTTTGTTGAAAAAAAGCATCTGTTAACAACACTGGAAGCAATTCTCCGGGTCTACAACCGTGAAGGTCGTAGGGATAATAAATATAAAGCAAGAATCAAAATTTTAGTGAAAGAAACCGGACTTGAAGAATTCAAATCCAAGGTCATGAGTGAGTGGGAAAAAATCAAAGACAGTGTTATCGAACTCACAAATGAAGAAATTCATCGCTGCAAAAGTTTTTTTACTGACCCGCCTTATGCAGAGCTATCCGAAAACGAGCCGTCACTGAAAAAGGCACTCCAAAAAGATTTATTATTCGCTGCCTGGAATGCTCGCAATGTTCATCAACATAAAAAAACTGGCTACTCTGTCGTCACTGTAAGCTTGAAGGAAACTGGAGTTGCCCCAGGTGATGTGTCCGACAAGCAATTGGAATTCTTTGCCGATCTTGCGGACCAGTACAGCTTTGGTGAAGTACGAATAAGTCATCAGCAAAATCTAATTCTCGCTGATGTGAAACAGCAAGATTTATACGATGTATGGAAAAGTCTTAAAAGCCATGCGCTTCATGCAGGGAATCGTGGCTTGCTTACTGATATTATTTGCTGCCCAGGTGGTGACTTTTGTGCTCTAGCAAACGCAAAATCGATTCCAATAGCAGAATCTATTCAGCGCAAATTTGACGCCCCTGAGGAGTTAACAAAAATTGGAGATTTGTCCGTTAACATTTCAGGCTGCATGAATGCCTGTGGTCATCATCATGTTGGAAACATTGGCATATTGGGTGTGGACAAAAAGGGAGCTGAGTTTTATCAAATTTCGCTGGGCGGATCCTCAAAAAATGAGGCCAGTTTAGGTAAGATTATAGGCCCCTCTTTCGCTCAAGACGAAATCCCAGACGTTATTGCAAAGATTGTAGATGTTTATCAACAGGCGAAATCTAAAAACGAAAAATTTCTAGATACCTATCAGCGCATTGGAATAGAACCATTCAAGGAGAAAGTCTATGCCAAAGCTGATTAAAGATAAAGCCCTAGCTAATGACTATTGGACCTGGCTGAAAGAAGCAACTGACCCTGCAATACTTAAGATAATTCCAGGTAAAAACCTGATAGTTCCTCTCAAATTGTGGCGTTTTGATCAGGAAGAGCTACTTGATTATCCAGGCGATATTTCGATCTGGGTAAATAGCCATGAAAATATAGAATATATCGGAAATCGGATTCACGAACTGCCTCTCATTGGGCTTAATTTCCCTGTCTTCTCTGATGGTAGACCCTATAGCAAAGCCAGACAACTAAGAGATGATTTCGGCTATAAGGGCGAGATACGCGCCATAGGTGATGTTTTACGCGACCAAATATCCTACATGTCGCTTTGTGGTTTTGATGCCTTTAGCCCACGCTATGACCAGGATATAGAGTCTTGCCTGGGAGCATTCCAGGATTTCACAACAGCCTACCAGGCCAGCGTGGATCAACCGACCCCTTTGTTCAGACGTCGCTAGCTGGTTTAGTTAATAGCCCTTTCCAAATGGAAACCGATTCACTACTATTTTAATTTTTCCTGATTTTCAGTGGTGCTGCACTGCTGCCAACCTTCGCACTGTTTTTTTAGGCAGCCCTTATGGTCTGGCCTATATCTCTGATCCGACTTTGCTTAGTGATATCGCCGAATTTCGCATTATCTTCATGCTATTCCTGCTCGACCTGGATATACAACCGAGCAAACTGCTTACTACTCTGGTTAGTAAAACCATCTCACTCACAATTTAAGCGGCTGCGATTATCACATTTCTAATATAGTCTTATATCATGAGACTATTCTCCCCAATCCCCCATAGCAATCGACCTAAAGCTCCAGCGCGATTAATTAGCAAGGTTCAAGACAAATCGTCCCGTTGCTTCGCCTTTATAAACCTTTTCCAGGCTATCGTTCAATTCTGCAAACCCAATCTCATTGCATAGACGATTCAGATCATCGATCTTCCATTCATCCGCCAGTTTATTCCAAATGGTATTTTTAATTCCAAGCGGTAACATCACAGAATCTACACCCAACAAATTGACACCACGCAATATAAAAGGCAATACAGAAGCTTTGAAAAAGGGTGACTGCACCAATCCGCAGCAAGCCACACTGCCACCGTATTTAATTGATTTCATAACATTAAATAAGGTTTCACCGCCGACAACGTCAACTGCACCAGCCCACTGCTCTTTCAATATAGGCTTGGTGGTTTCCTCGCTTAAAATATCCCGCGCAATGACTTCACTTGCACCAATCTCTTTTAGCCAGCTATGCCGGGACTCTTTTCCAGTACTGGCCACAACTCGATATCCCAGTTTATGTAACAAAGCAACTGCCACTATGCCTACGCCTCCTGTAGCGCCCGTTACCAGCACATCGCCACTGTCGGGCGTGACGCCATTTGCAATGAGTTTTTCCACACACAGGGCGGCCGTAAACCCTGCTGTACCAAGGATCATAGATTCCCGCAAAGCTAGTCCGGCAGGACGCTTCACCACCCAGTCAGCCGGAACCCTTATCAATTGACCAAAGCCTCCGCTGGTATTCATTCCCAGATCATAACCGATAACAATCACCTCATCTCCGGAAACGAATTCACTCGACTGACTGGAAATGACTGTACCTGCTGCATCTATTCCTGGGGTATGGGGATAATTGCGGGTAACTGCTTTATTGCCTTTGGATGAAAGTGCGTCTTTGTAATTGAGCGATGAGAACTGTACTTGTACCAACACCTCACCCTCGGGTAACTCGTTCAAGCTTCTATCAATTATACTAGCGCTATAATCATTTTCAGCTATTTCTTCAATCAGCAGCGCTTTAAAACTTTGCAAAGTAAATCCCCTTTTTTAAGTTTAAAATTAACACAAAATATTTGTCTTCTACATCGAACGAGAAACGCACTATTTAGAAACCGCGCGGAACTCCCGGTCTTTAATAAAAATTATTCTGATTCGATTTTTCAAACCAACTGGAGAAAAGCTTCTCTATAGTGCCTTCAAATATCGCGCCCAATTTATCCTGAAAAGATTTTTGAATCGCATATTCGACCTCATACACATCAGCTTCTTCACAAGCGCTTACAATGCACTCGTCACTGGTTTTAATCTCATCTACCATATACTTCTCTTTAGCCTGCATTCCTACCCAAACTTCCCCTGTGGCAATCTTTTCGATATCGACACTGGGGCGATGGTCCTTAACCCACTTTTTAAATATATCGTGGATAACCTGCACATCCTCCTGCACCTTCTCCTTTCCCTTTTTAGTGATTTCGCCAAACGTTGTTAAAGTCCTTTTATATTCACCTGCACTGATTATTTCATAATCCACATCGTGTTTTTTTAATATCCGGTGAAAATTTGGCACCTGTACTAACACACCGATAGAACCAATCATGGCGAAAGGTGCAACTACCAATTTGTCAGCTAGGCAAGCCATCATATAGCCGCCGCTAGCTGCAACTTTATCGACACAGATTGTCAATGGGATCTTATTGTTCTTAATGCGCAACAGTTGTGACGAGGCCAGGCCATATGCATGCACCATCCCACCAGGGCTCTCGAGGCGTACTAAGACCTCATCTTGCTCCTGCGCCATAGACAGTGTGGCAGTGATTTCTTCACGCAAGCAAGTTACTGCGTTAGCCGCTATGTCGCCTTTGAAATTTAGCACATACACACGCTTCTTGCGCTCGACATTCCCTTCATCCATATCCGATTTGTGCTTCTTTTTCGACTTGTGCTCGGCTTTCGACCGTTTCTTTTCAAGCTTATACGTTGCCTTAAGCTCATCTTTTTCCAACACAACGTGTCGTACTTCATCGCGCATCTCATCGAAGTGCTCATTTAAAGGGTTTATTTTAATGTGCCCCTTACGAGCTCCTTTTCTCTGTTTGCTCCCAGCATTGGCTATAGCACCCAGTACAATCAATATCGCCACCACAATGGTCACGGCTTTAGCTAAAAACATCCCATATTGGGTTAAATACTCCAAAAGCTTTCTCCTCGAGAAAATTTCGGGCTGATTTGCATCGACATTCTGCCTAAAATCATGCCCATTTCAAACTGTGCTTAGCTACGTTCAGTTTTCATTAGAAAAACCGAACCGGCCGTTCTGTCAGTTCTGTGAATTAACGAATTGCTGTATCAATTCACCGGCTACACTAATTTCCGCTGATGGCACAGTAGGTAGTCGTGCAATTGAATACCAGTCAGCTTCTTCGATTTCTTCAGGCTCTGGCGTTATAGTACCTGCCTTGTAATCGGCAAAAAAACCCAGCATTAGCTGCGATGGGAACGGCCAAGGCTGGCTTTTTATATAACGAATATTGTCTACTTCCAATCCGACTTCCTCCATTACCTCCCTGGAAACCGCTTGCTCAGGTGTTTCTCCAACTTCAATGAACCCCGCTAAGCAACTATAAAACCCTGATTTAAATTTTGCACTGCGCGCCAGAAGCAATTCATTGTCGCGGATGACAAGAACAATTACACAGGGATTTATACGAGGATAGAAATGCAGTTCGCAGAAGTTGCAAGACACAGCGCGCTCGGTATCATGGTGCTGCGTTGGTTGGCCACACTTACCGCAATATCTATGTGTTGCATACCACTCCAGTATTTGACTGGCTTTTCCAACTATTGAAAAATCGTAATCGCTGCTGTTAAACAGCAGGCTGCGTAATGAGCTTAATTCGCTATTCACTGACTCAGAATGGTCATTCTCAAGTTGCACTGCAACTATCGAAGTGCCGCTTCTCGTTCCCACCACCATAAGCTCGGTGTCTGGAGTCAACAAGTGTCCTATCTGCTTCCTCTCGAAAACAAAGCCTGTCTGGCTTACCACCACTTCTTGCTGGTAAAACAGCACAAACCGGTCAGTTTCCGACAATTGATCCATGCCGAACAAGTAATTTCGATTAGCCATTAAGAAGCACCTTTAAGGCGAAAAAGGAACCTGGTTAAACGGAGTCTCGTTGGCTTAACTTAAACGGCCCGCAACACTAGATCAATTGATAAATAGCCAGATCGCTTCATATTCGCTCTCTAGTCGAGAGCGAATATGAAACCGTCAGTGAGGACTTAAGTTAGAGGTTCTGCAAAAAAGCCAAAGAAGAAGTACATAATAATGGTGCACGTTGTTAGCGTAAGCAGCATCACCGGCAAAGCCTTCCTGAACCACAAACCTGGGGTAATCGCCAAGCTAGGATCACCCGCATCTTTTGCCATCTTTTCTGAAATAGTGACGATGAATACATTTGCTGATACCAACATTTGAGTATCCCACTCAAGCATTTCCATATTGTGCATTCCTCATTAATGTTATACTTCAGGCCTTATAACCATGCCCTGTGTTAGTTGTACATTGCGGCCGTTACTACGTGCGGCTTAAATTCGCAACAAAATCCAGTGTTAAAACCCGCTGAATAATATAGGTTCTCATAACCGGATTCAAGAAATACTCACCTCTACTAGGTCCAGTTGGACCTCTTAATTAATGAAAAAGGCGCATTGACGATTTGGACCGCAGAAAACCTAAGCGCCCCGGTCAAGACTCAGCCAGAGACAACCATTGTCACTATTGGCATCAATTTTTTGCAAGCGCTCTTTATGGGCAACTAGCTCCTCTTCAGTAGCTATCACTACCGGCAGAGGCTTACGTTCGGAAACCCCTCGCTTCTTCATCTTTCCCGATGGTTGTTGCCTACCACCCTCCGCTTTTAGCGAGAGACTGGATTGTCCTGTGGTCATGAGCAGATATACATCGGCTAATATTTCCGCGTCCAACAATGCCCCATGCAACTCTCTTTGCGTATTATCGACGCCATAGCGTTTGCACAATGCATCTAGGCTATTGCGTTGCCCGGGGTGCTTACTTCTTGCCAGCAAAAGAGTATCAAGCACTGAGCAATGATTTTTCATTGGCTCACGCACAGCACCCAGATCACCTAATTCGTTATCAAGAAAGCCAATATCAAACGGGGCATTGTGAATTATCAGCTCCGCATCTGTTACAAATGCCAGAAACTCATCAACTATTTGTGCGAACGAAGGCTTATCAGCCAGGAACGCATTAGTAATCCCGTGCACTTCTATAGCGGCGACGTCTATCGCACGCTGTGGGTTGAGGTAGCGTTGAAACCGCTTGCCAGTCAGACGGCGATTATCTATTTCCACACAACCAATTTCGATAATACGGTGCCCTTGCTGCGGGTCCAGACCCGTAGTTTCTGTGTCCAATACCACTTGCCGCATATTAAGTAATTCCTTGTTCCCAAAATATCAAAACCAGGGCATCCTGATTAATCAGCCGGCACTAGTCATAATTGATCTATGCCCAAATTCGCCAGTTCATCTGCGATCTCATTTTCACGATGACCGCTGTGCCCCTTAACCCAATTCCACTCAATTTGATGACCTGCCACCAGTTGATCCAGCTGTTTCCATAGATCCACATTAAGTACAGGTTTTTTCGCCACAGTTTTCCAATTACGCATTTTCCAATTATCAATCCATTCGGTAATACCAGACAACACGTATTTGGAATCTGTGGTAATTGCTACCTCGCAGGATTTTGAAAGTGCTTCTAGGCCCTTGATGACCGCCATTAATTCCATTCGATTATTCGTCGTCATCAGTTCACCACCGTGGAGAGTTTTCTCTGTCTCGCCATATCGCAATAGCACACCCCACCCCCCATTCCCAGGGTTACCACGGCAGGCTCCGTCCGTGAATATCTCAACTGTTTTCTTCACTATTGTATCCCTAATCCCATTAGTGAATTTTCACTCGAATACTTTCTCCCGCTGGGATCGCAGAGGGCCGCGTACGTAGGCCCCTCCAGCGAGGAGTTATTGGTGTGAGAGGGAATACCTGTTTGGTGCATAATATGACATAGGCTCCACCGAATGGACTATTAAATTTATTACCCAGTTTTTCCATGCCCGTGGCATACCGCAGAATTTTGGCAAATTTCAGCGGTAGAAAATGCAAGCCAAATTGCACAGACTCAATGTGCAGGTCCAGCAACTTTAACCAATCGGATACTCGCCGCTTCGAAATAAAGCGTCCACGCCAAGGGATATGGACTTTTCTCTTAAATAGTTTCCAAAGCCCCCAACTGCTGTAAGGATTAAATCCAATAACCAAAAGGTGCCCTCCAGGCCTGACCACCCGGGTTACTTCCCGTAAAAGCTTGTGGCTGTCCTGGGTGAAATCTAAAGCATGATGCACCACAACCACATCAATGCTGTCGGTGGCCAATGGCAGATCTTCATTATTCGCAACTACGCCCTTCGCTCCAGGACGATAAACTGGTGAAAAGAGTATTTTCTGCCCTGCCGGACTAGACTCGATTAATGAGCACTCTTCGCTGCAGCCAACTTGAAGAATGTGGTAGCCAAATAAGTGCGTGAGAATCGGTTCCACTAGGTTCTTTTCCGCAGCAAACACCGCTGCACCTTGAGGGGTTTGAAACCAGTTGCTAACAAGAGGATTTAGCGCCTCAAAATCTGATAACCCTTTCAATAAACGGCGCCGGATTTCGTATTTTGATAACAGATTCATATTGCGTCCACCTTAAACAATTACATTAGCCAAATCCAGAAGTTCCGATCCGCTAATACACTGAAGTGTAAAGAAAAAGGCTTGTTTTAGCTGACCTTATCTATATCATGTCGATTCTCATTCGGAAAATTAATTATATGATAGCCAAAATACACCCAATCCCGGCCTTTACCGATAATTATATTTGGGCAATTTTAGATCGCGATAGCAATAAGGTTTGTGTCGTCGATCCAGGTGATCCTCAAGTTGTAACGGATTTCCTTAATGCCCATAGTCTGAGCTTGGCAACCATTTTTATAACCCACCACCACCCGGATCACACGGGCGGCCTAGATCAACTGACCGAGCAATTTCAACCTACTGTCTATGGCCCAGAGTCGAGTGGGATCAAAGGCATTACCGATTTTGTCGCTGAAGGCAGTCAAGTTGAGCTTTTTGGCAAGAGCTTTACTGTTCTTGAGGTGCCCGGGCATACGCTCGACCATATTGCATTTTATTGTGATAGCGACTCGCACAAGCCTATCCTTTTCTGCGGAGATACGCTATTTGCAGCCGGGTGCGGCAGAATTTTCGAGGGGACGCCTGAAGTGATGTACCAATCGCTGGTTAAGTTGGCCAACTTAAGGAGCGATACTATTGTCTATTGCACCCATGAATACACTATGGCCAATCTGGCATTTGCCCGGGCAGCCGAGCCCTCAAATCAAAAACTAAAAGATCGTTGTGTTCAGGAGCGCGCCAAAAGAGAAGCGGACCAACCAACTCTCCCGTCAAATATGGCAATAGAGCTGGCCACAAATCCATTTTTGCGCTGCAATGAAGCAACTCTGAGGAAAAGCGCCGAAACTCAATTGGGTAGCATGCCCAAAAATGAAGTTGAGGTATTTTCAGCGTTGCGCGGCTGGAAAGATCATTTCTAGGATTCTATGAAAATTTTGCTTAGCAGTACTGTAAGTCTCACTGCAACACACATAAAACTAAAGTCTTTTTACATTGCTCCCCTCCTAGCATTACTTATCGGGTGCCAGACAAGCGTCATTGAAATTCCACGAGAAGGCGCAGCAGTCATTCAAAACAGCACCACAGCCCCACCTGCAGAAAATGTCGCCTCTACACCTCGCATCTCCAGTCCGGTTATAAAAACCGTTGACCAAGAGATTGTGCCAGAAGCCTATGAAAACTTATGGGATCGAATTAGAGCCGGTTTTAAATTGCAGGACCTTTATTCAAATGCAGCAATTGATCACGAGCTGCGCCTTTACGCCACCAATCAAAAATATTTTGATCGTGTTGCCGAACAAGCCACTCCCTTCTTATTTTGGATCACAGAGCAACTTGAAAACCGAAATCTGCCACTAGAACTTGCTCTCGTGCCAATCGTAGAAAGCGCCTACAACCCAAATGCTTACTCGAGAGAGCATGCCGTTGGCATGTGGCAGTTTGTCGGCGCAACCGGCCGTAGTTTCGGCTTACAACAAGACTGGTGGTATGACGGCAGACGTGACCCACTTGCATCCACACTTGCTGCACTGGATTATTTAGAACAGTTAAATACCCGGTTTAACAACAACTGGTTGCTGACATTGGCGGCCTATAATGCAGGTGAAGGTAGGGTAGTACGCGCTATCAACAAAAGTAATAGCACAATTAAGAATGTTGACTTCTGGAGCCTGCCCCTGCCACAGGAAACCCTTGCCCATGTGCCAAAAATCCTTGCGTTAGCCAAACTTATAGCCCAGCAGGAGCTCTATGTAGCTGGATTACCTGCTATCGCCAACCAGCCCTATTTCGAACGCGTTTCCATCGACTCACAAATCGATCTGGGACTGGCCGCTAGGTTAGCAAAAATTGATGATAAATTGCTTAGAAACTTAAACCCAGGATATTTGCAATGGGCGACCCATCCGGATGGCCCGCAATCTATTTTACTGCCGCTTTCAAGTGTTTCCACCTTCAATAGCGGGCTGGTATTGCTCCCACAGGGTAACCGCGTAACCTGGGATCGTTATGAAATTCGCCCTGGTGACACCTTAAGCACCATTGCTAGGAAGCTTGGCACCAGGGCCGATATTTTACAGCGGGTAAATACTCTTCCAAGCAGTAGGATTATAGCGGGAAGGTCACTACTTATTCCGCGCACAGACGACCCATTGTTACTGGCTTCCGCACCACAGTTTAATCAATCGAATACACTACCCGCAGCCGTGCCCGATAATTATCGAGTAACACGTGGCGACAATCTCTGGAGCATTGCACGCCGATTTGATTTGAAGTCCAAGGATATAGCTGCATGGAATAAAATTGGTATGCAAGCGCTACTGCACCCAGGGCAATTGTTGAAATTTAACGCTACGCCCCAGGCGAAAATACTGAGTTTGCCTAGCCCTCAGGAAGATAGTGAATATGAGGTTGTCAAGGGCGATTCTCTGGCGAAAATCGCAGGTAAATTTAATGTCGAGCTCGACCATTTACTCACATGGAATAATCTAAACATCGCAACTCTTATCCACCCGGGGCAGTTAATAAAAATTAATCCCTCCCAGCCAACTATCAACTGAACGTGGCTACCAGCGCGGTCAGTGCAAATCAGCCTGAAACCTTCCTGGGACACCCTAAAGGGCTGGTCATCTGTTTCCTAACCGAGATGTGGGAGCGATTCAGTTACTACGGAATGCGCGCTCTACTGATTTTCTATCTGACCCAGCACTTCCTATTCTCAGATGAGGTTGCTGCTGGCATCTTTGGCGCCTATATTTCACTGGTTTATATTACCCCGGTAATTGGAGGCATTGTTGCTGACCGCTATCTCGGTCCGGCCAAAGCAGTAATTCTCGGTGCGATTTTCCTGGTTGCAGGGCATTTTGGGATGACCTTCGAGGGTAGCCAGGCAATTGAAATAAATATCGGTGGCGAAATACAGGTCCAGCGTAGTGCTTTCTTTCTTCAGACGTTTTATTTTTCATTAGCGCTGATCATCATGGGCGTGGGCTTTCTCAAAGCTAATATCTCCACACTGGTTGGCTCTATGTACGAACGTAGGGACCCGCGCCGGGACGGTGGCTTCACCCTATTCTATATGGGAATAAACCTGGGCGCCTTTCTCGGTGCCATCATCTGCGGCTTCCTGATGGAGTATAAGGGGTTTGCCTGGGGCTTCGGGGCAGCTGGCATCGGCATGCTATTCGGTTTGCTTATTTTTATTCGCGGGCAGCACTTATTTAGTGAGCGCGCCGGACCTTCAGATCCGCTCTGGTTAAAACAAAAACTGCTTTTAGGGATTAATCGGGAAATTTCTATCTATTTATTGTCAATACTCGGCGTGATTGTATGTTGGCAACTAATGCAATATCGATCCGCAGTTGGCGGAATGCTTGGCTTATCCCTAGTGCTGATGACACTGGTGGTTGTGGTCTATGCCTTCAGTAAATGCGAGCCAATGGATAGAAACCGAATGTTGGTTTGTCTATTTCTAATGAGCTATCAAATCATCTTCTGGTCTTTGTTCGAACAGACTGGCAGTTCACTTAATCTTATGACCGACAGAAACATCGACCGTCTGGTATTTGGGTTTGAAATCCCTGCCGCTGTGTTTCAATCAGTCAACGCCTTTTTCATAATTACCCTGGCACCCCTGTTCAATGGCCTCTGGATTTATCTTGCGCGCAAAGGATGGGAGCCCTCTACACCCATGAAATTTGCACTCTCCCTGATTCAACTGGGGCTTGGTTTCTTATTCTTGGTCTATGGTGCCTCTTTGGCTGGAGATCCCACTCAGGTGGCCCTGGTTTGGCTGCTAATGCTGTACTTGCTCCACACGACCGGTGAGTTGTGTATTTCCCCGGTAGGCCTTTCTATGACGACGAAACTGTCTATGCCAAAAGTGGTTGGTATGATGATGGGTTGCTGGTTTCTTGCTTCCGCTGCTGGTAACTACGTATCGGGGATAATCGCCGCGATGACCGGATCAGAAACCGTTGGCGGTGAGGTCGCTGATGCCGGTTTAGCGCTGATGAGCTATGTTGAGGTATACAACACCGCAGGATGGTACAGCATCGCCGCTGGTGTTTTTGCTATTTGCCTTGCCCCGCTGCTCAAACGCTTTATGCATGGCATCAGATAAAGCGAAATGCGAAGAAATTCCAGTACCTTCTGCCTTATCGTTATGCATCACTAACGTGGGGCCTTTTCAGTACACGGCCTAACGCTAAATCAAGAAAAAACTGCCAATTTGAAGTAAAATACTCAACTGAACAGGCTCCACTAACCAGCTGGGCGATAGAAACAATCACAGGAAAGAACTATGGGTTATCTGGCAGGCAAACGCATTCTCATACTTGGTGTCGCAAGCAAACTTTCAATTGCATCGGGTATTGCCGAGGCAATGCACAGGGAAGGCGCTGAGCTGGCGCTTACCTATCAAAACGAAAGGCTAAGAAGCCGTGTAGAAGGCTTTGCCGAAAAATGGGACTCTCGGCTGATTTTTCCCTGTGATGTAACCAATGATCAGGAAATTGGCGATCTGTTTGCCGACCTCGGCGAACATTGGGACAGCCTGGACGGCATCGTGCACTGCCTTGCGTTCGCGCCCGGGGATCAACTCGATGGCAACTATGTCGATGTTACAACCCGACAAGGCTTCTTACTGGCCCATGAGATCAGCTCCTACAGCTTCGTTGCCCTTGCCAAGGCAGGCAAACCCCTCATGCGAGGAAGAAATGGCTCCCTGCTTACTCTGAGCTATTTGGGTGCGGTCCGCAGCCTGCCAAACTACAACGTCATGGGCCTGGCAAAAGCCAGTCTGGAAGCGAATGTACGCTATATGGCATCAAGCCTCGGACCAGAAGGAACACGTGTCAACGCCATATCCGCCGGTCCTATCAGAACCCTCGCTGCATCCGGGATCAAGAGTTTTAGGAAAATGTTGGAGCACAATGCCCAGCAAACGCCTCTACGCAGAAATGTGACTATTGACGAAGTAGGGAATGCCGCCAGTTTTCTCTGCTCAGACTTAGCATCTGGGATCAGCGGAGAAATTCTGTATGTCGACGGTGGGTTTAATACCACCGCGATGGGATCCCTAGGAAATGTTTCTGAGTAACTGGGCGTAGCTCAGGCATGTTAGCTACAGCGCTTTATAAAACGGTTTCTGCGCCACACTGTGGTCGTACTTAAAAATCGGTGAATATTTCCGCTTGTTTAATATCTGAATTCTCTCTTAAATTGAGAATATATGCCTGAAGGTCATTGCTTCCCTTTTCACTCAACAGGCTAGTACTCATGTTTTCCCGCTCAGCATCTTCCAGCGAGTTTATTTCACCAGAGTTCACCTGCTCCAATTCAACTACCACAAAAGTTCCGTTAGACAGGTTTATTGAACCGTGCTCAACTGAACCGGCATCCGGCTTACCCATGGAAAATACTTGATTCACAATTTCAGAATTGATGCTTGGCGCATTTCGAACCACACCCATTGCCTCTAGCCATTCCAGCCCATTCGTTTGCAAAATCTCATCTAGATTGGTGCCGCTTTCCACTGCCGCCAGAATTTCGTCACCCAAGGATCGCACGGCGTTACTCTCCATTTCGGTCCGGATTAGAACCGCTATTTCCGGTTCCACGCCATCCAATGGTCGAATGCTTGCCTCGTTGAATTCCTCGACTCTGAGTACAACTGCCTGCGAGGGATTTAACTCAACGACTTCACTGTTGTTGTTCTCCAATAGCACTTCTTCGGAAAACGCCGCCGCCGCAAGGGCAGGATTTGAAAAAATCCCTGAGCCGCCAGCCCGGCTGAAAGGATTACTGCTTAATATCTCCAGATTCAGCTCATCCGCGATAGATTGCAGATTGTCCGTTTCAAACGCTAAATTTGATAAGTCTTCCAGACGCTCAGAATAGATCAATTCTATCTCACCACTCTTCAATTCACTCTCTAGGCGCGCTGAAACTTCTTCAAAAGATTGAAATACATTCTCGGCATCTTCCGTCAATTTCACCAGGTGTACACCAAATTCAGACACCACTGGACCAGAAGTTTCATTCAATCCAAGAGTAGTCAGTGCCTCTTCCAGCTCTAGAGGAAATGCTGTTCCGTCTGAATAACCAATATCACCTCCATCTTGTGCTGAGATCGTGTCACTGGATAATTCCAATGCTAATACGTCAAAACCTTCTCCATTATCCAGTCGCTGCTTGGCCGCAGTTGCCAATTCCATGGCATCGCCTTCGGATACAGCACCAATAATTTCGAAAAGGATGTGGGAAGCACGTTTCTCTGCTGCCCCTTCAAATGAGTTGCGCTCTTCTTCATACTGCGCTCGTAATTGCGCTTCATCAATCTCGATTTCCTCAGCTATCCTGTTCTTGTCGAGAATAACATACTGGCTGGTTACTGTTTCATCGATCTGAAACTCTGCTTGATTGGCATCATAGTAGGTCTGAATTTCCGCATCGGAAATTGGCGTAGCGAGGGTGCGGGTCCCCATCGTTATGGAAATATAACGAAAATCTCGGGTTTGGGCAGATAATTCAACGGCTTTCTGCAACTCAGTTTCTGTAATGAAATTAGAACTATTGTAGGCGCGGGCAACCTGAGAAAGAAGTATTCGCTGTTGCACGAAGTCTCGATAAAGTCCCGCACTGTAACCCTGGCTCGCCATAGTGCGAACAGCGAGATCACCATCGAAAACACCATTGAGCTGAAACTCCGGGGAATCCAGAATAACTTGATCAATTCGATCACTGGAAATCAACATGGACGCGTTTTCTGCCGACTGACGCAGAACAATCTCTTCGATCAATTGGTTCAAGGCAACTTGCTGCACCAAACCTTGATCCAGCAAATCCTGCCCGCCTCCAATGGAGGCTAATAAAGATTGAGTGCTGGCATCCAATTGCTGCTCGCTTATTTCTTCGCCATTAATTTCGGCCACAGGCGGCAGCGTAATAAAGCCACCGATAATTGACTCAACACCGAACAAGGCGAATACGGCAACAATTAAGCCGATGATAATCTTGGCAATAACCCCTTGTGAGTTATCTCTAATATCTTGCAGCATAGTAATACCTAATTATTGAATTTTCCCCTAGCTAGGTTAGGTTTCAATTTTAATTTGCTTGAGCCACCTAAAATAAAAAGGCGCATCCCCAAGATGCGCCCTAATATTCTTAACCGTCGGTTAGACTATCAAGTGCTGACTAAAGCCCAAAAAATCATCACGTTGCTACAAATAGCTTTTTAATGACTGGCCCTATCCGAACACAAACAAGCCGGACAGTTTATGTATTTACTGCATCCTTGAGTGCCTTACCAGCTTTAAAGCTAGGCACCTTGGCAGCTTTAATTTGTATTGGCTCACCTGTTTGGGGATTACGCCCTGTGCGTGCAGCTCTATGCTTTGTGGCAAACGTACCAAACCCAACAAGCACTACTGGATCTTCTTTCTTCAGTGAGTCTGTAATCGCTTCAATCGTTGCATCTATAGCACGACCAGCAGCAGCTTTTGGAAGGTCTGCGTTCGCAGCAACGGCATCTATTAATTCTGATTTATTCACGTAATCCCCTTATCAAATTCGAATTTATTTTTATCAATGAAAACCAATTATTACTCTCTAGGGCATCGGCCAGAATATTAAAAAATTAAAGACCCCTGAGTAGTAATAACTAGCTATTAAGCTTCTTCTTAAAATTTCCAGAAGTCGGCTCATACATGCTGTATTACGGGCTCTTTATACCAATTGGGAGAAAGCTATGTCAACAACAAACACACGGTTCAGTGGGTATTTACATGGTTTTCATCTGCCGTGTTATCAATATCATCTTTTGTACTCTCTTTTTCCTTAGTTTCCTTTTCCTCATCTTCTTCCTCCAATCGAGTCGGCATATATTGCAAAGCATGCTCCAAAACCTGATCAACCCAGCGTACCGGAACTATCTCTAAATCACTCTTGATATTGTCTGGAATTTCCGCCAGATCACGCTCGTTTTCTTCCGGAATTATTATCGTTTTAATATTTCCACGATGTGCTGCCAGCAATTTTTCTTTCAAACCCCCAATCCTTAATACCTGCCCACGTAGAGTAATCTCACCAGTCATCGCAACGTCTGCTCTGACAGGAATCTGCGTCAACACAGAAACCAGTGCCACACACATTCCAACTCCCGCACTGGGCCCATCCTTTGGTGTCGCTCCCTCAGGCACATGAATGTGCAAGTCGACTTTTTCATGGAAGTTCGCTTCCAGACCGAGGCTGGCAGCGCGACTTCTCACTACCGTGAAAGCCGCCTGAATAGATTCCTTCATCACATCACCGAGGGAGCCTGTATTAATTATTTTGCCTTTACCTGCTACAGCTATCGCCTCAATGGTTAGCAATTCACCACCAACCTGGGTCCAGGCCAATCCATTCACTTGACCGACTTTATTTTCTTCCTCTGCTTTACCGTAATCGAACTTACGCACACCGGAATATTTATCTAGGGTATCGCCATCAAGAACGACCTTCTTTTGGGTTTTAGTAAGTGAGTTTTCCTTCACCACTTTACGGCAAATTTTTGCGATTTCCCTCTCTAACCCTCGCACGCCGGCTTCTCGGGTATAGTAGTGAATGAGCGCTTGAATAGACAACTCCCTAATTTCAAGCTCATCATCAGCAACACCATTTGCTTTTCTCTGCTTAGGAACTAAATAACGTTCTGCTATGTTGACCTTTTCATCTTCTGTATACCCCGGAATACGAATCACTTCCATGCGATCGAGCAGCGGGTCGGGGATGTTCATTGTATTGGAGGTACACACAAACATGACCTCAGATAGATCGTAGTCGACTTCAAGATAGTGGTCGTTGAAACTACTATTTTGTTCAGGATCTAAAACCTCTAGCAAGGCTGAAGCGGGATCACCTCGATTATCCATTCCCATTTTGTCGATTTCATCTAGAAGGAACAACGGATTCTTAACCCCGGCCTTCGAAATTTTCTGTAAGATCTTACCTGGTAACGAACCAATATAGGTACGGCGGTGGCCTCTGATTTCGGCCTCATCCCGAACCCCACCTAAAGCCATACGTACATATTTCCGGTTGGTAGCGCGTGCGATGGACTCCCCCAATGAGGTTTTGCCAACTCCAGGCGGCCCAACCAGACATAAAATGGGTCCTTTTAATTTCTTAACACGTTTTTGCACAGCCAAATATTCTAGGATTCTTTCCTTTACATCTTTTAAGCCGTAATGATCGTTTTCGAGGATTTCCTCTGCTTTGCTCAGACCTACCCGTACCTTACTGCGTTTCTTCCAAGGTATATTTACCATCCAATCGAGGTAAGTGCGAACCACAGAAGCTTCTGAAGACATTGGCGACATCAATTTGAGTTTGTTCAATTCAGATAACGCTTTGTCTTTAGCTTCTACAGGCATACCTGCGTCAGTAATTTTTTGCCCGAGTTCTTCCACTTCGTTCGGCACATCATCCAGCTCGCCCATTTCTTTCTGAATCGCCTTCATTTGTTCGTTCAAATAGTATTCCCGTTGACTCTTCTCCATTTGCTTTTTGACCCGTCCACGAATACGCTTTTCCACTTGGAACAAATCAATTTCAGCTTCGATCAAAGACATCAGGTGTTCTATTCGAGGTTGCAAGCTCGATAGTTCGAGAAGATTTTGCTTTTCTTGCAGCTGCAAGGTCATATGGGAGGCGATCGTATCGATCAGTCTGCCTGGCTCATCAATGCTGGAGATTGATGTGACTACTTCTGGAGGGATTTTCTTACTCAGCTGAATATACTGGTCGAATTGGGATAGCAGAGACCGTACCAGCAACGAGGATTCTTTCTCGTCCAATTCTTCCGAGTTGAGCGAGGTGGTACCCGCCTTAAAATACTCATTCCCAAATTCAATACCTTTAATTCTAGCGCGATCAATCCCCTCAACAAGAACCTTAACGGTGCCATCGGGTAACCTGATTAATTGAAGAATCGAGGCAATGGTCCCAACCTGAAATAAGTCTTCTGCTGTAGGTTCATCTTCAGATGCATTCTTCTGCGCAACTAGCAGCACTTGTTTATCACTGGCCATCGCCACTTCCAATGCCGTTATGGACTTGGGACGACCGACGAACAGGGGTTGAACTATTTGGGGATACACCACCACATCTCTTAGTGGGAGTAGAGGGATTTTATCGCTATTACTTATGTCAGCGCTTAGACTCATAAACAACTCTTGATATCGCTAGAAGGGTTTCCTGCGGTGTCAATAGAAGTGGTGCCGATTACTCAGAAATCAAGGGGAAATCTCCCTTTTCATTCATCAACTGCCGATCTCGATGGCTGATCCAGATTCTCATACATGAGCAATGGCTCAGATTCCCCGTCGATAACTGCTGCATCGATTATTACCTTGCTCACCTTATCTAGGGAAGGAATTTTATACATAGTATCTAGCAGCACAGTTTCCATGATAGAACGCAAACCACGGGCACCGGTTTTTCTTTCCTGCGCTTTCTTAGCAATAGCACACAGCGCCTCTTCTCGAAATTGGATTTCCACGTCTTCCATATCGAATAATTTGGTATATTGCTTGGTCAAGGAGTTTTTGGGCTCTTGAAGTATGCGAACCAGGGCATCCAAATCCAACTCGTCAAGTGTCGCTATCATTGGCAAGCGGCCAACGAACTCGGGGATTAAGCCATACTTAATCAGATCCTCCGGTTCAACATCACGTAGGGTTTCGCCTACATTCAACTCTAAATCAGGGCTTCTAAGCTCAGCCGCGAAACCGATACCACTCTTTTCCGACCGATCTCTGATAATTTTGTCCAGCCCAGAAAATGCACCGCCACAGACAAACAGGATGTTACTTGTATCCACCTGCAAAAATTCCTGTTGAGGGTGCTTCCTGCCTCCCTGTGGTGGCACCGAGGCTATGGTTCCCTCGATAAGCTTTAATAAAGCTTGCTGCACACCTTCACCCGACACGTCCCGGGTTATGGATGGGTTATCAGATTTGCGTGAAATTTTATCGATCTCATCGATATAGACGATACCAATTTGAGCCTTTTCAACGTCATAATCGCACTTCTGTAAAAGTTTCTGAATAATGTTTTCCACATCTTCGCCAACATAACCGGCTTCGGTCAGGGTGGTCGCATCAGCAATTGTAAATGGCACATCGAGCAATCGCGCCAGCGTTTCCGCCAACAAAGTCTTACCCGTCCCCGTGGGTCCAACCATTAAAATATTACTTTTACTTAGCTCAACACCTTCATTGCCCTTTTCATAATTCAACCGCTTATAATGGTTGTATACAGCCACTGAAAGTACTTTCTTCGCCCTTTCCTGCCCAATCACGTATTCATCAAGCGTATTTTTAATTTCCTCAGGAATAGGTAATTTCCGGCCTACTGATTCAGCTTCTTTCTCCTGAATTTCTTCGCGAATGATGTCATTACACAGGTCTACACACTCATCACAAACAAACACAGAGGGCCCAGCGATAAGTTTGCGCACTTCATGCTGGCTTTTGCCGCAAAAAGAGCAGTAGAGCAATTTGCCGTTATCTTCCCCTTTGTTATCACGATCATCTGACATAATTGTTCCTAGTGCATCATTCTTGAATATTGCTTATTGTCTATTTATGGTTACAGAACTAACTCGGCTTCTGGCTGCCCCAGCTAAGAGATCCTAGCTGTTAAAATGGAATCAAACCATCCCAATTGCAAATCTAATGAAATCGACTCACTAAGCGACCAGTTTTAGCCAAACCCCTATTTATTATCTACCCTTCTATCGATTACTTTATCTATCAAACCATATTCAACGGATTCCTCGGCACTCATGAAATTATCTCGCTCAGTATCGCGCTCAATGGTCGCGATATCCTGACCTGTGTGTTCTGACATAATTACATTAAGTTTCTCACGTATCTTTATGATTTCATTAGCTTGAATTTCAATATCTGAGGCTTGACCTTGCGCCCCACCGCTGGGCTGGTGGATCATCATCCGGGAATGAGGTAGCGCCACCCGCTTGCCTTTCTCGCCACCAACCAGGAGTAGCGCGCCCATACTTGCAGCCTGGCCAACGCACATCGTGGCCACATTAGGTTGAATAAATTGCATCGTGTCGTATATAGACAAGCCAGCCGTGACAGAGCCGCCGGGGGAGTTAATATAAAGGTGGATATCCTTATCCGGGTTCTCTGATTCCAAAAAAAGCAGTTGGGCAACAACCAAGTTTGCCATATGATCTTCGACTTGGCCTGTTATAAAGATCAATCGATCTTTCAATAACCGAGAATATATATCGTAGGAACGCTCTCCTCTGGCAGTTTGCTCTACCACCATCGGCACCAGGCTGGCTGTGATGTTATTTCTTGATATTTCCATCTATTCAGTTATCTCCTTTACGGTTTCCTTTGCTGGCGCAGGAGTCTGCTCGGGATGAATGACGTCCGCATAACTCACTACCTTCTCAACTACCTTAGCCTGCTCGATGATGTATTCAAAAACCTGATCCTCCATCACCGTCGACTCTACAGCGGTTAATTGCTCTTCATTATTGTAATACCAGTTCACCACTTCGTCGGGAACTTCGTAAGTTGAAGCGATTTCCTCGATCTCTTCTCGAACTTTCTCCGGATCAGCTTTCATCTCCTGATCTTTGATTACTTCACCCAGAACCAGTCCCAGTACCACCCGCTGCTGCGCCTTTTCCTTGAATAATTCATCCGGTAACATGGATGAATCGATGTTCTGGCCACCACCCATCCGTTGTAAAGCCTGCTCACGCAATTGCTGAATCTCACCAACCACCAAACTTTCCGGTACATCCACATCTACCAGTTTAACTACCGCATCAGATATTTTGCTTTTCATCGTATTGCGACTGGCAGATTTCATTTCCCGGGTCATGTTACCCAACACCTCGGCCCGGAAGGCTTCATTGCCCCCTTCTTCGACACCGAAGCTTTCGTAGAAAGAGTCATCGACTTCAGGTAGGACCTGCTCACTGACTCGATTCAGGCTAATATCGAACTCTACTTCTTTTCCTGCCAATTCTGCATTTTGGTAATCCTTTGGAAAGCTAAGCGGAATTGTAAACTTATCGCCTGCTGACTTATCATGAATACCTGCTTCAAACCCGGGAATCATATGCCCTGACCCCAGTAGCAAGTCTGTGCCCTCAGCCTTACCCCCTTCAAATTCGTCACCATCCAGGCGGCCGAGGTAATCAATATTCACCTGGTCATTATCAGCCGCAGCTCGATCTGCTGTCTCCCAAGACTGTCTCTGTTTACGCAGTGTTTCAATCATCTCATCGATATCGGTATCGTTAATCTCGGCCGTCACATGTTCAGCTTCTATTTTCTCAAAATCTGGCAGCTCGATTTCTGGATAAACTTCAACAACAGCGGTGAATTCAAGATCTTCACCTTCCTTCGGGTCAGCTGCCTCAATTTTTGGCTGCCCGGCAGGTCGTAATTGTTCCTCGTTGATAGCTGCAAAATAGTTCTGGCTCATGAGTTCACCCACTACTTCCTGGCGAATTCCTTTACCAAACTTACTTTTAACAACTTTTAAAGGAACCTTACCTTTTCTGAAGCCTTTCAGACTTACCGTTTTAGCGGCTTCTTGCAGTCGGGCATTAACGGCAGTGTCCACTTGTTCACTGGGCACAGCGATTTTAATTTTCCTTTCTAAACCATCGGTAGTTTCAATAGAAACCTGCATGTATCAACCTCATTAGTCCATGGGGGATTCGCCCCACGGCCCTATGCTAAAAAGAATGTAGTGTATTTCCCTAGACACTCATCGATCTAATAAGTACTTAAGATGACTTGGAACCTGCGTTTTATAACAATTTCAATGAGTTAAATGATTCTGTCTTGCTCGGGAAGTGCGCGATTTTCCCATATCAATTGCCACTATTCAATATCAAGGTCTTCTGAAGAATTATTTAATATCTCAGAACAACAGAGCAGGTATATCTTCGGGGGGGAATTCGGTAGTTACGTTT